>Ga0209376_1001351_pt1 | contig 24891 bp, 25 predicted proteins | sample GraSoiAngelo_134_FD_185891 | JGI IMG/M metagenome (GOLD analysis project Ga0209376, IMG submission 185891) | Grasslands soil microbial communities from the Angelo Coastal Reserve, California, USA - 14_0929_05_30cm (SPAdes) (version 2) | ecosystem: Environmental > Terrestrial > Soil > Grasslands ... | reverse complement strand
CGACCTGATCGAAGCTGGTCTGTTGAAGAATCCGATCTTCGCCGGAGACGCCCGGTTTCCCAATCGTTCGCCATCTGGGACAGACATTGAAATGTCGATTGCGCAGGAGTTTTTCGATCTGCTTGTGGCTCCACTGCGGAAGAAAGTCGCCGCCACGCAGCTAATGAAGACGAAGCTGCGAGTGGGCGATGCGATTTTAAAGCTGGCGACTGAGGTCAAAACGGCGTTTTACGAGTTACAGGCTGAGCAACAATTGCTCGGGCGTCTGAAAGCAATCAACCAAACAGACGCAACCGCGGTGGAGTTGGCGCAACGCCAACACGAGGCCGGAAACATTAACGATCTCGATCTTGCCAATCAGCAGGCGACCTATTCGCAATCGAAATTAGACATCGCCGAGACCGCGGCTTCCATTCGCGCCGACCGGGAAAAGCTCAACCGTCTGATGGGAACGTGGGGCGACGATACCGCGTGGAAGATCGACAATGAGCTTCCCGAGTTGCCGGGTGGTGATTTTCCACAGCGGCGGCTCGAATCCTTGGCCATCAACCAGCGGCTTGATCTGGCCGCGACAAAGGTTGAGCTCGGCGCGCTCGTCGGAAGCTTGGGTATCACGAAGACGTATCGATATGTCGGCAGCGTCGAGTTCGGAGTCGACACGGAGAAGGAAACGGACGGACAGCGCATGACCGGTCCAACGTGGCAGTTGGAATTGCCGATCTTCAATCGAGGGCAAGGACGAATTGCTAAGCTCCAGGCGCAACTCAGGCAAGCGGAACGGCGTCTCGAATCCGAGGCGGTGGGGATTCGCGCCGAAGTACATGAAGCGCGGGATCGCCTTATCGCAAAGCGCGACCTGACGACTTACTACCGGGATGAGCTTTTGCCCGGGCGAAAGAAAATTCTCGAGCTCACCCTCACTCATTACAACGCGATGCTAAAAAGTCCGTACGATCTTCTTTTGGCAAAACAAAATGAGCTTTCGGCCGAGCGGGGCTACATCGACGCACTGCGCGACTATTGGATCGCGCGCGCCGATTTGGAAAGAGCTGTTGGCGGAAGATTTAGCGGCGCTTCGGTTGAGACAAGCTCTTCGTTCAAAGAAACAAAAAACAACTAGTAGGAATCTATGTTTACTCGTCGCAAATTTTTCTCGGGAGCCGTCGCGTTGATCGGCGGTTGCGCCTTATTCAAGCGCATCGCGCAAGGCGCCGAGGTTGTCGCTGCACAATCTCCGTCGCCAGCTTCGTCGAACGGCGCATATCCACCGGTCATCACGCCGAACGGATTGAGTCTGCCTTGGAAAATGGTGGACGGCGTGAAGGAATTTCATCTCACGGCCGAGCCGGTGAAACGCGAGTTCGCACCGGGTATGATTGTGAACTGTTGGGGCTACAACGGACAAACGCCCGGACCGACGCTGGAAGCGGTGGAGGGTGATCGAGTGCGCATTCTGGTGACGAACCATCTGCCGGAACCGACTTCAGTTCATTGGCACGGGTTCATTTTGCCTAATGGAATGGATGGCGTTGGCGGCTTAACGCAGAAGCATATTCCGCCCGGAGAAACTTACGCTTACGAGTTCACGCTGAAGCAACATGGCGTGCAGATGTACCATCCGCATTCCGACGAAATGGTGCAGATGGCGATGGGCATGCAGGGAATTTTTGTCATTCATCCGAAGGATGGATACAAGCCCACGGTTGATCGGCACTTTTGCATATTCCTGCAGGAATGGTTCGTCGAGCCCGGCACCTCAACGCCGAATCCGAACATCATGACCGATTTCAACCTTTTCACGTTTAACAGTCGCGTCTGGCCTGGCACTGATCCGCTCGTCGTGAAATTGAACCAGCGTGTTCGAATCAGTCTCGCTAATTTGAGCATGGATAGTCATCCGATCCATTTTCATGGTCATCGGTTTTGGGTCGTTGGGACAGATGGCGGCGAACTCCCCGACGGAGCGCGCTGGCCTGAAGTAACGGTGAACGTTCCGCCCGGCACGACGCGCACCGTCGAATTTGTGGCCGATAATCCGGGCGATTGGGCATTTCACTGCCACAAGAATCATCACGCGATGAATGTGATGAACCACGAAATCGCGAATCTCATTGGAGTGAATCAAGAAGGCGTGAGCGACAAGCTGCGCTCGCTCGTTCCCGGTTACATGGCCATGGGATCGGATGGTATGCACGAGATGAGCGAAATGAATATGGGCGGTCCGAAAAACACACTGCCGATGATGACCGGGACTGGCCAATTCGGTCCGATCTCTATGGGTGGTATGTTCACCGTGCTGAAAGTTCGCGACAGAATCACAAGCTTTGAAGATCCCGGCTGGTATCAACATCCCGAAGGGAGCGTGGCGAGCAAAGTCTAGTCATGGCAAATTTTATTGCCGCTTTTGGTCACGCGCTTTGGATGGCGTTTGCCATGTTTTGGGAGATTCTCTGGCCGTTGATCCTCGGTTTCGGTTTGTCAGGTGCAGTCCAAGCGGTCGTGTCGAAAGGCGAGATGAGCAAGCTGTTGCCTAACGACTCGCCGAAGTCGCTGGCGGTTGCCTGCGGGCTCGGCGCGGCATCATCATCTTGCTCCTATGCCGCGGTGGCTCTCGCCCGGTCGATTTTTCGCAAAGGTGCGGATTTCACGGCTGCGATGGCATTCGAGCTCGCGTCCACCAATCTTGTGGCGGAGCTAAGTATCATCTTGATCGTGCTAATGGGCTGGCAATTTGCCCTTGCCGAATTTACCGGCGGACCATTGATGGTGGCAATGATGGCCGTGCTTTTTCGAATTTTTATGTCGAAGAGACTCGTGAAAGAAGCGCGCGAGCAGGCCGATAAAAGGCTCAAAGGCAAAATGGAAGGACATGCCGAGATGGATATGAGCGTCGAGCTGGGAGGCTCAATTTGGCAGCGGCTTATCTCGCGGAAAGGAATCACTGCGACGAGCCATTATTTCGTAATGGATTGGCTTGCGGTGTGGAAAGACATAGCAGGCGGTTTGCTCATTGCTGGCGCGCTGGCCGCGTGGGTGCCGCAGACCTTTTGGAAAGATTTCTTTCTCAGTTCGCACCCCGTTGCATCAACCATCTGGGGACCGATAGTCGGGCCGCTCGTTGCGGTTCTTTCGTTTGTCTGCTCGGTCGGAAATATCCCGCTCGCCGCAGTTCTTTGGAACGGCGGGATCAGTTTTGGCGGTGTAATCGCGTTCATCTACGCCGACCTCATTGTGTTCGCGATCATCAACATCTATCGGAAGTATTATGGCTGGAAGGTCACTGCGTTGATCGTCGCTGTATTTTACATTGCGATGGCTTTGGCCGCGTTGATCGTCGAGTTTCTTTTCAGTCTTCTGCGGTTGATTCCGCAGCATCGGAGCGCCCAGATCGTCGAGACCACGATCAGTCTTAATTACACGACGATGTTGAACGTTTTGTTCCTCGCGATCGCCGCTTTTCTCCTCGGGCGGTTTTTTCGAACCGGTGGCCCGAAAATGCTGGCGCACATGGACTGAGCAGTTGAAAAGCGGCGCGGCCGGAAAGTGGGTGATGCATCCTGATGATGGGTTGTCCGATGTGGATTTGGATAACGATTGGTATCCTTTTGATAAGGCTGGCGATTAAGTAATTCCGTATGGACAGCACTCTTCGCAAAGTTGTGACCATCGTGGCCAGCTTGAATTTGGCTTATTTTGGGGTCGAGTTCGCAGTCGCGATTTCGATCGGCTCGGTGTCGCTCTTTGCAGACAGTATCGACTTTCTGGAAGATACATCAGTTAATTTCTTAATCGCTCTCGCACTCGGCTGGAGCGCGATGAAACGCGCGCGTTTGGGGATGGCTCTCGCCGGAATTTTGCTTATACCGGGCGTCGCCACACTGTGGGCAGCATGGCAAAAATTGATGGCGCCGCTGCCGCCGGCTCCGATTCCCCTTTCTATTACAGGCTTCGGTGCGCTGCTCATCAATTTCTCATGCGCGTTCATTCTCGCGCGCTTCCGATCGCATAGCGGTAGTTTGACCCGCGCCGCATTCTTATCAGCTCGCAATGACGCTGTGGCAAATGTTGCAATCATCGCGGCAGGATTTGTTACCGCGTACACCTTATCGGCATGGCCCGACCTCATCGTCGGCCTCGGCATTCTAGCTATTAATGCTGATGCGGCCCGCGCAGTCTGGTCCGCGGCACGCAAAGAACACGCCTTGGCAACAGCCCAGCCTTGACTCCAACAAACCGTGATGACCGAGCTTTCAACAACATAATTCAATGGCTCAGACAAACACGCATTCTCATGATGATCATTCGCACGCGCCGGCGAACTTCAACAAAGCATTCGTCATCGGCATCGCTTTGAACGCCGGCTACGTCGTCTTTGAAGCATTTTTCGGATTACTCGGCCATTCGCTGGCGTTGGTCGCGGACGCGGGTCACAACCTCAGCGACGTGCTCGGCCTCTTGCTCGCCTGGGGCGCGAGCGCGATGGCCAAGACTTTGCCCACAAAGAGAAAAACTTACGGACTCCGCGGCACGTCCATTCTGGCGGCCTTGTTTAATGCGATCTTTCTCCTTGTCTCGGTTGGCGCGATCGCGTGGGAAGCTCTGCGGCGCTTCAACAATCCTATCGACGTCGCGGCGCGAACCGTTATCTGGGTTTCCCTGCTCGGTATCGCAATCAATACCGTGACTGCGCTGACGTTCATGTCCGGCCGCAAGGGCGATCTCAACATCCGTGGCGCTTTTCTGCACATGGCGGCGGACGCCGCGATCTCGGCCGGAGTCGTTGGTGCCGGACTCGCCATTCTATTCACAGGCCGGCGCTGGATCGACCCGGTCGTCAGTCTCTTGATCTGCGCCCTGATTATTTGGGGCACAACGGACCTACTGCGCGAATCGGTGAACCTCGCGCTGCAAGGTGTCCCGAAAGATGTCGATCTTGACGCAGTCGAGAAGTATTTGAGCGCGCTTCCTGGAATTGCAAAGGTGCACGATCTGCACATTTGGGCGATGAGCACGACGGAAATCGCGCTGACGGCGCATTTGGTAAAACCAGACGGCCGGCTCGACGACCCGCTGATCGATCAAATTCAACACGAGTTGCATGACCGATTTGGGATCGAACACATGACAGTGCAGCTTGAATGCGGCACGTGTGACCGGACATGCCTACAAGAATCGAAGACCATCGTTTAGATCAACTAGCCGTGTCTCAGACGCGCGAATGTGCTGACGATGTGCACTCATTACGAATGTTCGCCGGCAGCGAGCGCTGGCAGGAATGGATGCTGATCTGATTGAGATGGTTGCCATCGAGAAAATGATTGCGCTTCACTAATTTCGCGAAATGAATTGGTTCGTCTCCGCGCTAATAACCGGAGCTGTTGCCTTTTCCGCTACCAACATCGACGACATCGTTTTCCTCACGATCTTCTTCTCTCAAACGCCAGAGCGTTGGCGCGTAGTTCTTGGCCAATATTTAGGCTTCACCGTATTGGTGCTCGTAAGTTTGATCGGCTTTTTCGGTGGGCAGATTTTGCCGCATCAGTGGCTTCGGTTGTTTGGTGTTGCCCCGATAGCGATCGGAATAAAAAAGCTGTTCGCCAAACACGGCGATCACATACAAGGCGCAAGTACTGGGACGCTCGACGTCGCTACTGTCACGTTCGTAAATGGAGCGGACAACATCGGGATTTACGCGCCGTTGTTTGCGATCAGCGACGTGCCCCGCGTGATGGTGCTAGTCGCTGTCCTTTACGTGCTTCTGGCTGCGTGGTGCGTTGCTGGTTATCTGATTCATAGACAGAAAGCGGTCGCCTACACTCTGCAACGGTGGGGACACTGGATCGTGCCCGTGGTTCTTATCGTCCTCGGAATTTACATCTTGCTAAATTGAGGCTTCAAACCGTGCACAATTCGGCCCCGTTCAGGATTAGTTTGTTGTTCCTGAAATTCGGCCGCAAGGCTACGCAAAGGTGACTAAAGGTTCCCTCGATTCGCAGACGTTATTGCAACAACCTCGCCAAGCCCCGCCGGTGGGGCGTGCGCTCCGCATCCTGCTCGGCCTCGTGCTGATGGTTTACGTGGCGCCTGTGTATTTCCGGGTCCCGGTGCGAGTGGCCGCGGGGTCGTTGCTGCTGATGCTCGGGTTAATTGGCGTGTATAGCCTGATCCATATCGTTGTATCGCGACGAATCATCGCCTTTGGCCCGTGCCTCGGGGCGGCCGTGGCGGCGGGGTTGCTCGTCACGTTGTATGTTGCCGGTGCCTCCGGGTTACCGATTCTTGGCCACGGAAAGGGTCAGCTAGCAGCAGCCACGTTCCTCGGCCTTTCATTGGTGGTGGCTGGCCTGCGCGCCGCTCCTGGTTGCGAAGTGATGGCGATTCCCGGTCCTCTGTTTGGAAAGCACACCGAGCTGGCGTGTCTTATCTTTTCTCCCCTCGACAGGCTTGAGCGGAAGTTGCGGAGTAAGCGCCGCGTCTGACACCTGTGCGATCTCGGGTTGTTGAACTTTGGATAAACGACTACTCGGCGAGTTGGTGAGCTGGTCGCGGCTTGCGGTCCGGTGCAAGGCCATCAGGCAAGCGCCACTCCCGTTGTTTGCGGAACGGCAGGACCAAAAGTTGGCCGAGCGTCAGTTCCTTTTCATCGCGATAAGCCGCCACACCGATGGTGATTTCATTTTGCGGAATGTCGCGGCGAAGCGTGCGATGGAGTTTATCCCACCAGCAAAAGACTGTGCCCCAGTTGGAGTTGGTCTCGCGCTGCACGATGGAGTGATGAATTCCGTGCATGCGTGGAGTTACAACGATCGAGTTCAAGATACGCTCGAGACGGATAGGCAGTCGCCAGTTAGAATGATGAAAAAGTGTTGCCACTTCGAGGCACAGGAAAAAAACGAGCAGCATGATAGGCGGGATCCCGAAAGCCACGACGGCCAGGGTGAGGAATCCAATGGAAAAAACCATTTCGCCGAAATGAAATCGCGCGGCCGTGCTCACATCGAGGTCGAGGTCGGTATGGTGCACATTGTGGAACCGCCAAAAGAGCGGGATCATATGGTTGGCCCAATGCCACCACCAATAGGCGTAATCCATGAGCAGAAAGGTCGCGATCCAGACAGCCAAAGTTGGCAAACTCAGCCAGTTCAATAAGCCGACATGTCGGTCTTGTGCCCACATCGCCGCTGCCATCGGAGCCGGCAACATGGCGAATCTAACTACGACGAATCCGGGGATGGATAAAATCCAGTTACGCACCAAACGCCGCACCACGCTGAAATGGTGTCGTCGCAGCGGGAAACGCGATTGCAGCCAGAACAGAATAATAAAAATCCCTGCCAGCAGCAGACTTCCCCCTTCGTTGAACAGTGGAAATTTGGACATTGCCTCGAGTGTGAAAAGATGATGGCCGAGCGGATGTGTACAAGCAAGCCAACGGGCGAACGTCTAAGTATCTTAATTGTCGCCGATGGCATTGGAGGCCGATCTCCGAACTCTAAAGGCGCTGCAAGCGACGCCTGATCAACTAACGGCGATGAAAGTCCAAGGTTGAATCGGACGACTCTGGCACGACGTTACTGCAGCCCGGATGCATATTTGATTATTGCGGATTGCGATGGAAGAAACACTCCTATCCCGCCGCCTCGTTGCCGTCTGGTTTGCCGACATTGTGGGGTACAGCGCGCGTGCTGCGGAAGACGAAACCGGCGCACTGCGGCTAGTTGAAATCGTTCAAACACTCTCCCGCGAGATTGTCCGTCGGTATGGAGGTCGCGTCGTCAAATTTCTTGGCGACGCGGTTCTGGCGGAATTTCCAAGTACCGATTTGGCAGTGCGCGCCGCCGTGGCCCTGAATATCGAGTATGCGGATAAATCAATAGCAAGCGGAGGCGTTCATCGTTTGAGGATCGGCGTTCATGTCGGTGACGTTGCGGTCGGAGCGGATGGTGATCTTTATGGCGACGCGGTGAATGTTGCTGCCCGCATTCAAGGGGCCGCCGAACCCGGTCAGGTGGTCCTGAGCCGAGACGTTTGGCAGCAGTTGAGGAGTCGCCGCGAATTCCGGTTCCAGTCGCTGGGAGATCGGTCCTTGAAAGGCATCGCTCCGACGACTCTATATGTAGTAACCCTGGAGGAGAAGGCGGCGAAGCCGACGCCCCATCGCATCGCACAGGCGAACCAAACGACAGAGGAAAGGAAAAAGGCGATTCGCTCGGTCGCGGTATTGCCATTTGCGGATCTCAGCGCCGAGGGCGACCAGGAATACTTTTGTGACGGTGTAGCAGAGGAAATTTTGAACGCGCTCGCCAGGGTGGGTGGCCTTCACGTCCCGGCGCGGACATCCTGTTTTGCATTCAGGGGGACCAGCGTGGATGCACGGGCAATTGGAGAGCGACTCGGTGTGGAGGCGCTCCTTGAAGGCAGCATCCGCAAGGCGCGAAATCGTGTGCGCATTATCGTCCAGCTCGTGGACGCCCGACATGGTGATCACCTGTGGTCGGAACGCTTCGACCGAGAACTCGAAGACATCTTTGCAATCCAGGACGAGATCGCTCACAGCGTCATTACCGGCCTGGGTCTCTCGCTCACGTCACGGGAGGAGCGCCGGTTGCTCACGTCCTCGACCGAGAACGTGCAGGCGTACGAGTTTTATCTCCGCGGGCGGAAGCTGTTCCAGAAGTGGACTCGCCAGAACATCGAGTTTGCTCGGCAGATGTTCGAGCGAGCGATCAAGCTCGATCCCGATTTCGCTGGCGCTTGGGCAGGCCTGGCTACCGCTCACGTGCACCTCTTTAGTTGGAAAGAGTGCGAGCCGGATTTACAGAAGGCACGGGACGCGAGCATGCGCGCTCTCGCGCTCGACCCGGAACTGGCAGAGGCGCATGTTGCTGCGGGCCAGGGCTTGTCGATGGATCAGCGCTACGCTGAGGCGGCGGCCGAGTTTGAGAAAGCGATAGAACTCGATCCAGCGCTGTTCGACGCTTATTATTACTACGCCCGGTCTTGCTTCAAAGCCGGGGATCTTGAAAACGCGCTGCAACTGTTCCGGCGAGCACAATCCGTGCGGCCGGAGGACTATCAGCCATGTGCCTTGATCTCTTTGGTGTTAAGGCAGCTTGGTCGTCGGGATGAAGCTCGGGGCGCAGACCAGATCGCATTAGCGTCAGTCACAAGACACCTCGATCTCAACCCCGACGACGCGCGCGCATACAGCCTTGGTGCGGGAGTTCTAGGCAGGTTGGGACATGTTGAGCGCGCGAAGCAATGGAGCGAGCAGGCGCTTTCGCTCGCATCGGACGACGACGCTGTGATTTACAACGCGGCCTGCGCGTTGGCGGTTCTTGGTGAAATTGATCGCGCCCTTGATGCACTTGAACTGGCGATTGACGCCGGTCTCACCGGGGGAGACTGGGTTCCGCGGGATCCTGACTGGGAGCGCCTTCGAGATCACCCGCGCTTTCAGGCTTTGGCAAAGCGGCTCTCGCGCTCGTAACGATGGTCTCACGGTTTCTCTCGCTTTGACGGACTTACAAATTCCTTCTGCGCTCGAGCCGAATTGATGGTGCACCAATTCTGCTGCTGGCTGGCGCATTCGCGCGATTCACTGGTCGAGTCACGCAAACAAGAGCGAACAAAAGAAATGATCTACACGTGCCCAATGCCGCATTTCATTGGTCGTGGTGAGGCCACGATTCGCCGACCGAGAAACACGATCGCTCCGCGGTTTCCCAGAATAGTTTCCTGTTGAAAAACTTCGTCTACAAACGAGGCCGCCGCTGAAGTCTCGGGAAGCACCGGAATCAGATACCGATAAAAATACGGAGCTGACTGAGTTTCGAGCACCATAAACTGCGCGGCGATCGCTTCATTCATAGTTGTGAAAGAGTGCACTTCGTGTGCGCGATTGTCGCGCCACGTCTGTATGACGTCGGTGGCGGAGAGAAGTTCCGTCACCAGCTGATCTGCGACCAGGTTAATCAGCGTCTTGCCTTGCGTTGAACGTAGAACTTTCACGAACCAGGCAACCGTCGCCTCGTCGACGTCGTCCAATGCGAAATCTTCAATCAGAAGAAATCCGTTCGGATTTAGTAATTCTCGGGCGCGAACGATCGCTTGGCGTAGAGGGTTGATGTGGTGCAGGGAACGCGTGAAGGCGATCCCGTCGAACAAAACACTGCTCTCGAACTTCGGCCACGACGCTACGATGGCGCGAACTCCGTGCGCCTGAGCTCTTGCGATGCGCTCCGAATCGGAATCCAAGCCCGTCACGCGATAACCGCGCTGCACAAGCTCGCAGGCAACCTGCCCTTCGCCACATCCGACTTCGAGAACTTTGGCACCAACAGGAAGGCGAGATATAAGAAACCCTAACGTCTCTCGAGTCGGCACATCAGTCGGTCGATTGGCAGTGAGATCGGGCATTCGGTTCTGACGATGGAAAGACGCTCCGCTTGAATCCAGACGTGCAAAAACGATCGAGCGGACCGGCTACTGGATCGAACGGGAAGTTGTATGCAAGCTGGCGAAGAAGGAAGTCGATAAATGCTGCTGCAAAGAATGTAATTATTGCTGCGGGAAGTAATGAATCTTTTTATTCTTTCTGGCTGACCGCTAGATTGATCACAAAACAGGCGAGAGCTGCTTAGCAGCAGCCCGGTTCTCGAACACAGCGGCAGGCGACGACTCCAACTAGTGCGCCGATGGTAGGCGCGAGAAGATAAACCCAGAGGCTTTGCAGGTGGAGACCGACGACAGCCGGCGCAAGCGAGCGCGCTGGATTCATCGATGCGCCGCAGATCGGGCCGGCAAACAATGCTTCCAATCCAATGACGGACCCGACGACGATTCCCGCGGTGATTCCCTTTTCCCGCGCGCCGGTGGAGACGCCAAGAATTACAAACATCAACAGCGCGGTCAGGATTAGTTCAAGAATGAAAGATTGGAGTAGCGGACCTGCGGGAATGGTCGCTCCCAGTGTGATATTAACCGGAAAAAGCAAGCGCAAGATAACGCTTGCGAGGAAGGCACCGGCGCATTGGCTCACGATATAAGGCAAGACCTTGTCTGCATCGAATCGGCGCGCCGCCCAAAAGCCAATTGTGACCGCGGGATTAATATGCGCCCCAGAAATGTCTCCAAGGGTATAGACCATGGCCAGGACGATCAGGCCGAAGGTAAGCGCAATCCCAACATGGGAGACACCTCCGCCCGTGACTTCGTTAATCACGATCGCGCCGGTCCCTGCGAAGACCAGGGCGAAGGTACCGAAACATTCGCCAGCGAGTTTTTTCGCCATCCCCATCTACATCGTCGCGGTTTGCAAGCACACCTCTTCGCACCACTGCTCAATCTTCGCCTGGATTTCGTCGCGAATAAGGCGGACTTGTTCGAGTTTTGCGGTTTCGCTGCCCTGCACCTCCGACGGATCGGGGAAACTCCAGTGCAATCGTGTCGCGGGGCCCGGAAAAATCGGACATTTCTCCGCGCTGGCTTCGTCGCACACGGTGATGACATAGGCAAATAGCTGGCCAGATACGAACACATCGAAGACAGCCTGGGTCTTCTTTTTCGAAATATCTATCCCAGCTTCCGCCATCACTTCCACGGCCAGCGGATTAAGCGCGCCCGGTTCAAGACCGGCGCTTTGTGCTTCGAAGTATTCGCCGCAGGTGTGATTCAACCAGGCCTCAGCCATCTGGCTGCGGGCGCTGTTGTGAACGCAAATGAAAAGAACGCGCTTTTTCACCTCTAAAAGGTACCGCGAAGTCGTAGGAATGAAAGGCGGGCGTAGCGATGTCACTTAAGTTTCACACACAATTCAAAGGAGCAGGCACCCGGGCTTTTCAACCCGAGCGCCGCTCACTTATCTTCCTCACGCAGTTCTGGGAACTGGAAATGTTTGTCTCCTGGCAAACTCACTAATCCTCCCTTGTAACAACTCGGCGGAGATGACGTGACGAATCGGTGAAATTTCAGATTGTTCCAGGCTCTCGATCACCACTGGTGAGCCTTCCCTCTTCGTCACACAATCTTAACAAAACTGTTTTTGCATGACCTAGAGCGTGCTTTGTACCTTTGCCGTCGTTGATGAATTCAGTCGCTCCGCCGCGTTTCCAGTTCGAGACGTTTAACCCTAGAGAGGAAGGATCAAGCCGGGTGCGTACCGCCTGGATTTCCGATGTGCATCTGGGTACGCGCGCGAGCGGCGCGGCCCGATTGCTCGATTTTCTGCGCGAGTACGACTTCGACACGCTTTATGTGGTGGGTGATTTAGTCGATATCTGGCAGATGCGGCGCAGCCGTTACTGGCCGCAACAGCACAACGACGTCATCCAAAAAATTCTGCGTAAAGCGCGCAAAGGCACGCGCGTCATCTACATCCCAGGTAACCACGATGAGATGATTAGGTCCTTTTACGGCGCCTACGGCGACATCACTATCCAGAAGCATGCCATTCATCGGACCGCAGATGGCCGTCGTATTCTCGTTATCCACGGACATGAGCTCGACACCGTGGTGCAAAACGTGAAGTGGCTGGCTTTCCTCGGCGATGCCGGATACCAAATCCTGCTCTCACTCAATCCGGCAATCAATTTCTTCCGTCGGCGCTTCGGCCTTGGTTACTGGTCACTCAGCGCCTACGTCAAACAACGGGTCAAAGATGCTGTTAGCTTTATCGGAAAGTTCGAGGCGGCGGTGGTTAAATACGCGGAACGCTATCGGGTAGACGGCGTTCTTTGCGGGCACATCCACAGCGCCGCCATCCATAAACTCAGCAATGTCACCTATTACAATTGCGGCGATTGGGTCGAGACCTGTTCGGCCTTGGTCGAGCATCTTGATGGTCGCATTGAAATTGTTCGCCAACTCGACGAGCGCACGCTAGCGCCCGCTGTCCGTCCGGTGCCCCTGGCCGGCGCCATGGCATGAAAAAGAAAAAGGAGCGCGAGGAAAAGAAGCACGAGACTTCGCCCGTCCGTCATTTGCAACTGGAGTTACAAAAGTTGCGTCGCGAGTTGCGCACTACCGCGCGCGCTTATACCCAACGACTCGAACATGAATTGATCGCAGCGACCGATGCGCTTGGCCGTTACGCGCCGGCAGAAAAATTGACGCGCGAACAGCTGCATCGTGTCCGCGATTTCGCCATCATGATGCGGCAACGGCGGCTGCGACCCGACAAGGGTCGCCGGAAGGATTTGCGAAGAATCGACACCCTGATTTCCGATCTCCGGCCGCTGATCGATGATCAATAGACCCCAATCTCACAAATATCTGGAGGGGCGAGCTCCGGCGAGCCCGCGTTGGTCATAAGCGTCGCAGGAGCTCCGCCCTCCATTTGCCGAAACTTGCCTCTAATATTCATGAGATGGCAGATCGCTCATAAGCTACCAGCGTCACTCATTCTCGCGATGGTTCTCATCGCGCTGCGGCAGCTTGGTGCTTCAACCGCGGCCGAAATGGTTATCAGCATTCCCGATCAAACCCTGGCCGTGGTCGATGGAGAAAAAGTAATGGCGCGTTATCGCGTTTCTACTTCCAAGTTCGGCAATGGCGACAATGTTGGCAGTTATCGGACGCCACTCGGCACGCTCTTTGTTTCCGGAAAATTCGGGGACCGTTTACCGGTTGGCACAGTGATAAAAAATCGCGCGCCCATGGGCGAAGTCATCGCCGTCGATGCACCGAATCGTGATGCGATCATTTCGCGGGTGATCTGGTTGCGCGGAATGGAACGACAAAATTCGGCTGCGCACGATCGTTGCATTTACATTCATGGAACACCCGAAGAACGCCACATCGGGAAGCCTTTCAGCTTCGGTTGCATTCGGATGCGGTCGCGGGACGTGATTGCGCTTTACGATAGCGTGCACATCGGTATGCACGTCACCATTAGCGAAAAGCCGATCGATGAATTGCTTCCAAGGGAAAAACCGACGCTGCTAAGCCGCGCCGATTGAATGGCCGGGAACATGCAACCCCGAAAGCTTTCGGGGTTGGCGCCATAGCCTCGCCCCGGCGAGTCCGTCCTGTGGCGGACAAGATGGCTGTGCTACAGTGCGGCCTTCGAAAATTTCGGTGGGAAAAGCCAAAGCAATTTGCCGGAGGTACACCCGCGATTTACCTCCAGCAGCGCTACGCCGGCCTTTGATAACTTCACCTCTCCGCCGGTGAGCTCCTTGATCACTTCGGAAAACTCGGGCTCGTGACCAACCACCATGATGCAGTCGGAGTCGGCCTTGCCAAGCAGGCGGCGCAATCGTTCGACGTTGAACCCGTGGGCCAAAGCGGTGTCGGTTTTTAATTCGATCCCGAGACGCTCGGCCACGATCTCGGCAGTTTGCGAAGCGCGCGGGAGCGGGCTGGTTAAAATCGCGTCCGCAGAAAACTTGAGGCGCTGAAAAAATTTGGCGACGCGTTTCATTTCCTTGCGTCCACGTTCCGTTAGCGGCCGCTCATCGTCGGGCTTGTCCCAATTCGGCCAATCGGCTTCACCGTGACGGAGAAAACAGAGTTTCATGATTAAGGAATAAGAGTAGGAATAAGAGTAAGATTAAGATTAGGAGGAAGAGAAAGGAGACTGAATCCTCTTCTTACTCCTAATCGTATTCTTATTCCTCTTCCTCACAAAATCGTCCACTTTGGGCGGCGCGCGCGGGCGTGATTTTCCCAGACGCGCTGGCCGCCGAGATAAGCGTTGCGATTGTGACCCAGCTCGACGCCGGGTGGCAACTGCTCGAGCAACTTCGCGTTGCCGCCGCCGAGCACGATGTAATCAACGACAAAAGCGCGTTGCAACTGAGTAAGAATGCGCTCGACATCTTTCTCCCAGATTTTCCGTCCAATCTGTTTCAAACCTGTTTTGCCGACGCGATCTTCAATTGTTCCCTCGGCAAGATAAGGCAGTTCGCTTAGCTCGAGCGAAAGCACAACTCCATTCCAGACCAGCGCCGAGCCAAATCCAGTCCCAAGGCCGATGAATAGCATTCGCCCCCCGCGATAACTGCCGAGCGCTTGCATGGCGGCGTCGTTGATGACGCGCACTGGTTTGCCAAAGGCCTTTTCGAAATTGAATCGCGTCCAGCCTTTGCCGAGATTTTTCGGATCGGTCAGGATGCGCCCGTTCCTGACTGGTGCGGGAAAGCCGACGGAGACGACATCGTATTTCCAGTCGTCGAGTTTGCCGCGGAGTATGCCGTGGAGCTGGCGTGGAGTAAGGCCGGGGCCGGAACTGAATTTGCGCCGTTCTTCCCGCGAGAACATGGCCTTGACGTTGGTGCCGCCGATATCGACGACAAGAACCTTTTTCATGCGCGCTTGCGCTGGTCACGCTTCGCCTTGATCGGGATCAGTTTCACGCCGCTCGCGGCCTGCAATTCGGCCGCTGCCTTGCGCGCCTGGCGCGAACGTTCCCGAAAATGCAATTGTGCCTGGGAGCGGGCCGCGCCCTCGGCTGGATGCAGCCGCACATAACTGCCATCGGGCTGCAACTCACGCGCTTTTACCTGATCATTGAGGAGACTAGGCAAAATATCGTTCACCATTTCTTCGCGCGGTCCGGGCGCATCGATGGGGAAAGCAATTTCGACCCGCCGATAAAAATTACGGGGCATCCAATCCGCGCTGGAGAGATAAATGTCCGCCTGGCCGGCGTTTTCAAAATAGTAAACGCGGCTGTGCTCGAGAAAACGTCCGACGATACTGATGACGCGAATGTTTTCACTCAGGCCCGGCACTCTCGGTCGCAGACAGCAGATCCCGCGGACGATGAGATCGATTTTCACGCCCGCGCACGATGCTTCATAGAGTTTCTCGATGATATCGTCGTCAACGAGGGAATTTAGTTTGGCGATAATGCGTGCCGGTTTCCCGGCGCGGGCATGGTCGCGTTCGCGTTCAATGAGTTTGATCAGTCGTTCGCTAAGGTCGAAGGGCGCGACCATCAATTTTTTCAGGCCGGGATAACCGGCAAGACCAGTGAGGGTATTGAAAGCGATGGCGACTTCCTCGGTTAATTCCGGAGCAGAAGTGAGCAAGCTGAAATCGGTGTAAATGCGCGCGGTGCGATGGTGATAATTGCCGGTGCCAAGATGGACATATTGCCGCAGGCGATCGGAATCGCGTCTTACCACGAGCAACGCTTTGCAGTGCGTTTTCAATCCCACAACGCCATAGACGACGTGTGCGCCCGCTTCCTCCAGCTGGCGGGCCCAGCGAATATTGGCGGCTTCATCAAAGCGCGCGCGCAATTCGACCAGGGCGGTGACCTGCTTGCCATTGTTGGCGGCCTCGATCAAGGCCTCGACTATGGGCGAATCACCGCTCGTCCGGTAAAGTGTAATCTTGATGGCGAGCACCTGCGGATCGGTTGCCGCGCTCTCGATAAAGCGGACAACGGGATCGAAACTTTCGTAGGGATGATGCAGCAAAATATCCTGTTTGCGCATGACCTCGAAAATGTCGGCTTGCGGCGGCAGGGCCGGATCGGTTGCGGGTTGAAAGGGCCGGTCTTTTAATTTCGCGAAGGCATCATTCGTCACCAGTGGCATGAGATGAGTCATCGAGAGCGGGCCATCGAGCTTGTAGAGGTCTGCCTCCTGCAAATCGAAAAAGGCGAGGAGCAAATCGCGGAAGTCGCGGGGGCAATCCGCCTCTACTTCGAGACGCACAGCATTGCCGCGACTGGAACGCCGCAGTTCCTGCTCAATCGTCCGCAACAAGTTTTCCGCCTCTTCCTCGTCGATGTAGAGATCGCTGTTACGGGTGACGCGGAAAGCGTGGACGCCGTCGAGGATAAGGCCGGGAAAGAGTTCGGCGATGTAGTGTTTGATGAGCGAGGCGAGGTAAATGTAATCCCAGGGCTCATCATCGCCTTTGACACGCGGCATCAAAATTAACCGCGGTACCACCCGCGGCACCTGCACAATGGCGAGAAGCGATTCACCACCCTGATGTGCTCGTGCGCGCACCAGCAAATTATGACTCTTGTTCAAAAGTTGCGGGAAGGGGTGACTGGCGTCGACCGCCAGGGGCGTCAGCATTGGAAAAACTTCTTCCTGAAAATAGCGTTTGGCCCAGGCAGCGCGTTTTCCGGTTAACTGGGCGACGTCATGAAGGCGAATGCCGCTCTTGGCCAGAGCCGGCATTAGTTCCTTGTTCCAGAAATCGTATTGGGTGGCGACCAGTTCGTGCACCAGCCGCTGGATGGCGTTAAATGTTTCCGTCGGCGACATTCCGTCGGGCCCAACGTCGCTGGTCTCGCTTTGGATTTGTTGTTTGATGCCGGCGACGCGAATCTCGAAGAACTCATCGAGATTGTTGCTGAAGATGGTCATGAACTTGACCCGCTCGATTAGCGGCTGGGTCGGATCCTGCGCTTCCTCCAGAACGCGCCGGTTAAATTCCAGCCAGCTCAGCTCGCGATTAATGAAATTGGCCGGGTCAGAAAAATCGCGTTCCGGCTGGATCGCATCCGGCAGGAGCGCCAGCTCGTCCGTCGTCACTGCGGCAGCAGAAGTTTGCATTTGATTTCAGCGTCTCCCCCCAAGATTTACCTAATCAGCGCTGAACATTTGCGCAAGCGGCGCGAGTTACGCTGGGGCGGCGACCTGTTGATGCCGAATGTCTTCCGCCGCAACGGCGTAAACGGCGTCCTCGGCAATGTTAGTAGCATGATCGCCCACCCTTTCGAGGTGGCGCGCGACAAACATCAAATTGATGTAACCGCGCAGTTGTTCCGGATCGCGCGCCATCCGATCGATCAATTGCCGGCTCACCTGGGCGTTCATTTTATCAAGGGCGTCGTCCTGAGGAATAATGGCGCGCGCCGCCTGCGCATCTTCGCGCACGTAAGCATCCACACTGTCGCGGAACATCGCCATGGCGTGCTCCTGCATCGGAGTGAGCAACAAAATTTCCGGCAAGGCCGGATGCTTATTCAGTTTGCGCGCTTTACGGGCAATGTTAGTCGCCTGGTCGGCCATGCGCTCGAGATTCGTGCTCAGTTTCATCGCCGAGACGACCCGGCGCAGATCGGATGCGACCGGCTGAAAACGTAACAGCAACTCGATACCATCCTTGTCGATTTGTTTCTCCAGCTGATCGATCTCCTCGTCGTCAGCGATGGCGAGGGCGGCAAGTTTGTCATCACGGTCCATTAAACCTTTTAGTGCGCGGTTGAGGCTGCGCTCGGTTTGACTCGCCATCATCATGACGTTGTTGCGCAGATTTTCGAGCGCGTGCTCGAAGGTTCCAAGTGTGTGTTTGCTTTCGCTCAGCATAGCCATTAACCAAATCGCCCGGTAATATAATCCTCCGTTTGCAGTTGTGATGGATTACTGAAGATTTTCGAGGTCGCGCCGAACTCAATGAGCCGGCCGAGATAAAAGAAGGCCGTGTAATTAGAGCAGCGGCCCGCCTGTTGCATGTTGTGCGTCACAATCACGATCGTGAAGTTCTCGCGCAACTGATAAATGAGTTCCTCCACTTTGGCGGTCGCGATCGGATCGAGTGCGCTGCAGGGTTCGTCCATTAGGATGACTTCCGGTTCGACCGCGAGCGCGCGCGCGATGCAAAGCCGCTGCTGTTGCCCGCCCGATAGTCCATAGGCGCTGGAATCGAGCCGATCTTTCACTTCGTCCCACAGAGCCGAGGCGCGCAGGCCTTTTTCCACTGCTTCGTTAATGCGCGATTTCTTGTTTACCCCAAGCACGCGCAAACCGTAGGCGACATTCTCGTAGATCGATTTCGGGAACGGATTCGATTTCTGGAAAACCATCCCAACTCGCCGGCGCAAATCGACCACATCGATGTCCGGCGCATAAATATTATGTCCTTCCAATCGAATGCTGCCAGCCGAGATTCGCGCGCCGTCGATCAGGTCATTCATGCGATTAAAACAGCGCAGCAGCGTTGTTTTCCCGCAACCGGACGGCCCAATGAAGGCAGTGACAGCTCGCGGCGGGATCTCCAGGTTCACATCGAAAAGGACCTGATGCGTGCCATAACAAAAATCGACATCAGCGACATTGATCATGACCGGCTGGCGCGGCTCGGGTTCGGGCGGTTTTTGCAATTCCAGCGGCGGGGCCGGATGTGTTATTTCCTCGTTTTCCATTACTACCATGACAGATGTCCCCTGGTTCTTTCACGCAGGACGATGGAGGCGAGAGCAATAGCAAAGACAAGCAGCAGAAGAATGCAAGCTGCGCCGTATTGCACTCGCTCGGTGTATTCGTTCTGCGGAATCTTCGAGCTGACTACATAAATGTGATAAGGCAATGCCATGACCCCTTGGAAAACGAAATCGGTCCAACGCTGGACTTGCCACGGCATTTCATCACGCAAGGCGTAGGCGGCAGTGAACATGATTGGCGCGGTCTCGCCGGCGACGCGGCCGATACCGAGAATGGATGAAGTCAAAATTCCGGGGACCGCATAGGGCAAGACATTCTTGCGAATGGTTTGCCATTTGGTGGCGCCAAGGGCGAGCGAGCCTTCGCGCAAACCGTTGGGAACAGCCCGCAACGATTCTTCACTCGCGGTAATGATGGCAGGCAGGATCATCAGGCCGAGAGTGAACCAGCCGGCCAGGAGCGACACGTTCCAATGCAGAAAAATCACGAACAAGCCGAACCCGAACAATCCAAAAACAATTGAGGGCACGCCGGCGAGATTGAGAATGGCGATGCGAATGAGGCGAATGAAACGCGTGTTCTGGCTGTACTCGTTGAGGTAAATCGCGCTGCAAATTCCGACTGCGAGCGCAAAAATCATGGAGCCGATGACCAGCAGTGCGGTACCGACAATGCAGGGCCAGACCCCACCGGCGGAGTAGGCCACACTGGTCGCCTCCACTTCCACTGGATGCTCCGTTTTCCAGGCACGGAATTCTCGATCACTCAGGGTGTATTTTTTCCCTTCGTAATCGAAAACGAAAAGGGTCTGCGGCCCTTGCGTGAAGAAGGGGACGTTGATGAATGGCGCGCGCGTGGTGAAAAGAGTGCGGCTGCCTTTGATTCCGATGTCGAGGAAGATGTAGGTCGCCGCTGCCAGCACGAGGTACGTCGCGACGCGAAACAACCAAAAGATAACGACTTCGACGACTTGGCGACGGCGAAATGACGAATGACGAATGACGAATGACGAAGGGAGCAGAGGTCGCGGTGTTCTTTCGTGCTTCGTCATTATTTCGTCATTCGTCATTTCGTGCTTCGTCATTACCCAATGCTCATGCGATAACGCTGCACCAGTTTTTGCGCGCCATAATTTATCGCCAGGGTGATCGCGAATAAGACGAGGCCGACCATGAAAAGTGCGCGGTAATGAATGCTACCCCGCACCACTTCCCCCATCTCCTGGGCAATGATGCCAGTCATGGTGTGCACGGGTTGGAAAAACGCGCCCAGGCCTTGCGTGAAATCAGGAATGGCGATCCGGTTTCCGGCGCAAAGCAGCACCACCATGGTCTCGCCGATGACGCGGCCGAGCCCGAGCAAAACAGCCGATACAATCCCCGAAAGCGAGGCCGGCACGATCACGCGTCCGATCGTCTGGAGACGATTGGCGCCCAGCGCGTAGGAGGCCTCTTTGAATCCGCCCGGGACATTACGCAGGGCGTCCTCGGCCAGGGTGAAAATTGTCGGCACCGCCATGAGCGCGAGGAGTGAGCCAGCAGTGAACACATTCAGGCGTTCCGAAATCGGAAAGAAACCGACCCAGTGGAAAAAGCGCGATTGCGAGAGGTGCCGAATGGTTTCGCCGACGACGGCGATGCCGAAAAACCCGAGCACGACCGATGGAATTGCGGCGATGAATTCTACGTACGGTTTGATTAATTGTTTCTCGGCCGGGAACGCAATTTCGCTTACGTAAATAGCCGAGGCGACGCCGAAGGGCACCGCGATGGCAAGCGCGACGACCGAAACCATGATCGAGCCAACCAGCAATGGAATAATCCCGTACCAATCCTGCCAAAAGCTGGCCGTGATCCAATCGCGTCCGAAGAGAAAGCCGGTAACGGCACGGTAGGGTGGCACCGGAGCAGCGGGATCCCACGTCTCCAGCTTTTTCGTCGTGCCGGGGAGAATTGCGAGATAGTTCTCGACTCTTTTCGACCAATTATCGAATAGCCGCTTCGTTTTCGCGTTTTCGAACGCCGGCGGCGTCTTGAGTAGCCCGCGGATTTTTTCGGCCATGGTCGAGGAGATCGCCGCGAAGGTTGCCGTGTTCGCGCGCAAGGCTGAGATGGTTGCTGCTTCATCAACTGGGGCAGCGCTGGCGCGCTCCTCATTTTCACCACTGCGATCAACGTCGCCCGCTTGGAGCGCGAGCGCGTCACGTAAAGCCACCGCTTTTTCTCCGGCATCGGAAACGAGGCCGTTCAAATCATCAGCCGAATCACTGAAGGCGGCAGAAAATTGATCGAATCGCGCCAGGGCCTCGGCTGATTCCGTGGTTTCCACGCTTTTCCGGGTCAGGTTCAATCCGCGGGAAAGGGCAGCGTGGGCATTGGCCGCGTCACGCATGATATCGACGTATTCGAGGCCGGCGCGGCGATACAACCGGATGTTGCGCAGATTCTGTCCGAAAAACCCGAAACCTTCGCGGAAAAGAAAGATAGTGATAAGCCCGAGAACAACAATGGCGATGAGCGCGTTACTCCCGAAAAAGGCCTTAATAAAATCGTCGGCACGCCAGCGGCGAACAGCCAGCGGAGGGACGATCGGAGGCGCAGCGACAACTTCAGCCATCTCTTAATCATGCCGCCTTGGCAACGGCGGCGGCAAATGCCGAAGTGTTACGTTTACGTTACAAAATTCGTGAGGAGGCAGCGAACCGGGCGTCACAGTGCGCGAGGCACAAATGATCGCTTCAACGCGAAAAATGCGTTACCAAGCCTCCGGTGTATTTCGAATTTGATACCCGCAAGAGCGACAGCAACAAGGCGAAACACGGAATCGACTTTGTTGAAGCTCAGGCCCTCTGGAAATCAAAACACGTTCTGCTCGGTGCCAAAGATGCCTTGGAAAAGCGTTACATGATTATCGGGAGGATCGGCACCCAACATTGGTCAGCGATTATCACCTATCGCGGAGGGATAATTCGGATTATTAGTGTCAGGAAATCTACTGCGACGGAGATCGAAACGTATGAAAAAATCGCGCGCTGAGGCGACAACGGCGAAGAATCTTGAAGAGAAGTTCGATCGAGGCGAAGACGTGCTGGATTATTTCGATGCTAAAAAAGCACGTTTGGTCAAGCCGCAGGCCGAGCGATCAGTCGCTAAAGCAAAGTTTGGGTATCCGGCGAAAGCAAATTCGCATCGGCGCACTGTCGTTCGCGAGAAGTCACCGTCGTATCGTAAAAAGAGATAAGGAACGCTGGGAAAGTGGTCTGAGCCGGGGAGGAGTCAGCTTTTTTAAAGACGTGACCCCGGGTCCGCCCGCGGAAAGGAATCCAAACGCGGCCCGCCAATTCTATCGACGGTGTCGAGAGAATCGATTGCGGACTAGGCGATTTTCCAGACGCCGTCTGGATTTTCTCAGGGGGTTGCAATTGTCCAGACACTGTCTGGACAATCCGAGGATTGGCCACGTAGAAGGCGCGTATGTTGAAAAGAACAACGGACCACCGGACAACGGTGGAAAACGCAGTGAGCAAGGACCTACCTGATTACGGACCACGGACAAAAGGAGCCGGAGCTTATTTTGCTGGGAGGTTTGGGAGAATGACGCGAATCGTCGTTCCCTGGCCGAGAGTGCTTTCGGCTTCAACCCGGCCGCCATGCAGTTGTGCAATATGCTTTACGATGGATAAACCGAGGCCAGTGCCTCCAAGTTCCCGACTGCGGGCTCGATCGGCGCGATAAAAGCGCTCGAAAATGCGGGGCAAATCACCGGCCGCAATGCCAACTCCTTCGTCGGAGACCGAGAGCACGATCTCCTGATCAGGCGCACGGGCGTGGATCAGGATACGACCATTGTGATGCGAATATTTTACCGCGTTATCGAGCAAATTGTGCACGACTTCTTCGAGTCGCCGTTCATCGGCGTGCACCATGGGAAAGTCCTCGGGGACTTCCAATTCCAGCCGAAGATTTTTTCCAGCCAAACGTTTCTTCCAATCGCGTGTCACCTCTTCCAGAAAATCCGGCAGCCTGATTTCAGCGAGCTGTAAATTCGCCTCTTTCGATTCCAACCGGGCAAGGCTGAGCAAATCATTAACCAGCAGATTGAGTCGATCGGAATGGCGCTTCATTACTTCGTAAATGTGGCGCGTCTCCTTTTCATCGAGATCGGCCGCTTCCAGCAAGGTTTCGAGGTTACCGTGAAAAATCGAAAGCGGCGTCCGCAGTTCGTGAGAGACATTGGCAACGAAATCGCGCCGGATTTCGTCTGCTTGTTTCAGCCGTGAGATGTCGTGAAAGAGGGCAACTACGCCGCTCGCTCCCCCATCTTGACCCGTGATCGGAACGACGGTGACCTGAAGCTGCTTTTTGCGATCGGGCGTGCTCACCTCTGCAACCCGCGCCTTGGCCTGATCGAGGGTGGCCCGAATTGGCTCGATCACGTCGCTGTCGCGAATGATGTCGAGTAAGGGCGTTCCGGGCGCGATGGGAGATTGGCCGTACAATTTCTCGAAAGCGGGATTGCAAATCAGAATGTGCTGGGTGGAGTCAACCACCAGCAAACCGTCGGTGAGCGCGGCAAAGACCGCACGCATTTCGGCTGCGTCTTTCGAAACCTGACGGTCGAGCGCGCGCTGGCGAGCCAACAATTGCTCCAAAGCCAGGCCCACCCGGCGGGCGCGCGGGCGGCCGCTAAGAAGAAAGGTGGGGGGCTGTTCGCCCCGCCCAATTCTCGTTAGGAGATGCTCAAGCTCCTGCCAGGGACGCAGGTAAAGGCGCTGCAGAAAAAAGACAGCAGCGACGACAAGAAGAAGTGCGATTGCAACAATCCACCAATGCATGCGCGATTAACTTTCGCGCAAACGATAGCCAAAACCGCGGACAGTTTCGATAGCGTCGCCAGCCTTGCCCAGTTTCTCGCGCAACCGGCGGACGTGGGTATCGACCGTGCGGGTATCGATCACGCTTTCGTAACCCCAGACATCGCTGAGCAGGCGGTCCCGCTCCTGCACCCGACCGCGCCGTTGCACCAGGGTACGCAGCAATTTGTACTCGAGGCCGGTGAGATGAACTACTTTACCATTGACGGAAACATGATGGCGCAAGCCATCGATCCGAATCGGGCCGGCAACAAACGATTGCGTTTCGGCCGGAATCTCGCCGCGGCGGAGAATCGCCTGAGCACGCAGCACCACTTCACGCGGGGAGAAAGGTTTTGAAACATAGTCATCCGCCCCCAGCTCGAGACCGACAATGCGATCGATTTCCTCCGCCTTCGCTGTGAGCATGAGAATGGGAATGTGTCGGGTGAGAGAGTCGCCCTTAAGAATTTTGCAGACTTCCAAGCCTGGCATTTTCGGTAGCATCAAATCGAGAATGACCAGCACCGGTGATTCTTCCCGCGCGCGGCGCAGACCCACCGCGCCGTCCGCCGCGGTGATGACGGTGAATCCGGCCGCGCGGTTGAAAGCACGCACCAGCATTTCGACGACGTCGGCCTCGTCTTCGACAACGAGGACTTTTTTTCCCGGGGCCGCGTTCACGACCGCCAATTCTAGCACTGGGGCGCGTGTTGAAAAACGCGGTTGTTGGCGCCAATGAATTCCGCGGCCGGACCGTTCACCGACGGCAACGGCGTGTGTGTGTTTATCAAGTCTTCGACCTCAAACCGACGAGTTGGTCGTGGTCGTTGCGATTGAGGTTCGGGGAGCGCACGCGCCCTCGCGTGCTGTCGCTGGCGCCTCGCCAACGACTTTCCTTGGTTG
>Ga0209376_1001347_pt1 | contig 24916 bp, 19 predicted proteins | sample GraSoiAngelo_134_FD_185891 | JGI IMG/M metagenome (GOLD analysis project Ga0209376, IMG submission 185891) | Grasslands soil microbial communities from the Angelo Coastal Reserve, California, USA - 14_0929_05_30cm (SPAdes) (version 2) | ecosystem: Environmental > Terrestrial > Soil > Grasslands ... | reverse complement strand
GCCGTCCTTTCTGCCCACGTAGGCGACGTCGCACATTTGTAGGAAGAGACCTGTTTCGATGACGCCCGGGATATTCTTTAGTTTCTCGTGGACAATTTCTGGTCGGCGCAGGCTTCGGAAGAACACGTCGGCGATCAGGTTGCCGTTGTCTGTTATCACAGGTCCGACTTTGCCCGCGGCTTCTCTTAGGACGGTTTTTTCGGAGATTTTTCTGATTTTTGCGACCGTTGACGAATATCCGAAGGGGACTATCTCAACAGGTATTGGCTGTGGTCCTCCCAGGGTTTTAGCTAGTTTCTTCTCGTCAACTATGATGACCAGTTTCTTCGAGGTTGAATCTACGATCTTTTCTCTTAAGAGTGCTGCTCCTCCGCCTTTCACCATGTCGAGGGTTCGCCATTGAATCTGGTCAGCGCCGTCAAGGGCTAGATCAGGCTCGGTGTCTTCTTCGAGGGTTGCTGTCCTGAAGCCTAGTTTCTTTGCGGCGATTTCTGTCTGGTAGGATGTCGGGATGAAAGTGATCTTGAGGTTCTCTTTCTTGATTCGTTCTGCGGCCAGTTCGAGGGCTCGTAGGATCGTGTTGCCGCTTCCGAGTCCGATTGTGGTGTTGTTTCTGATTTCTCTTATCGCTTGGGCGGCGGCGCTGATCCGGGCCTTGTCTGTCCAGGACAGGTTGTTACTCAGCCTTCTGTTTCGATCTGTTCGAGTCGTTCCATGGCCTTCAGCACTTCTTCTCGGATAGTCTCTAGTCGTTCTTCTGCTTTGTTCTTAGGCTTCTCTTTGGCGGGTCGTTCTTTTGGAGGGTTTGTCGGCGGCGGGGTTGGGCTTGCCTCTGTCTTGGGAGAGTCCGGAGGTTTGGCTGCCGTTTCAATTGTTGCGGTTACGGTCGGTCTGATCTGGCTTATCTTCAGGTCAATTTCGAGCATTTTTTCTTGGAAGCTTTTGAGAAGATCTTCCTTGGCGGATTCGAGTTCATAGAGGTCTACGGTCCTCTTGTGGGTGTCTATTTCGCCGTCTACTCGTTTGAGGTCTGTCTTGTATCGTTGTAGGAGCTGGTTTTTTTCGCTGTCATTGATCTGTCCTCTGGTTTCTGCTTCGTAGATCTTTGTGAGCGCGTCTCCGATGATGTCTCTTTCTAGACTAGCTATTCGGAGCCTGTCTCGAGATCTAGAGATGTCGATGCTTGTGATGGTCTTCTTGAGTATGTCTGGAACGGGGAATGGTTCTCTGTTGACGGGTTCGGGTATAGCCTTGGTCTCTTCGCGTTCGGTTTTTTTTCTTCCGAATAGGAGTATGAGTGTGAGTAGTGTGAAAGGTGCCGTTTGGCCCTTTCTACGCAATAGAAGCATTCCTCTGGCGTTCTTTGTGGTTTGACGAGCGCCCGATTATTAATGGTTTAGCAGCGCGGTGTTCTTGTTACCGCGCTGGGGGGTTGATGCGTCCAAGTATGGTTATCTAGTGTTTGTGTGATTTGTAGCTTTGGGTTAGCCTATGTCCCTGGCGATGCAGTGTGAGAGTTGCGGTCGACCATTGGCTTCGCGCGAGGAGCATGGGGCTCAGAATCTCGACAATCCCTATTGCATTCATTGCACAGATATGAAGGGTAAGCTCCTCCCTTTTGAGAAGTTGTATGATGACATGGTCGCGTCAGCCATGCAGACCCGTTGGATGAATAAAGAGCAGGCGGAGAAGTACGCGTTGGAGGAGATGGGTCGCTGGCCGGCTTGGAAGGATCGGGTCGACAAGATGCTGAAGCGATAGTAGGAGTCGATAGTTTCTAAAGTTCCGGCCTGTGCTCCTAGTGTCCAAGTCTCGTTCTTACTGTTAGCTAGCTGCTTTTGGATTGGAGCCCCGGACGAGATTTGAACTCGTGACCCTTGCCTGTTTGATAGGGTTACCAAGGCAATGCTTTAGGCTGTCGTCGCATCTACCAGGCTGAGCCACCGGGGCGTTAGTCTCGGGTCGGCGATATGCACGGTTATATCCATTATTAGCTGGGACTTTCTTTCCGATGCTTGTTGCGCACAATCAGTCTATACCGGTTAGCTTACTGAGAGGTACATGTTTTTCGACTATCGCTCTCACCTCGGCCTTCTTTGAGACTTGCGAAAGGCTGTCGGCAAGAATTGTCTAGGGTCGTCTTGGATTGAGTGATGCCTCCGAATTGTTGGTGGGAGAGCTTAGGGTCAATACTAGATTGATGCTTGGGTCTGAGCGTCTTCGGCTTCTTTTCACGAACACTCGGCTCATAGTTGATCATGCTGGCAAGAGGGGCGCGGGGGCGGTCGCAGGTACCAGTATCTTGGGCAGACTTAGTGGTGCCCTTGAAGACCTCTTCAAAAGTGGAGGTGAGTCTGCGAGAAGAAGGGGAATTAGGAACATGAGTCCGGACCAGGTTCTCCGGTCTCACAGAGACAATTTCGCCATCAAATATAGTGAGGTTGTCGGCGTAACGGTGGCGCAGACTCTCACCGTGCACGGGATTACCATCTTGACTAGAGACGATAAGTTCGAGTTCACTACCCAAGCCCGGTTCAACGATGTAGTTGAACTCTTTACGAAGACACTCAGTGAAAAACTGTCAGTGCGAAGGCTGTCTCAAAGCGAACTTCAACGATGAGCGAGTCTCAGGGGCATGCACGCCCTTTCTATCTTGGACTTAGTGTTGTGTGGTTGATGTTCGCCAAGTCTGACAGACGGTACGTTCGTCTCTCATCGTAATGGGAGGGATAGACTAATCTTCTCCGAAGACGGGATGATTATTGATGAGGCTTCCGAGAATTCTATTATTGGGTTCACTACTCTTGCTGATGTTCAGCCTACCGGGCTGGCCTGCTCGCAACGTTCAGGGATTAAGTCAGCCAGTTTCAACTGTCCAGATATCTCCCGTCAGTACTTGCTGCCTGGTCAACGGTTTCTTTACGGTCGACGTAATGCTAATACTTCCTAGTGGAGAATCCATCAATGGGTTCGACGTTAGGATCAATTACACTAACGCTTTCACGAACGTAAATCCTGGTGTTCTCCAGGCGAAGACCATCAGATATTCCGATAATCTGTTCGCATCATACGCAGGTACTGTGTTTATAGAATGCATTGATGGCACAGCTATCCAGGGGAGCACTGGGTGTCCATCGGAAGATGCTCCTCTGGGCCAATTTCACCTTAGTGAGATCATCACCGGGCCGGAGCTTGTCGGGCCTGTGACCGGGCGCCTGTTTAGTGTTACTTTCCAGGTCACGGGTGCTGGGACTAGTGTGTTCACGATTGACCGGGCGAATCTTGTGAATCCTCATCCTGACCCCTCTAATCCTCAATTGATCAACCCGGTGTTGATTCCTGTAGTGAAGCAGGACGGGGTCTTTGGTAATCAGGGAGTTGTCGCCTTTTTCAACTATCACGCGCCCGATCCGTCAGTAACACCGTCGATTATTCCGAATCAGCAGGTCATCTTTGATGCGGGGGCGAGCTTTGCGGGTAATGGGTCCTCTGTAAGTTTCAGATTGTATTCTTGGGATTTCGGAGACCGGAGTGCGGTCAGTAATGTTGTTACTGGGGCGACGAACACTCACTCTTTCAGAGCACCTGGTAACTATACTGTGTCGCTAACGGTCTGGGATACGAAGAACGAGACCGGGAGCGTGGCTAGGAAGGTCGTGGTACTGCCGGCGCTTGGCAACCTGGCTTTGATTGTCAAGAATCAGATAGGGACCGTTATGCGTGGGAATGTGAATGTTCGAGTCTTCAACTCGTCCTCTTTCTCGAATCCCTTCATTACCAAGACCGTTGGAGCCGGGGGCGATGTTCAGTTCAATGGACTTACCCCAGGGAGCAGTTACTATCTGACTTTCTCTGGAGATACTGTAGACAGCTATTCGAAGACCGAACTCATTGAGCCTGGCTTGACAACGTATGACACTGTGTATATGACGGAGAAGTCTCCTCCCCCTGACTATAGTGGGCTAATCTATCTAGGAACGATCCTAGGCGGATTAGGCATTGTCTCAGCGGCCATTATATACAAGATGCGGGCCCGCGGGGAAGAACCTTCACGTCGATCCAGTCGAAAAGGAAGGGTCCGGAAATAGAAACTCAAGGTCGCGTGCCGGCGCTGATGTAGCCCTGTTGGGGGATTATGATAGGGGCTGGGAAGTCTCGGTTTGTTCTAAGTGGTTCTCAAGCTGATTGAGTCTTTCTTCTTGGAAGGAAGAAGATTGCGAGTCCTACAGCAACGAGGATGAGCGTTGCGATTGCTATTGCCGGAACCGTATATGGATTTGAGAATATGCTGGTGTTGGCAGCGTTCAGAGTCACCGGGGTCGGAGATCTTAGTAGGTTGTTCGACAGAATGCTTTCACCAGGGACGCCTGGGACCTTTCCTCCGATCATGTACGCTCCTGGACTATAGCCGGCGGTGTGCCAGGTAATTGTGACCGTTACATTTTGGCCTGGGCTAAGGGTCACGTTTTTCGAACTGATGTTCTGGTCTCCTACGATCGCAACTACGGTAGCATTCTCAGCAAGCTTACCTACGTTCCTGACCACGATGGTGATTGTCACGTCCTGGCTAATGGTCACTGAGGTAACGCTCGGTACTACAGAGTACACCTCAAGGTCCTGGGGGGAAGTGGTTGTTACCACAACGAATGCTGTTGTTGCTGTAATGACAGGGGGGTTGCTGAATTTTCCCGTCCCTGTTACAGTTAGAGTGTACGTACCCGATTGGGCGGTCGAGCTCGCAGTGATAGTAACTAGTATGGTTGCGTTTGGGGAAGTGCTCGTCAGTCTTGCGATTGTGGCGTTCTGATTGAGGGACACGCTGGCGGTTGAGACCGAGAGGTCGATAGTCACGTTATCGGCGAGATTGTGGTTCCCTGAGATGATTACATTGATACTTGTGGATGAGCCGACTGAGACTGTTGTCACGCTTGTTGTAGGTAGTATGATAGAGTAGCTTGGTTTTATGACGGCGACTTGGAAGCTGACTGCGTGATTGGAGGTTCGGCCAGAGCTTCCACTTGTAGCTGTTACTATGACGATGTAATCTCCGAGTGCTTGCCCTGTTATTGCGCAGTTGGTGCTATTCTGCCCGTTCGTGTTTCCGGTCGAAGTTATTTTGAGAACGTTTAGACTGCAGCTCACGAGGAGTCCGGTCGAGGGCGCAATTATTCCGCTTTGTAGTATCTGGTCAACGTAGATCATGTCTGGTTCTCCGACTGTTACCGTTACATTGTAGAACGAGGTTGGATTTACCTCTACGACTCTTGTCGCAGTGGTTCCATTCAGCACGTTCAGAACCCCCGGATTGACATGTAAGAAGAAGTCTAGCACTGTTATCGTCACTTTCGAGGTGTGAACTAACAAGCCGGAGGTTGCAGTAATGTTGAGGGTGAAGGTGCCTGCTGACGTTGAGTTGGCAACTAGCCTTGTCATGTTGGTCCCCTTACTTGACAGTTTGAGCACCGGGTTGATCAGCGATGCATTCAGCCCCTGCGGCAAGGTTGGAGGCAGGCTAAGAGTGACTGTTCCGTTGAAATTGCCAACGCTCGAGATTGTTATGTTCGAAGTGCCCGAGACAGTTACGTTGAAGAAGAGATTGTTCGGTGTTGGTGTCAAGGTGAAATCTGGGGCTGGCACGGTCAGTTGAATTGCTACCGAGTTCTGTGGTAGCAATCCGCTCGTGCCGGTTATGTTGAGAGTGTACGTACCAGGCGCGACCGTCTTCGTGACAGTTACGTTGAGTTCTGCAAGGCCGTCGGAACCGGGCGCGACGGTCACGCTGTTCGGAATGATTGAAACAGTCGGACCCACGGGTGAAGAGGAAACGCCGAGGTCGACTGTCCCCGCGAAAGAGTTCAGGCTTGGAACCAGAACTGTAACAGTCAGGTCGATGTCTCCCTTGGAGACCTCGAGGCTCCCGGCGCTCGGCACTAGGTCGAAGTACATTTGGTTGCTGAATTTGGCTGTCTGCGATGTTTCGGGATCGGGGGTTGTAGATCCATTGAATATTGCGACGCAGACCCCGCCTGGTACACTGGTGCCGGTGCAGCCTGTCTGGAACGTTATCGGTGTGTTGGCCGAGTTCGCGACGATGGTGAAGTTTGCAGTGAACAAGAGATCTGTTACTGGTCTGCTGGGTGTGAGAGATCCTGAGACGGCGTAGTGTAAGGTGTCAACGCTGTCGGTGAAGGGACATGAAGACGCTCCCAGCTTGTTGACTCCGCCGATGCATTTCACTATTTCAGTAGCAGTTCCAATGTTGACGGTGCCTATCTGTACTCCCGCCGGGTTCAGGACCGTATGGTCGGTACGAAGCGTAATGTCCCAGCCGTTGAGAGAGTCTGAGCCGTTGACTAGGACGCGTAGGAGGAAGAATGAACTTAGTCCGGGCAGGGGTCCAGGTATTGTTGGGGGTGCTACCGGGCATACGGTATCTGATGTCGACGCGAGGCAGACTTTTCCTACTAGATTGGCAGCGTGTGCCGACGGAATGGTCCCGGGGACGGAATACAATCCTGAGATAATTGTGAGTCCGATGAGTAAAAGGATGGAGAATTTCTTCAAAGGGGCCTTTCTCCTCTAAACCAGGTGGTTTTTTGGTAGCGTGAAATATATGTCTTGGGAAGAAGTCAGCCCGGCTACTGTTATCATTATCGGCCCATGTCATTGTTTGAGGGGGCGAGGAGGAGATTCTTCAGGGGAAAGGCTAATACTGAACTTTCCCTAGGTATTCCTCGGGGTGTAGAATGGCCCGTTCTCGGGAACCGAAAAAACGAACGAGCCGACTACTATACGCTATACCCATTGTTGCTCTCGTCCTGATAGCGGCTGTATACGCTGCTAGTGTCGCGCCGCTCTCGTCTTCGCCACCTGCCATGGATTTCACGGCTAAGCTTTTGATCGCTCAGGCGAACACCAATGGTACTTGGCAGCGCTACTACGCTCCCAGCCTACCAGTGGGTGTCGCGGGAGGCATATGGGATACTCATCAATATGATAGCTATGGCGTGAACAGCCACTATCCGATTTACCTGGATGATCCGATACATGCATGCCCGCCTCAGGCTGCTTGTCTGTTTCACATAAAGTCGAACGTTGTTCATCAGTACACGCTTGGAGATTTTCTCGCGTTGCTGGGGTATCCCAATGTCGGCCAGAATGATACTCTTGGATTAAAGGCGAGCGGTGGTTTTGAATGGCAGTTGTGCGTTGGGCCAACTGGCCATGCGGTTCCCAATTTTCAGTGGGGAGCGATGGTCTTGCAACCAGATATGGACATCACCCTGCTCTACTACAACACTTCCACCCTTGGCTGCGCCTAGCCTCGAGTTGATACTTCTGGGAATCTCCGGGGTTCCAATGGCATCCATGGTATCTTTCATGTAGAGAAGGGATTTTCACTGTTCGAAAATTTATATCGCGTCTTGACCCTAGCCCCTTCAACCTAGGTGTGTCTGACTGTCTAGCAAGAAGACGGTAGTACTAGTCTTCTTGTTGCTTCTTACAGTTGCATTCTCTGGGCCCTTAGACGTTTTCCAGGGTCATGCGCAGTTTACTGGAGAGGTCTGTCTAGCCGACCCTACCGCTGGAGCTGGTTCGAGCACTCCTTGTCCTTCAAGCCCTCCTGTGCTTGATGGGGTCCCGGGTCAGCAAATTCGGGTAGGTGTATTCATCCAAGGATCTGACGGTCTTAACGGTTTCAACGTAGTCTTGTTGGCTAATCATACGGCTCTTGCTCCAGTTGGTGTTGACTTGTCAGGAAGTGTCCTGTTGGGTCAACCTACAATCGTTGTTGAATGCCTTCGCGGTATCTTGGTGGTTGGCTCGGTCTGTTCGGGTAATGATACGATTGATACGCTTGACTTCGCTGTTGCGGGAGGTCTTGGACTGATGACGGCTACTCCAACGACCGGGCTACTCTTCACTGCGATCTACAATGTAACGGGTACGACGGCTCCTGGTGGAATTCCATTCGGCTATCGTACTCGTGACTGCAATGGAACTAGTGTGCCTGGTATCTGTATTACGATCCCTGGCAATAACCCGTCGCCGAATCCTGAGACTGCTCAGGGAGCAACTTTTGACGATTCTACTCCTCCTCCCTCAGTCACTGTCTCGGCTAATCATCTGAGCTTTGGCCCCGAGTTTCCTGGCACTGCTAACATTGCTAATATTACTGCAACAGCTGGTACTAACTATCCGACGTTTGGCGCGACAGATGCTGTCACTTTCACCACAGCTGCTACTTCGGGTCTTACTGCTACTCTGGCCGGAACAAATCCCTGCGTTACGAACGGGGCTTCATGTTCTGTCAATCTCACTCTGAGCGCCGCCGCTCCAGGAAATTATTTTGTGACTGTCTCAGGCACTTACGCGACCACCGACTCACTGGGCAATCCTGACACTCTGGCTAGCACTGTTAAGCTCGGTGTTGCTGTCGATGATTTCGGTTTCACTATAAGTCCAACGACCATCAGTTTCGGTTCTGGTCTTACGGGAACCGCGACGATAACGTTGACTAGCCTGAATGGTTTCGCTGGAACTGTGACGATATCCAGCGGGACAATAATACCTCCTACAACTCCCCCGCTGACTATCTCCTACAGTCCAGCTTCGGTGACTCTGACTGCTGGCGCGACTATGACTTCGACGGCGACTTTCAGCGCGTCACCCGCCACCGCCGTAAATTATCATGCTCAGATCAAGGCGACATCAGGAACACGCGTCAAGACAAGTACAACGCTAAACATTCCTGTTTCGGCTCCAAGGCCGGACTTTGCCATAACGGCGAGTCCCCAGTCGGTGCCACCGGTTGCAGTGGGAGTTCAAGGCAGTTCCTCAATCAACGTGACCTACGTGAACGGTTTGACGGGTTCGGTAGCTCTTTCGACTGTTACCAGCTCGCCGAATCTTGCTTGTAGTCTCAACCCTCCTAGCTTGTCTGGGACTGGTACCTCGACTTTGTCCTGCTCAGGCTCTTCGGGGGGCTCGTACACTGCCAACGTCACTGGCACCGGTCCATCGACGTCGCACTCGGTCGTAGTGGGTTTCACTATTCTCCAGGGTCCCGATTTCAATGTGACAGCAAGCCCGACGATCATCGGTCCGATAGACGCTGGTGCGTCTGGCACATCTAACATCACCGTTAATGCATTGAGAGGCTTTACTGGAACGGTTGATCTATCTGCGACCACTTCGTCTGGATTGACCGCTAGCATTAGTCCTACAAGTATCACGGGAGATGGCACCGCGATTCTCACAGTATCCGCGAGCCTAGCCGGGGACTATACCGTCACGGTAACCGCGTCAAATTCCACCACATCTCATTCCACTCTTCCCATCCAAGTCAAAGTTGTCGATTTCGGGCTAACTGCAAATCCCACAACACTGAATATTCCCCAAGGAGACTTCCAAACATCTAGTATTGCCATCACAGCTCAGAACGGTTTTGCCAGCGCGGTTTCTCTGTCAGTCGTCGGTTCGCCCGGTCTCACGCCGATAATTCTTCCGGCCAGTATCTCTGGACTGGCAACTGCGGTCCTCAACGTGACCTCCAGCAACAGTATTGCTCCCGGGACTTACAGCGTAAATGTGACTGGAGTGAGCGGTGCGCTGACTCATATGGTAGAGGTCTTGGTGACTGTGCCTCCGAACGACTTCACGATTGTTGCGTCTCCCTCCACGATAGCTGTGGCAGTGAATGCTGATGGCACGTCGACGATTACGTTGTCGAGTCTGGCTAGTTTTGCTGGAACGATAACACTGTCTGTTTCTCTCCCGACCGGCGTTTCCGGGTCTCTCAACGCCCCCAGTGTCACGCTTGTGAAGGGCGGGACTGCCGTTTCGACTCTAACTGTCAACGCTTCGATTGCTGGTTCTTTCCTGGTGAACGTTACTGGCACTAGCGGTTCGCTGGTCCACACGATTACTGTGCATGTTGTTGCGGCGGTTCCGGACTTTGATCTCACGTCCTCCACCACCTCCGTCTCAGTTAATGCTGGAGCCCAAGGAGCTGCTTTGATCACCGTCAGTCCAGTCAATGCGTTTACTGGAACCGTGGCACTTGCAACTTCGATCGCTCCTGCAACCAGCTTGACTTGTACGCTTACGCCGTCCAGTATCGTTCTCGGGTCTTCTCAGACGTCGACGCTGTCGTGTGGTGGCAGTGCTGGAGTCTACGATGTTACTGTGACTGGGACCAGTGGATCAATAAGCCACTCTGCGATTGTAACGTACACTGTCAGCGACTTTACCATCAGTCCTAGTTTGACAGCGGTTACGACGACCGCAGGGACTCCAGGTACCTCGGTCATCAGTGTTGCGCCGGTCAACGGATTCGCGGGGACGATTGCTCTAACCTCACAGGTGTCACCGGCTGGTCTAACATGTGCTCTCTCTCCAGCGAGCATTGTCTTGGGTGCTTCTCAGACCTCAACACTATCATGTAGCGGTGCTCATGCAACTTACACCGTGACCGTTACGGGCACAAGCGGCTCGCTGTCTCATTCGGTTGTGGTTACTTACACGGTGACCGATTTCAATGTGGCTGCATCTCCGACCACCGCCACCGTCAACGTGGGCGTGGCAGGAGTCTCTACCATTACGATAGACGCTGTTAACGGTTTTGCAGGGACTGTGAGTCTAAGTCAAGATGGTGGGGCGTCCTGCTCGCTGAGCGTTGACAGCATTACTCTTACCGCGAACGTCGCGCCCGGGTCAGCGGTTCTAACTTGCTCTTACTCAGTCCCCGGCGATACTACTGTGACGGTGACGGGTGTGGTTGGGTCCCTGTCACATTCTGCTGGTGTTGCCTACGTTGTGACCGACTTTTCGCTGTCAGACTCTTCGGCGACTCTGGTAGTGGCTGAGGGTCAGAGCGGTGTTGTTCTGATCACTGTTCAGAGCGTCAACGGTTTCGCTGGCACTGTCGACCTTTCCTTTAACGTGACGACGAACGTGCCTGCTTCTCTTCAGCCTTCAGTGTCTCTTGAGCAGTACAGTATCACGTTGACGGGCGTAGGTGCAGGAAGTATCGGGGTGTCCACGCTGAATGCTACTGTGGGTTTGCGAGCTTACCCGTCTAGTTATTTGATCAAGGTTAATGCGACCAGTGGGACGCTCCATGATCAGCTCTCGATCGTTCTCACTGTTCCGAGGCCGGACTTTTCCATTACTGTGGGTCCGCCTGCGAATACTTCGGCTATCGTTATTGCTCCTGGTGGTACTGGTGTGGCCAGCTTTGCCCTGGCTGGCTTGGATGGGTTCAATGGTTCTGTGACATTCTCCTCTGTTGTCTCTCCCGCCACTGGATTGACCTGCACTTTCAGCAAGACAAGCGCTTCTCTTGTTTCTGGGGGCACGAACTCTACAACTCTATCCTGTCACGGCTCCGTCGGATCTTACGGTGTGACAATTAGCGGGGTTGCTGTCGAGACGTATGCGAATGGAGTTTCGCACAATGCTAACGTTGGCTATTCGGTAGTGGACTTTACGATCAGCGCTACTCCAACTGGGATTCTCGTAAACACGGATCAGCAGGCGCATGCGGCGATCAATGTTACTTGGGCGCACGGCTATTCTGGAACTGTGACTATTACCGTTGTTCCCAGTAGCAATTTGCTGGCTGTGTCTGTTAGTCCTTCGACTATTACTGGGGGATCGAGTATTGTTACTCTGACTGTCAGTTCTAGCGTTGCTGGTGATTATTCGGTGGTTGTGAACGCGACTGGTGGGGGGACTTTTCACACTGTCACCGTGACTGTTAGTGTGACTTCTGTTAGCAATACGTCGAATATTTTTGGTGTCGATCCAGCCGTCTTCTACTCGATTATCGGGGTCCTAGTCGTTGCGATTGTTGGCGGGCTTGTTGCATTGTCCCGTCGTGGGAAGCGGCCGAAGAAGTAGAACCGGTCGCAGAATTCCCAAAGACCGGTTTTCTGTCGCAGGAAATATTTTTTTTCTAAATTCTAGGATGGAACTATTCGCCGTCTGAACCGTTTTCTGGCGAGATCATAGGTTTAACGCGCAGAACACGCTAATCACACGTTTCTCGATGACCGTTCATCTGTATAGATGCCAGTGTGAACTGGGCACCATATGGAACCCCCCTCTCAGATTGGCGATCCGAGCTTATTCTGAGCGATTCCCACGGGTATACCTTAGGATAGTGGATGAAGACTGGGTCTTGCGTTCGTTGGAAGTCGGTCTTTCTGGTGTAGGTTTGCTTATTCTGCTATATTGGGCCGAATTTCTTGCGCCGTTTCATGTCGTTCATCTGAGGACGGGGGAGCACTCCAATGTTGCGAATTTTTGGAAAGATGGCTTCTGGGTCGCCGTTTTCTCGGCCAATGATGGGTCTCTCTGTTACCTTTCCGAGTATTCTGGGGCTTGCTTCGTCAATCTCCGGTTGAGCCTGGGTATAGTTCTAGCCGGGGGTTTTGAAAAGATTAATATCGAGAATTAGTGTGGGCCCATTTTTGGTTCTATTGTCTAAGCGGATGCTTTTACTGATAATTCCCGCAATCTTGTTGGTAGCCGTTATCTCAGGAATTTCGTCTCTGCCTACGGCTCACGCTCCGGGTTATCCTGATGGCCCTGCGCTTGTCTGTATGAATGATGCGTCTAATCCTATTACGCTTCCACAGGGATGTCCCTCGACGCCCTTTACTTTCAGTGGGCCTTTCCCGTCGAGTCCGCAAATCTCGCCAACCCAGATTAGGGTTGGAGTCTATGTTAACGGCACCAATGCTCTGAACGGTTTTGATGTCACTCTTCTCACGAATCACTTGGTTTTGAGGCCGTCTGGGGTTGATCTGACTGGTTCAGTCCTTATTTCTCCGTTCACTATTATCGTTGAGTGTTTGTCGGGAGTTCTTGTATCGGGTCCAGTGTGTGCTCCCACTGATACGGTTGACACGCTTCACTTTGCGGCTACAGGCGCTCTAGGACAGCTTACGACGCCCCCCACGACCGGGTTGCTCTTTACTGCGATTTATGACGTGGTTGGAACGACTGCTGCTGGCGGGATTCCGATATCCTACCAGACTGGTTGCGTAGGGACTAGTGTTCCTGGCGGAACTTGTGCTACGCTCTCGGGAGGGGCTGGTGCTCCGAACCCAGCTACTGTACAGACTGGAACAGTGTTTGATAATTCGGTGAATCCTGCGTGGGTCGCGATAACAGCCAGCGCTTGCACCGGCACCCCCGCCTGCACCACGACTAGAGGATCAGCCGGCCCGACTTCTACGATTACTGCGACCGCTGAAAACGGTTTTCCGGGTTTCAACGGCATTGACAATGTTGTCTTCAGCACAGTAGCTTCAACCGGATTTACTGCCCCGACCGTTAGCGTGCCTTCATGCGTAACAGGAGTAGCCGGGAGCTGTACCACTGTTGTTACGTTTAACACTGCGACTGCTGGGACGTACACTGCCACAGTCTTCGGAACGTATGTTGGTGACAATGGCGTTACCGGTATCACGCTGGTTGGTCCAGTATCGTTTACTGTCAATATTCAGGATGTCGGATTCACAATAAACGGTGCCGTTTTCAGTGGTACTCAGACGGTGTTCATGGCGAAGACTCAGGGTGCTCCTCTCTTCCTTGTGACTGCGCAAAGCTTGGGCGGATATTCTGGAACCATTTCGTATACGGAAACCTTGGGCAATGCAGGAACTACCGGAATGACAACTAGCAGTTTCGTAAATCCCTCCCTCTTCACCCTCGGACCAGGCCAGACGATTACCAAGTCGATCAATGCGACTGCTCCGAACCTTGGCTCTGCAACGTTCAGGGTGAACCAAGTCACTAGCCCCAGTGTCGGTGCCCATGCCTCAGGAGTCATCACAATCAAGGTTAGCGGTTTCAGCATTTCAACAAACAATTCTACGGTAACGAATAATCCTGGGGATACTCGAAGTGTAACGGCGACTCTTGTGAGCTTGGGTAACCCTGCGGCGACGAACGGATTTGCTGGCGCGGTTACATTGTCAACTACTATTACGGGTCCCACTGGAACGGGCCAACTAACGGCCACGTGCACTTCGTCTGTGACTCTTATTGCGGGCGGTACTGTTACTGGATCCTGCTCGTTCACCGGCACCTTGGCGGGGACCTACAGTGTCGCAATCGGGGGAACCGGTGGAACCAATAACGACATGACCAACTCCACCACCGTCAATGTCACAATCAGGCCTACGGGTCCGCCCCCAGGCATCAATCTTAGCGCGAGTCCGACGAGTGTTACGGTGAACACGGGTACCGCCGCAACTTCAACAATAACCGTCGCCACGAGAGGAACATTCAGCGGAACCGTAACCCTCTCCTCAACCATCGCTCCCGCCACGGGAGGCCTCGCCTGTACCCTAACTCCGAGCAGCGTTACTCTCCCCCCGACTACTACCTCTGCACTATCCTGCAACAACGGCGCGCCGGGAACCTACACTGTAACCGTGAATGCTGCAAGCGGGGCAGCGACCAACTCGACCAGCGTGACTGTAATCGTACAAGACTTTACGGTGGTTGCCACACCTACGAGTCTGAGCACCAGTGCGGGTGCCACAGGCACTTCCTCCATAGCAGTCTCTCCCCTTGGAGGATTCACGGGTACGGTCAGTCTCGCAGTAATCACCAATTCGACCAACTTGGTTTGTACCTTGAGTTCGACCTCAATAACTGGCGGCTCTGGAACCTCTACATTATCTTGCCACGGATCTCCGGCAGGCAATTACCTAGCCACGATCACCGGCGCTAGCGGGTCTCTGTCCCATTCAACAACTGTGACGTTCCATGTTCAGGACTTTGCAGTCTCAAGCAACCCAACCTCCGTTACGACGACCGTTGGAGTGGCAGGAACCTCCACAATTACTGTTTCTGCCCTAAACGGATTCGCAGGAACAGTGACACTGGCTGTCACGACCAACTCTACGAACTTGACATGTACTCTTGTAACGACTAGTATTCCGGGCGGTTCTGGCAGTTCCAACCTTTCGTGCACGGGGAGTGGTGTAGGCAATTATCTTGCGACAGTTGCGGGCACCAGTGCGAGTCTCTCGCACTCGGCGACGGTAGTCTATCACGTAACGTCTGCTCCGGACTTTGGCATTTCAGCCAGTCCGACGAGCATTCCGGTTGATGCAGGTGCATCGGCCACTTCGACGATCACAATTACTCCATCGGGTGGTTTCATCGGTACAGTTACACTAGCCGTTACAACGAACTCGACCAATCTTGTTTGTACGCTTTCATCGACGAGCATTACTGGTGGTTCAGGAACATCGACCCTATCTTGCCATGGATCTCCCGCCGGCAACTACCTTGCCACGGTGACGGGCACAAGTGGTACACTGTCCCATTCCACGACCGTTGCCTACCACGTCCAGGACTTTAATGTCTCAGCTAACCCAACCAGCGTTAGTCCGAATGTAAACGTCGCAGGAACTTCCGCTATTACTGTCGCTCCGCTGAATGGTTTCAGCGGAACAGTCACGCTCACAGTAACAACCAACTCTACCAATCTCTCATGCACTCTAAGCGCGACTAGCATCAGCGGTGGTTCCGGATCATCCAATCTCTCGTGTACTGGAAGTGTAGCTGGCAACTATCTTGCGACAATCACTGGAGCAAGCGGTACGCTTTCACACTCTGCCACGGTTACGTATCATGTGACTAACGCTCCAGACTTCACCATCAGCGCCAACCCGACAAGCGTCACTGCGAATGCTGGCGTTGCAGCAACTTCAACGGTAACTATAGCTCCGCTCAATGGGTTCACTGGAACCGTTAATCTGGCCGTTACGACCAACTCGACGAGCCTGTCTTGCAGTCTATCTTCAACAAGTATTGCTGGCGGGTCTGGAACGTCTACTCTGTCGTGCACAGGATCGCCCTCGGGCAACTATCTCGCCACAGTAACTGGAACGAGTGGTACGCTATCCCACTCTGCTACAGTCACGTATCACTCGCAAGACTTCGCGATCGCTGCTAATCCGACAACTGTTAACGCCAACGTTGGAGTAGCGGGCACTTCAGCCATCACAGTCTCCTCCCGAAACGGATTCGGAGGCACGGTAACTCTGGCAGTGACAACGAATTCCACAAACCTATCATGCACTCTGTCCTCGACAACCATCACAGGCGGCTCAGGCACATCAACACTCTCATGCACAGGCTCTCCAGCCGGCAACTATCTTGCAACTGTGGCGGCAACAAGCGGCACATTGTCTCACTCGGTGTCCGTAGTTTACCATGTTACTAATGCTCCGGACTTTTCGATCGCTGCTAATCCGACTAGCGTTAATGTGAACGCGGGTGCTACGAGTACCTCGACGATTACAGTCACCGCTGTTAACGGCTTCACAGGAACCGTCACTCTTGCAGCGACGACGAACTCGACTAACTTGGTCTGTACGTTGGGCTCGACTAGTATTCCCGGAGGTTCAGGCGCGTCGACCCTTTCATGCCACGGTTCGCCAGCAGGCGATTACCTCGCAACCGTGACGGGTACAAGTGGGGCATTGTCTCACTCGGCTTCTGTTACGTTTCATGTGCAAGACTTCGCCGTCTCAGCAAATCCAACTGTTGTGAATGTCAATACCGGAGTGGCCGGCACCTCGACAATTTCTGTAGCTCCTGCTAACGGCTTCACAGGAACTGTGACTTTAGCTGCGACCACTAACTCGACGAACTTATCATGCACACTCTCATCGACGAGCCTTACCGGCGGTTCTGGCAGTTCGACCCTGTCATGTTCAGCCTCAGTTGCGGGCAACTATCTCGCAACGATAACCGGAACCAGTAGCGCACTCTCCCACGCTGTAAGTGTCGTCTATCATGTTGCAACTGTTGCGCAGCCCGACTTCACTATCGTGGCAAATCCGACGAATGTGACCATGAATGTGAATGCTGCCGGGGTCTCGACGATCACCATCAGCCCATTGAACGGCTTCACCAGCACTGTAACACTTGTAGTGACAACCAACTCAACTAGTCTATCATGTACACTTAGCTCTACAACTATTACGGGAGGCTCAGGTAGCTCTACACTATCTTGTAGCGCCTCTGTTGCAGGCAACTATCTTGCGACTGTCGCGGCTACGATAACAGGTACGTTCTTCACTCGGGCAGCGGACGTAGGATATCATGCTCAGGACTTTTCGATCTCTGCCAGCGCTTCCAGCGTTGACGTCCCGACCGGGTTTTCGGGCGTTTTGTCGATCAACGTTTCACCCCTGAATGGTTTCGGTGGAGCAGGCACGCTTAGCGTCGCGACTAACTCTACTAATCTCTCGTGTACCCTGTCGTCTACGAGTTTCACTGGAGGTTCTGGATTCTCCACCCTGTCTTGTTCTAGCTCCATCGCTGCGAACTATCTGGCAACTGTGACAGGTACGAGTGGCACCTTGTCCCACTCCGTAAGCATAGTCTTTCATGTTACGGCTGCAGATTTCAACATGAGCGCTAGTCCTTCAACCCTTACTCTCAATGCTGGCGTTGCTGGGACATCTACCATAACCATTAGTCCGACGAACGGATTCATTGGAACAGTCGCTCTGTCCGTCATAACTAACTCGAGTAGCCTCACTTGCACTCTGAGCGTCACGCAGATTCCGGGCGGGGGAACATCGAGTCTATCGTGTACCGGTTCGGCCGCTGGCAACTATCTTGCCAGAGTAATAGGAATGAGCGGATCGCTCTCTCATGAGGCGGCAGTTACCTACCATGTTCAGGACTTCAGCATAGCCGCCAACCCTGCCAGCGTCTCGACAACGGTAAACGTTGCTGGCATGTCCACGATATCTGTCGGATCTGTGAACGGGTTCTCTGGAACTGTCGCCCTCGGAGTCACCACGAACTCTACCAACCTATCGTGCACTTTGTCGTCGACTAGTATCACTGGTGGTTCTGGCAGCTCGACCCTATCATGCTCGGGCTCCGTTGTTGGCAATTATCTTGCGACTGTGACTGGAACAAGCTCCGGCCTCTCCCACTCAGCGAGCGTCGTATATCACGTGACGACCGCGGCGCCTCCGGACTTTACCATCTCAGCTAGTCCGACAAGTGTGACCGTAAACACGGGTGTTCCAGGTACATCGATAATCACAATCAGCTCTGTTAACGGTTTCGCCGGCACTGTGGCTCTATCAGTCACCACCAACTCCACCAGCCTCTCATGCAGCTTGTCCTCCACAAGCATTTCAGGAACCTCGACGCTCTCCTGCACTAGTGCCTCCGCGGCTAACTACAGCGCTACCGTGACTGGTGCGAATGAAGGTCTTTCGCACTCCGTTAGTGTTGTCTTCCACGTAACTTCTCAAGCGGCTCATTCGACAAGGACAACTGTGACATGTTCGCCTGGCTCTGTCACGGTTAACACGCCGACCAGTTGCACGGCCCGTGTAATGGACAGCTCATTGAGTCCGAGCATTCCTACGGGGACTGTATCATTCACGACGAACAGTACGGGCAGCTTCAGTCCATCTGCGGCTTGTACGCTGGTAGCAGGCCAGGGTCCAAACATGGCTACATGCAGCGTATCCTATACTCCGACCGTTCCGGGGCACCATTTGATCACGGCTGCGTACGGTGGCGATTCAGGCCACCTGACAAGCTCGGATAACTTCACTGTGAATGTGAGATCTTCACGTGGTGGGCCCGTGTTGTTGACTTTCACGGGCTTCGACTTTGACGATTTCGACAGTGGTGTGGGCCAGCTGAATGTCCTGGTCAACGGCCAATTGTTGGTGGATATTCCTGCGGGCCTCAACCATCTCACCGGTACTGGTGACTACAGGCCTTACGAGAGTACGGTCGTTAACTTTGGACCCTTCGACATTACCAGTTTTGTGGTTGACGGTCAGAATTCGATCCTCTTCAGGGATCCTACGCCATTCGATCACTATGGGATTGTGAGCAACGTTACGATTGTTCAAGACAATTCGCTTCTTCTCCATGTTCTCCGTCCACGCGGAGTCCATCCGACCCTTTCGTTCAGCTACACGTTTTCCTCTCAGCCGTTGACAGTTGCAAATCTCGCTGCGTTGACCTCGCCCGGCCAGACTGTGACCTCATTTACGTTGACCTTTACCGGTGGAACGGGACCTTTCACATGCATTTTCTCCTTTGGAGATGGTGACCGCGCGGTCGTTGTGGGGTCGAATGGGACTTGCTCTACGACCCACGACTACGAGGGTCACGGGACGTTCAATGCCAAGGTCGTGGTTAGAGGTGCGAGCACGTCGGATCTTCAAACCGCTCGGCAGGCTATCACCGTTTCCTGAGATCAGGAAGCTGCTCGTTTTAGAGTGAGCAGGTTGGCATGAGTCGTCACGGCCGATAGTCCTGATAGGGACGGTCTCAGGATCGTTGATTCGAGGTTCGAAGTTTGAGGAGATCCAGTCTCCTCCTTGTCATTATCCTAGCTATTGCATCTATATTACCCCTTTACAATTTGCCGAGGATCTACGGGGTTCAGTTGTCCCCCCTGCGAGCACTGCGCCGCCACCTCCGCAAGGTGTCATCTGTTTCTCCGCTACGGCTAGCGGTTGCTCGTCGTCGCCCGTCCAGTTTTCTGCGCCTCTAGGTGGCACGTTCACGGCCTATGTTGTCATCCAGGGTTCGGAGACGTTTAACGGGTTCAACATCTGGTTCGAATATCCTTACGGAGTGTTGAACGCGACGAGTGTGAGTCTGCAAGGCAGTGTTCTCCCCCGCGCGAGTGTACAGTTTGAATGTGTCAATGGGAAGGGCTCTCCCTCTTGTGGCTACTGGCTGGGGAATGGGCCTGGAATAGTCGCGCTCTACGCGACGGGAAACCTGACGACAGCGCCGACTACGGGATTGCTGTTCAGCGTCTCCTTCAACGTGACAGGGTCGGGATCTGGCGGGCTGGGCATCTTCTGTGTCACCTCGCCCTCTGGACCCTGGCTTGAGAACTGCGCGTCAGTCTTCAACGGATCTACGAGCCTCAATGTGAACGTGCAGGGAGGTAGCTTTGCTACGGCTGCGAACTCTGGAAATACGGATTTCTATTAGGCAGACGATTGGTTTCGATCGTGTGACCGCGACGATGACAGGAAATCTCACGCTGGACACGACGGCCGAGACTCTGACCGGCATGATATTGGTCGTTGTGGTCAATGGTACTAGTGGGCAGACGATCTTTTAGAAAACCTTCAGCGTTCTGATGAGTTTCGGATCCAATCAAAATTTCAAATTCGTTCTGCTCATACCTGTTGTGCCTTTTGCTCTGGGCGCTGTATGTACTGTCAACTCAAGTGTTGACCAGGCCTCGTTTTTCCTTGCGAGAAATCCGGATATGAGATATGCGGGAATGGTTAACATTGTTGATGTCGGGGGGTCTTCCGCGACTATGGCGCGGTTTTGGGCGCTTCAGGCTACGATCCTGCAGCGGACCTCGATGCTAACGGGACGGTCAGTATTGTCGATGCAGGAATAGTTGCAGGAGCTTTTGACGCGCCCGTCTTCTCATAAGAATATTTTCCGTGAGAGCGCTGGCCTCCACAATTATGACAAACTGAGGAGTCTGACTAGCATTTTCGCTCTTTCGAGACATTCACTAGTCTCTTAATCTGCACTGTGGGCAACTGCCGGTGTCCTAAGTCTAGGAATCAATTGTCTGATCTGTTATGTTAGAAAAATTCGGGGTTCGAAGAGTATTACATGCTCAGTGGAATGTTGCTCGCCGTGAGGTTTGATGGCTGCGTCTGACTGTCCTTCAAAGAAGAACATGTATGAAACAAGGATTGAAGGGTGAATGAGAAGAGCAGATTTTCCGGACGCCATCATGTTTGCGATCTGTAGTGCGTGGAGCTCCAACTCCTAGCTTTAGGGTTCTTAGAGTTGGGCGAATTCTAATGGCAGAATTTTCGATGGCCGCGTCGGTAAAACGTTCGAGTTTTTGGTAGATGTTCGGCATGGCCGAGTGTGGTGCCGCGGCCTACGTTTGAGTCGATGCGTTCAGGCAGTATCCTTGACGGGCCGTCCCTGCTGTTGAACTTTGAAAATCCCTCTGATCGGGAATCGGGATTGAGGTTGGAACTGGGGATTAATCGGCTATTATCGCGTTAGTGGAGGGTCCGGTGTACAATGCGTAGCTCAGAATCGCCAAAAACATGGGTAGGTATCGTGATTGAGACAGATTTCCGGTTGTTTCAGAGCATAGGTTGGTGGGCGTCATGTCTCTATGATATTCTTGGAATACCGTAGCTATCTAAAGTGCTACAGAGCAGTAAGGAGTTGGCTTTAATTCGAAAACCATTATATACACTGTTGAGGGTTAGCCCCTTTTCACTCTCTAAGGTGCAAGATTCGGTTGAATAAACGAGTCGTATTGGTTAGTTTGCCGTTACTATTGTTGTTCGCTGTTATTGCAGGAATATCGTCCCTGCCATCGGCTCATGCTGCAGGTTATCCGAATGGTCCTGCGCTTATCTGTATGAATGATGCGTCCAATCCGATCACGCTACCACAAGGATGTCCTTCGACGCCCTTTACTTTTAGCGGTCCTTTCCCGTCGACTCCGCAAATATCGCCAACCAAGATTAGGGTTGGAGTCTATGTTAACGGCACCGGTGCCCTGATTGGTTTTGATGTCACTCTTCAGACGAATCACTTGGTTTTGAGGCCGGCTGGAGTTGATCTGACCGGTTCAGTCCTTATTTCTCCTTTCACTATTATTGTTGAGTGTTTGTCGGGAGTTCTGGTCTCAGGTCCAGTGTGTGCTCCCACTGATACTGTTGACACGCTTCATCTTGCGGCTACAGGCGCTCTGGGACAGAGTACGACGCCGCCCACGACTGGTCTGCTCTTCACCGCGATTTATGACGTGGTCGGAACGACCGCTGCTGGCGGGATTCCGATAACCTACCCAGCTGGCTGTACAGGGACTAGTGTTCCTGGCGGAGTTTGTGTTACGCTCTCGGGAGGGGCAGGTTCTCCGAACCCAGCAACTGTACAGACTGGAACACTGTTCGATAATTCGGTGCAACCTGCTTGGGTCGCAATAACCGCCAGCCCTACCGGCCCCTTCACCACGACGAAAGGAGCAGTCGGCCCGACTTCTACGATTACTGCAACCGCTGAAAACGGTTTTCCAGGTTTCAACGGCATTGACAATATTGTGTTCAGCGCAGTAGTTTCACCTGGATTTACTGCTCCGACCTTTAGCGTTCCGTCTTGTGCGACCCAGACCGTTCCTCCATCTTGTTCGACCGTTGCTACGTTCAACACTGGGACTGGTGGGACGTATTCTGTCACAATCTTCGGAACGTATGTTGGTGACAACGGCGTGACCGGTATCACGCTGGTTGGTCCAGTGTCATTTACTGTCAATATTCAGGATGTCGGATACACAATAAACGGTGCAGCTTTTGCCGGTACTCAGACAGTGTTTATGGCGAAGACTCAGGGTGCTCCTCTCTTCCTTGTGACTGCGCAAAGCTTGGGCGGATACACCGGAACCATCTCGTATACGGAGACGCTGGGTAACGCTGGAACTACCGGAATGACAACTAGTAGTTTTGTAAATCCGGCTCCGTTCACCCTAGGGGCTGGTCAGACTATTACCAAGTCGATCAATGCGACTGCTCCGAACCTTGGCTCTGCAACGTTCAGGGTGAACCAAGTCACTAGCCCCAGTGTCGGTGCCCACGCCTCAGGAGTCATCACAATCAAGGTCAGCGGTTTCACTCTTACGAGTAACTCGAGCAGTGTCAGTTTCACCGCTGGTGGTTCGGCCAGTGTGAGGATATCTTCTACCAGTCTGGGTAATCCTCCTGCGACCAACGGCTTCGCGGGTGCTGTGACTCTTTCGAGTGGCTTTACAGGAACGGGATCGGTTACCACGACCTTCCTCCAACCCTCCATCACTCTAACAGCTGGGGGCTCTGGCAATGCGAACGCTACCTTCACCGGAACCGCTGGAACTTACACCGTCACAATCAGGGGCACTGGCGGAACGAATAATGACATGACCAATTCGACGGTCATAACGGTAACGATCAATTCAGGATCTGACTTCCAGATCTCCGCAAGCCCAACCTCCGTGACAGTGAATGCTGGAGTTGCCGGCACATCTACGATCACAGTAACCTCGGTCGGCACATTCAGCCAGGCAGTCGCCTTGACCGCCTCGGTCAGTCCTGCTGGTCTTACATGTTCTCTCACTCCGGCAAGTGTCACTCCTCCAGCGGGAGGCACTGCCACCTCTACGCTTTCGTGTAGTGGTACGCAGGGAACCTACACTGTGACTGTGACTGGAACAAGCACTGGCTTTACGACAAAGACTGCGACAGTAACTTACACAGTACAGGACTTCACTATAGCTGCATCTTCGCCTGCAGCGGTTACGGTTGGCGTTTCCGCCACCTCAACGATTACGGTCACGGGGCAGAACGGCTTTGCTGGTGTTGTGTCTCTAACTGATACTGTTCCGGCTGGCTTGACTTGTGGCGCAATCTCCCCGACTAGCGTCACTGGTTCCGGAACTGCGACTGTTGCATGTAGCTCAACAGTTGCTGGCAATTATCTTCTCACAGTAACAGGCACTAGCGGTACGCTCTCACATTCTGCGACCGCCACATTCACCGTCACCGACTTCAGCGTCACTGCAAGCCCGACAAGCGCTAGCGTGAACGTTGGAACTGCAGCAACTTCGACGATCACTGTTGCCCCAGTGAACGGATTCACGGGCACTGTGGCTCTCACCTCTACAGTCTCACCTGCTGGACTTACCTGCACTCTGTCCCCACCGAGTATTGTTCTTGGCGCAAGCCAGACTTCCACCCTGTCTTGCACTAGTAATACTGCGAACGTTTACACTGTGACTGTTACCGGCACAAGTGGATCGATAACTCATAGCGCAACTGTAACCGTAACTGTGAAAGACTTCACAGTCGCTGCCAGCCCAACCTCAGTAACCACGACAGTTGGAACAGCTGGCACCTCGGCAATAACAGTCGCGCCAGTCAATGGATTCACTGGAACCGTTGCGCTGACAAGCGCGGTTTCACCGGCCGGTTTGACATGCACTCTATCTCCGACAAGTATCGTCCTCGGAGCTTCCCAAACCTCCACCCTGTCATGCTCATCCGCAACGGCGGCGACCTACACTGTTACCGTGACGGGCACCAGCGGAACAATATCCCACACCGCAACTGTCACCGTTATCGTGACTGACTTCACGGTCGCGGCCAGTCCCACTACTGCCAGCGTCAATGTTGGCACCGCTGCAACCTCTACCATTACTGTAGCTCCAGTCAACGGTTTCACAGGAACTGTTGCGTTAACATCATCCGTTTCGCCTGCGGGTCTGACATGCACTCTGACCCCAGCAAGTATCGTGCTCGGCGCTTCTCAGACATCTGCATTATCCTGCACGAGCAACGCTGCGAATGTTTACACTGTAACAGTAACCGGCACGAGTGGCTCTCTATCCCACTCTGCAACGGTTATCGTAACCGTAACCGATTTCACAGTAACTGCTAGCCCCACGAGCGTCACTGCCGTTGTGGGCGCAAGCGCGACCTCAACAATCACGGTGGCTCCAGTGAATGGATTCACCGGAACCGTAGCCCTAACCTCCGCAGTTTCTCCAGCTGGTCTCACTTGCACTCTAACTCCGGCTAGTATCGTCCTTGGTGCTTCTCAGACCTCGAGCCTCTCATGCTCATCCGCAACTGCAACTACCTACACAGTAACCGTAACCGGAACAAGCGGCAGTCTAACTCACACTGCAGCAGTCACCGTCAACATTACTGACTTCACCGTATCAGCAAGCCCAACAAGTGCCGCAGCGAACGTTGGCGTCGCAGCCACCTCCACAATTACAGTCGCTCCAGTAAACGGTTTCACCGGAACCGTAGCTCTGACATCGTCCGTCGCTCCAGCAGGCCTTACG
>Ga0209376_1001344_pt1 | contig 24954 bp, 24 predicted proteins | sample GraSoiAngelo_134_FD_185891 | JGI IMG/M metagenome (GOLD analysis project Ga0209376, IMG submission 185891) | Grasslands soil microbial communities from the Angelo Coastal Reserve, California, USA - 14_0929_05_30cm (SPAdes) (version 2) | ecosystem: Environmental > Terrestrial > Soil > Grasslands ... | reverse complement strand
TGAAGACCCCCGAGCCGGCGATCAGCTTCACGCCTCGTTCGCCTTGTTGCTTGCCGCAGAACGAGCATTTCGGACGATGTCTGGTGACCTCGTCGCGCTTCGTCCTGCGTCTGAAGATCATCCTGCGGCTACCTTTTCCTTGACCTTCTCCTGGTCCTTGGCGCCGTCCTTGTCGCCGATCTTGGCGGGCGTGAGGATGATGTCGTCGATCAGCCCGTACTCCTTCGCCGCCTCGGCGGTGAGGAAGTAGTCGCGCTCGGTGTCCTGGGTCACCTTCTCGATCTTCTGCCCGGTGTGACGGGCGAGGATCTGGTTCAGCTGCTCGCGCGTGCGCAGGATCTCCTTGGCGTGGATCTGGATGTCCGTCGCCTGGCCCTGCATGCCGCCCCACGGCTGGTGGATGAGGATGTTGGCGTGCGGCAGGGCGTAGCGCTGGCCGTTGGCGCCGCCGGCGAGCAGCACCGCGGCCATCGAATAAGCCATGCCGATGCAGATCGTCGACACCGGCGGGCGGATGTACTGCATGGTGTCGTAGATCGCGAGCCCCGCGGTCACCTGGCCTCCCGGGCTGTTGATGTACAGCGCGATCTCTTTGTCCGGGTCCTCCGACTGGAGGAAAAGCAGCTGGGCGACGACGAGGTTGGCGACCTGGTCGTCGATCGGAGTGCCGATGAAGACGATGCGCTCCTTCAGCAGCCGGGAGTAGATGTCGAAGGCCCGCTCCCCGCGGCCGGTGTTCTCGACGACCATCGGGACGAGATAGCTGGAAGGGCGCGGGATGCGGTTCACCTGGTGTCCTTGGGGCATCACGTCATTCTAGACACGGGTCGCCCCGGTTCAGTCAAGAGCGTGCGTGATCTCCAAGAGCCTGTCCAGGACTCTGCGGCGGCGCAGCCTGGACCTGAAGTAGCTCCGGGCGGACGGGCTCTGCTTGAGCTCGCCCACCTGCCCCTTGAGCTCCTCGTCCTGATCCGCCTGCTGCTCGAGGAACTCGAGCACGTCCTCGTCCGACGGGTCGAGCCCTTCGCGGCGGGCGAACTCGGCCAGGACGAGGTCGACCTTCAGCCTCGCCTCGGCGTCGGGCCGCTGGCCCTCCATCCACTGGTCGACGGTCTTGCCCAGGTACTGCAGGTAGCGGTCCAGCTTCATTCCCTGGCGGTTGAGCGTCCGCTCCAGCGACTCCAGCTCGCTCGTGAGCTCGCGGTCGATGAGGGAATCGGGGACATCGACCGCCGAAGCGTCCACCAGGGCCTTGACGACCGCCTGCTCCCGTTCCAGCTTCTCCAGTGACTTCGCCGACTCCTCCAGGTCCTCGCGCACGGCCTGCCGGTACGCCTCGGCCGTCTCCTGCTTGCCGCCGGTGAGGCTTTTGGCAAGCTCGTCGTCGAGCGGCGGCAGCACCTTCTCCTTCACGCCGCGCACGGTGACGCGGATGGTCGCGTCCTTGCCCGCGAGCTGCGGCTCGCTGTAGCTGTCGGGGAAGCTGACCCTCGCCTCGCGTTTCTCGTCGGTGAAGGCGCCGGGGAGGACCGCGACCAGCTCGGGCAGCAGGACGCCCTCCTTCACCTCCGCCTCCGTCGATTTGCGCGTCTCCGACTCGACGACTCTGCCGTCGGCCTCGACCTCGATGTCGATGACCGCGATGTCGCCGACACGTACCTCGCGCTCCACCGGCGTGATCTCGGCCATCGGTTCGCGCAGGTCTTCGAGCCTGCGCTCGACCATCTCGTCAGTGACCTCGTGCGGGTGCTTGTCGACGTCGAGTTTCGTCGCGTCGCCGAGCGTGACCTCGGGCATGACGCTGATAGTCGCCTTCAACTTCGCCGGCCGGCCGCGCTCTAGCTCGAGCACTTCGACGTCCGGGTTGTCGATGGGATCGATGGACTCCTTCACCAGCGCCTGCTGCACGACCTCAGGGACCATCGTCTCGACGACCTCCTCGCGAAGGGCCGCCGGCCCGACCCGTGCCTCGACGAGGGCGCGCGGCGCGCGTCCCGGGCGGAAGCCCTCGATCTTGGCGCGCGACGCCAGGCGGTTGAGGACCCGGTCGTAGGTCGCATCCACGACCTCGGCCGGCACCTCGATGCTCATGCCGACCTGACTTTTGGGCAACCGTTCGGTCACGACTGAGACTTCTTCGGGCGCCATGTCGCCCCGAAAGTCTACGGTCGCCCGGAGCTCAGCTCAGGGGCAGGGGAACCGGCGGCGTCGCTCTTGGCGGCCGGATTCAATCCCGCCGCCACACGTTTCCCTACGAATGATCAGGGGCAGGGAACCGGGGGCACGCTCGGCGAAGGGCACGGCGATGGAACCGGGCTCGCCAACACCGGCCCCGTCCCGGGGTCGGCCGGCACCACGTAGGAGGGACCGCTCGGCGTCGGGCTGGGCGGATTGTCGCCCGGCAGCTTTTCGACCTTCGTCGTGTCCGCGAGGTACCAGCTGTTGTTCGGGCCCGCCACGACGCCGGGCGGTGCGGTGTACCAGCGGTTGCCGGGTACCCCCGCCAGCGCCTGGGACACGAAGGTGTGCACGCCGGGCGAGGCCACGAAGACGCCGTCCGAGCCGGCCACCATCACGTGGCGGTTGTCGAGGATGTCGCCAACCCACAATCCAGTCGCGAGGTCGGGCGTGAACGCGATGGTGACGGCGTCCTTGAAGTTGTCGGTCGTGCCCGTCTTGGCGGCGACGGTGCGGTCGCTCCAGTGCAGCGCGCTGTTGCAGCCGAAGATCATGCAGCGGTTCTGGTCGTCGGCCATGATCTGGGCCATGATGTACGCGACCGCGGGATCGATCGCGAGCCGAGCCCGCTGGTCGGGGTGGGTGCTGTACAGCACGGTGCCGTGCGAGTCGGTGACCTTGAGCACCGCCTCGGGCGAGTGGTAGATGCCCATGTCCGCGTAGGTCGCGATGCCCTCGACGTGCTCGAGCAGCGTGATCGGGTAGCCGCCAAGCGTCAGCGAGGGACCGTACTGGTCAGGCGGCGCGGTCGCGTTGTACGCGCCGTCCTGCGCGATGTAGCGCGGAAAGACGTTGAGGTTGCGCATCCAGGTCAGCACCGCCGGCACTCCGATCGAGAGCTCGACCTTGACCGCGGCGATGTTGAGCGAGTTGCCCATCGCCTTCTTCAGCGGCAGGACTCCGTGGGTCTTGCCGTCGTAGTTGTAGATCTTGGTCGTGCTGTACGCGTCCTTGTAGACAAGCGGGCTGGGCCCGTCGTACACGGGCGTGTCCACGGTCGCCGCACGCGCGTTGATCACCGCCCCGTACGTGTAGGGCTTCATCGAAGAGCCCATGTTGCGAGGGATGGTCGTGTAGTTGATCTGGCCGCCAGTCGAGTTGTAGCTCGGCGACCCGACCATGACCAGGATGTTGCCGGTCGTGGGCTGGACCGCCACCAGGCCTGACGAAAGCGCGCCGTTGCGGTCGCGCCAGAGGTTGGCGTTCAGGTTGCTGCTGACGACCGCCTCGCCCTTCTGCTGCATCGACCAGTCGAGGGTCGTCTGGACGTTGAGCTGCTGCACGCCCGGTTGGAACCCGAGCTGGCGCAGCTCGGCGAGGACGTAGTCGACGAAGTGCGGCGCCTTGAAGCTGTTGATTGGAGAGTAGTAGGTGAGCTTCTCCGCGAGCGCCTTGTCCATGTCTTCCTGGGAGATGTAGTTGGCGCGGACCATGGCGCGAAGCACCTCGGCCTGGCGGACCTTCGCCTGGTCAGGGTGGAGGGCGGGGTTCCACTCGGTCGGCGCCTGCGGAAGGCCGGCGAGCATCGCCGCCTGAGCGAGGTCGAGCTTGGAGGCGGGGACCTGGAAGTAGCTCTGCGACGCGGCCTCGATGCCGTACGACTGCGAGCCATAGAAGCTCTTGTTCAGGTAGAGCTCCATGATCTGGTCCTTGGAGTAGGTCTGGCTGAGCTCGTAGGAGAGGGCGAGCTCTTTGATCTTGCGGCTGACCGATTGCTCGGGCGTCAGGAACTGCTGCTTCGCGAGCTGCTGCGTGATCGTGCTCCCGCCGCCCACGATGTGGCCGGCGCGGAGGTTGTCGAATGCGGCCCGCACGATGCCCGCGAGGTCGAAGCCGGGGTTGGTGTAGAAGCCCCTGTCCTCGATCGCGACCGTCGCCAGGACCGCGACCGGGGCCACGTCCTTGAGCTTGACCGCGAGCCGGTGGTCGCCGTGGTTGCCCACGTCCGCGAGGATCACCTTGCCGGTGCTGTCGGTGATCAGGGTGTCGCCGGCGAACGCGGCCGAGTCGAGGCCCTGGATCGAAGGCAGGCTGTCGAAGAAGGACTGGGCGTAGGCGTCGGCCGCGAGGCCGATCACCAGCATCACCGCGAGCGCCCCGCCGAGGCCGCGCAGCAGCGCCGTGCGGCGCATCTTCTGGCCGATGGGCGACCACGCGGCGTGGATCCGCGCTCGAGGGCTGTGGCCCCCCTTCGTCTTTATCCGCTCAGGAACGTTTCGAGCCATAGATTGGGGAGCGCAGGGATTCTACCCCTTCCCTCCTCCTCGAACGGCGGCCTGCGCGACTGGGTTACGCCGGCGGATGAACGAGGTGGCCAGGCGCCATTCCTCGGCGTCGACGGCCCTGAGCAGGAAGATGGCACCGGCGTAGACGGCGAAGCCCGCCGGCACGGTGAGGATGATCGGAAAGCCCCGCAGCGGATACAGCACGGCGCCCATGGCAAGGCCCGCGGCCAGGATCCGCCATCCGATCCGGAGCACGGGTAAGCGGAGCTCTGGCCTCCGCAGCTGGACGAACCACCAGCCGAAGGCGCACAGCGCCGCCTCGGTGACGACTGTCGCCACGCTCGCCCCCAGGTAGCCGAACAGCAGGATGGCGCCAAGGTTGAGGGCGACGGCGACGACCGTGGCCAGGCCCGTCGCCCAGGCGTTGAGCCCCTGCCGGTTGGTCGCGTTGAGCATCGCGTAGAAGGCCGAGTTGGCGAAAAGAAAGACGATGCCGAGGGCGAGGATGCGCAGAGCCGGCTCCGATTGAGCGAACTCGCCGGAGCGGTTGAAGATCTGGTTGATGGGGTGCACGAGCACGAACGTCCCCACCGTCAGCGGCCAGCCCAGCAGGACCAGGACCTTGAAGAACCGCTCATAGGCGAGCTTGAGTCGACCCGGATCGCTGACGAAATAGACCCCGAGCATCGGATAGACCACCGTCTGAATCGCCAGGGGCACGAACTGCAGCGCTTCAAAAGGTTTGTAGGCGAGCGTGTACCAACCGACCTCGGCGAACGAGCGGAGCTGCTGCAGGATCACGAAGCCCGCGCGGAAGTAGACGTTGGTGAGAAAGAACGTGAGCGCGAACGGCAGGGCCAGCGGCAGCCAGCTGCGGATCAGGTTCAGGTCGAGTCCGAGCCGGATCCTCCCCAGCTGGAAGAGCTGGATGACGACGATCGAGTACACGATCGTGAAGCTGAAAGAGGCGGTGTATGCCCAGACGTAGTAGGCCACGCCGGCGTGCTGGCGCGCGCCGAGGATGATGAGGCCGGCCTGGATCAGCGTCTCGGCGACGATCGCGATGGCGTCGAACTCGGCGCGGCCGACGGAGTAGAAGGTGTTGCGCAGCAGGCTCGCGTAGGCGGTCGCGACGAGGAGCGCGCAGCCCGGGACGATCAAAGAGGGCAGCCCGGCGCCGAGACCGAGGGCGACGGCGAGGACGACCGCCGCGGCTGCCGCAAGCACGACCCGGAACACGATCAGCGTACCCAGGTAGGCGCCGAGCTCCACGCGGTTGCGAGCGGCCTCGCGCGTGTACAGAGACTGAAAGCCGAGGTCGCCCACGACCGCGACCAGGCCCGAGTACGCGATGAGCGTCGTGTAGCGCCCGTCGCGTCGCCGAGCGCGTTGGCCAGCACGATGACGACCACGAGCGAGATGACGCGCGACACGGTGCGCGCAGCCAGGATCAGGACCGAGTTCGTGACCGCGCGGCGTCCGAGCTGCTCCGCCGCCTGTGCCGTGTCGCTCACGGCCGCGAGTATGCCCGACTCGTCCTCCCTCTCCCCCTGTGACCCGTCCTCCCTCTCCGCCGGTGACTCGTCCGACCCTCTCCCGCGCAGCGGGAGCGGGTCGGGGTGAGGGGCTGCCTAACTCTCTCTCCCCTCGGGGGAGAGGGTCGGGGTGAGGGGCTGCCTAACTCCCTCTCCCCCTCGGGGGAGAGGGTCGGGGTGAGGGGCTTAGAGCATCCCCGGCTTGATCTTGGGTTGGACCTGGGGCGCGATCAGCAGCAGCGTGTTGCCGTTGTCCAGCGCCGGGTGGTGTTCCCCCAGGTCGGCGATGGCGTGCGTCAGCTGCGCGTACGTGATGTGGTAGCCACGCCCGGCGGAGATGCCCGAGTCATTCAGCCAGACCCCGGTGCTGTCGTAACCGATGATCAGGACGAAGTGCGGCACCGACCAACCCGTCTGCTCGTAGTGGCTGCTGTACCCGGGGTAGTGCGTGTTGCCGAGGCCGTGCGTGCGCACCTCCGCCAGCAGCGGCCGGCCGGCTGCGAGCTGCTCGGCGATCACATGGGGATCGTTGGGTAGGAGGCGCCACGTGAAGCCCCAGTGCTGCTCCGCCAGCTGGCCCATCATCGTGGCGTTCAGGTCCGGCTGTGACTTCCAGCCGTCGATCGTGCGGATGTAGCCGTCCGCGGTGCGCGGGTCGATGACGGTGTCCCGGCTGTTGCTCCAGTAGAGGTAGACCATGGTCAGGTTCGCCGCCTCGCAGCTTTCCTGGTGCTGCGCCCAGTTGTTGAGCGGCGCCTGGGTGGTGAAGGGCACCTGGAGGAGAACTTGGTCCGGGAGCACGGTCGGTGGTACTACGGTCCCCACACCGACTGTGGGGATGGGCTGCGCACGCACCGCCGTGACTCCCGGTAGTGGTGGCGGCGAGGCCACCTTTGAGTTCAGGTAATGACGGCCGGCGGCTCCTCCAGCGCCGCCGATGACCAGGGCGACGAGCAACGCGGCCGCGACGCCGGTCCAGTTGACGCCCACGGCCCGAAAGCCCCCTTCCCTCCGCAGCTGGAGTTCGACTTGAAATTAGCCTCCACCGAGTCAACGCAGCGCTTACCGGCCTTACCTGATCCGCGGTATAGAGATGTGAACAGGTACAGAGATGTAAAGGCCGCCACCTATACTCCTCGCGCTCGGCGCGCAACCTTTGCCGCCCGTTGAAGTTCTAGAGATCGAATGCTCGGCGCACTGAAGTGGATGTTCGGCTTGGGCCTCGTCGCGGTGCTCGGCATCGCCGCCGGGCTGTACTTCGCGTTCTTCGGTGCCGGGCCGCAGATCACGTACGTCACGCCCGACCTGGTCCCGATCGACGCCGGCGCCGTACACCCGACGGACCAGCCGCCCGTCAACCTGCCGACCGCCGTCATCCTCCCCGTGCCTTTCACGCCCCAGGCGCCTCTCGGCAACTGGGCGGACAGGCAGCACACGTGCGAGGAGGCGAGCCTGCTCATGGTCGACCGCTACCTCCACGGAGACCACTCCGATGCCCTGATCGATCCCCACACCGCCGACGCCGGCATCAACCAGATCACGACCTGGAAGCCCGCGGTCGACCTCACGACGGAGCAGGTCGGGCAGGTGGCGCAGAAGTACATGGGCTGGGCTTACAAGGTGCTCCCCTCCGACCGGCTCAACATGAAGCAGCAGCTCGCGCTCGGCCGGCCTCTCATCGTGGGCGTGCGCACGCACGGCCTCGGGAACCCCAACTACCCCGGCTACCGGACTCACTACGAGCAGCCCGGCTACTCGGTCTCGCACTACCTGGTGGTGATCGGCTACGACACCTCGGACAACTTCGTCCTCAACGATCCGGGCCTGACCAAGGGCCGCCATTACTACATCAAGTTCGACCAGCTGATGCACGCCATCGACGATCTCGACCAGGCCTACCCGTCGCTCAACTCGGGCCGGGTCTTCGTCGTCATGGCCCCCTTCACGAGCTCGACTCAGTAAGACGAACTCGGCGAGCTGGGCGAGCTAGGCGAAGACGATCGCCTCGTTGAAGTCCGAGTAGCTCGCCTCGAAAGCCCCTTTGCTGATCCAGTACTGGCCGCGGATCGGGTCGTTGACCAGGACCTGGCTGGGACTGACGCCGACGACGGTGTAGACGTGTGACGCGTAGAAGGGGCCGATCCAGGGGATCCACTGCCCGTCGAAGCTCAAGTAGTCGCGCCGCGGATGCCAGCGCCAGTCCCAGGTGGCAAACGCGACCACGGGGTGCCCGGCGATGACCCGCGCATAGATCGTGGCCGCGTTCATCGAGCCGTAAGCAAGAATCCTGGCGCCGTGCGCCTGGGCCACGCGGACGAGCGGAGGCCAGAAGGTGCCAAAACCGGTGTAGTTGCTCTCGCTGCCGTTGACGTTGCCGACGAACGTGCTGTACGGGTTGCCCCACCTGACGCGACCCGCGCCGTCGACGTACATGCCCCGCAGGTCGGCGCCGATCTCGTTCAGGATCTGGTCCTGGCTGAGGCGGATGCCCTGGTGCGTGAGCGCCATCGAGGTCGCAGCCTCCTCGCAGCTGAGCGGGTGGTTCTGGTAGATGAAGTCGACCCCCGCGATGACGTGGGTCTGGCTGAGCGCGACGTAGACAGCCTTGTCGGCCGCCGCCGCGACCTGCTGGAGGTCGGAGGTGATGGAGCTGAACTCGGCGGGCGTGAGGGCCTTCCCGAAGAGCGCCTTGTTGGCGGCCACGCGCGTCTGCCACGCGGAGACGTCGATGCCGTACAGCGACGCCAGCGAGAGCTCGTTTGCGGCCCGCTCGAAGTTCTGCTGCGCGACGGTGGCGGCGGCGATGCGCCCCTGGAGGCTCGCCTGCACCGACAGCAGGCTGCGGGTCAGCATCTCGGCGCGGGCCATGCGCTGTAGCGGCGTCATCGACGGGTAGTCGCCCGCGCGCGCGATCACGTCGCCCGCGGGGTCGCTGCGGATGCCGAGTGTGCGGGCCTGCTGGGTCTGGCCCGTGACGGCCGCGACGGAGGCCGCGATGCGCCGGTCGATCGGGACGAGCCTCGCCTCGACCGTCCACTCGTTGCGCAGCGTCGCGAAATCCAGCGGCGTGGTCGCCGCGGCGAAGGCGTCGAGGCGGGCCTTGCGCTGGACGTGGGTCTCGGGGCCGAGAGCGTTGTGCAGCGCCTGCTCCGACAGCGTCGCGTCGGAGCGGTAGCGGCTCAGGTCACGGGTCCAGATCGCCTCGGTCTGGGCCTGCCACAGGGCGACGGTGTCCGCGCCGCCCGGCAGCCAGAACATCGCCCCCGCGCCGATGAGCTTCGAGGCCTGAGTCTGGCGCCACTGGGCCTGCAGCGGCGCGAGGTCGGCGCTCGGGATGCCGTTGTCCAGCATGTAGGCCCAGCGCGCCTGAAGGGCCTCGGCCCTTGCCTGCAGGGAGTAAGCGGCGCCGAGATCGACCATCCCGCCCCCTCCGAACGAAGTCACGACGGACAGGGCAAGCAGCGCTGCGGAGAGGCGGCTGGACCAGAGCTGGCCGCGGCGGCGTGGTGAGATCGGCGCCAGGGGCGCCTGGATAAGGTCTACCTCTGGCGGTTTGATGGCGATCATGGCGGTGCTCGTTCAACGCCCTCACCCCAAACCCCGGTCGCCGAGCCGAGCATACACTTCGTCCGCCGCAACCAGCCGTTCTTGTCGGGTGCCCGGGAAGTGCACCCGCACGCCCGGTCGGCCCGGACTTCCGAGCTCCCAACCAGCGGCGTAGAGGCGCGCCGCCTCGGCCAGGTCGAAGGCCTGGGCGATCTGGGCGCCGTCGGTGAAGGTCAGGCTCTGAGAACGGGCTCCCGGGAAACCGAGCCGGACCTCGCCGCCGGTCTTCAGGTTGAAGACGTAATCGTCAAGCGAGCCCGTGTCGCTGCCCGCCACCAGCTCGGCCACCGTGGGGAGCTTGCCTTCGCGCATGGCGGCCTTGACGTCGGCGCGAGTCGTGCGTTCGGCGAGCCGGCGCCGGCGCCGGAGCTCCGTGAGCAGGACGTCACGCTCGGCGCGCAGCTTCCCAAGGTCGGCCTCGAGCGGGCGCATCCGCTCCCGGATCTCGGCGACGCGGCGCTCGATCTCGGCGGCCTCGAGATCCTCCACGGGTCCTAAGTCTCGTGCCCGGCGCGGCGATTGCGAAAGCCCGCGTAGAGGAGAAGGTCGTAGACGGCTTTCAGGCCCCCGCCGGCGAAGAACGGCAAGCCGAACGCGGCCGCGCCGATGGCCACGCCTGCCAGCGCCGGGCCAAACGACATCGCCACCCCGCGCACGGCGCCCGTCATGGCCACCGCACCCGCGCGCTCGCCGGGCGGAACGATGGACACGATGTACGCCTGGCGCGCCGGCACGTCCATCTGCGACAGAGCAAAACGCGCCAGGAGGAGCGCCACCGCCCAGCCCAGGTTCGGGCTGAACGGCACGAGCAGCAGCAGGACGTTGCTCGGGAGGTGGGTGAAAACCATCGTGTTGACCAGGCCGATGCGGTCGCCAAGGCGCCCCGACACCTCGTAGGAGAGCGACTGCAGGATCGCCACCCCGGCGAAGATGGGCCCCAGCAAGTTCGGGCCGGCGCCGAAGCGCGCGTGGAGCCAGTAGGCGATCACCGCGTTGGCGACGAAGCCGCCGCCCAGCGAGTCGAGGGCGAACAGCGCAGCCAACCCCGCGAGCGGTCGGAACGAGCCGAAAACCCGCGGCGCAGGCTCGCCCTCGACCTTGCCCGACAGCAGGAGCGCGAGCGCCGCGGTGGCGAGGCCGATCGCCGCATAGAGAAGGAAGTAGGCGCGCGTGTTGGAGAGGACGGAGCTCGAGAGACCACCCGCCGCGTTGAATAGGCCGCCGGTCAGCGAGTAGCGGCCGAAGGCGCGGTTGCGGGCCTGCGGCGACGCCGTCTCCGCGAGCACGGCCTGCTCCACCGAGGCGAACGGGCCGTAGTCGACGCTGGCGGCTCCGAGCATCCCCGTCACGCCCGACAGCACGAGCAGCGCGGGCTGCGTCGCCAGCGCGAGGTCGAGGCCGGTGACGGCCATGAGCACGCCGACGACGGCGAGGGTTCGGCGCCGGCCGATCTTCGCCGCCAGGGCCGCCGAGCCGAGGCCTGTGAGCGAGGCGGCGAGGAGCCCGACGCCCAGCGTGATCCCGATCTCGGCCGGAGCCAGGCCGTCGCGCTCGAGGTGCACGCCGAGGAGCACAGCGGAGAAGCCGAACCCAAAGGCGCGGATGCCCCGCGCGGCCAGGAGGAGGGCGCGGTCGGTCAGGCTGTCACCGCCGCTGGATATTTCAACATCGGTGTTGAAAAACTCCTACAATCGGTCTTGTGGACTCCAGGCGGGACACGATCCTTTCCTTCCTCAAGACGAGGGGCCACGCAACTCTAGGCGAGATCGCGGCCCATCTCGAGGTGTCGAAGCAGGGCGCCCTGCGCCACCTCGAGGCGCTCGAGCAGGCGGCTCTGGTCACGGTCGCTTCCGGGGAGGCGCACGGGCGTGGTCGCCCCGAGCACATTTACAAGCTCACCCCGGCCGCTGGCGACCACTTCCCCGACGGCCACCGCGAGCTCACGGCCGAGCTCGTCGACTTCATGACCCAGGAGCAGCTTCGCCAGTTCTTCGCCCGACGCGCCGCCCGCCTCGAGGCCGAGTATGCCCCCCGATTGGCGGGCCTAGACTTTGAGGAGCGCGTCCGCGAGCTCGCTCGGCTCGCCACTGAGCACGGTCACATGGCCGAGGTGGTCGAGGCCGGAGAGGGCGGGCTCGCGATCCGACACTGCAACTGCCCCATCCAGGACGTCGCGGCCCGCACCGGGCTGCCGTGCATCAACGAGCAGCAGATGTACGAGCGGCTCCTTGGCGCGGACGTGGCGCGCACCACCTGGATGGCGGAGTCCGCCGATGACTGCACGTACGTGATCAAGGAGGGCCGGGCGCGCGCAGGGCGCACAGGCGAACAGGAGAAGAGAGTTGGCTGATTTCGAGATCAAAGACCTGCGGGCGAGCGTCGAGGGACGTCAGATCCTGAAGGGCGTTTCGCTCGCGATCAACAAGGGCGAGGTCCACGCGGTGATGGGCCCGAACGGGTCGGGCAAGTCGACGCTGTCGCACACGTTGATGGGTCACCCGGGCTACACGGTCGACGGCGGCGAGGTCCGCTTCAAGGGCCAGAACGTGCTCGAGCTCGAGCCTGACGAGCGCGCGCGGCTCGGCATGTTCCTCGCGCTGCAGTACCCCGTGGTCGTGCCGGGGATCTCGATGGCCAACTTCCTGCGCACGGCGCTGAACGCGCACCGGGGCTACGACGGGAAGGACAAGTCGAAGATGGTGACGCCGAAGGAGTTCCGCTCGCTGCTGAAGGACGAGCTCGAGGTGCTGCACATGGACGATTCGTTCCTGTCGCGGTACATCAACGACGGCTTCTCGGGCGGCGAGAAGAAGCGCGCGGAGATCCTGCAGATGGCGGTGCTCAAGCCCGAGATCGCGATCCTCGACGAGACCGACTCCGGCCTGGACATCGACTCCATCAAGTTCGTGGCGGAGGAGGTCAACCGCATGCGGGGGCCGAATCTCGGCGTCCTGATCATCACGCACTACACGCGCGTCCTCGAGTTCATCAAGCCGGACTTCGTGCACGTGCTGGTCGACGGCAAGTTCGTGCTGTCGGGCGGGCCCGAGGTCGCTGACCGGTTGGAGAAGACCGGCTACTCGGAGTGGGGCAAAGAGGAAGCCGCCCAGCCCCAGGAGGTTGCCTGATGGCCACACAGCCCAAGCTCGACGTCGGCGTCGACTATAAGGACAAGTACGGCTTCTTCTTCCCCGAGGACTACGTCTTCAAGGCCAAGCGCGGCCTGAACCCGGAGGTCGTGAAAGAGATCTCCTTCATGAAGGGCGAGCCGGAGTGGATGACGAAGTTCCGCCTGCGCTCGCTCGAGATCTTCCGCAAGAAGCCCATGCCCAACTGGGGCGCGGACCTGTCTGTGATCGACTTCGAGAACATCTTCTACTACCTCAAGCCCGCCGAGAAGCAGTCGGCGTCCTGGGAGGAGCTTCCGGCCGACATCAAGGCGACCTACGACCGTCTGGGCGTGCCCGAGGCGGAGCGCAAGTTCCTCGCCGGTGTATCGGCGCAGTACGAGTCAGAGGTCGTCTACCACTCGCTGCAGGAAAACCTGACCAAGAAGGGTGTGATCTTCCTGGACACCGACTCCGCCCTGCGCGAGCACCCTGACCTGTTCAAGGAGTACTTCGGGACCGTCATCCCGCCCGCCGACAACAAGTTCTCCGCACTGAACAGCGCGGTGTGGTCGGGCGGATCGTTCATCTACGTCCCGAAGGGGGTCAAGGTCGACATCCCGCTGCAGGCGTACTTCCGCATCAACGCGGAGAACATGGGCCAGTTCGAGCGGACGCTGATCATCTGCGACGAGGGATCGTTCGTGCACTACATCGAAGGCTGCACGGCCCCGATCTACACGACCGACTCGCTGCACTCTGCGGTGGTCGAGATCATCGTCAAGAAGGACGCGCGCTGCCGCTACACCACGATCCAGAACTGGTCGACCAACGTCTTCAACCTGGTCACGAAGCGCGCGATGGCGTACCGGGACGCGACGATGGAGTGGGTCGACGGCAACCTCGGGTCGCAGATCACCATGAAGTACCCGAGCGTCTACCTGATGGAGCCCGGTGCGAAGGGCGACGTGCTCTCGGTCGCGTTCGCCGGCAAGGGCCAGCACCAGGACGCCGGCGGCAAGATGATCCACGTCGCGCCCAACACGACCTCGACCATCACGTCGAAGTCGATCAGCAAGGGCGGCGGCCGCACCTCATATCGCGGCCACATCAAGATCTATCCCGGCGCCAACAACGTGAAGTCGTTCGTCAAGTGCGACGCGCTGCTGCTCGACGACGAGTCACGCAGCGACACCTACCCGTACAACGACGTCGACGCCGAGAACGTGACCCTGGGCCACGAGGCGACGGTGAGCAAGGTCAGCGACGAGCAGCTCTTCTATCTGATGAGCCGGGGCATCCCGCGCGCCGAAGCCGAGACGATGATCGTCAACGGCTTCATCGAACCCTTCACGAAGGAGCTTCCTCTCGAGTACGCGGTGGAGCTGAACCGCCTGATCCAGCTCGAGATGGAGGGCTCGGTAGGCTGAGTATGGCCATCAACGCGGAAACCCTGGACCAGCTCCAGGGCGAACCGGGCTGGCTGCGCAACGTCAGGCGCAAGGCGCTCGAGAGCTACGAGCGGCTGCCGGCGCCCAGCAAAACGGACGAGGAGTGGCGGCGCACCGACGTCAGCGGCCTCGACCCGAACAAGTTCTCGAAGTTGGAACACCTGGACGGGCAGAAGCTGATCCTGCCCGAGGCGCTGCCGAAGGGTGTGATCCTGATGCCGCTGCGCCAGGCGGCCCAGGACCACCCGGACCTGGTCGAGCCGCGGTTGTTCTCCCTTGTGCACGCAGACCGCGACCGTTTCGCCGCCCTCCACGCGGCCCTCTTCACCGGCGGCACGTTTTTGTACGTCCCGGACGGCGTTGTGGTCGAGCAACCGATCATCGGCCAGCACTTTTCGCACGAGGCGGGCACCAGCGTGCTGCCGCACACGCTGATCGTCGCCGGCCGCGGTGCGAGGTTCGACTACCTCGACGAGTACATCGCCGAGAACGAAGATGAAGCCGGCTACCGCACGGGCTCAGCCGAAATCTTCGTCGGCGAGGGCGCGCAGGTCGGCTACGTGGCGGTCCAGAAGTGGGGTCGCAACACGTGGCATCTCGCCGACCAGCGTGCGGAGCTTCAAAAAGACTCCACGCTGAGGCTGTTCAACGTGACCCTCGGCGGCAGATTCTCGAAGTCACGAGTCGAGGCTTCACTCGCCGGCGAGGGCGCCAACGCCGAGCTCAAGGCGATCTACCTCGCTTCGGGACAGCAGTTCTTTGACTTCCACACGCTGCAGGACCACCGGGTCGGCAACACCCGCAGCGACCTGCTCTTCAAGGGCGCGCTGCAGGACGTCGCGCGGACGGTGTACGCGGGCCTGATCCGGATCGAGAAGCACGCCGCCCGCTCCGACGCCTACCAGGCCAACCGCAACCTCGTCCTGTCGGACAAGGCCAAGGCCACCTCGATCCCCATGCTCGAGATCGACAACAACGACGTCCGGTGCACGCACGGCGCGACGGTCGGCCCGGTCGACCCCGAGCACCTCTTCTACCTGCGCTCGCGGGGCATCCCCGAGCCGACCGCCAAGCGGATGCTCATCCAGGGCTTCTTCGGCGACGTCCTCGACCGCATCCCCTTCGAGCACGCGCGCAAGCTCGTCGAGGCCGAGCTGGAGGCCCGGATTGGCTAGCTACAAAGTGGCGACCGTCGGTGAGCTGCAGCCGGAGTCGATGAAGCGCGTCGACGCGGGCGGCACGCCGGTGTGCCTGGCCCACGCCGAGGACGGAAGCTTCTACGCCCTCAACGACATCTGCACGCACGAGGAGTTCTTCCTCAGCGACGGCGAGCTGTGGGGCATGGACGTCGAGTGCCCGCAGCACGGCTCGCGGTTCAACCTGCAGACCGGCAAAGTCACCGGTCTCCCGGCCGTCATCCCCGCCAAGGCTTACCCGGTGAAGGTCGAGGGCGAGGACCTTTACGTCGAGGTGCCCGACTAGTGGCTGTCAGGACCCTCGACGTCACCGCGATCCGTCGCGACTTCCCCATCTTCGAGACGGGGATCGCCTACCTCGATTCCGCCAACACCTCGCAGCGGCCCCGCCAGGTGACCGGGGCGATGCTGGAGTACTTCGAGAAGTTCAACTCCAACATCCACCGCGCCGCCTACCGGATCGCCGAAGAGGCGACGGTGCGCTACGAGGCCACGCGGGAGAAGGTGCGCGCCTTCATCAACGCCGCGTCGACCAGGGAGATCGTCTACACCCGCGGCACGACCGAAGGCATCAACCTCGTCGCCTATGGGTGGGGCCGCAAGAACATCACACAGGGCGACTTGATCGTGCTGACGATCCTCGACCACCACTCGAACATCGTGCCGTGGCAGATCCTCGCCGCCGAGAAGGGCGCCCACATCGAATACGTCGACATCGACGAGAAGGGCGAGCTGCGCCAGGACCAGTTCGCCGAGCTGCTGAAGCGCGGTCCAAAGCTGGTCGCCTTCAACCTGATCAGCAACGCGATGGGCACCATCAACCCCGCGCAGGAGATGGTGGCCGCGGCGAAAAGGGCCGGCGCCACCGTCCTGGTCGACGGCGCCCAGAGCACGCCGCACCAGCCGGTCGACGTCCGCGCCCTCGGCTGCGACTTCTACGCGTTCAGCGGCCACAAGATGCTCGGGCCGACGGGCGCGGGGATCCTCTACGGCCGGCGGGAGCTGCTCGAGGCCATGGACCCGTTCCAGGCGGGCGGCGACATGATCAAGACCGTCCGCGTCGAGGGCACGACCTACCACGAGCTGCCGTGGAAGTTCGAGGCCGGCACGCAGGCGATCGCCGAGGTGATCGGCCTCGGCGCCGCCGTCGACTACCTGACTGCGGTCGGCATGGACGCCGTTCGCGCCCACGAGCTGGAGATCACCGATTACGCCTATGAGGCGCTGTCCGACGTCGAGGGTCTGACGCTCTTTGGTCCGCCGCCCGCGCGGCGCGCGGGCGTCATCTCGTTTGCGCTCGACGGCATCCACCCGCACGACCTGGCGACCATCGCGGACCGCGACCAGGTCTGCCTTCGGGCGGGCCACCACTGCGCGATGCCGCTGATGACGCGGCTCGGCGTTCCTGCGACGGCCCGCGCGTCCTTCTACGTGTACACGCAGAAAGAGGAGATCGATCGGCTCGTAAGCTCGATCAAGGAAGCCCAGAGGATTTTCGCTTGAGCACCGCCATGTCGGCCGACGACCAGTTCTATCGCGAGTACATCCTCGACCACTACAAGAACCCCCGGAATTACGGACGCCTCGAGCACCCGGACATCAGCCACGAGGAGGACAACCCGCTCTGCGGCGATGTGGTTGGCATGGACTTCAGGATCAAGGACGGGGTCATCGACGACATCCGCTTCCACGGGCGCGGCTGCGCGATCTCGCAGGCGTCTGCCTCTCTGCTGTCCGAGCGGCTCAAGGGCCTGTCTCTCGAGGAGGCCAAGAAGATCAACAAGGACGACGTCATCGGCGAGCTCGGGATCGACATCTCACCCGCGCGCATCAAGTGCGCCCTGCTGTCGCTCAAGGTCCTGAAGGTCGGCGCCTATGGATTGGCGGACGCGGACGAGGAGTAATAGAGAGGTATGAGCGATCGAGAGACGCCGTTCCGCGACCTCAAGGTCGACGACATCAAGAAGCTGGTCGACGAGGGCGGCCGGGAGATCGTCGACGTGCGCGAGGACTGGGAGTGGAACAAGGGCCACCTCCCGGGCGCGCGGCACGTCGTCCTGAGCTCGATCCTGGCCAACCCGACGGCGCAGAAGTTCAAGGACGGGACGATCTTCGTCTGCCAGGTCGGTGAGCGCTCCGCGGTCGCGTCCGAGATGGCGGTGGCCCTGGGCGTGAAGGACGTGGTCAACTTCCGTGGCGGCACCAAGGCGTGGAAGGACGCCGGGCTGCCCCTGGAGACGCCATGAGCGAGGCGCCGATGGTCACCACGGACGTGGCGCCGGACGCGACCGTGCGGCCGGAGGACGTGATCGACGTCCTGCGCCAGTGCTTCGACCCGGAGATCCCGGTGAACATCATCGACCTCGGCCTGGTATATGACATCGCGATCAAGCCCGAGCGCGTGGACGTGAAGATGACGCTCACCGCGCTCGGGTGCCCGATGGCGGCCGACGTGATGGCCGACGTCCGCGACCACCTGCTGACCCTGCCCGGCATCACCGACGCCGGGGTGGACATCGTCTACGAGCCGGTCTGGACTCCCGAGCGCATGTCCGAAGAGGCGCGCTGGGAGCTGGGGATGGTCTAAGCCGCTCAGGCCGCCGTCGATGCGTGCGTCTTGCGCCAAACGTCCCCATCCGGCCGCTTCTCCGACGCACCTTTTGCGCAAAAGGCAGCCCAATGATCGTTACGACCCTTCTCAGCGGCCGTGGTAATGGGCCACGCCGTTGACGCACTCGTACTGGTAGGGACCTGTGATCAGGCCCGGGCCGCCGCCGACGGCGTTGCCTCGCTCCGGACAGACGATCACCCGCTGGGCCACCTCCAGCCCGACCAGCAGCACCGCCACCGCCAGCGCCGCCGCGACCAGTCCGGAGAGCCGCGCCGGCCGCGACCGCGTCGCCTCTCGCGCCGTCCGCCTGAGCGCGAAGAAGACGAGGAAGCCCGCGGCGACGAAGGCCAGGCCGACCGGGAAACTGAACAGAAAGCCCAGCAAGAACAGCCCGCTCGCGACTGCGGCGCGAATCGCCACCCGGATAGGGACGATCTCCGGCCGTGGCACCAGCGCGATCACCAGCAGCGCAGCCATCAGGGCCATGTAGCCGGCGACGAATCGCGAGATGTACGGCTGATCCGACGCGCGCTGTGCATTGATCAGGCCGACGTAGATGACGATGGTCGCGAGCACGATCGCGAAAGCGACGAGCGACATGACTCGCACCGAGCGCCCTTCGCCGGCCGCAGGCACGTCAGCGTTCGCGCGTGCCACTCGAGCCGGCGGCGACCAGCGCCGTCGAAGAGCCGGGCGCCGAACGCTCCACATTCACCGCGGTCGACGTGCGGGCCGCTTCGCCCCGCTTACGAAGCAGTGGGTACGCCTGCAGCACAAACCAATACCCAACCACACCCACCGGAAAGTTGACCATCAAAAGTGCGAAGGCAATCCCCCAGCCGATCAACCCGGCCAGAGCAGGCAGCGCGACGTAACGAGGCTCCTGGGCGGCGCGGATCACCGCCGGCAAGGCCAGCGCTCCGCCGTACGCGCCTTCGGCGGGAGCAAGAAGCACAGTCAAAGCCAGTGCAAACGCGGCCGCATCTGCAAGCGAGCGGCGGCGAAGGACCCAGAGTCCGGCGGCTGCGACGGCCAGCTCGGCGGCGGCGTATCCGAGCGGACCCAGGCCGTTGAGGAGTTGCGGTCCCAGCCCGGCCAGCCCGGCATACAGGCCGATGATCTGGCGATAGGTGGCCAACCAGTCAGGCTGATAGAGAAACGCCAGCGCAGTGATGGGCAGGAGGAACAGCGCGCCGGCCGCAACCGCTTCGAGCAGCTGCCGCCACCGCCATCCGGATGCCAGCAGCACCAGGATCACAGGCAGGGTGTTCGCCGGCCGCCACAGCCCCAGCGCCACGCCGAGGCCGACCAGGGGATGGTGTCCGCTGCGCTTGGCCCAGCTCGCCAGGCCAACACCAAAAACTGCGACCGCGGTGCTGAAGTTCGAGTTCACGAGCACACCGACTGCGACCGGCGACACCATCGCCGCGACCAGAACCACGCGCCGCGCGCCCCACAGCCACAGTCCCGGGCCAAGGAATGCAACGCAGATCACCGGGGCAAGAAGTCGTGGCCATGGATCGGCGAGGACGCCGAGCGGCGCGAACGGCAAATACACGGGCAAGGGGTAGGCGAAGAGGAAGGAGTCGCCGTAGCGGACGTTGCGGGCCAGGGCCTGGGCGGGCCAGTAGTCGAACCCGGAGCTGAGGACGGGAAGCGAAAGAACAAGCAGGGGCAAGCTCACGAAGGTCGCCAGCCAGGCCCATCCGTAGCGCGAGCGAAACCATCCCACTTGGCGGTGGCTGACGATAACCGGTGGGGCGGCGACACGCGTCGGTCAACCGTCATCCGGACGGACGCCAATCGGCGCTACGTACACTTACGAGTCGTGGCGGAGTTCAGCCCCGGGCTGGAGGGTGTGGTTGCCGCTGAGACCGCTGTCAGCGAGGTCGACGGCGCGAACGGCCGCCTCATCTACCGCGGCGGCTATCTGATCGAGGACCTCGTTCCGGTAACGAGCTACGAAGAGGCGGCCTACCTTCTTTGGCACGGCGAGCTGCCCAACGAAACGGAGCTCGGCGATCTGAGGAAGCACATGGCTCGAGCCCGCAAGCTCAAGGACTCATCGCGCAAAACGCTGGCCGCAATGGAGCCGGCGACCGATCCGATGGACGTCTTGAGGACGGTGGTTTCGGCGCAGGGCGCGGCCCACACCCTGACCAAGCCGACGCTCGACGAGGCCGTCGCCCTCACTGCGGTCTTCCCCACCATCGTCGGCGCGACCCAGCGCCGCCGACAGGGCAAGGACGCCGTGGAGCCTCGCGATGACCTCGGCCACGCCGCCAATCTGCTCTGGTGTCTGGAGGGAAAGGAGCCGGACGCGCAAAAGGTGCACTGGGTCGACAGCTATCTCGTGCTCCTCGCGGACCATGGCCTCAACGCATCCACGTTCGCCGCACGCGTGGTCGCCTCGACGGGCAGCGACCTCGCATCATGCGTGGTCGGCGCGATCGCGGCCTTGAAGGGCCCGGCCCACGGCGGCGCCACGCTGGCGGCCCGAAGCATGCTGGACAAGATCGGCTCGGCCGACAACGCAGAGAGGTGGTTGATGGACGCGCACGCCCGTCACGAGCGCTTCTCCGGATTCGGCCACCGCGTCTACCGGACGTATGACCCGCGGGCCAAGATCCTTCGCGAGATGGCGAAAACCGCCGCTCCGGAGCTGCACCGCACCGCCGCACGCACCGAGGAGGTTGCGCTCAAGATCCTGCACGACGCGCATCCCGACCGCCCGAACGCGACCAACGTCGACTTCTGGGCCTCGGTGGTGCTCACCGGCGCAGGTATCCCGAAGGAGCTCTTCACCACCATCTTCGCCACCTCGCGCGTCGCCGGCTGGACGGCGCACGTCCTCGAGTCGCTGTCCGACCTGAGGCTCATCCGTCCAGCGTCGAGGTGGATCGGTCCAGAGCCGGGGCGTAAGCCCCTGCAGCTCGCGAAGCGGTGAGCTCGAACAACACGCCCGTCTACGTCCCCGGCCTCGAGGGCATAATCGGCGCCCAGACCGCGATCTCCCACGTCGACGGCGCCAACGGACGCCTCATCTACCAGGGCTACGTGATCGCGGACCTTGCCCAGGAGATGTCGTTCGAGGAGGTCGCGTTCCTCCTGTGGAAGGGCCACCTCCCCAACCGCGACGAGCTCGACGCCCTGACGATGGAGCTCGCAGCCAACCGCGAGCTGACCGGGGCGGCCACCATCGCCCTCGACGCCCTGCCGAAGGACACCGACCCGATGGACGTCCTGCGCAGCGTCGTCTCGGTGCAGGGCGTCGAACACCGCCTGGCCGGGCCCACGCCGCCGCTCGCCATCCACGCGACGGCGTCGTTCCCGACGATCCTCGCCATGTTCCACCGCCACCAGCTCGGCCTCAACCGGGTACAGCCGCGGCGCGAGCTTGGCCACGCGGCCAACTACCTCTACATGATGAATGGCAAGGAGTCGAGCCCGGAGATGGTGCGGGCGCTCAACACTTACCTCGTTCTCCTCGCCGACCACGGCATGAACGCGTCGACCTTCACCGCGCGGGTCATCGCCTCGACCGAGTCGGACCTGACCTCGGCGCTGGTCGGCGCGATCGGGGCTCTGAAAGGGCCGGCCCACGGCGGCGCCCCGTCAGCCGTCCTCGAGCAGCACGAGCAGATCCGCGAGGCCGGCGACGCGGAGGCGTACATGCGCGACATGCGCAAGCGCAAAGAGAGGTTCATGGGCTTCGGGCACCGCGTGTACCGCGTCTACGACCCGCGGGCCAGGATCCTGAAAGAGATGTGCCAGAAGATGAACCCGAAGTTCTACGAGCTGGCCGTGCGCATCGAAGAGATCGCGCTCCGCATACTCCACGAGGAGCACCCGGAGCGGCCCCAGTCGGTCAACGTTGAGTTCTACTCGGCCGGCGTGCTGGAGGCGATCGGCCTGCCCAAGGAGTACTTCACGCCTACGTTCGCCAGCGCCCGCGTCGCCGGTTGGAGCGCTCACGTGCTCGAACAGGCCGCCCACAACCGCATAATCCGGCCGCAATCGGAATACATCGGACCGGAGCCGCGGAAGCCGGTGCCCCTAGCCGAACGCGGCTGATCGGGGCGCGGCCGCGGGATCCCGCCTTCTGGCGGAATCTCGGCGGCGCCGGCCTCGCCTGGTTCCTGCTCATCGCGATCGCCCTCACCGGCTACCTCGTCGTGGTCGTGCCACTCCGCGCCGAGATCCTCAACACCGACTTCACCCAGGCGTACGTCGCGGCGACCATCGGGCGGACGCATGGTTGGAGCCACATCTATTCGCTCGACCTGCAGCGGCAGCTTCTGAGCGAGCTCAGGCCTCAACTCGTCTTCAACGACGGGGCTTGGTTCACGCCGGCGCCCCCCTACGCATGGCTCGTCCTCCCGTTGACGGCGCTCAGCCCGGCGGCAGGCGTCTACATCTGGCTCGCGCTGTCGGCCGCCGGCCTGGTCGCCGCATGGTGGCTCGCTGCCCCGGGGGCCGGACGTTTCCGGCTCCTGTGGCTGCTCGGCGCCTTGGCCTGGTATCCGGTGCTCTACGGCCTGAGCCTTGCCCAGCCGGCCCTGATCGTGCTGGTCGTGGTGGCCGCGGCTTGGCGGCTGTCAGAAGCCGGACGGCCATATCTCGCGGGGGTTGTCCTCGGCCTCACCGTGATCAAGCCCCAGCTAATCCTCGCGCTGCCGCTCGTTCTCCTCGCCTCCGGGAAATGGCGCGCTCTCGCCCCCTGGGCCGCGATCGGCGTGGTGCTGGCACTGCTTTCGCTGCTCGCCATCGGACCTGGCGGCCTGTCCGACTACCGGGCCATCCTCGCCCACGAGAGCGAGATGCCGAACAACCGTTACTTCACGCTCGCCTACCTGCTCGGTCCCGGACCGCTGAGCTACGTCGGTCCAGCGTTGGTCGTGGCGCTGGCTGCGGCCGGCGCTTACTTCAACCGCGAGGCTGGGTACGCCCGCCTCTACGCGCTTGGCATCGTGGCGAGCGCGCTGGCGGCCACGTACTGGCATTTGCAGGACTTCACAATCCTCGTCCTGGCGGCGTGGCTCTTCTGGCGGGAACAGCCACCTCTGTGGCAGCGGCTGTGGCTTCTCGTCGTCATCGTCGGCGGCGAGTTCGCGTGGGGCATCACGCCCCTGCCAATGCTGATCGGCCTCGGCGTGTGGTTTTCGTTTCTGATCGCCAGGCCGGCGCCAAACCGCAGAGCGGTCCCGGTTCGAGCCTGACCCGAGTGGCGGCCGCGGACGTCCGGGTGCCGCATGCGCGGTGGGCGATTGCACTCGCCGCCCTGATCGTATGCGCCGCGCTCCTCTACCTGACACGCACCTACACCTTCTATTTCGACGAGTGGACGTTCATCACGTCCGCTCCGGACTGGGCGCTGCGCACCTACTTCGAACCGCACAACGAGCACCCTGTGATGCTCCTCAGGCTCGTGTACTCGATCCTCCTCGAGACGGCCGGCCTGCGCACCTACCTGCCGTACATGGCCGCCCTGCTCCTCGCCCACGCCGCCAACGTCCTCCTGCTCTTCGAGCTCGTTCGCCGGCGCGCGGGCGACGTCGCCGCCATGGCCGCCGCCCTGGTCATGCTGGTGCTCGGAGCGGGCTGGGAGGACCTGCTGTGGGCGTTCCAGGTCGGCTGGCTCTCGTCGATGGCCTTCGGCCTCGGCGCCGTGCTCGCGCTGGAGCGCCGGCCGGCGCTCGCGGCGGCCCTGATGACGGTCTCGCTGTCCTTCGCCGGCACCGGCGTCGTCTTCGCGGTCGCGATCGCGGTCCAGCTGCTGCTCACGCCCGGCCGGCGCCGCGACCTGCTCTGGTTCGCCGCGCCCGCCCTCGCGCTCGGGGCCTGGTACCTGGCTTTCGGCCGGTTTGGCGAGCACCCGAACCCGCAGCCCACGGCCGCCAACATCCTCATCGATCCCCTGTACGCGTTGTGGGGCCTGAGCCAGGGCGTGGCTGGGATCGTCGGCGCCGCCGGCTGGATCGGCTACCCGCTCCTGGCGGTGGCGGCGGTGGTCGTGACCTGGCACTGGCGGCGGGGTGGCCTCGACCCTTTCAGCGCCGGCATCGCGGCCGGCCTGCTCGGCTTCTTCCTGGTCGCCGGCCTCACCCGCGCCCAGCTGGGCTGGCAGCAGTCGGGAGCATCGCGCTACGTGTACGTGGCCGCGTTGATGTGGCTCGTCCTGCTCGGGGACGCCGCCCGCCTGCTGCCCTGGCGCGGCACCTGGCGCCCCGCCATCGCCGCCTGCATCTTCCTGGTCTGCTTCAACGGGGCCGTGCTCCTCTTCGTGTATGCGAGCGCCAAGACTCTCCAGATGCAGCGCGCCACCGCCGACCTCCAGGCCCTGGCCGCGATGCGGGACGACCCCTGCCTCGACCCGGCCGGCCATGCAGACGTCCTGATCATGCCCGGGATCACGCCCCCGGCCTACTACCGGGCGGTCGACCGCTACGGCGACCCGGTCGCCGGCAAGCCGGTCCGCGACGAGACCGACTTCGAGGCGGCGAGGAGCCGTTTGCGGAGGACGAACTGCTAACGAGACGCGCCCCGAACCCTCGACGGATCTTCGGCGCCCATGCGGCCCATCTCCGGCCTCAGCTCCTGTGCTGCTCGTTCACGCTCGTCAGATGCGCTCACTGCGCTGCTCGGAGCTTTGGCCGGATCTGGGCCACCTGGATCGCCGAATCTCTCGCCGAGTGTTCGGGCGCGTCTCGAGCTATCCCTACACTTGAATCCAGTGCCCGAGCTCGATTTCGACGTCGCGATCCTGGGCGGTGGGATGGGCGGTTACCCGGCGGCGATCCGCGCCTCCCAGCTCGGTCTGAGGGTCGCCCTGGTCGAGGGTGGCAAGCTCGGCGGGACATGCCTCCACATCGGCTGCATCCCCACCAAGGCGCTGCTCGAGTCGTCTGAGCTCTACCACCGCGTCGCGGCCCGGGGCGCCGAGTTCGGCCTCAAGGCGGAGGTCGTCGGCTACGACTACCCGGCC
>Ga0209376_1001343_pt1 | contig 24961 bp, 26 predicted proteins | sample GraSoiAngelo_134_FD_185891 | JGI IMG/M metagenome (GOLD analysis project Ga0209376, IMG submission 185891) | Grasslands soil microbial communities from the Angelo Coastal Reserve, California, USA - 14_0929_05_30cm (SPAdes) (version 2) | ecosystem: Environmental > Terrestrial > Soil > Grasslands ... | reverse complement strand
ACGCCGATCACGCAGCCCCTCGATAGCCCGCCGACGACCGCGAGCGCGAGCCCACCTCCGAACCGGCGCACTGGAAACATCGGGCTGATCGCTGCTGGCAATCTCGCCGGTGTCCCGGCGATCTTCTTCCCCTGCGGCTTCGGGACCGATGGGCTGCCGGTGGGGCTGCAGCTCGTCGGACCGCCCTACAGCGAGCCGCTCCTCGTCGCTCTCGCGGCGGCCTATCAGCGCGAGACCGATCACCACACGAAGCGGCCGCGCGACTAGAAGCGACGCGGGTCCTGTCACGGGTCGGGACCTGAGCAGCGCCGGCGTCTTCCTTCGCTCGGCCCCTCGTGGGATCGCGATGGGCCGCCGGCCAGGAGCCGCTCGCTCAGAAGACCCCGACGCTCTCAGCACGTAATTCCGTGGCACTCCCTTCGCTTGCGAGTCCCTACGCCGTCAGAATCCCGTCGATGGTCTGCTCGACATCGAGCGCGGTCGAATCGATCACGATCCAACCGCGCTCCGCGGTGTTCTCCGCCAACAGAAGCGGATGCAAGCCGCGGCAAGCGGCTTCGAGAATGCTCGGGTCGAACGGCTTTCGTCCCGGTTCGGAGTTACGAGCGAGCGCGCTGTCGAGGCTCGGACTAAGCAACACCTTCCGGAGGTCGGCATTCCCGAGGTAGTTCGTGTACTGCGCGAGATCAGATTCGCGGATCACGTCGTCGACGATCACGTTGAATCCCGCGTCGGCGTAGTCAGCGGCTATGCGGGCCGCGCCACGTCTCGCCAGCACAAACTGCCGAGTCGTCTCGGCGGTCCACTCCACCGGACTCGCGAATCCCGACCGCACCCAATCCCGAATGTCGTCGACGGGAATATGCACGGCCTGCTCAAACCTGCGGCAGAGCGCAGCCGACACGGTGCTCTTTCCGGCGCCCGGCGCGCCGCTGATGAGCCAGATCGCGGGTCGGGCCATGACTGGGCGACGGATCACCACACGAAGCGGCCGCGCGACCAAGACGGCCGCGCGGCTATGGGGTCGGAGTCTGAATCGCCGTGCATGGCACGCGCCTTTCCTGCGTGTTGGTCTGAACACGGCAGATGTCGAGGCTGTAAGGCATGACAAGTTCGTATGTGACGCCGTGATGGCGATAGACCATCCGCAGCGCCTCGATCCTGCCGGCGGAGCTATCGCGAGGACGCCGAACGCCCACCAGCACCGACGGATCGTTGGTGCAGGTTCGTCCGTTCGCCGCCGACAAGACCGCTCCATTCACCTCTCTGGTGGGCACTTCAGGTGGCGGGAAGCTGGCGGCGGGACGGTCGCCATACGAAAGGCAGGTCCCGTCGGGTTGTAGGACAGAGTTGTTGAGCACCAGACCCAGCACCTCCAGGCCGCGCGTGCCGACCGGCTCGACCGACTCGATCCGAATATCTCCCACGGCGGAGTCCCCATACCACGGCAGATTCATTCCCCAGATGAACAACTCGTCGTCACCGAGGGAGTAGGAGACGTTGAAACTCCCAGTTGTCTTGAGTGGGCCATCTTGGCGCGGTCCTCGCAGTGCGTTCGCCGCGACGACCCCAATCACGGCGACGGCCAGTAGGGCCGCCGCAGCGACGAGTGGACGGGGCACGGTGGTCGCTTGGTTCACTCGCGAACTTCTCAAGACCGGAGCTTCGCGGTGATCGATCCGAGCGCGGCGATTTGCTCTCGCTCCGACCCATATGGCTGGAACATGATGTTCGCGTGCGCGATACCCAGCGCGGCATATTCGCGAAGCCGGCTGAGCGCTCGCTCTGGCGTTTCCCTTAAGAGTCCTGGCCGTTGTTCGAGGATCTTCGCCGGAGTCGTGCCTTGCTGTTTGGCGAATTCGTTGAGCAAGGCTTCGCTCCGCGCCGACGTTGATCCGACGGTGGACATGAGGAATGAGCTTCGGAGGAGTGTCGAAGGGTCGCGCTGAGCGCCTCTGCAGATCTCGTCCATCTGGTGCATCGCTGTCTTGAGCGTCTCCGTTTGCGCCGAGGTGCCGAGGTTGAAGTTGAAGGCGCTCGCGTAGCGAGCGGCGGCGCGCATGATCCGCGGCTTTGATCCGCCTATCCAGATCGGCAGCGGCTTCTGCGTCGGCTTCGGCGAGCAGAGCGCATCGTCGATGCGGTAGTGCTTCCCGTGAAAGGTCGCGCGCTTCTCCCGCCACATCCTCGTGCAGATCTCGAGTGTCTCGATCAACTGAGTTACCCGCGTGGGCCCGTCGGGGAAGGGATAGCCATACGCCCGGTACTCGAAGTCCTTCCAGCCGGCACCCACACCGAACTCGAGCCGCCCGCCGCTTATGACGTCGACATCCGCCGCGATCTTGGCGAGAAGGGCCGGGTTGCGGTACGACTGGCACGTCACCATGGCGCCGATCCGGATCCCTTCGGTCTTGACCGCGAGTGCGGCTAAGAGACTCCATGCCTCGAGGCAGTCGGTCGTCTCCGCGTCGGCATCGTTGAACAAGTGATCCGAGACCCACAGTCGGGTGAATCCGGCGGCGCGGGCGTCGTTCGCAATGGCGACGACGTCATCGAACGTGAAGCCGAACTGCGGCTCGATCTGAACCCCGAGATCCATCCGCCGGACTCTAGCGACGTGTCGCGCTCAGCGCTCGGGCGGTGTCTCTTCCTCGGCGGTCAGCCGAAACATCATGTGCCGACCCGTCACCGTCAACGTCGCGAGCATGAATGCCGCGAAGATCGCGATGCCGACGTTCGGGAGCGGCCCGAGCCCGACGATGAACGCGTTGAAGGCCGCGACGAGCGCGAACCACACAAGGAACGCGAACAGCGTTTCGCGGAGCTGGAACGTGATCGGACGCCGTGGGATCCGGCGCTTGGGTCTTCGCTCAGGTGGAAGTAGCTCCTCTGCCTCGCGACGGCGGCGCCGATCGGCGCGCATGACGCGCGCGACGTAGCCCACGCACGCCACGAGCACGAGGAACTCGCCGAGCACGTTGACGTAACGTCCGAGCGCGATCGACACCGGGATGAGCAGAAGCGCGAGCACCGCAACGACCGTCGCGGCTGTCGCAAGAAAGATCGTCAGCGGACGGGTCCCGCTCATCGGGTTTCGAGGGCGCGGTCGAGAACCTCGACGAGGTGCAAGACCGGAATGCCTTCGCGCCCGCGCGAGCGTAGCCCGGCGGCGAGCTGCAGCATGCATCCCGGATTCCCAGTGACGACGGCGTCCGGACGCGTCGCGAGGATCGCGTCGATCTTCGGCTCGAGGAGGCGATCGGCGTAGTCAGGCTGGGCGAGGTTGTAGAAGCCGGCGCTCCCGCAACACACGTCGGCGTTGGCCATCTCCACGAGCTCGAGACCGCGGACTCGCGAGAGGAGTGCCCGCGGCTCGGCTCGGATCCCCTGCGCGTGCGCGAGATGGCAGGGGTCCTGGTAAGTGACGCGCATCGCGAGCTCGCCGAACGTCTCGTCGCCGGCGATCGTCTCCAAGAATTCGCTCACGTCGCGAACTCGCGACGCCAGGGCCGTAGCTCGCGCGGCCCAGTTCGGCCGGTCCTCGAGGAGATGCGCGTAGCTTTTGAGGTGAGCCCCGCAGCCCGCGGCATTGACGAGAATGACGTCGGCTCGCTCGAACGCGGCGACGTTTCGTTTCGCGAGCCGGATCGCCTCCTCCTTATTGCCGGCGTGCGCGTGCAGTGCGCCGCAGCAGGCTTGGTCCGGAGTCTCGACGACCTCGACCCCGAAGTGCGCGAGCACGCGCGCGGTCGCGGTGTGCACGTCGCCGTAGGACGCGCGCATCACACACCCGAGCAGCAGCGCGACGGAGGAACGCGGCGACTCGACCTGGACGGGCCGGTACTGCGGACGGCCCACCGGTGGCGCGAGCGCGTCGAGCCGCCGCAGGCGCGGCGACAGGAATCGACGCGCGAGCCGGCGCAGGCCGGTCCGTTCTGAGATCGACAGCACGGCGTTCATCGCGCCGAGGACCCACGGCCGCGAAACGGACCAGAGCAGCAGCTGGCCGAGCGGCGAGATGCCGCGCGCTTGCGCGACGGCGGCGCGCGTTTCCTCGATCAGGCGGCCGTACGGCACGCCCGACGGGCAGACCGCCTCGCACGCGCGGCACGCCAGGCAGCGATCGAGGTGCAGCACGGTGGCGTCGCTCCGGCTCAGGTCGATCCGCCGGTCCGCGATCGCACCCATGAGATGCAGGCGCCCGCGCGGCGATTCCGTCTCGAGCTGCGTGATCTTGTACGTGGGACATGCTTCGAGACAGAGCCCACAGTGGATGCACCGCTCGAGCCCGGTCGTGTCGAACGCGGTGGTCATGCGGGCATCCGCCCCGGCGCGAGCACGCCGCGCGGATCGAAGCGCTCCTTGAGCGCCTTCGCGACGCCGAGCGGAACGCGTGGCGAACCCCACGCTCCGCCCGCATCGCGCTTGTAGGCGGCACTCGCGCGCTCCAGTACGGCGACGCCCCCCGCCGCCTCGAGCGAGGCGCGGACTGCGCGGAATGTCGTGCGATCGATGGAGCGCAAGAGATAGGCGGTGGAGCTCGCCGGGTAGATCACCGCACCATAGCCGGCGAATTCGATCTCCGGGCGAGCAGCCGCCGGCCACGCCAGACGAGCCGTCCAGTTCGACTCGAGCGGAAGAGCCGCGATCCGGCCCCACACCTCATTCGCGACGTCGCGGCACAGCACGCGGTCGCGGACCTCACGTCCGAGCCGCCGCACCGCGGCCGCCGGTCCGGCGAGGCGGACGACGAGCGCCGCATCTGCGCGCGCGCCCACCGCCCCGACCGCCTCGCCGGTGACGACCGCGAGTGCGTCGAGCGGAAGGCTGCTCGCATGCAGCTCGTTCGCCGCGCGAAATGCTGCGGGAACGTCGACCTCGGCGACGAGCGACACCGTGCGCTCAGGGACGGCGGTGAGCTTCAAGGTGAGCTCGACGATCGCGGCGAGCGTGCCGAAGGTGCCGCTCCAGAATCGGGTGAGGTCGTAGCCCGTGACGTTCTTCACGACCCTTCCGCCCGAGCGCACCGACGTTGCATCGCCGAGGACTACGCGGGCGCCGATCACCCAGTCACGCGGGTGGAAGTACCGCATGCGCGACGGGCCTCCCGCCGCGCTCGCGAGTGTGCCGCCGACGGTCGCGCGCTCGGGCAGGCCCGGCTCGACGGGCCAGCGCTGGCCGCGCGCGGCGAGCGCCTCGGCGAGCTCGGCGAGCGTCGTCCCCGCACGGACGGTTGCAACGAGGTCGCCAGGTTCGTATTCGACGACTCCACGCAGCGCGGAGACGTCCAGCGCCGCGTCGTAACGCGTGGGCGGATCGCCCACGCTCAAACGGGTCGCGCCGCCGCTGACCACGATAGCTTCGCCGCGTTCGTTCGCCCCGCGGATAGCTTCGACCACCTCGGTCTCGCTCGTTGCGCGGATGACGCGGGCCGGGGCCAGGCCGTCGATGTCGTGCGCGTTCAACCCCAGCGCTACACCCACATGCCCTCGGCGAGCGCTCTCTTCGTGCGCTCGGTCGGAATGTCCGCGCAAGCGTCGCCGCCCGGAAAGACCTTTCCGGGATTCATGGTGCCGTCGGGATCGAAGGCCTCGCGCCCGCGCCGCTGAGCGTCGAGATCTTCCGGACCGAACACCCAGAACATGAAATGGTTCTTCTCGAGGCCGATCCCGTGCTCGCCCGAAAGCGCGCCGCCCGCGTCGATCGCGACCTTGAGGATCTCCGCGCTCGCTTCCATCACGCGGTCGATCGGCTGGCTGCGCGCATCGAACAGCAGGACCGGATGCAGGTTCCCGTCGCCGATGTGGAACATGTTCGCGATGACATATCCGTATCGCTCGGCGATCGCGTTCACCTCGCGAAGAACGTCGGGCATCTTCGTCCGCGGGACCACCGCATCGTGGAGATAGTTGTTCGGGCGTATGCGCGCGAGGGCTGCATAGCCGAGCTTGCGCGCCTTCCAGAGGAGCTCGCGCTCGGCCGCGGTCTCCGCCGATCGCACGTTGGTCGCGCCGTTCTTTCGCAGGATCCGCTCGATGCTGGTGGCCCAGTCAGCGGTCTCCTCGCGAAGACCCTCGACCTCGACGAGGAGAAGCGATCCCGCGTCGGCCGGCAGGTGCACCTCGAACGCCGCGTTCAGGGCGCCGATGGTCACCCGGTCGAGCATCTCCATGGCGGCCGGCACCACGCCGCTCGCGATGATCGCGCTCGCCGCACGGGCGCCGTGCTCGATGTCCGCGAATACCGCGACGAACGTGCGCACGTCCTCGGGGAGGGGAAGGAGCCGCAGCCAGACCTTCGTGATGATCCCCACGGTCCCTTCGCTGCCGACGATGAACGGAACGCAGTCGTATCCAGGGAGATCGGCGACCTCGCCGCCGAACCGAACGCACTCGCCGGTCGGGAGAACCAGCTCCACGCCGAGCACGTGATTGGTCATAGAGCCGTAACGCAGCGCGTGCGGGCCGCCCGCGTTCGTCGCGACATTGCCGCCGATGGTCGAGATGCGCTGGCTCGCGGGGTCCGGGGCGAAGAACAGACCGACATCGCGCGCCGCCGCGGTTACCGCGAGATTCGGGACCCCGGGTTCGACCACCGCGATCCGCGCGACGCGATCGATCGAGATGATGCGGCGGAGCCGTGCCGTCGAGACCACGATCGCGTCGGCGCACGCGATCGTCCCACCGGAGAGACCCGTGCCGGCGCCGCGCGGGACGATGCTCGCGCCTTCGGCATGCGCCGCGCGCACCACATCGGCGACTTCCTCGGTCGTACCCGGGAGAACGACCGCGGACGGCGGGCGACGATCGAACCCCGCGTCGTATTCCCAGACGAGGAGATCCTCGGCGCGCCAGAAGACGTTCTCGTCCCCGCAGATCTCGACGAGGCGCCGCACCAGCGCGCTCGGCGAAGCTCGGTCCACCTTCGGATTCTGTCATGCGTGGGTGCGGGTCAGGATGCGGGGTGGACTGGGTCTCCTCCCGCTTGCCACGATGCGATTTGGCTTCGCGAACGGAATTGGAGCTTCCCCAAGATGTGCTCGACGTGCCCCTCGGCTGTGCGCTCGCTGATGACAAGCTTCTCGGCGATCTCCTTATTGGAGAGGCCCGCCGCGACCAGCGCGGCGACCTCGCGCTCTCGTGTGGTCAGCTGCGCTCGTGGTTCACGTGTCCGCGGCGTCGCCCTCTCGGGCGTCTCGACTGGGAAGTCGAGACCGAGGGCAGTCGCCCAGCGTTTGAGCTGACCGAGGTACCACGTCGCCTTCGCCCTCCGCCAGTAGGGAAGGATCCTGCCGAGCTCCGCTTGGGCAGCATCGCGGTCGCCGATGTTCCGCCCGAGAAGGAGCTCGGCTCGCCTGCGACGTGTCACGGTTTCTGCCATTGGCAAAAACGAGTCGTTGAAGAGGGCGGCGCTCTCCCCAAGGAGCTTGATCGAAGTGTCGAGGTCCTCTGAGCTCGCTGCGCGCTCGGCTTGAGCGAAGGCCCGCCGGGCGCGGGCTGCGATACGGCGGGGACTGGTGTCTCCGGCCAGGGCAATCTCGATCCAGCGGCTGCGCGCCTCAGCGTTCTCGAGTTCGATCGAGGCCTGGATGGCACAGGCGACGGCCTCATCTGTCTCCGGATAGAAGCTCCTCGAGACGAAAGTCGCGACGCGATCGAGGTCGTTTAGGGTCGCTGCCATGTCACCGGCTATCAGCGTCGCCCGAGCCATGAAGCCGGCTCCGGAAAGCCATTGACTCGGGCTTGCATCGCGAAGCCCGAGGCGCGCCGCCTCGACGAGGGGTCGCGACAGCTCTGGACCCTCGCGACCGGCGAGGATGAACGCCTCGGCGAGCTGAATGAACCACCTAAAAACAGACTCGCCGTAGGTTTCCTGTATGACCCTGAGCCCTGCGTCCCAGTCGCCAGCCTCGACCATGTAAGCGACCTCGTCGAAGATGACCGTCTCAGTGCGGATCCCGTGTCGGCGCGCCCAGGCGAACTCTTCTTCGGCCGCAAGGCGGACTTCAGCGCCTGAGGATCCGGTTGCATAGAGCGCGCTGAGGCGATTGTGTAGGCCTCTCAATGCGGGCTCGGGCAGGCCATGCGCGAATGCGAGGTCTATCGCCTCGCGCTGTAGTGCGAGACCCTCCATGTGCCCGAGCCCGGCCTCGGCGCCGCCGACAGTAATAAGGGCGTCCGCGACGATCGTGATCGCTCCTTGCGCTCGCGCTATCTCCACGGCGCGTCGGCCCAACTCAACCGCTGCGGTTCTTTCGAAATCCAAGAAGGCGAATCTGGCCACCTGAGCGTAGGCGGCCGCGAGCTCCTGTGTCGGACCCAGCGGCTCGATGATCCGCACCGCATCGTCGGCTGTTGCCCTCGCGCCGCGTGAGTCACCAAGGAACCAGCGATAGCTGGCGATCCTGGTGAGCGCCAAACCGGCGCCGCGGACATCGCCTGCCTCTTGGAACCAGCGTCGTGCTTCTTCGGCTGCACGGAGCGCGCGTTGAGGTGTGCCGGCTAGAGAGGCGGCACCCACAAGTCGCAGCTGAAGGTCGCCGAGCGTGGGCTCCCTGTCGTCGGCGAGAGCGATCGCGCGCTCTAGGTGAAGTGCGGCGCGGGAGAAGGCAAACAGTCGATACGCTTCGCGTGCAGCGAGGTCGTGGTAGCGGAAGGCCCGATCTCGGTCACCGGCTTCATCGAAGTGGTACGCGAGCTCCTCGGCATGTCCAGCCGATGTCTCGGGACCCTGCCCCTCAATCGCTTCACCGACCGCAGCATGTATGCGGCGTCGTTCCGGCTGAAGCAGCTCGAAGAGAACGCTCTCGCGAGTGAGCGCATGACGGAAGGCGTAGCTCGGTGCTCTCGTGTCACTCGTGATCTCGAGCATCAGCTGCGCGTCGATCGCGGCTCGGAGCGCGCCGACGACCTCTGCCTCAGCCGCCCCGGTTACCCGCAGGAGAATGCCGAAGTCGAAGCGCGACCCGATTACCGCCGCGCGAAGCAGGACGGCCTGCGCCTCCGGTGACAGCATTCTGAAGCGGTCGAGTACCGCGTCGCGCAGGGTATCCGGGATGACGATCTCGGCGACTTCCTTCGTCCGTCGCCAGGAGCCGTCGCGGTATTCGACGTCGCCACGTTCGACGAGCGCGCGGAGAACCTCCTCCATGAAGAGCGGATTGCCTTCGCACGTGTTGAAGATCGCTTGGCGGAACTCCGTGGTGGGCGGCCGACCAAGGCGCATGGCTTCGCGCAAGAACGCCGCGACGTCGTCCTCACTCAGCCGAGGCAGAATGACGTCCTCAACTACGCGAGTCCTGCTCAGCTCCGTGAGCATGGGCCGAAGCGGATGCCGCCGGTGCAGCTCATCAGTGCGGTACGTCCCCACGAGCAGCAGCGGTACGTCCCGGAGCTTGCGCGCGAGATGTGGGAAGAGCTCGAGTGAAGCTTCGTCCGCCCAGTGCAAGTCCTCGATGACGACCACGGTAGGGCGGTCTCGCGCCAGGTCGCCGAGCAGAGTGGTGAAGGCGGAGTAGAGCCGGTATCGATCCGTCTCGGCCGTTGCGTTGTCTGCCGTCGGCAACGACGCGACGCGATTCGCGGCTCGCGCGATGTCGATGAACGGACCGAGTGGGCGACGCGCATCGATCTCGGTGCACTCGCCCCAGAAAACTCGTGCGCCTTTCGCGCGTGCTTGTTGGGCGAAGTGACGGAGCACGGCCGTCTTGCCTACGCCGGCCTCGCCGGACACGAGCGCGGTCCGGCCCCGGCCGCCGACGCAGTCGCGCACCAGCTCAGCAAGCCGACCCATTTCGGTCTCGCGGCCGATCAGGACGGGGCAAAGGATCCGCCGATCCGCCATCGGACGAGCGTCTTCCGTCACGCTGCCCTCCCCGCGCTGGATTCTGTCACGCGGTGTTCCGCCATCAGCGTCGCGCTCCCGGCGCCAGGTGGGACTTCGCGGGAGCGCGACGCCAAACCCGTTAGTAGGGGCGCGGGGCACGCTGGACAACGGCGTCGTTCGCTTCGGGCGTTGCCGTGTTGTGGGACCAGTACGGATTGCCAGAATCGCCGAGCACCGATCGACGCGCGCCCGCCTCGACGACGGCCATGTTGTGTGACCACGACGGGTTAGCCGGATCGCGGAGAACGGACTGACGGTCGCCGGTGGCGTGGACCGTGCCGGAGCGAACTGCGGTCGTTCCGCAGGCGGCCAGGGCGACGCTCGCGCCGATCGCGAAGACCCCAAGCTTCCTGAGGACTCTCTTGCTTGCGCTGTTTCCTGCGTTGCTAGCCATCTCGTTCCTCCTTGGTGAGATGGCCCGAACGTAGAGGCGCTTGATCTGCCTGACGGCGGGAGGAATACCCGAATCTTCTGTCCGCGAGTACGTACGTACTCGTCTCAGTGAGACCCGGCCGCTGAGCTAGGCGTGCTCCTCGATCCAGATTGCGCCGTCTTCGGTGTGTTCCTTCTTCCAGATCGGAACGATTGTTTTGAGCTCGTCTATGGCGGCGCGCGCAGCGGCGAAGGCGGCGTCGCGATGCGGAGCGGCCGCGGCCACGATCACGGCGATGTCGCCGATCGCAAGATCGCCGACACGGTGGTGCATCGCGATGCGCAGCGGGCCGTGTTCGCGCACGAGTCGGTCAGAGATCTCGCGCATCTTGGCCTCGGCCATCTCGGCGTACGCCTCGTACTCCAAGTGGAGGATTCGCTTTCCGCGGCTCTGGCTGCGGACGGTGCCAAGAAAAACGACCACACCGCCGAACGCGTCGTCGCGGACGAGAGCGAGTGCCTCGTCGATCGAGAGCGGCGTCTCGCTGACGGCGATCGGCGCCAGCGTGCGCGCGTCGCCACCCGACACCGGCGGTATGAGTGCCAGCTCGTCCCCGTCGGCGAGCGGCTCATCGACCCCGACGTATTCGCGATTGCGGGCGATGACCACCTGGCGCCCCTCCGCGATCAACGGGTGGTCTTTGGTGATGCGACCGATCGCGTCCCGCACGGTCGCTCCCGGTGGAAGCTCCAGATCGAAGTGTCCTTGGCCCGCCGCCTCGCGATACGAGGCGAACAAACGAACGAGCACGCGCACGCTATGAGCCTAGCCGAGGTGCGAGAATCGCACGCTCATGGACACGAGCGCGCTCGCCGCTTTTGGCCTCACGGTGCTGCTCGTTCTGGCGAACGGGTTCTTCGTCGCGGCCGAATACGCGTTTGTCCGGATCAGAAAAACCCAGCTCGACGAGCTCGCCCAACAGGGCAGCGCCCGTGCTCGCCTCTCTGCGAGCGTTGTCGATAAGCTCGATCAGTACATATCGGCGTCCCAGCTGGGCGTGACGCTTTGCTCGCTCGCTATCGGCTGGATCGGTGAGCCGGCGGTCGCGGCACTGCTCGCGCCGGTGTTCACATGGCTGCCCGCGCCGTTTCTCGAGGTCATCTCCTTCGCGCTGGCGTTCGGCGTCATCACCTACCTGCACATCGTCGTCGGCGAGCTCGCCCCCAAGTACCTTGCCATACAGCGCGCGCTCGCTCTCGCGCTCTGGTGCGCGTACCCGCTGCACCTCTTCTACCGGGTGATGTATCCGTTCATCGCACTCGTGAACACGAGTGCGAACGCGATCCTCCGAGTCGCCGGCATTCGCCCGACCGATGAGGTGAACGTCCACAGCGAAGAGGAGCTCAAGATGCTCGTCGCCGTCTCAACGCGAAAAGGCGTCCTGCAGGAGAGCGAGCGCGTCATCGTCGGACGTGCGATGGAGTTCGCCGACCGCATCGTGCGGCAGGTCATGGTGCCCCGTACCGAGATCGTCGCGGTCTCGGACGACACGCCCGTAGCCGAGGTCCTTGTCACCGCGAGGCAGCATCGCTTCTCGCGATTTCCTGTGTATCAGGAAGACCTCGATCACATCATCGGCATCGTCCACGTGAAAGACCTCGTCGGCGTCGACAAGGAGAACCGGACGCGCGCGCGGGATGTCATGCGAAAGGTCCCCGTCATGCCGGAGACGATGCGGCTGGATCAGGCACTTGCGGAATTCCGGCGGCAGCGCGTGCAGCTTGCAATCGTCCTCGATGAGTTCGGCGGGACGGCCGGTCTCGTGACACTCGAGGACGTCATCGAGCAGCTGGTCGGCGAAGTCCACGACGAGTTCGACCGCGAGGCGCCGGCCTTCAAAGAAGAAGCCCCCGGAACGTTCGTCGTCGATGGGCTCACCTCGCTCGAGGCGCTCCGGGACCGGCTCGCCATCGAGCTGCCGGACGAGCCCTACGACACCGTTGGCGGCCTCGTGTTTGGTCGCCTAGGCCGGCTCGCGGCCGTCGGGGATGCCATCGAGATCGAGGGCTACCGGTTCCAGGTCACTGCGGTCGACGGGCGCCGAGTCGCGCAGGTCCGAGTGGTGCGTGCGCGGCCTCCTCGCAAGGCCGCCTGATCGATTGTGACGGGAAAGTAACGGCCCGCTTGCCCGCCGCGCTGGCATGAGAGGTGCTTATCCATTCCGCATGATGGACCTTCTCACGGGTGACGCGGCGCTCGCGATTTTCACGGCAGTAGGCATCGTTGCGACCGCTGTCTCGATCGTACGTGACGCAAAGCAACAGAAGGCTCGTCTTGTGACAGTGACCGAAGAGGTCCCGGTCGATCTGGGCCGCGCCGCTTAACGCGGGAACAGCGACCGCACGAAGCTCACGGCATCCCCGATGCGCGCTCCCCAGAACGCCTGCGCGCGCGGATCCATGAGAACAAACAACCCCATCGCGGCGAGCGTGACCGCGCCGCTCATCACCGCAAATCCGATTGCACTGCTCCGGAAACTGACTCGCACGCCTTCACTCTAAGACGCCGCATGCCGACGCGGCCATGGCGGGGAAGGCGAGTGGGGGCCCACGGCGCAACGGGAGTTGCCGCCCGCTGCGTGGGCCCCTCACACAAGTGCGCAGGCAAAGGGACCCGTGAGCACGTGGGCCCCCCGAGCCTCAACCCGCCATGGCGCTAGTGCTAGGCGCGAGCTCCTGTTCGCAGCCGTGCGACCAGGTTGTCGAGGCGCGCCCGCGAGATCGTCAGGAATTTCGCGAGGTTCTGACGATCCGCCTCCGCGATGGTTCCGTGTCCACCATCACCGATCGCGCGCGCAAGCTCGGAGAGAGACTCGTTGAGCTTGCGTGTGGCGGTGATGAGCGCGTCGTCGCGGAGCGGTGGAATCTCCGGTGCGATCTTCGGTGACTTTTCGCCAGGATGAAGAATCCGTTCGACCTGATCGTGTAGTCGGAGGAGCGTGAGCTTGCCCGCGATGATCTGCTTGGCGAGCGACTGTCGCCGCCGCTTGTTCTCGAGCTTCATGAGCTCATAGGCGGCGGACAGCGTGTCGTAGCGCTGCGCGACCATGTCGCGCACGTCATCGGGCGCCGACGCCAGCCGCAGGCGGTTCTCGACGTAGCCCTTGTCCTTGCTCAGCTTCGTCGCGAGGTTCCGGATCGAGTACCCGAGCTCGTCCGTCATCTTCTTGTAGATGACGGCTTCATCGAGGGGCGAAAGATCCTCGCGCTGCAGGTTCTCGATGAGTGCGATCTCGAGCGCGGTCGAATCGTCAAACCGCTCCACGATCGCGGGGACGGTCTCTTTCCCGGCGAGCTTCGAGGCGCGCCACCGGCGCTCGCCCGCGATGATCTCGTATTCGTCGCCGGAGGGGCGGACGAGGATCGGCTGAAGGACGCCGTGCTCGCGGATCGATGCCGCGAGCTCGGCAAGGGTGTCTTCGTGCCACGTCATGCGCGGCTGTCCGGGATTCGGGATCACCTTCTCGAGCGGGATGTCGCGGACGGCGGTGGGCGTTCGCGCGGCGAGCAGGCTGATGATGCCGGGCTGCGAGTCGGTCTCCTGTTGAAAAATCCGATCGCCGGCATCTCGGAACGATTTCCTTGGACGATTACTTGTGAGCACCGATCACCTCCTTCGCGAGGTCCACGAAGCTCTTTGCGGCATCGCTTCGCGGCTCGTACACGGTGATCGGGACGCCCGCGGTGGGCGCTTCCCCGATCTTGACGGACTGTCGGATCACGGTGGCGAACACCTGGTGATCCCCGAGATCTTTGAGCGAGTCGAGCATGTCGCGCGCGAGGATCGTTCGGCTGTCGTAGAACGTCGGAAGCAGGCCGTGCACCTTCAGATTCGGATTCAGGCGCGTCTGCACCGTCTTGATGATCTTGAGAAGTGCTGCGACACCCTTGAGCGCGTAGTACTGCGTCTGCACCGGGATGATGACGCCGGTCGCCGCGACGAGCGCGTTCAGGGTGAGGAGACCGAGCGTTGGTGGACAGTCGATGAGAACGTAGTCGTACCGGTCGACGATCTCCCGGGCGAGCTTGTCACGAAGAGCCATCTCGCGGCCGATCGCGTTGAAGAGCTCAACCTCCGCCGCCGAGAGCTCGAGCGTCGCCGGTGCGACGTCGACCTTCTTCGTCTTGGTCGGCCGGATGATCGACCCGAGCGTCACGTTCGAGTCGATGAGAACGTCCGCGATGCTGCGCTCGACCGTGTTGAGGTCGATCCCAAGGCCGACGGTGAGGTTCGCCTGTGGATCGAGGTCGATGCAGAGGACTTCGTGGCCGAGCGACGCGAGCGCGCCGCCGAGATTGATCGCGCACGTGGTCTTGCCGACGCCGCCCTTTTGGTTCGCGATCGCTATGACGTTACCCAACCGCGCTCTCCTCTTTGCGAACCCCCTTGCCCGGGTCCGCTTCGAGTTGCTGTGCTCCCCACAGCGCGCGGAAACGTACGCGCCACCAGCCCCGCACGGACTATAACGGCAAAGGCCGCGTCTTTGTGCGGCTTTGCGAGAGAATTTTTGCTCGTCGGGCCTGTCGAGTGTCGCCCGCGGGCCTACTCGCCGATACTTGCGTTCATCTGCGGGCCCGCGAGCGACACTCGCAGGCCCGTCGTCGCCTCGCTGTGCGAGCGAGCTCGCACGCGAGGCTCCTAGGGCCTGTAGCTCAGTGGTAGAGCGGCGGACTCATAATCTGCTGGTCCCAGGTTCGATCCCTGGCGGGCCCACCGTGGAGGACGCCAATCTCCGTCACCCTCGCCGATGTCGAGCGCGCTCGCGAGATCGTCACCCCGGTCCTCCATCGCACACCACTCTTTTCGAGCAGATCTCTGTCCGAGCGCATAGGGACGGCCGCGTATCTCAAGGCCGAGAATTTCCAGCGCACCGGCTCGTTCAAGCCCCGCGGCGCGGTCTACGCGGTCTCGAAGCTGTCGAGCGAGCAGCGCAACGGCGGAATCGTGACGATGAGCGCTGGAAATGCGGCCCAAGCTATCGCCTTCGCGGCCCGTACCGCGGGCGTTCCGGTTACGGTCGCGATGCCGCAGACCGCCCCCCAGGCGAAGGTCGACGCGACGCGCGGCTACGGGGCGGAAATCGTGTTCGCCCCGGATATGACCAAGCTGATCGCCCTCGTCGAGGAGCTCCAAAAACGCTCCGGTGCGTACTTCCTCCATCCGTATGACGACGCGGCGATGATCGCGGGCCACGGAACCGCCGCGCTCGAGGTCCTGGTCGATCTGCCCGATGCGGACGTCTTCGTGGTCGGCGTAGGCGGCGGCGGGCTCATCGCGGGCATCGCGGTCGCGGTCGCGGCACGGCGGCCCGGCGCGCGCGTCGTTGGCGTCGAACCCACCGGCGCGGCGGCGATGAGACGCGCGCTCGATACCGGGAAACCGGTGCGCCTCGAGCGTATCGACACGATCGCCGACGGCCTGGCGGCTCCGATCGCGGGGACCATTCCACTCGAGATCATTCGGCGGCTCGTCGCGGACGTTGTGGTGATCGACGATGACCTCATATCGGAGGGCATGCGTTTTCTGGCGCAGCGCGCGAAGCTCGTTGTCGAACCAGCGGGCGCCGCGGCGACCGGGGCCCTATTGGCCGGAAAGATCGCGCTGCGGCCAGGCGAGCGCGTCGTCTCCATCGTGTCCGGAGGAAACGTCGACCTCGCGCGGATGGCGCAGCTTATCGGAGGGTGAGGCTGATCCTCTACGCGGACGGCGCCGCCCGCGGCAATCCCGGCCCGGCGGGCGCCGGAGCCGTCCTGTACGACGAGAAGGGAAAGCTCGTGGCGGAGCTGGCCCGTCCGCTCGGCCACGCCACCAACAACGTCGCCGAGTACAGCGCCTTGATCCTCGGGCTCGAGGAGGCGAAGCGCCGCGGAGCCGTAGCAATCGACGTGCGGATGGACTCGCTCCTCGTGGTACAGCAGATGCGCGGGCTGTGGCGCATCAAGCACCCGGGTCTCGTTCCACTCGCCCTTCGTGCCGGCGCCCTTCTCGCCTCCTTTCAGGCGCGCGAGATCCGGCACATCCCCCGCGAGGAGAACATCGCCGCGGACGAGCTGTCAAACCGCGCGATCGACGAAGGCGAGATCACCTCGTGAGCCAGGATCCGCTGACCGCGTTCGTCTCGCGGAGCCTTCGGGCCGACGTGAGTGGCGTACGTAGCGAGCTCGTTGCGAAGAACGCGCTGATCGAAGTCGAGCGCATTCGGTTCAGCCAGGACGGCGTGGAGCGCTCTCTTGCGTTGAAGCGCGTCCCGCCCGATGACTCGCTCGAGGTGCAGCTCTTGCCGTTCCTGGCACGCAAGACGGATCGCGTACCACGCGTGCTCGCGCGCGGTGTTCCTCCGGAGGCAGTGCCGGCCTGGCCGTGGGTCATGACCGAGGACTTTCTCGACACGACGAGCGCGTGTCACGAGGACGCGCGCGCGATCGTCTTGACGAAAGTCGCGATCGAGCGGGCGGTCGCGACGGATGTCCCGGCGCTCAAGGCGCTTGGCGTGAAGACCCTCACACCAGTTGAGCTTGTCGAGCGCGCGCTCGAACGTGCCGCGACGGATCGTCCGGCGGATGCCGAGGCTCGTGCGGCCGCCGCGCTGCTTTCGCGTCTCCCGACCGTGCTATGCCATGGCGAGCTCGCGTGCACCCATGCACGGCTGACCGCACGCGGGGTGATCCTCATGGAATGGCGCCGCGCGTACTTGGGATGCGGCTTGTTGGATATCGCGCAGCTCACCGAGGATGTCCGTCGTTTCACGGGTGAGGACCCGGGCGACAGGCTGTTCGGCTATTACGGCGAACTGATTGGGATCACGATCAACAAGGAGCTGGCTCGAGCAAGTCGGCTGGTTAGCCAAATGTCGCGTACGGCGAACACGGACCAAAACTCGCCCGAAGGGCGGTAGAAAAAAAGCTAGAATTACCCTGCCGAGCAGGCTCGATGGTCGCGTCGGCGCAAGCCGCCGAGGAAAGTCCGGACTCCACAGGGCAAGGTAAGGGGTAACGCCCCTCCGCCGCGAGGCGAGGCCAGCGCCACAGTGACGAACCCGCGCAAGCGGGGTGAAACGGGCAAGCGCTACCTGGAGCAAGGCCGCGTAAGGGGACTATGGCGTCGCCCGCGCCGTCCCCGGGTAGGCCGCTAGAGGCGGAGGGTGACCTCCGCTCGAGAGGGATGACCGTCCTCGACAGAATCCGTGCTTATAGGCCTGCTCGGCCTCGTCATCCGAAGGGCGCGGCCGGCCGTATAGACCTTGGACCCCTAAGGAGGATTGGAATATGCGCGTATTTGCTGGCATCGCGGCCGCGGCGATCCTGGTCGCCGCCTGCGGCGGAACGGCTGCCGTGTCGACCCCGACGCCGACGGCGTCCCCAACTGCGAGCCCGACCCCAGTGCCGACCGTAGCGAACGTCTTTAAGGCGGAGCTCAAGTCGTCGAACGAGGTCCCGGCGATCACCGATGCAGAGGCGAGCTGCGCCGGCACCGCGACCGTCACATTGAATCCCACATCGGTGAAGTTCGATGTCACGATCACCGGTTGCCCTGCGACGACCGCGATCAACATCGGTCACATCCACGAGGGCGCCGCAGGCGTCAACGGAGGCGTGAAGATCAGCACAGGTCTCGCGGCCGGTGACCTCACTCTCACCGGCGGCGGCGTCACGTTCTCGAGGACGGCCACCCCCGCCGGCCCACCGGCGTGGGATGCCGCGCTGATCACGGCGATCATGGCGAACCCCGCGGGCTACTACGTCAACTTCCACTCCACTGTGCACGGGGGTGGAGTGATCCGAGGACAACTCACCAAGGCGTAAACGCGAATTTCCTCACCGCAGCAGAGGGACGCCCCCACACCGCTGGGGGCGTCCTTCGTTAGCCGAGCGACGTGCGGCCGGGCGGACGTCCGTGGCATGGTGCTTGCGTGCTTCCTTATCGAGAGCCTACGGAAGGAGGTAACCACGGATGCTCTGGACGATCATCCTTATCCTGCTGATCCTTTGGGCCCTCGGCGGAGTCCTCGCCCTCGGCCCGTTGATTCACATCCTCTTGGTCATCGCGCTCATCGTGCTGCTCGTGCAGCTGATCTCAGGTCGCAGAGTCGCTCTCTAACCGAAGCACACGCGCACGCTCGTCGTGAGTGGCTTTTGTCATTGACGCGACGAGCGTGCGCTTGGTATCGTCCCATCGCCACGCCGCGGGCGTGGATATCACGAAAGGAAGTGGCGCAGTGCTGAGCTTCATTCCGAATCGCACCGTCCCCGGCGCGCTCGCCGGTCGTCGGCGCAGTCTGCCCACTTACCGGATGGCCTAGAACCAAGTTTTCTTGCGAGGCCGCTCGGACCGTGGGCAGAGACCCACGGTCTTTTGTTTTGTTTGAAGTAGGTGAAGAGAGATGGCCATCCAAGTACGCGAACGAATACGAGTCGAAAAGAAGACCGCTGCCCTGGCCGCATGCGCGGTCAGCAAGGCGTTCCGTCCCACGCGCGTCGTGCCCGGTGGCGGCATGACCGTGCGCGCCGTGGACGCCGTCAGCCTTTCGGTCTGGCGGGGTGAGATCTACGGCCTGCTCGGCGCGAACGGCTCCGGGAAGTCGACGCTCATCCGGCTCTTCTCGACACTGCTCACCCCCGACGAGGGGACGGTGAGCATCTTCGGGCTGGACATCGACCGCGACGAGCTCGCGGTGAAGCGTCTGATCAACCGCGTCTCGGTGGAGGCTTCGTTCTTCAAGAAGCTTTCGGCGATGGAGAACCTCGTCTACGCGGGCCGCCTGTACGGCGTCCCGCCCGATGAGTCGCGTTCGAAGGTCGTCTCGATCCTTCGCCGACTCGGCATCGAGGACGCTCGAATGAAAGAGCCGCTCGAGAAGCTCTCGCGCGGAATGCAGCAGAAGGTCGCGATCGCTCGTGCATTCCTCACGACGCCGATGCTGCTACTCCTCGACGAGCCGACGACCGGTCTCGACATCCGGAGCAAGCGCGAGGTACAGACGTTCGTCCGCGATCTGCGCGACGAGCACGACGCGACCATCCTGCTCACGACGCACGACCTCGATGAGGCCGCGAGGCTCGCGGATCGCATCGGGATCCTGCACCACGGGCGCCTCGTCGCCGAGGGGACCCCGGAGGAGCTCGCAGTGCAGCACGGAGGAGGAACGCTCGAGGACGTATTCATGACGCTCACCGGGCGCCGACTCGACGACGCCGACGCGACCGACGCTGAGCGGCCGACGTGATCGCCAACGCCGGCGCTCAGCTCGGCCTCGCGTATGCGTTCGTCGAGCGCGAGATCGCGCTCTCCAAGCGCTACTGGGCATGGGAGATCGTCTGGCTCGTTTACGGGATCGTGACGAGCCTCTCGGTCGCGTACATCGGTCTCGCCGCTCCGACGATCGCCGGCGGATCGAGCGACCCGGCCGTCGTATCACGCCTGGTGCTGTACCTGCTCGTCGGAACGATCACCTGGCGGTTCCTCGGACTCATCTTCGAGCAGATGGCGGAGACGATCGCCTGGGAGCGCTGGGAAGGGACGATCGAGTACACGTTCATGGCGCCCGTCCCCCGCGTCACGCACCTGCTCGGCATGTGCGGGGCCACACTCGTCCGCGCGCTCGGATTCAGTGTCGCGATCCTCGCCGCGGTAGCGCTTTTCGTACCGGTCGATCTCTCGCACGCGAACGTACTGGCCGCGATCGTGCTCCTCCTCGTCGGGGCGGTCGCGTTCGTGGGACTCGCGATCGCGTCCGCGGTCTTCCCGCTCCTCTGGACAGAGAAGGGTCTCCAGATGGCGTACATCGTCCAGGCGGTCGTGCTCCTCGTGTCGGGTGTGTATTACCCGACCACGATCCTGCCAGGTTGGATGCAGATCCTGTCGTTCATCTCGCCGGCGACGTACGTCATCCGCGGCATGCGCGACGCGCTCCTCGACGGCGCGGACCTCGCCGCGGTGTGGCCGAACCTCTGGCCGGCGCTGCTCGTGGGCGGATCTCGATCCCGCTCGGGATGCGCGTATTCCTCTGGGCGGAGCGGCATGCCAAGCGCACCGGACGCCTCAAGAGGAGCGGCTGATGGGCGACACGGTGACAAGGACCGACTTCGCGTTTTCGCCCGCGATCACCGACGATGCTGCATTCGCTGCGGACGTCGACACAGCGGTGCGCCCGTCCTCGCCGCGCGACCCGATGGTCTATCAGTACTGGTGGTCGCACCCGGACGAGAATTGGGCCATCAACCGATTCATCGTGAGCCGCGGTGGGCGGCGTGTCGGCCACGCGAGTTCGGAACACGCGCGATGGGAGGTACAACCCGAGCGCTACGGCACCGTCGGAGGAGAGCTCCTTCCGATGGAGCGGACCCAGACGACCCTTGGCGCCTTATTCGAGGCGATGGAGAAGCGCGTCGTCGCCGATGGAGCGCGGGTGCTCGGTGTGTATGCCTATGAAAACGATCCTCTTCGTATCGCCGCGATCGAGGCCCGCGGCTACAAGGAAGATCGCCGCAGCCGCCGCTGGGAGCTCGACCTCGTCGCCAATCGCGAGAAGCTCCTCGCGATGGCCGAGATCTCGCGCGAACGAATGCGGAGGGAAGGCGTGCGGATCCTCACCCTTGCGCAGGATGACGATCCGAGCGTTATCGAGAAGGTGTGGCGGCTTTCCGAGGAGGCGGGCGACGACGTCCCGACGACCGAGCCGCGAGTGCCGGAGGAAATGGCGGCCTACGCCCGATGGGTGAACGCGCCTGAGATCCACCGCGATCGGTTCTGGCTGGCGCGGTTAGGAGAAGCGGTGGTCGGCCTTTCCGTGCTCGGTTATCCGCCAGTCCGCGGCGTCGTTGGTACCGAGTGGACCGCGACGGCGCGCTCGGTCCGCGGACGGGGGGTCGCTCGCGCCCTCAAGTGTGAGACCGTGGCACAGGCGATAGCGCTGGGCGTCGACCGCGTGCGCACGGGAAACGATGCGGCGAACGATCCGATCCTGCATATCAACGAAACCATGGGCTACAAGCTCATCCCTGGAGGCATCCACTACCTCCGCCCGGTTTGATTCCCTAACCTAGAAGACGTGCCGTTTCCACCTGCGCCGCGCACCGCACGCGACAACGTCGTGGATGACGTGCACGGCGCGAAGATCGCCGATCCGTATCGCTGGCTCGAGGCGGACACGTCCAAACGTGTCGGCGATTGGACCGACGAGCAGAACGAGCGCACCCGCGCGGTCCTTGACGCGCTGCCGCAGCGTGCGGGTGTCGCGCGTCGCCTGCGGGAGCTTCTCGCCGTCGGCCTGCTCTCCACGCCGCGGCCGATCCGCGGCCGCATCTTCCACACGCGCCGAGAGGGGGAGCAGAAGCAGTCCATCCTCTACGTCCGCGACTCGATCGGCGCGCCCGATCGCGCGCTCGTTGATCCGAACGCGCTCGATCCGGCGGGCCTGACCACGCTCGACTGGTACTACCCCTCGCACGACGCGCGGTACGTCGCGTACGGGCTCTCGCGCGGCGGCGACGAGATGTCGACGCTCTTCGTCATCGAAACCGCGACCGGGATGGCGCGGCCGGATCGGATCCCGCACACCCAGCGAAGCACGGTCGCGTGGGTCGAGGGCGGCTTCTATTACACCGTCCACCCCGCGCCCGGATCGGTCCCCGCCGGGGACGAGAACTATTACCGGCGGGTTCGCTTCCATCGACTCGGCGACGACCCTGCGAAGGACGAGCTGGTCTTCGGTGAGGGCCGACCCAAAGAGGACATCCTCGGCGTCTCGACGTCCCCGGACTCTAGGTGGGTCCTGTTGATCGCCTACAAAGGCTGGGCCAAGAGCGATCTCTATCTCCTCGATCGCGAGCATCCCGAGCGGGGACTCGCGACGGTGATGGAGGGCCGGGACGCGATCGCCGAAGGGTTCGTGCTCGACGATCGCGTGTGGCTCAGCACGAATCTCGACGCGCCCAACTATCGGATCGTCGCAGCCCCGTGCGAGAAGCCCGGCGATCAGGAGTGGGAGACGGTCATTTCCGAAGGCCCGGACGTCATCCAGGGCTTCGATCGCACGCGCGACCGGATCGCCGTGCTCCGCCTGGTCCGCGCGACGTCACGTCTTACGACCCACGACCTGCGCGGCGCGGACGAGCGCGAGATCGTGCTGCCCTCGCTCGGCGCTGTCGAGATGGTCGACGGTGATCGCGTCAGCGACGGCGTCGGCTACACGTTCCAATCGTTCACCCAGCCGCCGATCGCGTTCGTCGCGGACGCACGCACCGGCGAAGCACAGCAGGTCGTACGTCTCGCGATGCCTCGGGGCCTTGATATCGCCAACATCGCGGTGGAGCAGACGACGTATCCCTCGCGGGATGGCACGCCGGTCACGATGTTCCTCGTGCGCCGCTCAGATGTGCGGCCGACGGGCGCTGTGCCGACGCTCCTCACCGGATATGGCGGGTTCAACATTTCGCGGACGCCGGCGTACTTCCCGGGCGCCGCGGCATGGGTCGAGGCGGGCGGCCTCTTCGCGCTGCCGAACCTGCGCGGGGGCGGCGAGTACGGCGAGCGCTGGCACCGCGCCGGCATGCTCGGCAAGAAGCAGAACGTATTCGACGACTTTCACGCCGCCGCCGAAGCGCTCATCGCTCGGGGCTGGACGAGCTCGCGGAACCTCGCCGTGTCTGGCGGATCGAACGGCGGTCTCCTGGTAGGTGCGGCGCTGACGCAGCGCCCGGACCTTTTCGCCGCGGTGTATTGCGCCGTGCCACTGCTCGACATGCTTCGGTACCAGAACTTCCGGATCGCACGGTTCTGGATCGCCGAATACGGGTCCGCCGAGGATCCCGTCCAGGCCGAGTGGCTCCGCGAGTACTCGCCGTATCACAACGTGCGCGCGGGAGTCCGGTATCCACCGGTGCTCTTTACGACTGCCGAAGGGGACAGCCGGGTCGACCCGATGCACGCGCGAAAGATGGCCGCGCTCCTGCAGGCGCAGAGCGAGGACCCCGAGTCCGTGGTCCTCTTGCGGGTAGACCGTGATGCCGGTCATGGAATTGGCAAGCCGTTCGACAAGCAGGTGGACGATCTTGCGGACCAATACGCGTTCCTCGCCTGGCGTACGGGTCTCTCGTTGGTCGGACCGGGTATGCTCGGGCGAGAGTGAACATCCTGAGATTCCTCCGCGACCAGGCGAAGGAATACAAATGCAGCGTCTGCGGAGCCAATCACTCGGGCTCCGACATCCGAGTGCTCGGCAAGCTTGAGTCGGCGTGGATCGTGCGCGTCACCTGCGCAAAGTGCCAGACCGCGTTCAAGCTCCTCGTCGTCGTCGACGAGCAGCGCGCGGCTGTGAGCCCGGTCAAGGAAGAGCCCGAACGCCCGCGCCGGCCGGCCGTCAGCGCCGACGAGGTCATCGATGCCCACGAGTTCCTCGAGACCTATCAGGGTGACGTGCGGACACTCTTCGCTCGCCGTGACAAGGTGAAGACCGAGCCCGACCGCTCCTAATGGCGAAGAACGCGCTCATAACCGGCTGGGGTTTCTATGCGCCTTCACGCGTGATGACCAACGCCGAGCTCGAGCGGATCGTGGACACGTCCGACGAGTGGATCACGTCTCGCACGGGGATCAAGGAGCGCCGCATCGCGTCCGACGAGGAAACGAACTCCTTTATGTCCGCGCGCGCGGCACGCGCCGCTCTTGAGAAGGCCCATCTTCGCGGCCAGGACGTGCAACTGGTGATCGTGGGCACGTGTTCTCCCGATTATCTCTTTCCGGCGACCGCGTGCCTCGTCCAGACCGAGATCGGGGCGACCCGGGCGGGTGCGTTCGACGTGGAAGCGGCCTGCACGAGCTTTATCACCGCGCTCGCGATCGCGCGAGGAATGATCGTCTCGGGCGCAATCCAGAACGCGCTCGTGATCGGGGCGGAACGACTATCGCGACTCCTCAACTGGAAGGATCGGACCACGTGCGTGCTCTTCGGGGATGGGGCCGGCGCGGTCGTCCTCGAGGCCTCCAACGCCTCGGTCGGGATCGAATCGACCGTCCTGCACGGCGACGGCTCGAAGGGCGAGATGTTGATGGTCCAGGCCGGGGCATCGAAGCGCCCGGCCTCGGCCGACACGATCGAGCGCGGCCAGCACTTCATCACGATGGCGGGCGGCGAGGTATTCAAGCTTGCCGTGAAGTCGATGGCCGATGCCGCCGAGGAAGCCATCGCCGAGGCGGGGCTCACGCTCGACGACATCGACATCCTGATCCCGCATCAGGCCAACGTCCGGATCATCGACGGGGTCGCGAAGCGCCTGCGCTTCCCGCCGGAGAAGGTCTTCGTGAACATCCAGCGCTACGGCAACACGTCGGCCGCCTCGATCCCGATCGCGCTCTGCGAAGCCGAGTCCACGGGGCGCCTCCGGAGAGGAGACAAAGTTCTGTTGGTCGCTTTCGGCGGCGGCTTCACGTGGGGTGCTTCGGTCCTCGAATGGTTCGGCGCTCACGACGGCGTCCGACCACTCTCACCGCTCGAGCGCGCCGGCCGCGCACTCGAAGACGTCGTCGAGAGGGTCCGCCCGACCTAACACCGAACTCCGCACGCACGGCCGCGAAGACGTGGGCTCAGTCGAACTTAAACGCGTCCCACGCGATGCTGTCCCAGGCGATGCTGTCCCACGCGATGCT
>Ga0209376_1001338_pt1 | contig 25016 bp, 20 predicted proteins | sample GraSoiAngelo_134_FD_185891 | JGI IMG/M metagenome (GOLD analysis project Ga0209376, IMG submission 185891) | Grasslands soil microbial communities from the Angelo Coastal Reserve, California, USA - 14_0929_05_30cm (SPAdes) (version 2) | ecosystem: Environmental > Terrestrial > Soil > Grasslands ... | reverse complement strand
GATAGCACCCTGTCGAGACGCTCGTCCGCGCCACGTGGACGCATCCGGTGCCGTCCGGGGGCGCCAGCCCGGGGTTGCACCAGTCGTCGCTGCAGTCGTTCCCGTCGTCGCAGCGATAATCCTGCGGTGTGGAGATGCACTTGCCACTCCCGTCGCAGACGTCCGCCGTGCAGACGACCCCGTCACTGTTCTCGCAGCTGGTTCCAGCCGCGTAGTTTGGATGGTGGCACGCCGGGTCAGCACCGTTACAGACGTCGCTGGTGCAGGGGTTGGAATCCGATGTGCACGACGCGCCGCTCGCCTTGATCATGTCCGAGGGGCATGCCGCGCTCGACCCCGTGCAGTTTTCGGCCACGTCGCATGGGCCTGCCGACGCGCGACACACCGTCGACGACGACGCGAAGCTGTTCGCCGGGCAGTTCGGGCCAGTGCCCGTGCAGTTCTCGGCCGGGTCGCACGGGCCCGCCGAGGCGCGACAGACCGTGCTCGAGGACTGGAAGCCGTCGGCCGGGCAGGCCGCGCTCGACCCCGTGCAGTTCTCGGCCACGTCACACACGCCCGCTGAGGGGCGACAGACCGTGCTGGAGGACTGGAAGGCATTGGCGGGACATGCCGCGCTCGACCCCGTGCAGTTCTCGGCCACGTCGCACGAGCCCGCCGAGGCACGACAGACCGTGGTCGAGGACTGGAAGGCATCGGCGGGGCACGCGGAGCTCGACCCCGTGCAGCTCTCCGCCACGTCGCACGGGCCGGCCGAGGCGCGGCACACGGTCGACGATGACGCAAAGCCGTCTGCCGGGCAGTTCGGGCCGGTGCCCGTGCAGTTCTCCGCCACGTCGCACGGGCCGGCAGAGGCGCGGCAGACCGTGCTCGAGGACTGGAAGCCGTCGGCGGGACACGCCGCGCTCGACCCCGTGCAGTTCTCCGCCACGTCGCACGCGCCCGCCGAGGGGCGACACACCGTGCTCGAGGACTGGAAGGCATCGGCGGGACACGCCGCGCTCGACCCCGTGCAGTTCTCCGCCACGTCGCACGGGCCCGCCGAGGCGCGGCAGACCGTGCTCGAGGACTGGAAGCCGTCGGCGGGACACGCCGCGCTCGACCCCGTGCAGTTCTCCGCCACGTCGCACGGGCCCGCCGAGGCGCGGCAGACCGTGCTGGAGGACTGGAAGCCGTCGGCGGGACACGCCGCGCTCGACCCCGTGCAGTTCTCCGCCACGTCGCACGGGCCCGCCGAAGGGCGACAGACCGTGCTCGAGGACTGGAAGCCGTTGGCCGGGCAGGTCGTGCTGGTGCCGTCGCAGGTCTCCGCGACGTCGCAGACTCCCGCCGACGGGCGGCAGGTGGCGCCCGCATTGCCCGCCGGGTGCTGGCACGTCACGCTGGTGCCGTCGCACTGGTCGAGCGTGCAGGGGTTGCCGTCGGAGGTGCATGCGGTCCCGGCCGCGGACCGCGCATCGGCCGGGCAGTTCGGGCCCGTGCCCGTGCAGTTCTCTTGCGGATCGCACTCGCCTGCAGACGCCCGGCAGACCGTGCTCGAAGACTGGAAGCCGTCGGCCGGACAGGTCGTGCTGGTGCCGTCGCAGGTCTCCGCGACGTCGCAGACCCCCGCCGACGAGCGACAGGTGGCGCCGGCATTGCCCGCTGGGTGCTGGCACGTCACGCTGGTGCCGTCGCACTGATCGAGCGTGCAGGGGTTGCCGTCGGAGGTGCACCCGGTCCCGGCCGCGGACCGCGCATCGGCCGGGCAGTTCGGACCTGTGCCCGTGCAGTTCTCTTGCGGATCGCACTCGCCCGCGGATGCCCGGCACACCGTGCTCGAGGACTGGAAGGCATCGGCGGGACACGCCGCGCTCGACCCCGTGCAGTTCTCCGCCACGTCGCACGGGCCGGCCGAGGCGCGACAGACCGTGCTCGAGGACTGGAAGGCGTCGGCGGGACACGCCGCGCTCGACCCCGTGCAGCTCTCGGCCACGTCGCACGGGCCTGCCGAGGCGCGACAGACCGTGCTCGAGGACTGGAAGCCGTCGGCGGGGCACGCCGCGCTCGACCCCGTGCAGTTCTCCGCCACGTCGCACGGGCCTGCCGAGGCGCGACAGACCGTGCTCGAGGACTGGAAGGCGTCGGCGGGGCACGCCGCGCTCGACCCCGTGCAGTTCTCCGCCACGTCGCAGGGGCCGGCCGAGGCGCGACACTCGGTCGACGATGACGCAAAGCCGTCTGCCGGGCAGCTCGGGCCGGTGCCCGTGCAGTTCTCCGCGATGTCGCACGGGCCGGCCGAGGCGCGACAGACGGTGCTCGAGGACTGGAAGACATCGGCGGGGCAGGCCGCGCTGGACCCCGTGCAGTTCTCCGCGACGTCGCACGGGCCGGCCGAGGCGCGACACACCGTGCTCGAGGGCTCAAAGGCGTCGGCGGGGCACGCCGCGCTCGACCCAGTGCAGTTCTCGTCCACGTCACACGCGCCCGCCGAGGGGCGACACACCGTGCTCGAGGACTGGAAGGCGTCGGCGGGGCACGCCGCGCTCGACCCCGTGCAGTTCTCCGCCACGTCGCACGGGCCGGCCGAGGCCCGACAGATCGTGCTGGAGGACTGGAAGCCGTCGGCGGGACACGCCGCGCTCGACCCCGTGCAGTTCTCCGCCACGTCGCACGGGCCGGCCGAGGCGCGGCAGACCGTGCTCGAGGACTGGAAGCCGTCGGCGGGACATGCCGCGCTCGACCCCGTGCAGCTCTCCGCCACGTCGCACGGGCCGGCCGAGGCGCGGCAGACCGTGCTCGAGGACTGGAAGCCGTCGGCGGGACACGCCGCGCTCGACCCCGTGCAGCTCTCCGCCACGTCGCACGGACCCGCCGAGGCGCGACACACCGTGCTGGAGGACTGGAAGCCGTCGGCGGGGCAGGCCGCGCTCGACCCCGTGCAGTTCTCCGCCACGTCGCAGGGACCCGCCGAGGCGCGACAGACCGTGCTGGAGGACTGGAAGCCGTCGGCGGGACACGCCGCGCTGGACCCCGTGCAGCTCTCGGCCACGTCGCACGGGCCCGCCGAGGCGCGACACACGGTGCTCGAGGACTGGAAGCCGTCGGCGGGACACGCCGCGCTCGACCCCGTGCAGCTCTCCGCCACGTCGCAGGGGCCCGCCGAGGCGCGGCACACCGTGCTGGAGGACTGGAAGCTGTTGGCGGGACACGTCGCGCTGGCACCGGTGCACGTCTCCGCCACGTCGCAGGGGCCCGCCGAGGCGCGACACACGGTTCCGGCGTTACCAGCGGCGTGGCTACACGCCCCGGCGCTGCACGTGTCGGTGGTGCAAGGGTTGCCGTCGTCGGTGCAGCCCGTGCCGTTCGGCTGGAAGGCGTCTGGTGGACAGGCCGAGCTCGGGGGGGCGAGTGCGATGAGCTGGCTGACCTGGGCCGTGCTGGTGTTGGGTGCACCTGACGTCGATGCCTTCGAACCGCTCGCGCCCGGGCTCGCCTGTAACGCGTCAGCGCTTTCCGAGGAGGCGTCGGTGGTGGTGCCACCCGAGCTCGAGCTTTCGGCATTGAACCGCTCGGTCATGCCCGATGGAGCCCCGACCGCCTTGTTGTCGGAGCGACCGAAGCACCCGACCAGCATCGTGTTGGCGACCGTCGTGGTGATCGAAGGGGTCGAGCTGCCTGCGGCTCCACCGGACGCATTGATGGGGTTCGTGGTGTCGACGTTGAAGTACGCGCTGATCCCGCCTGCTATGCGTGAGGAGGGCGAGACGGTGAAGGAGTACGGTCCTGGGTCCGCTCCCGCGGTCCCGGCGAGCTTCCAGTACGTCGATACCGCGAGATTCTGCCCGTTGCTGGTGGTGGTGACGATCAACGTCCAGCCCGAAGGGGGCGTGATCGTCGGCGGGCTCGAGCTGCCGTGAGCGCTGATCGACGCCACCATGACATCGTTGGCGAGCGTACCCGAGGGCCGGCTGATGCTGAGCGACGTCGCGCTGCTGGCCGTCCCGCTGCTGTTGGTGGCGGCGCCACGGAACCCGATGATGAACGCTCCCGGACAGGTCTCTGCCACGTCGCACTCGCTCGCCGCCGGCCGGCACACGGTGCCCCCGTTGCCGGGTGGATGCTGGCAGCTGGTGTTGGTGCCGTCGCAGGTATCCGCGGTGCAGGGGTCGCCGTCGTCCGGGCACGCCGCACCCGCGTTCCCGGCCGGATGCGTGCACGTCGTGCTCGTGCCGCTGCACACGTCGGCGGTGCAGGGATTGCCGTCGTCCGTACAGGCCGTGCCGTTCGACTTGAAAACGTCGCTGGGACAGGTGGTGCTGCTTCCGGTGCAGCTCTCGGCAACGTCACATTCGCCAGCGGCCGCTCGACACACGGCGCCCGCGTTGCCCGCCGGGTGCTGGCAGGTGTTGCTGATGCCGTTGCACTGGTCGAGCGTGCAGGGGTTGGTGTCCGCCGTGCAGGCGGTCCCGTTCGCCTTCTTGGCGTCGGCCGGGCAGCTCGTGCTCGTCCCGTCGCAGCTCTCGGCCACGTCGCATTCGCCCCCGACCGCGCGGCAGACGGCGCCCGCATTGCCCGCAGGGTGCTGGCAGACGGTGCTGGTGCCGTTGCACTGGTCCAGGGTGCAGGGGTTGCCATCGTCCGTGCAGGCCGCGCCCGCGTTCCCCGCGGGGTGCTGGCAGGTGTTGTTCGTGCCGTCGCACTGGTCGAGGGTGCACGGGTTGCTGTCGGCGGTGCAGGACGTCCCACTCGCCTTCTTGACGTCGGTGGGGCAGGTGGAGCTCGTGCCCGTGCAGGTCTCGGCGAGGTCACACTCCGCCGCCGCCGCGCGGCAGACCGCGCCCGCGTTGCCCACCGGGTGCTGGCAGTCGACGCTCGTGCCGTTGCACTGGTCCAGGGTGCAGGCGTTGCCGTCGTCGGTACAGGCCGTCCCGCTCGCCTTCCGCGGACCGTCGGCGGGACACGTCGCGCTCGAGCCGGTGCAGGTCTCGGGGAGATCGCATTCGCCGGCGGCGGCGCGGCAGGTGTTCGTGCTACTCGCGAAAGTGCAGTTGTTCTTGCAGCATGAGCCCGCTGCCCCGTTCAACGCACTCCCCAGGTCGCAGTCTTCGCCCGATTCGACGGTGCCGTTGCCGCAGGTTCCGGGGGCATCGGTGAATGTCGTCTCCGCGGTCTGGCCGGAGGAGCGCCCCGCGGCGGTCAGGGTGAATGTCACCCCGAGGTCGAAGACATCGACGGTGAAGTCCGTGTTCGTGAAGTCGCCGTTCGAGTCGGCGACGGACGTGAGCGCGAGGTCCGGATCCAACGGCGGATCTTCCTGCAGGACCATGTCGACCGTCTCGCCCGGCTCCCAGCCGCTGCCGGTGATGGTGACCGTCTGCCCCGGATGATAGTCGGGCTGATCGGTCGTCACGGTCGCGGCGCTGGCGCGGGCGCTGAAGGCGGCAACCGCGACGACCGAACCGAGGGCAAGGAGACCTGCCCTCAGGGTCGTGAGGAGCTGGGCGTGGCTGCATTTCGCCGACGGCGCTGCGAGTGAACGCACGGTCGCGGTCCTGGGGAAGAGGTGATCAGCCATCGTGTTCTCCTCTGCGTCTACGTCGCGGTCAGCGGGCCATGAAGTTATGTGAAGACAGACGTTCCGCTAATAAGCTTGCTGACATAACTTATAACCCTCGCGCCCGTGTGCTTCTGAGTCTCGCCCGCCGCCTGCCTCGCCACCTTTCCTGCTAAGCGAGGCGGCGACGATGCGCTTTCCGCACAGCGAATGTCAAGGAAAAAAACGCTTCGAAGGGGCCGCATCCCGCATTGCTGGAAGGGACGCCTTAGCGCAGATGCGCGGTGCCGACTCGATCGACGAAGCGGAGCAAACCAGGTGTGCCTCGCGACGACACGCCCCTGTGCAGCCATCCCCCCCGGCGCCTGGCGGATGGACCGGTGGAGCTGAGCCACGTGTCGGAGAAGGGTCTCGGGGAACGAAAATCTACGATTCTTCGGGGATTACCGTCGCAGGCTCCATCGCCGGGCGCATGATGTCCATTTGTCGTTGACAAGTCGCCTCGGAAGATGGTCTGACCATCAGTTAAGATGACCAAGGGTGCCCGCTTCCACAGCGTCTCGCGCCCGTCCATCTACATGGACGTCGCGGGCCAGATCCGTCGGGCGATCCTGGAAGGGACGATGTCGTCGGGAGAACGGCTGCCCCCCGAGCGTGAGCTGGCCCGCCAGTTCGGGGTCAGTCGGGCCACGGTCCGCGAGGCGCTCCGCCACCTTCAGGCGCAGGGGCTGCTGGCGGCGCGGGGCCGTACCTCGCCGCTCGAGACGGCCGGCCCCGCCGAGGTCGTGGCACGCTTTGGCGAGGCGCTGATGCACGCGGTGCGGCTGCAGGAGGTGCCACTGTCAGATCTCGTCGAGCTGCGCATCGCGATCGAGGCGGCCGCCCTGGCCCGGGCCGCCACCGCGCAGATCACCGCCAGCCTGGAAGAGGCGCGGGTCACCCTGGCGGTGACGCCACGGGCGGACGTGCGGCCGCATGAGCTTCACGAGGCCGACGTCGCGTTTCACGTGGCCTTGGTCGCCGCCTCCGGCAACCGGGCCCTCTTGCTGGTCATGCTGGCGGTCACGGACGCCATCCGCCCGCACCTCGACGAAGCGCTGCGCGCGCGCTCGTCGGCGAAGATGAGGCTCCGCATCGCGACCGAGCACCCCACGATCCTCCGCTCGATCGAGCGCGGAGCCGGCGCCGCGGCCGCGGCCCATCTGCGCCAGCACCTTCGCGGGCTCTACGGCACATGACCCCTCGCACAGGTGCGATCTCGCGCAAGGCATTTTCCCTGCCGGCTCTAACCCATTCATGGGAGCAGCGCGCGCTTCGGTCATCGCGTTAAATTATCGATCGGGACTGCTCGCCCGTCTCCTTGGTCGCCAGCAGGATCTCGCGCTGCACGCTCATCCGTTCTCCCCGGCGAGCCGCCCGAGCGCCTCGCCCTCGAGGCGGCAGACCTGCCACTCGCCCAGCGGACGGGCGCCGAGCGTGCGGTAGAACGCCTGCGCCCGCTCGTTCCAGTCGAGCACCGCCCACTCGAAGCGGCGGCATCCACGGGCGACGGCAATACGAGCGACCTCTCGCATGAGCGCGGTGCCGACGCCCCGTCCGCGCACCGCCGGGTCGACGAAGAGGTCCTCCAGCCAGAGCGACGGCGCGGCGAGGAACGTCGAGTAGGTCTCGAAGAAGAGCCCGTACGCCCGCACGTGCCCGTCCACCTCGGCGACCAGCACGTCGAAGCGCGGCCGCGGCCCGAAGGCATGCTCGACGAAGCGCGCGGCCGCCTCGTCGTCGGGCGGCGGAAGCCGCTCGAACTCCGCGAGGCCGCGCACGAGGCCGACCAAGGCCGGCCCGTCGGCGCGGCGCGCGGAGCGGATGGTGAAAGGCATCGCCTCAGGCAGCCGCGCCGCGGAGCTGGTCGAGGAGGAACTCGATGCGATCGTTCCCCCAGAAGCGCTTGCCGTCGACCACGAAGATCGGCACGCCGAAGATCCGCTCCTCCAGGCACGCCTGGAGCGCCTTCGGCACCTCGTCGTGGTAGCGCCGGGCGGCGAGCGCGTCGAGGAACGCCTGGCGTGAAAGGCCCGCCTTCGCCGCGCAGTCCGCGAGCACCTGCCGGTCGGCGATGTCGCGGCCCTCGCTCCAGCGCGCGCGGAAGACGGCGTTGCGGTAGCCGCGCTCCTTGCCTGCCGCGGCGGCGAAGTAGCAGCCCGCGGCGGCGTCGGTCGTATCCACCGCGGCGGCGTGCGGGTTCCACGGGATGCCGAGCTTGCGTGCCCAGCGCGCCGCGTCTTCCCGCCCGTAGCTCAGCTTGAACTCCTGGAGCTGCGCCGCCACCCCGGTGGGCTGGCTGCCGACCTGCGGCGGGACGATCGGGATCGGCACGAGCTCTGCGCCGGCGCCGGTGACGAGGTCGTCGATCCGGGCATCGGCGAGCGCCGCAAAGGGAGAGCCGAAGGCGAAGAAATACTTGACCCGTTTCGAAGCCATCATGTACCTCCCGCGTCGAGTTGCTCGATTGTGCGCGGGGTACGGAGCTGTGGCAACGGCGTCACCGCCCGTCCACCGGTCGGCCGTTCCAGTCGTAGATGGCGCGCCCGATCGGCGCGTCAAGGAGCAGGGGCGGCGCCGGGCCGCGTGACGTTCGCGGCCGGCCGCTACAGCGGAGAACTCTGCTTGCCTTCCGCCGGCTGCGCGAGCCGGGCGATGACGGCGAGCAGCTCGCCGGGGTCGACGGGCTTGGCGACGTGCGCCTGAAAGCCCGACGCGAGCGCCCGGTCGCGGTCTTCCGGACGGGCATACGCGCTGAGGGCAATCGCCGGAAGTCCCCACTGCTGATGTTCGCGTTCCCGCAGCCGGTGGATCAACGCGTAGCCGTCGTCGCCGGGTAAGCCGATGTCGGACACCAGGACATCGACCCTCTGCCGCGCGAGCACATCGAGGGCCTCGGCGACCGAGGACGCCGTCGTGGCCTTGGCGCCCGAGGCCGTGACCAGCGATTCGAGTACCTCGGCGGTGTCCCGGTCGTCCTCGACGAGGAGGACGCGCAAACCCTGCAGGCTCGGATGGTCGCCGGTGGACGAACCGTGCGCGGGCTCGACGGCTGATCGATGCCATCGCTCGGCCGTGACCGGCAGCCTGACCGTGAACGTCGAGCCCTGGCCCGGGCCGGGGCTCTCCGCGCGCACCGTCCCCCCGTGCTGCTCGACCAGGTGGTGCACGATGGCGAGGCCCACCCCGAGGCCGCCGTGCGCGCGAGTGGTGGAGCTGTCGGCCTGCCGGAAGCGCTCGAAGATATGCGGCAGGAATTCGGCCGGGATGCCCTGGCCGGCGTCGCTCACCTTGAGCTCGACGTGGGAGTCGGCAGCCTCCAGCCGTACCTCCACGCGGCCGCTGGCCGGCGAGAACTTGATGGCGTTGGAGAGGAGGTTCCAGACCACCTGTTGCAGGCGCTGCGGATCGCCCAGGACGACGCCGGCCTGGGGGTCGAGGAGGACCTGTAGCCGGATGCGCCGGGCATCGGCGGCCGAGCGGACGGAGTCGACCGCCGCCTCGATCACCTCCGGGAACTCGACCGGCCGCAGGTCGACGTGGAGCTTGCCCGAGACGATGCGCGAGACGTCGAGCAGGTCCTCGACGAGATGTGCCTGGGACTTCGTGCTCCGCTCGATGGCGTCGAGCGCGCGCTGCACGACCTCGGGCTCGAGTCCTGCGCGACGCAGCATCCGGGTCCACGCGAGAATCGGCGTGAGCGGCGTCCGCAGCTCGTGAGAGAGGACCGAGAGGAACTCGTCCTTGGCGCGGTTCGCGGCTTCGGCGTGGGCCCGCGTCTCCTGCGCTTCGCGGAAGAGACGCGCGTGATCGATCGCCAGCGCGGCCCGATCGGCGACGAGCTGGAGGAGCTGAATCTCCTCGGGCGTGAACCGGCGCGGCCGAAACATCCCGACGTGCAGCACGCCCAGGAGCTGGCCCTCGAGCAGGAGGGGCACGCCCAGGAGCGAACGGATTCCTTTCTCGCGCAGGAGCGGGTTGAGCACCTCGCCGTCGTTGATGTCCTCGAGCATGATCGGCCGGCGCTCGGTCGCGATCCGTCCCGCGAATCCCTGTCCCACCGGAATGCGCACCCCGCGCTCGACCTCCTCCTCGAGCCCTCGCGCCCCCAGCGCGATCAGCATGTGGCGCTCCTCGAGGAGGATCGCCGCCGTGTCCACCGAAAGTATGTCGCGGATGCGACCGAGCAGCTCGCGCAGCAGCTCGTCGAGCGAAAGGTACGCGAGCGCGGCGTCGGTGACGGCCTGCAGGCGGCGGAGCATCTCGGCGGTCCGCTCCGCCTCGGTACGTGCGGCGGCCTGGCGCAGGAGCTGCGTGCGCTCGCTGATGTCGCGGATGGCGCTGGTGACGAAGATGCCGTCCTCGGTCTCGAGCGGGCTCAGGCTGATCTCCACCGGGAACTCGGTGCCATCCCGGCGCAGGCCGAAGAGCTCGACGCCCGAGCCCATGCCGCGCACCCGGGGATCGCTGAAGTAGCCCGCGCGGTGGCCGGGGTGCCGGCCGCGGAAACGCTCGGGGACCAGCATCTCGACCGGCTGGCCGAGCAGCTCCTCGCGACGGTAGCCGAAGAGCTTCTCAGTCTGCCCGTTGACCAGCACGATCCGTCCGTCCCGGCCGACGATCACCATGCCGTCGGGCGCGGACTCCATGAGCCCCCGGAACTTCTCATCCGCCTTCCTGCGCTCGGTGATGTCACGGATCGCGCTCGTGACCAGCACCCCCTCCTCCGTCTCGAGCGGGCTCAGGCTGATCTCCACGGGAAACTCGGTACCGTTCTTGCGCAGGCCGAAGAGCTCGAGGCCCGAGCCCATGCCGCGCACCCGGGGATCGGCGAAGTACGCCCCGCGGTGGTCGGGGTGCCGGCCGCGGAAGCGCTCGGGGACCAGCATCTCGACCGGCCGGCCGAGCAGCTCGCCCCTCGGATACCCGAACAGCCGCTCGGTCTGGGAGTTCACCAGGACGATCTTGCCCTGGCGATCGACGATGACCACGGCGTCCGGTGCGGCCTCCAGCAGCCCGCGGAACTTCGCCTCCACCCGCTTGCGATCGGTGACGTCACGGATGGCGGCGGTGGTGACGAGGACGCCCTCCTCCGTGTGCATGGGCGAGAGGCTGATCTCTGCCGGGAACTCCGTGCCGTCCTTGCGCACGCCCTGGAGATCCAACCCTGCTCCCATCGGCCGCGTGCGCGGCTCCGCGAAGTAGCCGCATCGGTGGCCTGGATGAGCGGTCCGGTAGCGCTGCGGGACGAGGATCTCGATCGGCTGGCCGAGGAGCTCGTCGCGGGAGTACCCGAAGAGCCTCTCGGCCTCGCTGTTGACGAGCACGATCCGGCCGTCCTGGCCGACGATCACCAGCGCATCGGGGGCCGACTCCATCAGCCCCCGGAACCATTCGCTGCCGCGCGCGTGGCCGGTCAGCTCGTCGCGAGCCGGGCGGTCTCTCCTTGCGTTCGCCACGGGGGGCCCACCCTTACCCCGGACGTGCTCCGCGGGCCGCCAGCCCCGCCATCACCACCTGCCACCACGCATGGACGAACGTCTTGCTTAGACCATTTTGCTGAACCACGCCAACTGCGGGGCCGTGAACGAATCCCCTCAGACGCGCCGTCATTGCACGGGCCGTTCGCCCATGCGCACGAGATTGCACGGGCCAGAGCCACCGCCTATTGATTGAGCGTCGGACACCGATCAGCTGTAACGCACCGCACGCTGGCGTGTTGGGCCGGGCACGGGAGGACATGAGATGGACAGCCGTCGACTCGGGAGCATCCTCGTGTGCGGCGCCTTGCTCGGGTGCGCGAGCAAGCCCGTGACGGCGCCGCGTGCCGTAGTGCCGGAGGCCGCGCCCTCGGAGCTGCGCGCCGCCGCGACGGCAGGCAAGCGGTTCGGGCACATGGTCGCCGTCGGGATCGGCGTGTCCAACGGCACGGCGAAGAACTACCTCATCTCTGCCGACCGCGTGTTCGCCGTCGACCGGGACGGCAATCGCGTGGCTCCCCTCTCGGTGGCCGAGGCGGCCCGCCAGGCGGGGGGCGCGACCGCGCTCGTCGCGGGCCTCAAGGGCGCCGGCGCGGGCGCGGTGCTCGCCGGCGTCGTCGCTGCCATTCCCGGTGCGGTCATCGGCGCGGCCGAGGGCGGAGGACGAGGCGCCGGGACGGGCGCGGCGGTCGGGGCGGGCATCGGCGCCGCCGTGGGAGCCGTCGGTGGCTTCTATGCGTCGAAGACCGAGACCGAGCAGGAGATCATCGACCAGCTCGGGGGCCTCTACCTCGGCGAGAAGACGGCCAGGCCCGGCATTCCCGTGAGCGGATTCGTCTTCTTCCCCGAGGGTAGTTACGTCGGCGTCCGGCTGGTCGCGGTCGAGAAGCCGGGTGGGGCCGCGACGGACGTGTTCGGCCGCATGGTGAAGCCGGAGACGGACTGACGCCGGGACCAGCTGTTTTTCAAGTGCCACGCGCCGGTATCCTGCGACGCCACGAGACGCGTCCGCCTGCGGGCGGCGCCAAGGAGGAGAAAGGAGGAGAACTGATGCGCACCCTACCGACCTGGGCGGCCATCGCCACCGCCGCCCTCGCGCTCCCGGCGGCTGCAACGGCGGCTACCTGGGATCTCGACCCGGCGCACACGAGCGTCCAGTTCTCGGTGCGCCACCTGATGGTGAGCAACGTGCGGGGCGAGTTCGGGAAGGTTTCGGGAACCGTCCAGGCCGACGACGCCGACCCGAGCCGCTCGAAGATCGAGGCGGAGATCGACGCGGCGAGCGTCGACACGCGCATCGAGAAGCGGGACAACCATCTGCGCAGCGCCGACTTCCTGGACGTCGCCAAGTACCCGAAGATCACCTTCGTCTCGACGAAGATCGAGCCGGCCGGCGCGGAGCACTTCAAGGTCAGCGGCGACCTGACCTTGCACGGCGTCACGCGCCCGGTGGTCCTCGACGTCCAGGGGCCTACGCCCGAGATCAAGGATCCCTGGGGCAAGACCCGAGCGGGAGCGCAGGCGACGACGACCATCAAGCGCAAGGACTTCGGCATCACCTGGAACCAGGCACTGGACGCGGGAGGGGTGGCGGTCGGGGACGAGGTGACGATCACCATCGACGTGGAGGCAACCAAGCGAGCCGCCGTCGGCGCCGAGACGTCCCTGCGCCAAACATCGGCGGGCGAGAAGAAGTAGCGCGGCGGTGGTGGCCGCTCCCTTGTCCGCGTCGGGCCCGCCGGGGTAGAAGCCGCGACGCGTGATCCGTTTCGATATCGACGGCGCGGTCGCCGTGATCACCATCGACCGTCCCGAAGCTCGCAACGCGCTCGACCCGCCGCACGTCCTCGAGCTGGCCCGCGCCTGGGACCGCCTTCGCGACGATCCCACGCTGCGCTGCGGGGTGGTGACCGGCGCGGGCGGTACCTTCTCGGCCGGCATGGACTTGAAGACGACGATCCCCGCCGCTGCCGCGCTGGCGCGCCGCCAGCGCATCCCGCCCGACGTCTTCGAGGCGCTCCGGCGGGCCGCCGACGCGCTGCTCGCCGGCTACGACCTCCGAAAACCGCTCATCGCCGCCGTCGACGGTCCCTGCCTCGCCGGCGGCGCCGACATGCTGCTCGCCACGGACATCCGCTATTGCTCGCCGCAGGCGACCTTCAACTGGGCGGAGGTCGCGCTCGGCCTCTTCCCGCGCGGCAACGCGACCGTGCTCCTGCCGCGTCAGGTGAGCTGGGCACACGCGATGGACCTGCTGCTCACCGGGCGCACCATCGACGCCGAGGCCGCGCTGCGCATCGGACTCGTCAACGAGATCGTGGAGAACCCGCCCGCACGCGCGCTCGAGACGGCGCGCCTGATCGCCGCCAATGCTCCGCTCGCCGTCGCCGCAACCAAGCGCGCCATCCGCGAGCAGTGGGCCCTCGACCTGCCGGCCGCGTACGCCAACCAGAGCGGCATCGCCGGCGAGCTGATGAAGACCGATGACGCTCGCGAGGGTGCGCGGGCGTTCGCCGAGCGGCGCCCGCCGCGGTTCACGGGGCGGTGACGACGCCGATGTATTGACCGCCGAGCCCACGGCGGCGTACGTGGGCGGTGGACGCCATGGCCGATGTTCATCGAGCCACGACGGCAGCGCTGATGTTCCTCCTGGTGCGCTCGCCCGGAGATGCGTCAGAGCGGCGCGCGGAATGCCGGCGGCAGTGCGTGGACCGGGTGGCGACCTGCGTCGCAGAGGGCCGCGCACGGCACGCGTGCCGCCGGGAGGCGCTGCGGAGCTGCCGTGCGGGACTCGTGGCATGTCCGCCGCTCGATCGCGTGCAGTTCGCGCGCGACGTTGCCGCCAGCATGGCCGAGGAAGTGACGTTCCACCGTGGTCTCTGTGTCGCCACGTTGCCGGCCGTCGCCGTGTCGTCCGTGGAAGAGGCGGTGGCGGTTGGCAGAGACGTCGCCGCCGATCTCATCGGCATTCCCGCCGCAACCCTCGACGCCCGCAACCAGTGCCACATACCGCGCTCTTGCACGAACGTGGCCGTCAAGTACTTCGTCGCGGGCACGCTCGGCGCCGGAGGCCCGCTCATCCCCTTCGTGAAGCTGGTGGCGCACGTGGCACACGGGGCAGCGATCGTCTATTCGGACACGGCCAACAGAACGGCCTTCGCGATCGTGGGTTGGAAGGACGGCCTGGCCTTCGGCATCGTGATCACGGGCTTCGGGGGCGCGTGCGCGCAGTGAGGCGGCGACTCAACCGCCCAACCGCTGCTTCAGCGCCAGCCCGTTCTTCACCGCGAACCCGCCCCAGTCATTGTTGAAGTAGGCGAACACCTCGATCCGCTTCCGCCACTCTCTGATCCGCCCCGCCCACGTCTCGAGCTCGCCGTCGGAGTAGTTCCCCTTCCGGCCGCGGCGCCCGTAGTGGAAGCGGATGAAGGTCCAGTCCGTCGTGAGGTCGTGGGTCTGGAACGGCCGCTCGGGATGGTCGCCGATCACGAGCGCGACGCCGTGGTCGGCAAGCATGCGGGAGACGGCAGGGTCGAACCAGCTCGCGTGCCGGAACTCGAAGCAGTGGCGGCCCCGCGGCAGGGCATCGAGGGCCGCGGCCAGCCGCACGTCGTTCCGGTGAAAGTTCTCGGGGAGCTGCCAGAGGATTGGGCCGAGCTTCGGGGAGCGGACGAGCGGCTCGAGCCGCTCGCAGAAGCGCTTCGCCCCCTCGCCCGTGTCCGTCAGCCGCTTGACGTGGGTGAGGTATCGGCTCGCCTTCACCGCGAACACGAAGCCAGGCGGTGTCCCGTCCACCCAGCTCCGGACCGCCGCGCGGGTGGGAAGCCGGTAGAAGGTGGCGTTCACCTCGACCGTGTCGAAGAGCGTCGCGTAGTGCGCGAGCCAGCGGCGCGGCGGCAGCCCCGGAGGATAGAGGACGCGGCGCCAGTGCGGGTAGTTCCAGCCCGAGCAGCCGACGCGGACCGCCTTCAAGGCCGCACCCGAAACGGCTGACGACGGGGATGGCGTTCAGCGCGCAGCCGTACTAGACAGCTCGCATGACGCGCAAGGCATGTGGGTTCGCCGCAGCCGCGCTCTGGCTGCGGGCGACCCTGCCCGGAGGTGCCATGGCTTTCATGCTGTCCAGCCCTGCCTTCGAGCAGGGCAAGCCGATTCCGAAGCAGTACAGCTGCGAGGGCCGCGACGTGTCCCCGCCGCTTCGCTGGAGCGACGCCCCGGCCAACGCGAAGGCGCTCGCGCTCGTCTGCGACGATCCCGACGCCCCGGCCGGCACGTGGGTCCACTGGGTGATCTACGACATCCCGGCCGCCACCATCGAGCTGCGTGAGGGCGTGCCGCCGGATGAGAACCTCGCCGGCGGCGCCCGCCAGGGCGTGAACGATTTCCGGAAAGTCGGCTACGGCGGCCCCTGCCCCCCGCCCGGGAAGCCGCACCGCTACTTCTTCAAGCTCTACGCGCTCGACGCGCCGACGGGTCTCGACCCCCGCGCTACGAAGGACGCGCTGCTGAAGGCCGTCAAGGGGCATGTCCTCGCCGAGGCCCAGACCATGGGCACGTATCAACGCTAACTCGGGCTCACCGCTTCTTGAAGAGCGCATCGAGACGCCCCCGCGCCTCGCTCGCCGTGGCTGAGGCCGCACCGTGCGCCGCCGGCCGGAAGTAGTCGCAGAAGTTCCCGGCCTCCTTGTCCGCCACCCGCTCCGCGTTCGGCTCCCGGCAGTCGTTGTGGAGGCCGGCCTCGTAGAAGGCGCAATTCCGACAGCAGTGAAGATACGCCGCGCAGCGCGCGCAGACGTCGCGTACGCCGACCCGCTCGACCTCGGCGACGGCGCCGCAGCCATGACACCGAACCGCGACGAGCGCCATGCTACCGCCGCCTCCGGCGTACGAAACGCCCGGGGCTCATGCCGGCCAGGGGCAGCGCCGTGCGGCCGTCGACGACGAGGTCGGCGATCGCCTGCGCGGTGATCGGCGCGAGGAGGATGCCGCTCCGGTAGTGGCCGGTCGCGTAGAGGAGGCCCGCAACCCCGGGCGCCGGCCCGATGATCGGCCGGTGGTCGGGGGTGGCGGGCCGGAGCCCCGCGTACGCCGTCTCGAGCGTCATGCCGCCCACCGCCGGGGCCATCGCACACGCCGCCGCCAGGATGTCGGCCGCCGCGCCGGCCGTGACCCGCTTCTCGTAGCCCGCATCCTCGAGCGTGCTGCCGGCGAGCACGCGCCCGTCGACGCGCGGCACGACATAGCCGCGCCGGGAATAGAGGGGCCTGGGGATGGCGTCGAGCCCGCCCCGCAGGACGATGATCTGCCCGCGCACCGGGAAGACCGGCGGCGGCGACACGCCGAGGGGAAGCCCGAGCGCGCCGGCCCACGCGCCCGCCGCGTCGACCACGACCGGCGCGTCGATCGAGCCGGCGCCCGTGTCGACGCCCTCGACCTTGCCCCGCCGCGCCCGGACCGCCGTGACCGGGGTACGCTCCATCACCTCGGCGCCGGCCCGCCGGGCCGCCACGGCGAGCGCCGTCACGAGGCGCTCGTTGTTGACCCGATGGTCGTCGGGGAAGTGGAGCGCCATCCGGAGCCGAGGGGTGAGCGCGCGGACGAGGCGGCGTGCATCCCGGAGCCGCTCGACGCGGAGGCCCGCCGCACGCTGCCAGCGCGCCCGGGCGCCGAGGACGCGCGCGTCGGCTGCCGTGAGGGCGACGTACACGATGCCGTCGGTGCGGTACTCGACGTCGATGCCGCTTTCCGCGCCGAGCGACTCGGTCCATTCAGCGTAGCGGGCGCGGCTGGCGATCCCGAGCCGGAGGAGCGGCCCCGGCCCCGTGGACTCCGCCTGCGGCGCCACCATGCCCGCGGCCGCGCGCGTCGCTTCCCCGCCCACCTCGCCCCGCTCGACGACGATGGTGCGCACGCCCCGGCGTGCGAGCTCGCGAGCGATCGCACAGCCGATCACGCCGCCGCCCACCACGACCACGTCCGCGGTCCGCTTCATGGCGGCGGCGCGGAGAGGCGCTCGAAGCCGTGCGGCGTGATCACGATCGTCTGCTCTGCGCGGTAGCCGCCGAGGCCCTCTTCCCACGCGTACGGCTCGAGCACGAGCACCATCCCCGGCTCGAGCACGGTTCGGGCCTCGGCGTCGAGCCCGAGGTCGGTGCCGACGAAGGGCGGCTCCACGCCGCCGAGCCCGAGACCGTGCGCCAGGTAGAGCGGTCGCGGCCAGGGCGCCGGCCGTCCCGGCCCGTTCGCCGCCAGCGCCGCCCGATGCAGCGCCGCGGCCGTGGCTCCCGGCCGGCATGCGGCGAGCACCGCCTCGGTGATCGCTTGCCAACGCGCCCGCAGCGTCCGGTCCGCAGCACCCTCCTCCCCGCCGCATACCGAGGTGCAGCCGAAGTCGGCCATGTAGCCGGCGTGCAGCATTCCCGTATCGATCATCACCTGGTCCCCGGCGACCAGCCGGCGCTCGCTGGTGAGCTCGCGGTAGGGAAGGGAGGCGGGGAAGGTCCAGGGCGCGTCGCGGGCATGGCGCGGGATGACGCAGAAGATCGGCTCGACGTGACACGCGGTCACGCCACGGCGGGCCATGGCCGCGAGGAACCGTCCCGCGAGCTCCACCTCGCGCACGCCGGGCGCAATCGCCGGCAGCACGTCGGCGACGGCAGCCTCGCTGGCGCGCTGCGCCTCGCGCAGGAGCGCCACCTCCTCGTCGGTCTTGATGGCGCGCGCCGCGAGGAGCACGGGGTCGGCGGCTTCGAAGCTGGCGCCGGCCCGCACCCTCTCGAGCGCGAGCCCGGCAGCAGCCGGTAGCCGTTCGACGCCGAGATGCTCGCCACGGCCCACCAGCTCGGCCAGCAGCGAGGCCGCCCGTTCGGCGCTGCGCGGCCACGCGTGACGCTCCACGCCCGCCGGGACGAACTCGGGCTCGACGCCGAGCACATGCAGATGCTCGGCGGTGACGACGGCTGCGAACGGCCGCGCCGCCCCGACGCTGCTCTCCCCGTGCAGCGGGACGGCGCCCGTGGCGTAGCGCACGCCGGCGGCCGAGGTGAGGACCAGCGCCTCCTGACCGGTCTGCTCCATCGCGGCGCGCAGCCGTGCCGTCCGCCCGGCGCGGAGCGCTGCGGGGTCGCAGCTCACGGCGCTTCCTCGAGCCAGCGCGGTGAGCCATCGGTCACGACGAGCGCGCGCGTCGCACGAAACCCGCCCACGACCGGCGCGAGCACGAGCACGGTCCCCGGCCGGAGCGGCTCGGCGTCCTCGCTCTCGAGGTCGATGAACGGCGGCTCGATGCCGACGCCGAGCCCGTGCGCGAGGAGACCTTCCTGTCGCGCGCCAGCCGCGATCGCCGCGGCGCGGAGATCGGCCGCCGTCGCCCCCGGGCGGCAGCGCTTGGCAAGGTCGCAGAGGGCCACGAACCACGCGCGCCGGGCGGCCGCGAGGTCACCGCCTCCCACCGCGACGGTGACGCCCGCCAGGCCGGCGTGGCAGTGGAGGTAGAGGCCGAGCTCGAGCGCGATGACGTCGCCGGCCGCGAGCGCCGTCGTCGCCGGCAGCCGGACGAACCCCGGCCCCGTTCGCCACACGAGCCCCTCGCCGAGGGGGAAGCCGGCGCCGAACCCCGACATGCTGGCCGCGAAGCCGGCGACCAGCGCGGCCACCGGCGCCCCGGGCGCCGCGGCCCGGCACGCGACACGGAGAGCGGAGCGCGCCGCGCGGAGCGCGGTTTGAACCTCCTCCACCTCCCCCGCCGTGCGCGGCGCGGCCGCCTCGGCGAGGAGCGGCATGGCGTCGACCAGCGGGCGGCCGATCGCCTGGCGGAGCGCGGGCGAGAAGACGTCGGACGCGACCGTCCCTCGCACCGGCTCCACCAGCTCGGCCAGGCGGCGAAGCGCCCGCTCGCGGTCCCACGCGAGCGGCTCGACCGCCGCGCTCGGCATCCACGACGGGGCGCCGTCCGGGTCGGCCGTGAACACGACGGCCGACGGGGCGCCGGCCACGATCACCACCGAGGGCAGCGTGCCGCCGTTGCCCGCGACCCGCACGCGACGCGCCCCCGCGGCGAACGCGGCCAGATGCGGCGTCGCCAGCAGCAGCGCGCCCACGCCTCGGCGCGCCATCGCTGCCTGCACGCGCGCGTAGCGCTCGCGTGCCGGGTCGGTCACGCGCGCCGCACCCGGAAGCGCGGCACCGTGACCTCGGGGCTCACCTCCTCGAACAGCACCTCGACGGGGAGCCCGACGCGAACCTCGCCGGGCGCCGCGTCGACGAGGTTCGAGACGACGCGCACGCCCGGCGCGTCGTCGAGCGCGACCACCACGACCGTGAAGGGCACGTACCCTTCGAGCGCCGCGAGCGGCGCCCGATGGACGACGGCGTAGGTGAAGACTGTCCCGTGTCCCGAGACGCGGACCCAGTGGTGCGCGAAGCTCCGGCAGCGCCAGCAGACGGGCGCGGGCGGGTGCCGGAAGCTGCCGCAATCCGCGCAGCGCTGGACGACGAGCTCCCGGCGGCGACACGCGTCCCAGAAGGGCCGTGTGTCCTCGGTGATCGCCGGCGCCGGCATGCTCGGGGGCAGGTACGGCGTCCGCGTCATCGGCGGAGCAGGAGGGCGCTCGTCGGGATGCCGCTGCCGCTCGCGACGAGGCAGATCTCCGCGTCCGGCACCTGGCTCACGGCCGTGCCGCGCAGTTGCTTCACGCCCTCCACCACGTGGTTGAGCCCGTGGATGTAGGCCTCGGAGAGGCTCCCGCCCGCCGTGTTGGTGGGCAGCGCGCCGTCCGGCCAGGCGAGTGCGCCCGAGGCGGCGAACGGGCCGCCTTCGCCGCGCGCGCAGAAACCCAGGTCCTCGAGCTGGAGGAGCACCATGCCCGTGTAGTGGTCGTAGAGCTGCGCGCAGTCGACGTCGCCCGGGCCGATGCCGGCCGTCCGGTAGAGCGTCGCGGCCAGGCGCTGCGTGTTCCCGGTCGCGTAGTCGTCCTCGGGCATGTAGTGCATCGCCCACGCGCCGCAGCCGAAGCGCGGGCCGCTCCCCTCCGCCGCCGCCATGACGTAGACGGGCCGGTGGCGACAGCCTCGCGCCCGCTCGGCGGAGACGAGCACGAGCGCATCGGCCCCGTCGGTCTCGAGGCAGCAGTCGAGGAGGCCGAACGGCTCGACGATCGGGCGCGCCGCGGCGTGGTCGGCGAGCGTCATCGGCCGCCCGTACATCACGGCGGCGGGATTGCGGTTGGCGTGCCGGCGGAAGGTCACCGCCACGTGGCCCAGGTGCTCGCGCGTCGTGCCGTAGAGGTGCATGTGGCGGCGGACGAGGAGCGCCATGCCGACCGTCGCGTTCACCAGGCCGAAGGGCAGCGCGAAGCCGAGCGCCGCGTCGAGCGGGCGTCCGCCCGCCACATCGCCCGCGAGTGCCCGCCCGAAGCGCTGGAACTGGCCCATGGCGATCGAGCGGTAGACGACGACGCAGCTCGCCATCCCGGTGGCGATCGCCATCGCAGCCTCGGCGACGGCCGCGCAGGCGCCGCCGCCGCCGACGATCCAGGTCATGCCGGCGTAGCGCAGCTCCGGCACGCCGAGGTCGGTCGCCACGAAGGCGGCCTCGTTGCGGTCGTTCGAGAACGAGGCGAAGCCGTCGACGTCGTCCACCGTGACGCCCGCGTCGTCGACCGCCTTCACGATGGCCTCGAGCGCGAGCTGGTACTCGGTGCAGCGCGTGAGCCCGCCCCACTTGGTGTATTCCGACTGCGCGATACCCACGATGGCGGCCGCATCCTTCATGCGCCGGCCCAGAACTCCGGCCGCACGTCGGCCTCGGGCGGCGTGCCCCCGACGACGACCTCCGTCTCGAGCAGCCGGGCGCAGCCCGGACAGAAGTGCTCGCGGAGGACGACGGCGCCCGCGGCGCGCAGCGGCGCCGCCGCTCCGCTGACGGCGGTGTAGGCGGGGGTGCCGAGCGTCGTCTCGGCGACGGCCGCCCCCGCCTTCCAGGACCCCGGCGCGCGCGCGAGGCCTGCACCGCAGGCGGCGCAGCGAGCGACAAGCGCCCCACCGCTGCGCACCACCTCCACGACCGCGGAGAGCCGTCCGACCGGCGTCGCGGCACGCGGCGGATCGTCGATGCGCGTCTCGGGAGCGAGCGCCCGGGCGCGACGCCGAGACCGCACGGCCGCGCGCGCCGCCCGCGTCTTCTCCGCATCGACGGTCCATTGTCCGAGCACCACGCCGTAGACCGTGCGCGCCGTGTCCGCGCTCACGTAGCCTTCGCGCACGTCGGCCAGCACGCGCTCGGGATCGCGCTCGAGCGGATCGCCGAGGCCGCTGCCACTCGCGTTGGCGAAGCGGAAGACGTCGCCCGGGCCGAGCGGGATGCCGCCGGCGTTGAGGCCGAGCGACCGGGTCACGCCGTCGCGCTCGAGGTCGAACGCGGTGCAGGCGCCCGGATAGCCGCCGAAGAGTCCCGCGAGCGGGATCGCCCGCCGCATGCCGAGCGTCGTGCCCTCGAGCCGCGTCGCCTCGCCGTGCACCGTGAAGGCCGCCTCCACGCTCGCCCCGCCGCGGAAGCGGCCCGCGCCGCCCGCGTCGCGCCGGAGCCGCTTGTAGAGGTAGCGCACGGGGTACGTCTGCTCGACGGTCTCGACGTCGGGGTAGACGAGGCCCGGGCCGCCGTAGTGGCTGCCCGTCATGTCGATGCCGTCGCGGTCCCAGGCCCCGCCGGCGCCTACCGCGTTCCCGTCCATCACCAGGAAGGTCTCGGCGCCGTGCCAGGACGACAGCCCCATGCCGGTCGTGCCGCCGGGCGCCGTGATGCGCTCGGCGAGCCCGCTCGCCCGGAGCGCGCAGGCGAGCGCCTTCTTGAGGCACGTCTCGCCGAGCTCCATCGCCATCAGCCCGACGTGCATGTGGGCGGCGGCGATCGGCGCCGGCGGCCGCGCGTTGACGATCGAGCCCTCGGGCGCAACCACGCGCACGGGCCGCAGGATGCCGTCGGTGAAGGGGACGTCGGCGGCGAGGATCTGGTGCACGCGGACGACCAGCTCCGAGCGGACGATCTCGGGCTTCGAGTTGAAGAAGTACGGGCACTCGGGCGCCGACCCGCTGTAGTCGAACACGAGCTCCCGGCCGGCCACGCGGAGCGTGCAGCGGACGAGGAACGCCTCCTCGTCGAATTCCACCCAGCCCCGGTGGCGGTACTCGCCGCGGGGCAGCTCGGCGATGCGCGCCCGCAGCACGCGCTCCGAGCGCCGGCGGATCGCGCCGAGCGCCGCACGGAGGACGCTCGGACCCACCTCGCCCTCGAGCTCGACCACCTTCTCGGCGGCGACGTGGGTGCCGGCGACGAGGCTCTTCAGGTCCATCTCCACCGTCGCCGGCTGGCGAACGTTGTTGAGCACGAGCCGCCAGACGTCGTCTACCGGCTCGCCGCCGCTGAGGATGCGGAGCGGCGGCACGCGCACGCCCTCCTGATAGCAGTCGCGGGCGCCCGGCGCGAAGCTGCCGGGCACCATGCCGCCCATGTCGACCATGTGCCCCGACGCGCTCGCCCAGCCGATGCGCGCCCGGCGCCGGAAGATCGGGCGCATGACCACGACGTCCTGCAGATGGAGGCCGCCGCCATCGTGCGGGTCGTTGGCGAGGAACACGTCGCCCGGCGCGATGCTCCCGCCGAAGTGGGCGAGGACGGCGGCGACCGCCCCGGCGCAGACCCCGAAGTGGAACGGCACGGTGGACGCGGTGGCGACGATGCGGCCGGCAGCGTCGTAGAGGATGCAGGAGAAGTCACGGGCCTCGCTGATGACGGGCGAGACGGCCGTCTTGACGATCGCCGCGGCCATCTCGCGCGTGAGGTGCTGGAGGCGGTTGCGGACCACCTCGAGCGTGATCGGATCCAGTCCTTCAGCCACGGCTCACCTCGATGACGAGGCTCCCCCAGGCGTCGACGTGCGCCCCGTCGCCTGCCAGCACGAGGATGGTCGTGTCCCGCCGCTCCACCAGCGCCGGGCCGGTGAACGCCATGCCCGGAGCCAGACGCTCGCCGTCGTAGAGCGCGACCGGACGGCCGTCCTCGCCGCCCGGGAGCCACACGGTTCTCACGCCCCGCTGCGCTGGCGACGCATCCGTCGGGCCGAGCGGCGCCGGCGCGAGCGCCGGGCGTGGGAGGCGGGCGGTGGCGATCACACGGCAGTTGACCAGGTCGATCGGCGCCGCCGCCGCCAGCGCACCCGTGCCGTAGAGCTCGGCGTAGCGCGCGCGAAAGGCGTCGCCGAGCCGGCCGGCGTCGACGAAGGGCACCGTCACCTCCCACGTCTGCCTCCGGAAGCGGAGGTCGACCTGGCGGCTGAAGCTCACGCGCTCGGCCGCGAGGCCCTCGGCGGCGAGCGCGGCACCGAGCTCGGCCTCGAGCGTGGCGAAGCAGGCGGCGAGCTCGGCGCCGTCGGCCGGCAGCGGCCGGAAGACCGTGCACGCCGCCTCCCGGCGCACGTCGGCCGTCGCCGCGCCGACGGCCGAGAAGACGGCCGCGAGCGCCGGCACGATCACCCGGCCGAGCGCCAGCGCCCGCGCCAGCGGCGCGCCGAAGAGCGGGCCGCAGCCCCCGTAGCAGAGGAAGGCGAAGCGCCGCGGGTCGAGCCCGCGCTCGACGAGGAGCCCGTGGACCGCGAGCCGCATCTCCTCGAGCGCGAGCCGGTACATGCCGCGCGCCGTGGCGGCCGCCTCGAGGCCGACGGCGCGCCCCAGCCGGGCGACGGCGGCCACCGCGCCCTCGCCGTCGAGCACCATCCGGCCGCCGAGGAAGTTCTGCGGGTCGATCAACCCGAGCGCCACGAGCGCGTCGGTGAGCGCCGGCTCGCTCCCACCCCGTCCGTAGCATGCCGGCCCCGGATCGGCGCCGACGCTGCGGGGCCCGACCCGGAGGAGACCGCGTGCGTCACGCCACCCGACGCTCCCGCCCCCGGCCCCGATCGAGCCGACCGCCACCGTCGAGAGCGCGGTCGCCAGGCTCGCGACCTCGGCGCGGAGCCGCCGCTCGGCTGCTCCCGCATGAATGACCGCGACGTCGAAGCTCGTGCCGCCCATGTCGCCCGTCACCACCTCCGAGACGCCGAGGGCGGCGGCGAGGGCCTCGGCGGCGGCGACGCCCGCGACCGGCCCCGACTGCGCGAGCAGGATCGGCCGGGCACGCGCCGCGGCCGGCGACAGCGTGCCGCCGCTCGACTGCATGACGGCGGCCGGGACGCGGAGTCCCGCCGCCGCGAGCCGCGCCTCGAGCTCGTCGAGGAACGCCGCACACGACCGCGTCGTGTACGCGCTCAGCACGGTGGCGGTCATGCGCTCGTACTCGCGTATCACGGGCACGAGATCGGCCGAGCACGAGACCGGGAGTTCCGGGTAGCGCTCCCGGACGATCGCCGCCACCCGGCGCTCGTGCGCGGGATTGCGGAACGACCAGAGGAGACAGATCGCGAGGCTCTCGACCCCGTCTTCCCCGACCAGCCGCTCGAGCGCGGAGACGACCCCGGATTCATCGAGCGGGACCAGGACCGCGCCCTCGCGATCGACCCGCTCGCGCACCTCGGCGATGCGCCGGCGCGGGACGAGCGTCGGCAGCGGACGGCTCATGCCGCCGACACCGAGCCGGTGGCCGCGTGCCATCGGCCAGAGGTCGCCGAAGCCCTCGGTCACGAGGAGACCGGTCGGAGCGCCGGCGAGCTCGGCGAGGCAGTTCGTCACTACCGTGGTGCCGAGGCCGAGGTGCACCGCGTCGCCGAGCGCGCGGGCGAGCGGGACGCCGATCGCCGCGGCCGCGTCCTCGAGCGCGGCGAGCAGGCCGCACAGCGGCGCGCGAGGCGTGGTCGGCGCCTTGCCCCGCCAGCCGTGGACGCCGTCGGTCACGAAGCAGTCGGTGAAGGTGCCGCCGACGTCGATGCCGACCGAGTAGGCGGCCATCCGGCGCGCGACAATACACAGCGCCC
>Ga0209376_1001332_pt1 | contig 25127 bp, 17 predicted proteins | sample GraSoiAngelo_134_FD_185891 | JGI IMG/M metagenome (GOLD analysis project Ga0209376, IMG submission 185891) | Grasslands soil microbial communities from the Angelo Coastal Reserve, California, USA - 14_0929_05_30cm (SPAdes) (version 2) | ecosystem: Environmental > Terrestrial > Soil > Grasslands ... | reverse complement strand
TTGCTGCCTCGCTAAGCCATTGCTCATCGAAGGTTGCTCCGCCTGCAGGAGTTTGCAGATTTCCGAGGATTCCGCCCAAGCTAGAATCGTTCGTCGCGCCTAGAATTTTTTGTGAGAGCGCATGGGCGAACGCAGCGATTTGGCTCGCGGGACAACGAAGCCGATGGTCTGCCATTGCACCCGTGAGCGTGAAGCGATTCTCGACGACATAGAGCCGATTCATGTTGTCTTTCGAAGAATTCACCCTTCGGCGTGACGTGAATGCGCGCACCGATTCGAGATCGCCCTGTCCGCAATCGAGAAAATCGCTGTCCAAAGCAAGAATTACATCGGCGCGATCCAGTTTCGGAATCAGCCGCGCGCCGACCCCGAATCCGTTTTGCGCAGAAGTCATCTGCTCCTGACTGAAGAGTGGTTCATAAACGCACCAGCGCATGCTCGGAAACATTTTTTCCAATTCACTGCGCAATCGTTCACGTGTGGGCGAAAGTGTTTCACCAACCAGAAACGCAAGACCGTCGCCTTGTTGGCTGGTAACCGCGCCGCGAAGCTTTCCGATGTAAGTGTCAAACTCCGCGCGATTGCTCGCTTTGCCTTTGTGAACGAAGCGTTGCGACCGCGACGGATCGTACAAATCGAGAATCGACGCCTGAACAAAAGTGTCGGTTGACCCGCCGCTGGCCTGGTGCAACTGATTGCCTTCCAATTTGATCGGGCGTCCGTCCACGGTCGTCGCGATGAGAGGAATTGCGCCGGTGCGCCGAGGCATGGCGGTCGCGTAGTAGAGAAATTTCCCGGGAATCGTCCATTCCACGCTCTTGGTAAAGGGAACCAGATGCATTTCCGGACGTCGACAACTCGTCAGGCCAATTCCCGCCAGCGTCATTGACGCCCCCATTAATTTCAAAAAATCCCGTCGCGACCATTCGTCGCCGTTCAGCTCTGCTGCGCCTGGTGGAAATTCGCGTTCCAACCATTGGCGGAATTCAGGCGTATCATTTAACTCGCCCAGACCGCGCCAGTAGTGCTTTCCGGTTAATGGCTCTGGTGGATGCTGGAATACGCGTTTCATCGGTGGCACCCCTGACAATTTTGTGGCGGGGTAATGTTCCAGCGCTCCTTCAGCGTCTGGCCGATCTCGGCTTGCGTGAGCTTTTTCTTCTTCGAAAAATCTTCGCGCGCGTCGCTTGGCTGGCTGTATTTCGCGACAAACTCGGCCGGCTTCACGTCCTCCGGTTTCCAATCGAGATTGAAAACCTGATCTTCAGGCCGCAGGAAATTTTCCGGGTGCCGATGGCACTCGAGACACCAAGCCATGCTGTGCGGCTTGGCCTGATACACGACCGGCATGTGATTGACCGGACCGTGGCAACTGAAACAACTGATTCCCCGGTTCACGTGCGCCGCGTGATTGTAATAAACGTAATCAACCGTGCGATGGATCCACACCCAATCGATAGGCTCACCTGTCTTCCAGCTCACCCGCACGGGCTCCAGCTTCGGGTTGTCCTTTTGCACCTGCGTGTGGCAGTTCATGCAAGTCTGCGTGTTGGGCACGTTCGAGTGCGCCGCTACTTCCACAAAGCTGTGGCAATAGCGGCAATCCATTCCCAGCTGCGTGACGTGAATGTCGTGTGGAAACGGCACCGGCTGGATCGGTTGATACCTGACTTTGGTGTACTTTGGCGTGACGTAATACCAGGTGGCGCCGGTCAATCCACAGACGAGCACGATGCCGCAGACCACGAGCTTGATCGGCACCCAATTCGTCCAGCGTGGAAAGAAATTTGCCATGATCAGTAATCGGCAGCCGTGCGTCGCCACGCTGCCAACAAAACGAAACTAAGCTCAGGAACTGTCTGGTTCAGACGCTGCAAAGGGTTAAGGTTAATTGCTCGTCCGAGGGGTAACGAGGATTCTATAAATACGTCGCGAGAGGGCAAAATAAATTTCGTCGTTCATGTTGATTCAAAAATTGTCGTGCGACATCCGATCACGTCAGAACTCTCCCAAAGCGTCAAGCCCGGAACATCGAGATAAATCGTGATGACAGAGGTCGGTGGCAAAATTGTTTTTGGCGATTAACGATTAGATCATCCGGCGGAGACGCGTGATGATTAGGGTCGTGACGCCTCGAAATCTAATAATGCGCGCGATGCTCGCACTGCTTATTTGCTTTGTCTGGCTGGCGTGGGGTGATTGGCAATCGCTGGCCGCCATCCCGGAACATGAGCATCCTGTCCCGGAGAAGCTCGGCAGTCTCCAGTTTTCTACGTCGTGCTCGAGCAAAGTACAAAAAAGTTTCGAGCGAGCGGTGGCGCTTTTGCATTCGTTCGCATACTCGGCCGCGGAAAAAGCATTTCGCGATGTGGCAGCTAAAGATCCCAGTTGCGCTGTGCCGCACTGGGGTGTGGCCATGACTTATTTCCATCAGCTGTGGGAGCCACCAGTTGCGCCGCAAAACATCGGTCGTGGGCTTGCCGAAATCGAACAGGCAAAAAGGCTCAGTAGCTCGGATCGCGAGCGCGGATTCATCGATGCCCTGAGTTTGATTTACGCGAACGCCGATTCCCTGCCTTACCAGGAACGGCTCAATCGTTACGCGGAGGCAATGCGCAAGCTAGCGGGACGCTATCGGGACGACACCGAGTGCCAGATTTTTTATGCGCTCGCGCTCATCGCCACGGCGCCTCCGAGCGACGCGAGTCATGCAAAACAGAAAGAAGCCGCTGCTATCCTCGAGCCCTTATTTAGAAAATATCCGCAGCATCCTGGCATCGCGCATTACCTGATTCACACCTGCGACAATGCAGAGATGGCACGGCAGGGCGTCGCTGCGGCGAAGGCGTATTCGCAAATCGCGCCCGCAGCGCCGCACGCTTTGCACATGCCATCGCACATCTATACGCAACTGGGAATGTGGGACGAATCGGTTGCGTCCAACTTGGCGGCACAAAAGGCTGCGCGCGAGCAAGGCGACAAAGGCGAGGAACTGCACGCGATGGATTATCTGGCCTACGCCTATCTTCAACTTGGCCGTGACGCCGAGGCCGCGCGCGTGCTCAATGAATTGCGCGCCATGGGCGGGCTCGACGGCAGCGATTTCAAGATGGGATACGCGGCAAGCGCAATGCCTGCGCGCTACGCGATCGAGCGCCGCCAGTGGTCAGATGCGGCGCAATTGGTTCCAGTCGATGGGGCGTCGCCGCAAGTCTCGGCAGTCACGCTTTGGGCGCGAAGCGTCGGACTCGCCCGCAGCGGGAAACCGGCTGACGCACGACAGGAAATCGACAAATTAAGGAGCGCTTACGAAAAATTGCGCGCGGCCAAGAACGATTACTGGGCGACGCAAGTACAGGTACAGATGAACGAAGCGCTGGCGTGGGTCGCGCAGACTGAAGGAAAAGCCGACGAAGCTCTCAAGCTAATGCGAGCGGCCGCCGATGAAGAAGACGCCATCGAAAAGCGTCCCGTTACACCCGGGGCGATCGTTCCAGCGCGCGAACAACTTGGTGATCTTTTGCTCGAATCAAATCATCCCCAGGAAGCCCTCCGAGAGTTTGAGCGTGCTCTGACAATCACTCCGCAACGCCGTGGCGCATCGGCAGGCATGGCCCGTGCCCGCGAGATGGTTGCTTCTGCGAAACCGAATAAGAGCTAAGATCGCAGACCGTTCCTGCAGTCAAAGAACTATTGGACATGGACATCAAAATTCCGGGACTTCATCACGTCACCGCGATTGCGAGTGATCCGCAACGCAATCTGGATTTTTACGCTGGCGTGCTCGGATTGCGCTTCGTCAAGCGCACTGTGAATTTCGATGATCCCGGCACCTACCACTTTTATTTCGGCGATGCGCGCGGCACGCCTGGCACAATTATGACGTTTTTCGCGTGGCCGGGTGCGCGGCGCGGGATTCGCGGCACGGGCCAAGTCGATACCGTCGCGTTCGCAATTCCAAAAAACTCGACCGGCTACTGGCTGGAACGCTTGAAGCAGGAACATGTGCCGGCGGAAAGAACGAGTCCGCGATTTCATGAGGAACTGATTCGCTTTATCGATCCCGACGGGCTGCTTATCGAATTAATCGAATCGGGTGCGCCTCCAAACGTCGAGGGCTGGCACGGCAGTTCAGTGCCGGCCGAACATTCGATTCGCGGATTTCATAGCGTCTCCGCAGCTTTGGAAGGATACGAACGCACCGCAAAATTGCTGACGGACAGCTTTGGTTACCGGTTAGTCAATCAGTCCAATAATCGCTTTCGATTGGCTTCGCAGAATGAAACTGCGGCTGGCCGGGTGGTCGACCTGCTTTGCATGCCCGAAGCGAACCCAGGCCGCGTCGCTGCCGGTTCGGTTCATCACATCGCCTTTCGCGCGCGTGACGGCGAAGAACAGCGGCAATGGCGAGAGCATTTGGTTGCGCTCGGATACAACGTCACGCCGGTAATCGATCGCGTTTATTTTCACTCAATTTATTTCCGCGAACCGGGCGGGATTCTCTTCGAAATCGCAACCGACCCGCCCGGCTTCACATTGGACGAAGACTTGAATCAACTCGGCGAAAGTTTGCAGCTTCCACCGTGGCTGGAGTCGTCTCGCTCGCAAATCGAAAAAGGTTTGCCGCCGATCGCACCTCCGACAAACCAATGACGCCGGATTTCATTCACGAGTTCGTTCCCGGCAGTTCGAATCGCACGCTGCTACTCCTGCATGGCACTGGCGGGAATGAGCGCGATCTCATTCCGCTTGGACGCGAGCTTGACCCAAATGCGGCATTGCTGAGTCCACGCGGAAAAGTTTTGGAGAATGGCATGCCGCGATTTTTTCGGCGGGTGGCTGAAGGCGTATTCGATCTGGAAGATCTGCAAAAGCGTACGCACGAGCTGGCCGATTTTGTCGCGGCTGCGGCGGATCCCTACGACATCGACAAAAAGAACATTATCGCGGTCGGCTACTCGAATGGCGCGAATATCGCTGCGAGCGTGTTGTTGCTGCGCCCGGAGACTTTCGCAGGAGCGATTCTGTTTCGCGCGATGTTGCCACTGGAGCCGCAGAAACCACTGGAACTCGCGAACGTTCGCGTCTGGATCGGCGCGGGAAATTACGATCCCATCATTCCGACATCGGAAACCCAGCGTCTAGTCGAACTTCTGCGACACGCAGGTGCAGATGTCACCGTCCGATTTCTTAACGCGGGACACGCTTTGACGCCCGAGGACATTTCGCTCGCCCGCGACTGGCTGCGCGGACTTTGAAGCTACGACATCGATTCCGTCAGTGTAGCTTCAGAGAAACGGAAGCGGAACCACTTCTACTGAGATTGGCCTGGCGGTTTGCGGGGTGGAATCTCCCGGACCAACTGCATCCAACTTCGTCCCGGAGCTGTTAAACCCGCGTTTCACATATCCGAGCGCGATTTCTTTTCCAAGCCGTTCGCTGCGCGTGGCACTGGTGATCCAGCCCGCTTCTTTCCCAGCCGTTGAAGGAACGGCAAGTTTCATTCCCTGCCGAACCGGGACATCGTTCACCGAAATCAATCCACACAACCGTTTGTTCGTCTGGCCCGACATCTTCATTCGCGAGATCACTTCCTGGCCGATGTAGCAGCCTTTTTCGTAATCGATCGTCCGTTGCTCCAAATTGGCTTCGATTGGGATAATCTCCTCCGTCAGTTCGAAGCCCCAGCGAGGAATACCATGCTCGATTCGCATGACCTCTGCAGCGGCAGAATCGAGAAATCCAAATGCCGAGGACAATTGTTGCCGAACAGCATCATGACACGCGGCATCGCTCCAGATGTCCCAACCTGGCTCGGCCAAGCGGCGCAGGGAAACGATCCGGCCGTGCTCCGGCGTTGGCGATTCTTCTGACAGAACGTGAAACAGCGAGAATTGATCGGTGACGTCTTCAATTTGAACGTCGTCGGCAATGACGTAGCGCTCCAGCCGAGCGCGGAGTGTTTCGCAAAGCTCCTGCTCGGCATCCACCAAAAAGCACTCCCCATGTGCACCAACGAAAATGTGGGCGTTCATCTTGCCCTTGGCATTGAGCACACACGCCTCGATGGCGACCGTTTCGCTGGCTTTGCGCAAATCATTTGTGATTTGTCCATTGAGGAACCGAAATCGGTCCGTTCCAGCGATACGAAACTTTGTGCGCGCGGAGAGATCGAGAAAGGTCGCTTGCCCGGCTTGGAACGGCTGCGTCATCCTTGTCCGGACGAAAACCGGCTCAGCAGCTGTTTCAGAAAGCCACGACGCAGCCCTGTCGTTTCATTAGCGGCTCCGCTCGCTGCTGCCGCGAAACCGAGTAAAGGTTGCTGGGAACCCGCATCTTGCGGTTCGACGCTTTGCGTCTCTGATTCAGCTGAGCCCGTAGTCGATTGACCGGCGTCGGTTTGCTCATCTTGCTCGACCGTTGACGGCTCTTCGTAAAATGCCGCAGCAGGCTCATGCAAATATTTGCGCGCGACCGATGAATAATCGTCGTCGCCGTGACCCCACTGCATTTGCTCAAGCAACTGGTCCCGGGCCGCAGCGGTCACCCCCAAGTCCAGATAATGCGACAAAGCGATCTGACTGGCGATCTGCATATCTTTCAGCATGTGTTTAACAGAAAATTGCGGCTCAAAATCGCGGTCGAGCATTTTCGGCAGCTTCAGCGCCAGAGTGCCAGAATAACTGGCATTGGCACGCATCGCTTCGACGAATTTCTCCAGCGGCAAACCTGACGCTTGGACCAGTGCAAGAGCTTCTGCTGCGGCCTGCGCGCTTGCGGCAGTGATCATGTTGGTTGCGATCTTGATGGCGCTCGCCTGGCCAACTGTTCCGATCTCGATAATCGCTTTGCTGCTGGCCTCGAGGATGGGGCGCGCCTCCCGCAATGCCGCCTCGGTCCCGCCAACGTAATAAACCAGTTCGCCCTTTTCAGCTGCGGGTTTGCTTCCGGTAAACGATGCCTCGACAAACTGCGCTCCTCGGCGTTCGACGATTTCCGCCGCAGCACGCATCGAATCCGGAGCGACAGTTGAATGCGCAAGGACGACGTGACGCGACGTAAGCTTTTCGCTTAGCTGCTCAACAGTCTGCAGCAGCGCTTCGTCATCGGAGACAAAGATCTGGATGTAATCGCAAATCCCCGCCAGTTCCCCAGGCGAACCGACAAAATTTGGAACAGGCCGCGGCGAGCGGTTCCAAACGTAAACCGGAAACCCTTTGCGGCGAAGATTCGCGGCGATTGCACGACCGATAATCCCGAGGCCGATGACGCCAATGTTTTTGTGGGTTGAGTAGGACATAGATGCGAGGCGCTCCATTGAGGCGACCGTTCACTTTCAGACTGGCGAGAAAAATGGTCGGACGCAATGCCGAAATTGGGCAATCCCAAACAGCAAGGTCCCATCTTTATTTTAGCGCGAATTCAGACAGGTAATAGAGCGCGACGGAGCCGACGGTCTGAAGACTCTGCGCGCTGATTTTATCCATTGTGTCATCGGCGGTGTGCCACCACGGAAAATCGAAATCAATGATGTCGAGCGTCGGAATACCAATCGCGTTCAGGGGCACGTGATCGTCGATCAGCTCCCGGCCAAGGTAGGTGAAATAACTTCGCAACTTAAGCGCTTCCGCGGCGGCAAAAATATCGCGCGCCATCTCAGCAGGGGAATCCGCGGGAAGCGTGATGCCGAGCGACCGGTCGCCAACCATGTCGAACAGGAGCCCGCCGCGAAATTGTTTCGCGCCGGCGCCTTGCAGTTGCCGGGCAAAATAGCGGCTCCCGTACAAACCATCAGCCTGAGAGAACTGCTCGACAGCTTCCTCGCCATCAAAAAACACGAGCTCAATTTTCCTGGCCAGATTCGGATGCTGTCCGATCACCCGGGCTAATTCCAGGAGCAGGCCAGTGCTGGAGCCGCCGTCGTTGGCGCCGACAAACCGAATGGTATCGAACATTTTGGTGTCGTAATGCGAGCACAACAAAAGCAAGGAGGACGAGGCATTCCCCTGGCCGGAAAACTGGGCAAGCAAATTTACGAAGTGGATCTTCCCCCGTGGAGTGTCGTCACTGAATGTTTGACGCGTTACCTGCCAGCCGAAACGCCGAAGTTGATCCTCGATGTAATCTCTGGATTTTTCGATAGCCGTCGATCCAGCCGGGCGCGGCCCGAAATCAACAAGCCGTTGAATATGAGCGAAGGCTTTCTCGCCGGAGAATTCTTCCCAAATCTTTGGCGGTCCACTCTTTGTCACTGAGGTAGCGAAGAAGAAAGCCAGAACCGCTGCTGCAAATGCAATCGCTATCCGATTATTCATCGCTTATCTGCTTCGAGGATTTTAACGCTCAACACTCCACGCCCAATGGTCAAAAAAAATGTCATCCTGAGCGGAGAGAAGGACCTCGCAATCGCAGCCAAGATTGCCCGCGGTACATTCTGTGAACCCACGGACCCAGCGTGAGATCCCTCATTGCGTTTGGGATGACCGCGCGTTGAACGGCTGAAGTGTTTCGTTCATGCCGCTTTAACGATTTAACGGTTCGACTCCGAAAGCTTTCGGAGCGGCGAAGTCAGCTCTCGGCCGGCGGAAGCCCCAAAGCAGCGACGATCCGCTGGAGATCGTCGGTTCCGTAGTACTCGATTTCAATCCGGCCGCGTTTGTCTCCGTGATGGATGGTAACGTGGGTGGCCAGATGTTGTTGCAAGCGGTTTTGTAAATCTTCTACCGCCGTTGCCGTAGCGCTGAGTTCAATCCCGATGCGTCGAGATTTCCGGCGAGGGCGTCCGATCCCAAGCTGGCGAGCAACCAGGCGCTCCGTGGAACGCACCGTGGCATTGCGCCGCAAAACTGTTTCCGCAGCGAGCAGTTGCTCCTCGGGCGCTTTTAATGCCAGCAGCACTTTCGCGTGACCGACTGAAAGCAAATTCTGAGCTAACCAGACTTGCACCTGCGGATGCAGATCCAAAAGCCGCAGCGCGTTCGCCACTGCCGCCCGACTGCGGCCCACTTTGAGCGCGATATCCTCCTGCCGCATTCCAAATTCATTGGCTAACCTGGCGTAGCCCTGGGCTTCTTCTATGGGGTTGAGGTCGGCGCGCTGCAAATTTTCGATCAGGGACAACTCGAGCACTTCCAGGTCATTAGCGCTTCGAATTATGGCGGGCACCGTGGCTAGGCCAATTTCCTGCGCGGCGCGCCAACGGCGCTCGCCGGCGATCAGTTCAAATCGCCCGCCTGCCTGTCCGCCACCGGACGGACTCGCCGTGGCGAGCCGGACGATGAGCGGTTGAATGATCCCATGCTGCCGAATCGAATCGATCAATTCCTGCAACGCTTCGCGTCCAAAATCTTTGCGCGGCTGCAACGCGCTCGGGACAATGGTTGCCAAGTCAATCTGGTGCACTCTTTCACCCGACTGTCCCCCATCTGCGCGCGGCGCGGCAACTGAAGGCGTGCCAATCAGCGCGCCAAGACCTTTACCCAGCCCAGACCGTGCCATGGGCCTGAGGCTACCGGAACAGCCTCATCAACGCAAACAGCAATCCGCTCGGACAGTGCGGCGTGGCACAGGCTTCCCAGCCTGTGGGGCGACCGCGCATCTTGCCTGGTCCCTGTACGGTTGTAATCCAGCAGGCAGGATGCCCGCTGGCCCCACAGCCAAGATGGCTGTGCTACGCTAGCCGGCCGTTGCCCCCTCCAATTCCGTCACCCCCCCTTAAAAAATTGTAAAAAAAGTATTGACACTCAAAGCCGAAATTCAGTATCAACGCGCATGGCTCCAAAACAGACACGGGACTTTTGCCCGGTACAGTTCTTTGTCCGTTCGGAGCCCAGTGAACAAGAAAAACCAAAACAAAACACGACCGGGAAAGAGAAAGAACACATCCCATGTATTCATTGATTCAACTTAAAACGTTAGTATGCGGACGAGATCCGGCTCGCTCGCTGCCTTTACGGCGCGGGTTCCTTCTCATCCCGCTCGTCCTTATCTGCTTTGGGCTTTTGTCCAGAGCGCAAGCGCAAGAGGGAGACATTGGCGGTGGCAACACCGTCGAGGGGTTCCACGCCCTTAACTCTTCCACCGTGACCGGCGGGTTCAATACCGGGCTTGGGTGGTACTCGGGAGGGTTCATAACGGACGCCTTTTTCAATACCGCTGTCGGCGCGGGATCGCTGGACCTCAACAATGGGAATTCCAATACTGCAGCCGGCACGGGAGCGATGTTGCTCAACATCACTGCCAACAACAACACGGCCGTTGGAACCGACGCGTTGCTGTTTAATGATTTCACCGTAACCTCGCCCTCCACTGCCAACGACAACACCGCCCTCGGTTTTCAGGCGCTCTTTAATAACCACGATGCGGGGAACAACACCGCCGTCGGTTCTGGCGCGCTGTTCAATAATGACTCGGCCGGAACCCTGCCCGCGACTGCCTTTGACAACACCGCCGTTGGCTTTGAGGCACTGTTCAGTAACACTGATGGCATCTTCAACAATGCTGTCGGCGCCGCTGCGCTCATCTCTAACACTACCGGATTCGGCAACAACGCTTTTGGCGAGTCCGCGCTTTTCTTTAATGCCATCGCCGCTGAAAACACCGCCATTGGTGATGTCGCGCTCGCGTTTAATGACTTCAGCGGAGCCGGCACCGCGAACAACAACACGGCAGTTGGCGGTGCGGCGCTCTTCAATAACGATGGTGGCAGTGAGAACACAGCCGTGGGTACAGGGGCAGGAGAAAACGTGATCGCTGGCTTCAATAACACTTACGTCGGCGACTTCGTTGGTATCCTCGTCCCCGACGAAAGCAATACGATCCGCATCGGCGACCTCTCGAACGGGAACGGGGCCGGGTCCTTAGCCTGCTACATCGGTGGTATCTTCTTCAACTTCCAGCCTGTTGGCGGCTCCGTTGTTGAAGTTACTCTAGACCTTGCGAACGACAAACTTGGCTGGGATATTGGCCCGAACCAGAGCGCACCTAGCGTACCTTCTCGTGGCGCACCTGCGCGTCGTAGCGCACCCGGCGCGCCCGCACAGCGCCCCACCCAGCACCAAGCCATGCTGAATGACAAAGTTGACAAGTTGCAAGCAGTGGTCCAGCTGCAACAGAAACAAATAGTGACTCTCACAGCCCAGCTCAAAGAGCAGGCCGCGCAAATCCAAAAGGTGAGCGCCCAGGTTGAAATGATCAAGCCGGCGCCCCGAGTGGTGGAGAATCGATAAAACTGTTATCGGGAGCGCTGTTAGAGAAGTCAGCGCCTCCTGAATACAAGCTCAGCCGCCGCGCGAAACCGCGCGGCGGCTGTTTTCTTTGTGACAAGCTGTAGCCACGGCGCTGTGTCGCCGTGCGGGTCGCCAATGCGGTTGAGCGCCTCGACCCGCCTTCGCCCAGCTACGGCGCGGCAGGCACAGCGAGGCGGCTACAACTTGTCGCGTTGAAGCAGGTATTCGAACGGTCGGAAAACAACCCCGCCAGCGCCGTAGGCACGTCAAGTTTCGTTTGACTACCCGTTGGTCTTCCGTTTTCTTGGTCCGAATTGCGGAAGACCAATTGCAGTTTACTCCTGATTATGAGAAAACTTTTTACCCTGACGATGCTCATCTCTTTTGCGATGATTTGCTCCTGCCAAAAACAAGATTCGGCGGCCGAACGACAACTTGCTCAACGGAAAGCGGAGCTGGACACACGCGAGAAAGCATTAGATGAAAGAGAGAAAGCGTTGGCCGAAAGGGCGAAAGCCACAACGAACATTCGGAGGATTCCCGCCGACGTTCAGGGCCGAATTGCGGACCCCGCCCAGCTGAAAGCTGAAAGAGCCAAGAGAATACAACAGCTCCCCCCCGACGTTCAGAAGCTGATTCCCGACCCGGCGCAGGTGCAAGCTGAAAGAGAGAAGAGAAGGCAACAAATGCTGGAACAATTACAAAGAATGAGGTCTGGGTCGGCAGGATCTCCTGCGGCTACTTTTACAAATCCGTCGGCAGCATCTCCTGCGGCCGAGGCCACTTCCCCAGCTCCGTCGCCGACTCCGCAGTAAGTCCGAGGCGCTACTTACGCGCCTCGTCAAAATCGCGGCAAATTCGCGCGTTGTTGTGCGAGATCCCGAGCGTATCGGAGCGTGTCGATGGAATCGACGTTCTTGTCGCACCGAATTGCCTTAATTCTTAGAAAACGCAACGCGAGTCCACTCACGTGACGCGTGCTGGGCTGGATTGAATTGAAGGCGACCTCGAGCACCATATCCGGTTTCACGAGATGCATAATCGGACAATACAAATCGCGTCGAGAAAAGCCAAGGCGTCCCCAATATTGTAGCGCAGTTTTCCAAACCTGCTGTATCGCCGATTTCTAAATCGGCGCGATGCGCGAGATCGAGCGGCCCGCTGGTTTGGAAACCCGTGACACGGCAGACTTGTTCGCCGCAGCGAATCCGTCCGGTGGCGGGGAAGTCTGCGCTACGGCGCGTCGTCCCGATTTTGGTTCCATCGGTTTCCGGCGCGGCATAGGTTTGCGCAATGCATCGCATTACGAACGCCAGCGCCAAAGTCTTTACCCTGGGCCATTCACCCGATCCGGATGACGCGTTCATGTTCTATGCGATGGCGGAGAACAAAATCGACCTCCGTGGTTATCGGTTCGACCATCAGTTGGAAGATATTCAGACACTGAATGAGCGGGCGCGGCGCGGCGAGCTGCATATCTCCGCCATCTCGATTCATGCGTATGCGTACGTGGCTAAGCACTACGCGCTGCTGCCGTGCGGGGCGAGCATGGGCGATGGATACGGGCCAGTCGTTGTGCAAAAACGCTCAACGCCTAACTCCCAACTCTCAACGCCCAATGCAGACTCGTTGCACGAGCGCGTGATCGCTGTACCGGGCGAGATGACAAGCGCGTTCCTCGCGCTTCAGCTCTTCCTCGGAAAATTTAGTTATGTCGTCGTGCCATTCGATCAGATTTTCGAGGCGATCAAAAGCGACCGCGCGGATGCCGGTTTAATCATACACGAGGGGCAACTCACCTATGCGCAATCCGGTTTTGAGAAAGTTGTCGATCTCGGAGAGTGGTGGAAGCGCGAAACTGGTTTGCCGTTGCCCCTGGGTGGAAATGTGGTGCGCAACGATATCCCGCCGGCAGTCCGGCGCGATCTCAGCGAAATTATTCGCGAAAGCATCGATTACGCTCTGGCGCATCCAGATGAGGCGGTGCGTCATTCGCTGGCCTACGCCCGCGGCATGAGCACCAAGCTCGCTGGTGAATTCATTGGCATGTATGTGAATGAATTTACTCGCGATTATGGTGAGACTGGACGCGCGGCTATTCGCAAATTTCTGACCCACGCACATGATAAAGGCTACATCGACGTTCCAATCGAAGTAGAATTTGTCGAATGACTCAAGCAGCGACGGCTTGGGCAGCCGTCGTGTTTCCTGTACGTCTGGGAAGCCGCCGTTTCTTGGCTTTCAAATTTTCTTGCCATGGGTCTGACGGCGGAAGTATCAATGAACGCTCGGTGAAGGCGTTGCTGCCAGGCAGAGGCGATCTTCTCCTTCTCACCAGAGTCGGAAGTTGGCTTCTTGCAGATGCGTTACTGGCTTTGGCCAGGTGCCCGATGAACGAACCAGTCGATCAAGCGAAAGCAGCTAGCCCGACCAGTGCCGATTTTTCGGAGAACACTGCGCGCGGAATCAACCATGGCAGACAACGACAAACGAAAGTTTGAGTTACCTTGGGGAACTCTGCTGCCGCTTCTGGCGGTACTCGCTGGAGTGATCGCAACGTACAAGCCATTGGTGAGCGAACGCCCGTCGATTGCGAGCGAAAAGACTGCTCCTGTGATTGCTGCGCAGGACGTCGATGCGCGCTTGTGGCAGGACCCGATTGGTGTAGCTCAAAAGCAAAAGTCGTTACTAGACGCACAAATCGACTCCGATCGAGCCAAAGGTAGCGCCCAACTGCACGATATCCGTGCGTTGAGCGATCTCCTCTGCAGTCGCGCTAGCGAATTCTGCGGGCATGTTTTGTTGCTAGCGGTGATGGTCGATGCCGGGCCGTTCAGCGAACAAGCCGAGTCGCGATTGCGCGTGCGCCAGGCCGTGCTCGAAGGGTTGAGCGAAAGCGGCTTTGTTCCGATCGACGGGGAGCACATTGGATTCGTCACTGCCACCTGGCCCCCGCCGCAGGCAAATGTGCCTTCGCCTGCTATTCCCCGCGCCTTGCTAATTCCATGGGAGGAATGTGAAGCGATCGACGATCCCAAAAAAGAAGTTTTTCCTCATGACACCAAGCGGGTTGTCGTGGTCTGGTTGCCGGCCGCAAATTTTAGTGTTAGCCCATTGCGGTGCATCGCTGCGCTGATCGATCAGCTCGCGCCGGAGGGCCTCCGTGATGAGATCGACATCAGATTGATCGGCCCGGCAAATTCCACGGGCTTGCAGAGCATGCTTCGCGAAGCGTGGTGGTATCCACTATGGCCGCTCAAGGATCATGCTTCCTTAGCGATGCAAAAAGCACTCGATGGGGTCCGAATAATTTCGCCTCGGGCGACCGCTTCCAATTCCATGCTTCTCTCGGGAGTAGATGCGTCCGCGCCTTCAAACAACTCCGTAAAAACTGTTCTTGAGGAGTCGACGGCACGCGGCCCTCGTGATGGCCTGCACTTTGTGCGTACAATCGCACCGGACGACACCGTCTTGCGTGAACTGATCGCGGAGTTAGCGCGACGTAGGATCGCCGTCGCCCCTCAAGTACACTCGGACGGTGAACCTATTTCAGAGCCAGCCCACATAGTAATTTTGAGCGAGTGGGACACGTACTACGGACGATCCATGGGTGCGACATTCGCTTCTCTAGCCGCCGCACAACCGAACTCGTCAACGGGGATAGACTCTTACTATTATCTGCGCGGAATCGATGGTCGGCTGCCGGGCGACGTGGTTAAAGACAACCAGCCCGAATCAGCGCAAAAAAATCCGACGGGCTTGGAGAGCGCCCCGACAGAGGCCACGGAAGGGCTAAATCATTCGGATTATCTTAGGCGCCTCGCGCGAAAGCTCAAAGAAGCCAACGCACGCTGGCAGCGAGACGATCGTAATGATCTGGGAATTCGCGCGATCGGTCTGTTAGGCTCGGATATTTACGACAAACTGATGATCCTGCGGGCTTTGCGTCCACAGTTTCGTGACGTCATTTTCTTTACCAATAATTACGACGCACATTTTGAGCGCCGCGAGGATTGGGGCGTCACGCGCAATCTCATCATCGCTTCACCTTTTGGAGGCGCACTACCTGAAAATTTCGCCCATCGGCCTGTCGCCCCGTTTCGCGACAACAACCAAACTGCGATGTACGCCGGCACACTGGTCGCAACGGGCCGAATGACAGAGGAACAAGCGGAGTATCTTTCATGGCAACCGCGCATCTTCGAAATCAGCCGACGCGGCGCCTATGATCTAAGCCCGCCGTGGTATCTCGACCAGAGAGATCTGTCCCGGCCCAAGCAGAACTGGTTTCGCGATTGGCTTTTCCCAAAATGGGGTCAGGAAGAATTGAATTTCACAAAAACTACCACGATCAAATTCTCGGATTGGCTTTCAGCGAGCTGCGTGATCTGGTCGAGTCCAACTTTTTGGCTACTGGTGATTGGGGCGGTCGCGCTCCTGGCAATTGCGGCTTGGATCAGCATCACCATTGCCAGCCCGACGCTGCGCGGGGGGGGCACAACACCGCAACGTTTACGAAGGGTTTTCGCCAGCACGACCTTTTGCCTCGTTTGCGGCGTACCGCTGATCATCTTTTCAGTCGCAATGTTCGCGCAATACAAGAGCGCTGACATCGCGCAATACAACCTCGGCGGCCCGACAAAGAGCGATTATTTGGCGAACCTTGGCGTAATTGCACGTGTCGCACAGGAGCCGCTGGCTTTTTTCTCGGGAATCAGCATCTGGCCGAGTGAAATGCTGCGTCTTATCGCGCTCATGCTGGCAATACATTTCATGGTCAAAGCAGGTATCGATTTGCGCGCTAATGAACGAGAGCTGGGTGAACGATTTTCTCTCGATCCGTTGCCGAAAACCCGCTTCTGCTGGCGGCATCTCGGCTTGGGCCTCGAGCAATGGCGTACTGCCCGCTGGGATGAGCCGGGATGGGAGCCGGATTTCTCCGCACAGGAAGCGTGGCACGCATATCTTTGCCGGAACAAATTCTGGCCGCGTTTTATCCGGATCGGTGTTCTTTTTACCCTCTATTTTTTATTCGCCTTCATCATCTTCAGACTTTTTCCGCCACCGCCAGCTCCGGCCCGGGGCGACCTCGCTTTCCGGTTCGATGCGGTGGTTATTCTCCTGGCCGCCATTGGCATGACGATCCTCTCGTTTTACGTCGTCGACGCCATCCAGTTGAACAGCAACTTCATTCGCATGTTTGCTCGCGAGGTCACGAAATGGGGCGACGCCGTGGTCGAAAAGTCCTACCGAAGTCCGCCGCTTCGCGAAGAGGAACTTTCTGCCTACAACGAAATCTTTTTTGTCGCGCAACGCACTCAGGTGGTGGCGCGTCTGATTTGGTATCCACTCATTGTCCTTACTTTGATGATTGTGGCACGGTCATCCTTCTTTGATAAATGGAGTTGGTCTCCCGGTCTCCTGGCTATCTATGGAATCAATGTCTGTTGGGCCCTCGGCAGCGCGATTTTGCTTCGGCGAGCGGCGGAGCAATTGCGCGACGCCACGCTAAGCAATCTGCAAATCTCACGCGTTAGGGGCCGCGCCATCGAAGACAAGCGTGCAACCTTCGACGAACTAATCGCCGAGATTCGCGACTTAAAGAAAGGTGCTTTTGCTCCGCTCACAGAACAACCATTTGTTCGTGCGATACTCGTGCCCTCTGGCGCTCTCGGTCTGCTCGCGCTGGGACAGCATTTGCTCGATCTGTTCTAGGAAACGAAAAAATCCGCGCCCCATTTCTGCGCTTGATTTTGACGTCAAAGATTGCGCCTGGAATTTTCTTGTCAGAAAGCCACCGACCAACATATCAATAAGGGCTCGGTGAGGGTACTGCTCCCAGCCAAGGCCGATCTTCTCCATCTCGACCGAGTCGGATGCTGCGTTATCGGCTGCGCGTTGCTAGCGTTTGGCGGCTGTGAGAAAAATCCAATTGACGAAGCGAAAGCGACTGGCAAAACAACTGCTGATTTTCCGCAGATTACTGCCGACATTTTCAAGCCGATGGACGGCGGTATTGATCTTTCGCCAGAGGAAATCATGGGCCGCAACACTTGGAACCTCTGGACGGGCGGCAATCAACATTTCTGGAATCAAGCGGCGCAAGACAGCTTCGGGCTGATGGACCTTTTGAAGATGCTCGACAACCGCAAGTTTCCCCGCGGCGAACGTTTCAAAACCTTGGGCTTGGTGAATGAGCCTGGATTTCGTGATGCCGGCAAGCCGGATGAGTTTGGATTATGGCTGGACGAGCAAGTCGAACCGGAACCGGCACGTATTGACGAAAGCATTTACGGCAAACCTTCCGGCGTCCTTGGCTTTCGGCTTTTTCCAAATCCAGAATTCACCGACGAGGCGCGCAAAAAATGGGACGGCAAACGTTTCTACGAAGACCCTAGCTATTACAATGACAACAAGCTCGTCCGGCCATATCGCGTCGGCGTTGCATGCGGCGCCTGCCATATTGCGCCAAATCCGAGTAATCCGCCGGCGGATCCAGAAAATCCGCGCTGGGAAAATCTCGCGTCAGCCATCGGCAATCAGTATATCAACGAGGGAAAAGTTTTCGCCTGCAACGTCGAAAAAGGCGGATTGTTTTACGAAATGCTCGCCGCACAGCCGCGCGGCACTTCCGATACCTCGCGGATCGCGACCGATCACATCAATAATCCGAATGCAATCAATGCGATCTTCTTGCTCGGGGAACGCAGGCGGATCGCAGTGTCAGAAAAGATGGCAGGCGGAACCCTCGCGCTCCCCTGTGAAAAGGAAGAAATGTTCGTTCCGCATATTTTGAAGGATGGCGCGGATTCCATCGGTGTCGCCGGCGCAACCATCCGCGTGTACGTGAACATCGGTATGTTTTCCGAGTATTGGTTGACGCGCCACAACCGCTTGATCGGGCTCACGCCGCAAAAGCCGTTCGAGATTCCTTATGCGCGGGAACATTCGGTTTTCTGGCGCGCCACCGAAGAGCGGCTCGACAACATCGCGGCGTTTTTCACCAGGCTAAAACCATTTCATCTGGCCGACACGCCCGGCGGGCAAACTTACATCACCGCGGATTCCGCCGTGATGACCCGCGGAAAAGAAGTGTTCGCTGAAAGCTGCGCAGTGTGTCACTCGAGCAAGCAACCGCCGCCGAATGTCGATCCGCGCTCTGGCGAAGGAAAGGGCTGGTTCCGCGCAGCCGTGCTGGATCCCGATTTTCTGAAGGACAACTTTCTTTCAGATGATAAGCGCTATCCATTGACTAAGATCGAGACCAACTCGGCGCGCGCGTTCGCGACAAACGCAAAAGCTCATCACATCTGGGACAACTTTTCTTCGCAGACTTACAAGGAACTCTCGCCGGTGGACGAGCTGGAATTTTTCAACCCGTTTGATGAGACGCATCCGATCAAATTCAAACCGAAAGATAAAGATGTCGCGCCTGGCTATTATCGCACGCCGTCGCTCGTTAGCCTTTGGAGCTCTGCGCCGTTTTTACACAACAACATGCTGGGAAAATTTACCGGCGATCCTTCCCTGGCGGGTCGCATGGACGCGTTTAGCGATGCGGTCGAAAAATTGCTCTGGCCGGAAAAACGGCTGAACAAGGATTCCATCTGGCGCACCCAAAACGAGTGCACGTTCCATTTGCGCAAGGAATTTGTGCCGAAACCGTTTGATAAGCTGGCAGGCTCGGACGGTTACATAAAAATTGGACCGATTCCGAAAGGAACACCTATTAACCTGCTGGCCAATCTGCAGCCGGACTTTCAACATGCTGACCTCTTTCTCAAAGCCGCGGACAAATTGATCAGGATAAATGCCGGGAACCTTTCGCCCGAAGCAGCCGACGCCGAACTGCGTAAACTAGTTCCCGACCTCATAGCGATGAACAAATGTCCGGACTTTGTTGAGGACAAGGGCCACTACTTCGGCACTGATTTGTCCGACAACGACAAGCACGCGCTAATCGAGTATCTGAAAACGTTCTAATCTCGCGTTAACGAAGGAAACAATATGGCTGTCACCGTTGCAGAAATGTTGAAAATGTCGCAGGCGCAACTCGACGACCTGTTCACTCAAAGTCCAACCGGCGAAATCCCAGGCGGCGAAGCCAAAGGCACGGCGATCATCGCGCCGGGAACGACTTACACACAGAACATGGCCAATTTCGTAAGTCATTTTGCGTGGCAGGGAAAAATTTTCGATCCAGCAAAGGGAACTTTGCGAAACAAGATTTTGCCCTTTGGGCTGAACGCGATCATCGCCAAGGTTTATAAAGGTTCGAGCTGGATGGATGGCAAGGAGTGCATCGTTCTTGATTATTCCGAAACTTCGCTGGTGGCGCATTGGGTGCGTGACGAGATTCGCGAAGTCGCGCCGCGCGTTTATCTGGGCAAAGTCTATTTGGGCAAAAAGCGATTGATTGATTTCGCCCTTGAATTTCCGGCATCGGGGTAATCGCATTCCGCGGCCATGGCCGACGCTCCAGATCAACCCGCAGGCAGCCGGCGCTGGAAGTGGCGTGCTGTGCTGCTCGCGATTGTGGGGCTTTTCATAATCGGCTGCTTGTATCTCGTCGGCCGCTTTACGCGTGATGAGCCCGTCACTTACACGAACCCGGAAGATCACTTCAAATATGGGTCAACCGGCGGGGAGCGCGAATCGGGCATTCCCTACTGGATTTGGAAGGTGTTACCGAAAATGTTCCCAGAATATTTGCCCGGAAAAACGTACACCCCGGGGAAAGAATATGTATCGCTAGGCTTCCTTTACGAGCCTGGCAAAGATCTACCGATTGGGGTTTCGCGTCGCAACACCCAGGGACTCGATCGGGTTTTTTTGAATTGCGCGATTTGTCACGCCGGCTCCGTGCGTGAAACGCCGCAAAGTACGCCCATCATCTACGCCGGCATGCCGTCGAACACGGTCGACCTCGAGGCGTTCGAACGTTTCATTTTTGCCTGCGCAACGGACCAGCGTTTCAACGCGCCGCGGATCATGTCCGAGATCGAAGCCATCGGCGGCAGATACGATTTCATCAACCGATTTCTGCTGCGCTTTTACGCTATCCCGTTCATGCGCGAACGCTTGCTCATGTTGAAAGGCCATTTCCGTTTCGCTGAATGGGAACCGGACGCCGGCCCCGGCCGCACCGACACGTTTAACCCGGCCAAGACGCTCCTGGAATTTCCTCTCGAAAAACTGGAAACGCGTGAGCTGGTTGGCCTGTGCGATTTTCCATCGATCTGGCTGCAAGGCCTGCGCAAGCAAAAAAATCTCCACGCCCACTGGGACGGTAACAACAGCCTCATGGAAGAGCGCAATAAAAGCGCATCATTTGGCACGGGGGCGTTCCCGCCCACAATCGATCTGAAACAACTCGCGCGCGTTGAGCAATGGCTGCTCACCAAAGAGCCGCCCAAATATCCGTTCGTCATCGATGCGCAACTCAGCACACAAGGCGAAAAACTTTACGCCGAATACTGTGCCAGTTGTCACGGACGCAACGGCCGCGATTTCAACGGCGAATACGTCGGCGACGTCGTGCCGATCGACAAAATCGGCACTGACCGTCACCGGCTCGATTCCTATACCGAAGAACTGGCCGTGGCTCAGAACAATCTCTACGCCGGTTATCCGTGGCGTTTCAGCCATTTCCGGAAAACTTTCGGATACGCAAACTTGCCGCTCGACGGCGTATGGCTGCGCGCGCCGTATCTGCATAACGGCTCAGTACCCACATTGCGCGATCTGCTGAATCCCGGCGCCGAACGCCCGCCGGTTTTTTATCGCGGATATGATGTGTTCGATCGGGCGAAGGTCGGATTTGTTTCCGACGTGAGCCGATTCGACGACGAGGGACGCAGCAAAGATGAAGCGGTAAACCCAAGGCAATACTTCAGGTTCGACACGCAAGTAAAACCGGGCGGCGCGATTCCGCGCGATCGGAACGAAGGTAATTCAAATGTCGGCCATGAAGGGCGGGAATACGGAACGATGCTTTCTGCCCAGGAGAAAGACGCAATCGTGGAATATCTGAAAACATTTTGATCAACGCCTGACGAATGAAACGATGAGCCTGCAACCAAAAACGAAGCGCATCCTTTTGGTTTCCGCGATTGTGCTCGTGGTTCTCATAGCGCTGGGCACTTGGTTTACATGGATAAAATTTTTCCGCGAAGAGAAGGAAGTGTTCGCGAACGAAGAAGAACATTTCAAATACGGTTCGCTAGGCGCGGAGGGTGATCGCGGTATCCCGTATTATCTCTGGCTGGTTTTGCCACGCGTCTTTCCCGACCTCATGCCCGGACCGGGTGGCTACAAATCACTCGGCGTGGTCTGGGAGGAAGGACATGAAATTCCGGTTGGCTTTTCAAAGAAGGTGGTCGGCTTCGCGCGGATCACCAATAACTGCGCGGTCTGCCATGCCGCGACCTACCGTTTGCGCGAGGACGAAGTGCCGCACGTTGTTGTCGCGGGCCCGGCTCACACCAACAATGTGCAAAGCATGTTGCGGTTCTTGTTTAAGGCCGCGCACGATCCCCGGTTCAATTCGGACATTATCATGAATGAAATCCGGCTGGTGAGCGCGAACAACTACGGCAACGGCGGCCTCTCATTCATCGATCGACAGATTTACCATTACCTGCTGATCCCATTCACCAAGAAAGCGCTGCTCCAACAGGAAAAACAATTCACCTGGATGGAACGCTACGTCACCGGCGGCAAGCCAAAGCCGCATTGGGCCCCGGGCCGCGATGATGCGATGAACCTGACAAAATATTTCATGACCAGCATGGCGGAGGACAACACGTTTGGGCCAACCGATTTTCCCTCGATCTGGAACCTCAGCATCCGCAGCGGAAAGGATAACGCTGGGAAACAGATGTTGTTGAACTGGACCGGCGATACGCCGGCTGTGCGCTCGGTCTTGATCGATTCCGCGCTCGGCCTCGGCGCGCCGGCACGGCCGTGGTTCTTACAGCGGATGGCCGACCTCGATCAATATCTCAGCAATCTGCCGCCGCCGCCGTGGCCTTTTGGTGAGACGAATCCAATCAACCAGCAAATGGCCGGCGATGGCCAGAAAATCTACACGCGTGACTGCGCCGCGTGCCATGAGCCGCGCGCTGAATTTACAAACAAGGTGATTCCCATCACCGAGATCAAGACCGATCCGGAGCGGATGTATTCATGGTCGAAAGACGCGGCCGCAGAAGCAAACCGGCGCGTCAAACAACTGGGGATCGATCGTCCGCCGATGGTGGAGACCCAAAATCCATACGGATACGTTTCGCCGCCGTTGGATGGAATCTGGCTGCGCGCGCCCTATCTTCATAATGGCTCGGTGCCGACCTTGCGCGACTTGCTGAATCCGCCTAATGAGCGTCCCCAGACTTTCCATCGCGGCTACGATGTCTTCGATCCGGTTAAAGTTGGTTTCAAAGAGCCGCAACCGCGACCAACCGGGCCGAATGGCGAATTAACGGAGCCGTATTTTCTTTTCGATACGAGAGAAAAAGGAAACGGCAGCCAAGGTCACGCGTACGGCACCCAGCTATCGAACGAGGACAAAGAGAGATTGCTTGAGTATTTGAAGACGCTTTAACAATAAGGTCGTGATTCGTTAAAGCGTTGAAGCGGATTGCTCGCTGCGCGGCAAATTCTGGGGAGCACAGGCTGCCAGCCTGTTCTTTTCGGCAGCCTGCCGAAAATCTTCTACGCACACTCAAACTTCTTTCGTTTACGCGCGGTGTCGTCGGCAAGCTGCCGACGACTACAGGCTAGGAGCCTGTGCTCCCCAGAAGCGCGCCGACCCGCAGTTTTATCTTGCCAAGCTTGCCAAGTTTTTCCACACTCGGTGTCGCTAAACGGATCTGAATCAGGCGGAGGAACTTTTCCCCGCTAGGTTCTTCGTCTCCTTCCGGACCCGTCACCCCAAAAAAAATGATATAGCGGGGAAAAGGAAAGGAAGAATCATGACTCAGAAAAACCAAATCAAAAGAGCAGCGCCATCACTGTCTCTGGTCGCGCTTGTGCTTGCCTGCTTTGGGCTTTTGCCACAAATGCAAGCACAGTTACCCCCAGAGATACCTGGGAATCCGGACGGGTGCTATCCCGCGTTCACGACGGCGGAAGGGTGCAACGCCCTCGCTCTCCTCGGGGCCGGCATAGGAAACACAGGAGTTGGCTGGTATTCGCTCTTTTTAGCCGGTGACGCCAGCTTCAACACCGGTGTTGGCGCTGGAGCACTGGCCCTCACCACTACGGGGGCGGATTCCAATACCGCAGTCGGCACTGCAGCGATGTTGCTCAATACCAGCGGCTTTCAGAACGTGGCCGTTGGAACTAGCGCGCTCGTCTTCAACGACAGCGGCATTCGCAACAATGCTGTCGGCGCCTTTGCGCTCTATAATAACTTCGACGGCAACAGCAACAACGCTTTTGGCAATCAGGCGCTTCTTCAAAATATTCACAGCATTGCAAACACTGCCATTGGTGCTAACGCGCTCCTGAATAATGACTCGAGCGGCAGCGGCACTGCCAACAGCAACACGGCAGTTGGCGCTGAGGCGCTCCTCACTAACATTGATGGCGCCTTAAACACCGCCGTGGGTGTCGGCGCGCTCTTGAACAACCAGGCGAACTTTCTCACCGCCGTTGGTGTTGATGCGCTATTTTCTAACAGCATCGGCACCAGGAACACGGCGGTTGGCACGGCGGCGCTCACTAGTAATGACTCGACCGGAAACGGCCTTGCGAACCGCAACACGGCCGTTGGCTTTACGGCGCTCACTGGCAACATTGATGGCGCTTCAAACAACGCCGTCGGCGATTCCGCGCTCGCCAACAACACCACTGGTAGTTTCAACGAAGCCATGGGTGTTAATGCGCTGCTTAATAACCTTGATGGCGCTGGAAACATAGCGATCGGCGACGATTCACTCGATAACAACACAAGCGGCGCTGCTAACACAGTCGTTGGTTTTGTGGCCGGAGGTAACATCGTACTAGGTGCCGGTAACGTCTATCTCGGTGCAGGCGTGGCCGGTCCTGCCGATGAAAGCAACACCTTCCGAACGCGCGATATCGGCAGCACTCCGCAATTGAGCGGCATCAACGTTACCATCGATGTGATCTCCGCTCCCGGGACCGCTGGTTTCGTGAGGCTTGGCCACGACGCCTCGTCGCGACGCTATAAGGAGGACATCAAGCCCATGGATAAGGCCAGTGAAATCTTGTTCGCGCTCAAACCAGTCACCTTCCGGGCTAAAGGGAATATGGACCCAGCCCGCGTCAAACAGTACGGTCTCATTGCTGAGGATGTGGCGAGCATCGATCCCGATCTGGTTGTTTACAACTCGGAAGGAAAACCTGAGGCTCTGCGCCGTGACTCAATCAACGCGATGTTGCTCAACGAATTCCTCAAAGAACACAAAAAGGTCGAGGAACAAAACCGCAAACTGGAGAACCAGGACACCAAGATTCAACAGCAGGAATTGGCGATCGCGCAGATGAAGAAAGATGTAGAAACGCTCGTTGTCCACGTCAAAGGACAGGACTCAAAAATCCAGAGAGTGAATGATCAGGTGGAAATAGGCAAAGCTGCGCCGCAGCTCATCGCGAGCGACGAAGAAGGGGCAGACTTGTAGCGGTGCTCGCCGCGGCGGGCATCGAATGCCCAGTTTTTCACTAGGCGTTTGACACAAACGCCTCTACAACGCTGCGCACGAACTGCGAGAGTTGAAAGGTCGGCTCTACGTCCAGAACGGCGCGCCGCGCGAAAACCGCTTGTCTGCGCGGCGGTTCTCCGGCAGTTTCGCTGTGTCATGCCGGCAAATCGCAAACTTGGTTGTCTCAGTATCTTTTTGTTTGTCGCGCTTTGCGCCAGTCTGTTCGTGAACT
>Ga0209376_1001329_pt1 | contig 25196 bp, 23 predicted proteins | sample GraSoiAngelo_134_FD_185891 | JGI IMG/M metagenome (GOLD analysis project Ga0209376, IMG submission 185891) | Grasslands soil microbial communities from the Angelo Coastal Reserve, California, USA - 14_0929_05_30cm (SPAdes) (version 2) | ecosystem: Environmental > Terrestrial > Soil > Grasslands ... | reverse complement strand
GTCGCGGGGCAGGGGCCTCGCCGGCCGAGGCGCGGCTATGAAGAGAAGTGCGCGCCGCAGGCCGCGTCGCGGGGCAGGGGCCCCGCCGGCCGAGGCGCGGCGATGAACGAGGCCGCTGAGTTAGACTCTCCCCCATGAAGGGCGCCGAACACCCGTACCAGGGGCGCGGCCTCATTGCCGACCCCATCCATCAGTACATCCTCTACACGCGACCCCGCGGCCTCGCCGGCGAGGCCACCGAGCAGGACCTGATCGACACCGCGTGGGTCCAACGGCTGCGGCGCGTGCCCCAGCTGCAGTCGGCGCGCTGGGTCTATCCGGCGGCCGAGCACAGCCGATTTCAGCACTCGCTCGGTGCGATGCACCTGGCGGGGCGCCTGGCCCAGCAGCTCTACCCGTCGCTCCGCGTGATCTTCCCCGACGCGCCGTCGCCCGCGCTGATCGAGGAGCTGCTGCGCATGGCCGGCCTGCTCCACGACGTCGGCCATGGGCCGTTCGGCCACTTCTTCGACGACAACTTCCTGGTCGACTATGAGCTGACCCACGAGCTGGTCGGCCAGCGGATCATCCGCGAGGAGCTGGCGGACATGCTCAAAAGCCTCCGGCGCAGCCCGAGCGGCGCGTTCGAGGCCGGCGAGTCCATCGACCCGGAGTGGATTTGCTACCTGATGGGGAAGTCCTACACGCAGCCGCTCGAGTCACATCCGCGCTGGCTGCCGCACCTGAAGCCGCTCCTCTCCGGCGTCTACACCGCGGACAACATGGACTACGTGCTGCGCGACGCCTACATGTGCGGCGTCGCGGTCGGGCCCATCGACATCGACCGCATCATCTATTACTCGTTCTTTTCCGAGAAGGGCCTGACCCTCGACCGCGCCGGCCTGCAGGCGTTCACGATGTTCCTGAACGCGCGCTTCTACATGTACACGAACGTCTACTACCATCGGACCACACGCGGGATCGACCTGCACCTCAAGGAGATCTTCCGGGAGACGATGCGCATCGCGTTTCCCTTCGACCTGCGCAAGGAGCTCCACCCGTACCTGCATCTCACCGAGTGGACGCTGCTCGAGGACGTGGGCCGCTGGCACGACGACGAGGATCCGGCGAAGCGGGCGCTCGGGCTCGAGTGGCGCCGCGTGCTCGATCGGAAGCTCAAGTGGCGCATGTCGAGCGAGGAAGTGCTCGACCAGTTCGAGGCCCGCAAGGGCCAGGGCTTCCTCGACGTCGACACCGTCAAGAGGCGCGTGCGCACGTTCCTGCCGCCGGCGCTGCGCGATGTGCCGTTCGAGATCGACATGGCGCTGCAGGACCCGCGGCCGCTGAATCCGCTCAAGATGGGCGACCGCCAGATCTACGTCTACGACAGCGCCTCGCGGCGCGTGTCCGAGGAGCCGCTGACGGAGATCTTGAAGTATCTGCCGGGGAAGGTGGCGCAGTGCCGGATCTTCGCGATGACGCACCAGCACGACGCCGAGCTGGCCCAGGCGCTGAAGCGGGCGCTGAGTGAGGAGCCGCCCTCCATCGTCACCAACGTCTGACCGACGTGACCGACCGTCTCTACTGGCCGATCTGGTTCTGCGCGGCGCTCCTCACCGGGATCGTCGCGGGCTTCATGCTGGGCCACGCACTGATCCTGGCGCGGTTCATCGACTGGCTGCTCCTCTCCGGGACGCCCTCGCTGGGCCAGGCCTACGCGGCGTTCCGCGCGTCGGCCGGGCGCGCGGGGCTCGACGGCTACTACGCGGTCGCGGGCCTCCAGGTGATCGGCACCAGCGCGTTCCTGATCGTATCGCTCGCGGCGCGCCGCCACCGGGCGGCGGCGCTGGTGGCTGGACTGGCCGGCGCGCTCTGGGTCGCCGTCCACTACGCGTCGGGCTTCGGGGCGCTGGAGGCCAGGGTTGTTCGCGCGGGGGGCGAGATCCCGCGCGAGGTCGCCGGACGGTTCGTGGACTGGAACGTGCCGATTCATCTCTTTCACGCGGGGACGCTGGCGGTGGCGCTGGGCGCGCTCCTGTCCGTGCCGCTGGCGGCGCTGCGTCAGAAGGACTAGGTCATGGAAAAGTTCCGGGGCGTCGACTACTACGGCATCGAGCGCCTCCTGTCCGAGGAAGAGCGGATGATCCGCGACGCCGTTCGCGACTGGGTCGAGGCCGAGTTCCTGCCGCTGGTCGTCGAGCACCACCGCGCCGGCACGTTCCCGGTTTCGCTGATCCCGAAGCTCGGCGAGCTCGGCGTCTTCGGCGCAACGCTCAAGGGCTACGGCTGCGCCGGGCTCAACAACGTGGCCTACGGCCTGATCATGCAGGAGCTCGAGCGAGGCGATTCCGGGCTGCGCTCGGCGGCCTCCGTGCAGAGCGGGCTCGTCATGCACCCGATCTACTCCTACGGATCCGACGCCCAGAAGGAGAAGTGGCTCCCCGAGATGGCGCGCGGCACCAAGATCGGCTGCTTCGGCCTCACCGAGCCCGATCACGGCTCCGACCCGGGCGCGATGAAGACGCGCGCCCGTCGCCAGGGCGACGCCTACGTGCTGAACGGCACCAAGCTCTGGATCACGAATGGCTCGATCGCAGATGTCGCGGTGGTGTGGGCCAAGGAAGACGATGGAGAGATTTACGGCTACCTCGTGGAGCGGGGAACCCCAGGATTTTCCACCATTGATATCCCTGGCAAGTTCTCGATGCGCGCGTCGATCACGTCCGAGCTGTCGTTCCAGGACTGCCGCATCCCGCTCGAGAACAAGTTCCCGAACGTCAAAGGGCTCCGCGGCCCGCTCGGCTGCCTCAACCAGGCGCGCTACGGGATCGCCTGGGGGGCGGTGGGCGCTGCCATGGCGTGCTACGACTGGTCCTTGCAGTACGCCCAGCAGCGCATCCAGTTCGCCAAGCCGATCGCCTCGTTCCAGCTCGTCCAGCAGAAGCTGGTCTGGATGATCACCGAGATCACCAAGGCCCAGCTCCTCTGCCTGCAGCTCGGCCGGCTCAAGGACGAGGGCCAGGCCCGCCCGCAGCAGGTCTCGATGGCGAAGATGAACAACGTGCAGATGGCGCTCGACAGCGCGCGCCTGGCCCGCGACATCATGGGCGCCGCCGGAATCGTGGACGAGCACCCCGTGATTCGCCATATGATGAATCTGGAGACCGTGAATACCTATGAGGGTACGCACGACATCCACACCCTGATCATCGGTCGCGATATCACCGGGCTCGACGCGTTCGGGGTGTAACGCTCCAGGAGGGTTTTTCATGCGCGTGCTGATCGTTGACGACGACCCGGAGGTCCGGGACGTGCTCGCCGAGGCCTTCCGCATGGAGGGCCTCGACGTGCTCGAGGCGTCGAACGGGCTCGAGGCGCTGCTCTACGTCAAGCGCGACCGTCCCGACGCCGTGGTGCTCGACCTCATGATGCCGCGCCTCGGGGGCGTCGAAGCGCTCAAGCGCATCCACGACTTCAACCCGGGCATCCGAGTCCTGGTGGTGACCGGGACCGACGATCCCGAGCTCCATCGCCAGGCGACCGCGTCGGGCGCTTCCGCCGTGTTCACGAAGCCGGTGGCCATCGCGGCGCTCGTGGCCGCGCTGGCCGCGCCCGCGCTGGCCGCGGCCCCGCCGGTGCCGCCGGCCCCGCGCCGCCCGGCGCCCGCACCGGCCAAGCCGGCGTTCGCGCCGACCGGGCACATCCTCGTCGCGGACGACAACCCCGAGGTGCGCGAGATGCTCGAGGACGTGCTCACGTCGCTGGGCTACGTCACGAAGACCGCCGCCGACGGCACCGAGGCCGTACGCGCGGTCATCGCCGACGCGCCCGACGTGGTGCTGCTCGACGTCTACATGCCCGGGCTCAGCGGTGTCGGCGCGCTGCCGACGATCGTGGCCGTCGCGCCCCACACCAAGGTCATCATGATCAGCGGCAGCGCCAACATCGACGTGCTGAAGCGATCACTCGCGTTCGGGGCCCACGACTACGTCACCAAGCCGTTCGAGATCTCGAGCCTCTCGCGCGCGATCGAGACGGCGCTCGCGATGAAGCGGCTCGAGTCGAGCCGAGACAGCTAGCCCGCTCGGCCCGGCGGCGGGACGGCGTTGTAGATCGCGCCGCCGCCGTCGCGATACCCGCGCAAGAGGCTCGCCGCCTCTTCCCGGCCCACGCCCCACACCGTGGTGACGCCTCGCTCGGCGATGTACGCGTACGACTCGGGGAACACCGGGCCCTCCTCGAAGCCCACCGCCATCGCGTCCTCACGCGTCGCGGCGATCACCAGTCGGCTCACCCCGCTCCACAGCGTCGCGCCCAGGCACATCGCGCACGGCTCGCAGCTGGTGACCAGCTCGTGCGCCGGCTGCCCGGGCGCTCGGAGCGTGAACGATCCGACGCGCTGCTGGGCGAGCATCAGCGCCACGATCTCGGCGTGCAGGACGGAGTTCTGGCGACGGACGACACTGTTGACGCCGGCCGCGACGATGCGGCCGGACCCGATCTCGAACACGGCGGCGCCGAACGGCCCGCCGGCCCCCCGATGGACGTTTTCGCGCGCGAGGCGGATGGCGAGCGCCATCTTCTGCTCGTCGGTGGCATAGCTCGCGCCGGCCGCGGTCACCGCGTCGACCCACGCGGGCACGTCGATGACCAGCTGAGGTCCCGAGGCCTCCACTACCGGGGCGTCGCGACGCGCGGTGCGGCGTCCTGGACGTCGAGATCGCGCGCGCGGGGCGCGACGTGGCCGAACGCGCGGATCGTCGCGCGCGGGAGCGCTGCGTGCATCGCGGAGTAGTGTAACATTGTGGCGTTATGGCGGACTCAAAGCCGGCCGCTTACACGGCACCGGCGCTCGTTACGTCGACCTCCGATCCCGTCAGAGCGAACGCGAAGCTGATCTCGCTCCTGGCGCTCGGCCACTTCGTTGTCGATCTCAATCAGGGCTCGCTGCCGGCGCTGTTGCCGTTCTTGAAGGCGGCGCACCAGCTGTCGTACGCCGCCGTCGCCACGATCGTGCTCGCCGCGAACGTTGCCTCGTCGCTCGTGCAGCCGGTGTTCGGCTACTTCGCCGACCAGAGCGCCCGGCGCTGGATGCTGCCGATGTCGGTCTTGCTGACCGGCGCCGGCTTCGCGCTGATGGGGCTGGCGCCCGGATACGGCACGCTGGTGGCGCTCGTGCTCCTGATGGGGTTCGGCGTCGCCGCGTACCACCCCGAGGGCTACAAGACCGCGACCAGCGTCGCGGGTGAGCGCAAGGCCACCGCGCTCTCCTGGTTCTCGCTGGGCGGCAACGTCGGCGTGGCGCTGGGCCCGCCGGTCATCACCGCGCTGGTCACCGCGGCGGGGTTGGCCGGAAGCCTCGGGCTGCTGGTACCGACGCTCATCGTCTCGGCGCTGCTGCTCGCGGTGCTGCCCTCGTTCGCGGAGTCGGCCGCGCCTCGGGCCGCCGCGGCCGCGGCGGCGCGGGGCGCGAACATGCCGGGCGCGATGGCGCTGCTGATCCTCGTGGTCACGATCCGCTCGTGGGCGACCCTCGGGTTCACGACGTTCGTGCCCTTCTACTACATCGACGTGCTCGGCGCCGACCCGCGGCTCGTCGGGCCGCTGCTGTTCGTCTTCCTCGGCGCTGGCGCGCTCGGGACCGTCGCCGCGGGACCACTCGCCGACCGCTGGGGCCCGCGCGCGTTCACGCAGTGGGCCCTGCTGGCGGCGCTGCCGTTCGGCGCGCTCTTCCTCGTGGTGAAGGGCGTCCTCGCGTTCGTGGTCCTCGGGATCTTCGGCGCGCTCCTGACCTCGAGCTTCACGGTGTCGGTCGTCCTCGGGCAGGCCTACCTCCCGCGCCGCGCGGGTATGGCCTCCGGGTTGATCGTGGGCTTCGCGATCGGCGCCGGCGGCGTCGGCGTGACGGTGCTGGGATGGATCGCCGACCGCTATGGCCTGCCCACGGCCCTCTGGATCACCGCGTTCACGCCGCTCGCGGCATTCGTGGCGAGCCGGTTCCTGCCGGCCCCGCGCGCTCACGACGACCGGTGAACGACGGGCTCCCGCTTCAAGACGGTGAGCAGGTCCTGCTCATCGATCAGCGCGGCAAGCGCCACCTGATCTTTCTCCGCAAGTCGGAGACCTTTCACTCCGACCGCGGCTGGGTGCCGCACGACGCGATCATCGGCCAGCCGGAAGGCAGCTGGGTGCGGAGCTCGATGGGCCTGCGCTATCTGGCGCTGCGGCCCTCGCTCGCCGAATACGTGCTCGAGATGCCGCGCGGCGCCCAGGTCATCTATCCCAAGGACCTGGCGATGATCCTGTTCTGGGCGGACATCTATCCCGGCTGCCGCGTGCTCGAGGCCGGCACCGGCTCCGGCGCCCTGACGCTGGCGCTCCTGCGCGTCGTCGGCCCCGATGGGCGTGTCATCACCTATGAGCAGCGAGACGAGTTCGCGCGCCGCGCGCTGGCGAACATCCACATGCGCCTCGGCGAGGTCGCGAACCTCATCGTGCGGCTCCGTCCGGTCGAGGACGGCCTGCCCGAGGAAGAGCCGGTCGACCGCGTCCTGCTCGATCTGCCGGAGCCGTGGCGGCTCACGAGCCTCGTGGCGGCGGTGCTCCGACCCGGCGGGATCTTCCTCTGCTACGTGCCGACGATCGTCCAGTCCCAGCAGATCGCCGAGGCGCTCCAGCGCGAGCGGCAGTGGGCGCTGGTCGAGACGTTCGAGACGCTCTACCGGCCGTGGAATATCGAGGGCCAGTCGGTGCGGCCGTTCCACCGCATGGTCGCCCACACCGGATTCATCACGGTCGCGCGGCGGGTCGTGCCCGAGGAGGGCGCCGCGCCGCCGGCGCGGGTGCGCCACCTCGAGGCCGAGGATTAGCGGCGCCGCATGATCACGTTGATGCGGCGGCATCGCAAGGCGCTCCAGATCGGCCTGCTGGTCGTGATCGCCGCGTTCGTCGCCTCGCTGTTCGTCTTCGGCGCGACCGGCTCCCGCGGCGGCGGCGATCCGCGCGACACGGTCGCGACGGTGAACGGCGAAGTCATCCCGATCGAGCGGTACCAGCGGCGCTACAAGTCGTACATGGAAGCGTACGCGCAGATCTACCGCGACCGGTTCTCGCCGGAGATGGCCGAGCGGCTCGGCCTGCCGCAGCAGGTCGTCGGCGACCTCGTCCAGGAGGCGTTGATCGTGCAGCGGGCCGGCGCCGAGGGGCTCGTGATCACCGACGAGGAGCTCAACGCGCGGATCCACGCGATCCCGGCGTTCCAGGAGAACGGCCGGTTCTCCCTCAAGCGGTACCAGGAGATCCTCAAACTGCGCGGCTTCAGCGCCGCCGGGTTCGAGGGCGAGATCCGCCGCGAGCTGACGCGCGCGAAGGTCGAGAACGCGGTGAGGAGCGGCGTCAAGGTGTCGGAGACCGAGCTCGAGCAGGCGTTCCGCCTGCGGCGTGAGGAGGTCCGCGTCGCCTGGGCGCTGATCGAGCTGCCATCGATCGTGGCCGCCACCGGCGCCACCGACGAGGAGATCGCCGCGTACCTCGCGCAGCATCCCGACGAGTTCCGCCAGCCGGACCGCCGGCGGGTCCAGTACGTCACGATCAGCGCGCGGGACTTCGTGACGCCGGTGAGCGATGCGGACGTCGAGAAGTACTACCACGAGCACGCGGCGGAGTTCGAGAGCCCGCGGCAGGCGCACGCCGCGCACATCCTCGCCCGCGTCGGCGAGACCGGCGGGAGCGAGGCGGACGACAAGGCGCGCGGCAAGATCGCCGACGCCATCCGGCGGGCCAAGGCGGGGGAAGACTTCGCGAAGCTCGCCAAGGAGCTCTCGGACGACCCCGGGTCGGCGTCGCGCGGCGGTGACCTCGGCTTCGTGGGCAAGGGTGAGGTGGTGCCGCAGTTCGAGCAAGCGCTGTTCGCGCTGAAAAAGGGCGAGGTCTCGGCGGAGCCCGTGCGCACGCCGTTCGGCTTCCACGCGATCAAGGTGTTCGAGGTCAAGGAAGGCGGACGCAAGCCCCTGAAGGAAGCCGCGGCGGCCATCAAGAGTAAGCTCTCGGCCGAAGCCGCCGAGCGAGCCGCGAAGGCGAAGGCCGACCAGATCCGCCCGCCCCTGCAGGCCGCGAAAGATTTCGTGGCCGAGGCGAAGAAGCTCGGCCTCCGCCCGATTGAGACGACGATGGCCCGCGTCGATCGCGTGGCCGGCCTCGCCGCGCCGGATCCGCTCGAGGAGGCGGCGTTCGGCCTCTCGATCGGCGGCACCTCGGCGCCGGTGGCGACGCCGGTGGGGCTCGTCGTGCTCAAGAGCGTCGAGGCGATACCCGCCGGCGTCCCGCCGGTGGCCGAGATCAAGGACAAGGTCACGGCGTCGGTGAAGCGCCAGAAGGCGGAGACGGCGGCGATGGAGCGGGCCAAGCAGCTCGCCGCCGACGCGCGGGCCGGCGACTTCGGCGCCGCCGCGAAGAAGGCGGGCGCCACGGCCGGCGAGACGCCGCGCTTCTCGCGCGCCAAGCCGGCCGAGCGGCTGCCGGGTGACGCGATGCTGGCGGCGCTCCAGACGCCGGCCGGCCAGCTGAGCGCGCCGGTCAAGGCGCAGCAGGGGTATTACGTGCTCAAAGTGCTGGAGCGCGTGGCGCCCGATATGGGTGGTCTCCAGGCCGAGCGCGACAAGCTCCTGAAGGAGATCCTCGCCCAGAAGCAGAGCCTGGCGTGGGAGTCGTGGCTCGCCGGCGCGCGGGCGAACGCGAAGATCGAGACGCACCTGCCCGCGTCGCGGAGGGGTTGAGCCCCGGCTGCCGCTCACGGGCTCATGCTAAGGTTAGGGCCATGTCCGTCCAGCGCACGCCGATGACGCGTCCCGGCTTCGAGAAGCTGCGCGACGAGCTCGATCGGCTCAAGCGTGTCGACCGGCACGCGATCACCAAGGCGATCGCCGAAGCCCGCGCCCACGGCGACCTCTCCGAGAACGCCGAGTACCACGCCGCCCGCGAGAAGCAGAGCTTCATCGAGGGACGTATCGCCGATCTCGAAATGAAGGTCGGGAACGCCGAGGTCATCGAGCCTCCGACGTCGGGCGACCGCGTCACGTTCGGCTCGACGGTGCTCCTCGAGGACGAGGGCGGCAAGGAGATCCGCTATCAGATCGTGGGTTCCGACGAGACAGATCCCGCGCGGGGCCGGATCTCGGTGATGGCCCCGCTGGCCCGCACGCTCATCGGCAAGAGCGTCGGCGACCGGGTGACCGCCCAGCTTCCCGCCGGCAAGAAGACCTTCGAGATCGTCAAGGCGAACTTCGCGTGGACGGCGTGAGGGCCTAGCGTGCCGACCGCGCGCGTCGACGGCGTCAACCTGTACTACGAGGCGGAAGGCGCGGGCCAGCCGCTCGTCTTCGTCCACGAGTTCGCGGGCGACCACCGCAGCTGGCATCCGCAAGTGCGGTTCTTCTCGCGCCGCTACCGCACGATCGCCTTCAACGCCCGCGGCTACCCGCCGTCCGACGTGCCCGAAGGCGTCGAGGCCTACTCGCAGGATCGCGCCGCCGAGGACATCCGGGGCGTGCTCGATGCGCTGAAGATTCCCAAGGCTCACGTCTGCGGCCTCTCGATGGGCGGCTACGCGACGCTCCACTTCGGCCTCAAGCATCCGGACCGCGCGCTCTCGCTCGTGGTCGCCGGCGCCGGCTACGGCAGCGCACCGGGCGAGCGCGAGAAATTCCTGCGCGACTCCGAGGCCGTGGTGAAGCGCTTCGAGGACGACGGCATGGCGAAGACCGCCGACTTCTACGCGAAGGGGCCGACCCGCGTCCAGCTCATGGACAAGGATCCGCACAGCTGGCGCGAGTTCCACCGCCAGCTCGCCGAGGGCTCGGCGCGCGGCCACGCCCTCACCCAGCGCGGCGTGCAGCTCCGGCGGCCATCCATCATGGACCTGGGCGAGCGAATGGAGAAGCTCGAGGTCCCGACCCTGATCATGACCGGCGACGAGGACGATCCCTGCCTCGAGCCGGCGATCTTCATGAAGCGCAAGATCCCGACGTCGGGACTGGTCGTGCTGCCGAAGTCGGGCCACGCGATCAATCTCGAGGAGCCCGAGGCGTTCAACCGCGCCGTGCTCGACTTCCTGACGGCGGTGGACGCCGGCAAATGGCCGCGACGCAATCCCGCGTCGCAGACGGGCTCCGCCATTCTTCCCGCGGAGAGACGCTGATGCCACTACCGCTCGAAGCGTTCACGGTCATCGACCTCACGCGCGCCCGCTCGGGCCCGACCGCCGTCCGCCAGCTCGCGGACATGGGGGCGAACGTCATCAAGATCGAAGCGCGCGAGGAGCTCGAGGGCGACTCGACCGCGCTCGGCTTCGACTTCCTCAACCTGCACCGGAACAAGCGCTCGATGACGCTCGACCTCAAGCATCCGCGCGGCGTCGAGATCATCAAGAAGCTGACGGCGCGCGCCGACGTCGTCGTCGAGAACTTCCGGCCGGACGTGAAGAAGCGGCTCGGCATCGACTACGAGGCGCTGTCGAAGGTCAATCCGCGGATCGTCTACGGCTCGATCTCCGGCTTCGGCCAGACCGGCCCGTACGCCGAGCGGCCGGGCTACGATCAGATCGCCCAGGGGATGGGCGGGCTCATGTCGGTCACCGGGCTGCCCGGTCAGGGCCCCGTGCGGGTCGGCATCCCGGTGGCCGATCTCACGTCCGGGCTCTTCCTGGCCCAGGGCATCCTGGTTGCGCTGCTCGAGCGCGAGCGGTCCGGCAAGGGCCAGTGGGTCCACACCTCGCTCCTCCAGGCGATGGTGACGATGCTCGACTTCCAGGCGGCGCGCTGGCTCGTCGACGGCGAGATCGCGCCGCAGGCCGGCAACGATCACCCGACCGGGATCCCGACCGGTGTCTTCACGACGTCCGATGGCCACATCAACATCGCCGCGTCCGGACAGACCATGTACCGGCGGCTCTGCACCGCGATCGGCGCGCCCGAGCTGATCGACGATCCGCGGTTCAAGACGCTCGGCGACCGATCGAAGAACCGCAAGCAGATGAACGCCGAGCTCGATCGCGTGCTCGTGAAGAAGACGAGCGCCGAGTGGATCGAGATCCTCAACGGGGCCAGCGTGCCCACCGGGCCGATCTACAACATCAAGCAGGTGTTCGAGGATCCCCAGGTGAAGCACAACGGGCTCTCGCAGCCCGTGCGTCATCCCGAGCGCGGCGAGATGCTGGTGCAGGGGCTGCCAGCGACGCTCTCCCGCACCCCGGGGGCGATCCGCCGCGCCGCGCCCATCCACGGCGAGCACACCAACGAGATCCTGCGCGAGCTGGGCTACACCACCGAAGAAATCGGCGTCCTGCGGAAGGATGCCGTCGTCTAACGTTTCGCTCCTGACGGAGGAACCCACCTTGGACATCACGCGGACCCTTGCCCGCACGTTCGCCGCGGCGGTGACCGTCCTGCTCGTGTGCGCCGCGCTCGGCGCCGCCCTTGCCGATCGAGCCGACGCGCAGGCGAAGCCGGAAGGCGAGATGCGCTGGGCGCTGTACGTGACGGTCGCGCCGGCGTGGCTCGACCCGGGCGAGGTGATGGGCTTCATCACCCCGTTCTGGATCCAGTACGCCCTCCACGACGCGCTCGTGAAGCCGATGCCCGGCAACATCATGACGCCGAGCCTGGCCGAATCGTGGACGCTCAGCCCCGACCAGAAGACCTACGACTTCAAGCTGCGCCAGGGCGTGAAGTTCCACAACGGCGACCCGTTCACCGCCGAGGACGTGAAGTTCAGCTTCCTGCGCGCCAAGAGCTCGCGGGTCCTCAAGGAGAAGGTGCGCGACATCGAGATCGTCGACGCCCACCGCGTGCGCTTCCATCTCCACGAGCCCTTCCCGGACTTCATGGCTTTCTACGGCACGCTCGCGACGGCGTCGAGCTGGGTCGTGCCCAAGAAGTATGTCGAGAAGGTCGGCGACGACGGGTTCAAGAAGCACCCCATCGGCCTCGGGCCCTATAAGTTCGTCAGCAACAACCCCGGCATCGAGGTAGTCCTGGAAGCCAACGAGAGCTACTGGCGCAAGATGCCGTCGGTCAAGCGTCTCGTCCTCAAGAGCGTGCCGGAGCCGACGACGCGAGCGGCGATGCTGAAGAAGGGCGAGGTCGACGTCGCCTACCTGCTGGACGCGCCCGCGGCGCAGGAGCTGAAGCGCGATCCCAACTTCCGGCTGGCGTTCTCCGGCGCGATCGGCATCCATTTCCTCGACTTCTTCGACCAGTGGGACCCGAAATCACCGTGGCACGACCGGCGCGTGCGGCTGGCCGCCAACTACGCGATCGACCGCAAATCGATCAACGACGCCGAGAACCTCGGCGCGTCCCGTCTCACCGGCGGCATGGTGCCGCGCAAGTTCGAGTTCGCGCTCGCGCTCGAGCCCTATCCCTACGATCCGGCGAAGGCCAAGCAGCTGCTGGCCGAGGCGGGCTACCCCAACGGCTTCGACGCCGGCGATCTGTATCCGTATCCGCCCTACTACTCGATGGGGGAGTCGGTCGGCACCAATCTCGGGTCCATCGGCATCAAGACCAGGATCGTCACGATGGAGCGCGCGACGTTCCAGACGACGTGGCTGCAGAAAAAGCTGAAAGGGATCTGCGTCTGCGTCCACGCGCCCTACGGCAACGCGGCCACACGCATGGCCGAGTTCGTGCCGATCGAGGGTTCGTTCGCGCGCGGCGCCGATCAGGATGTCGAGACGCTCTTCCGGCAGCAGGCGCGCGAGACGGACCGGAAGAAACGCGAGGCGATGCTGCACCAGATCCAGAAGCTCCTGCACGAGCGCGTGCGGTTCGCCCCGATGTGGGAATACATCTGGCCGAGCGGCATCGGGCCGCGGGTGGGGGATGCGGCGCTGATGAAGATCGATCCCTACCCGTGGTCGGCGCCCTACGAGGACGTGACGCTGAAGAAGTAGCGATCGATCCGACGGCGAGCGGCGGCGGCGCCGTCTAGCGCAGCGCTTCGCGCAGCTCGCGCGTGAGGACCTCGACGGTCCCGCGCGTGCCGCCGGCGAGCTTCAACTTCCACTCGCCCTCGGTCTCGAAGCGCCGATCGCGCAGCCGCTCGCCCCAGGGCTTGATCGCCTCGCGAATCGCGTTGAGATCGAAGGGGTCGCGCCGCAGCTCGCGGGCGCGCGCCATCACGTCGGGGGCGGCGCGGATGAACGCCCGGAGCGCCGCGCCCGTCTTGATCGAGTACTTGCGGCCCGCCCACGCGGACGGGAAGGTCGTCGAGAGCGCCTTGATGTAGTTCAGGAAGAAGCGCTTGGCGCCGCTCCGCAGCTCCTGGAGCTTGCCGCCGCTGCCGACCTTCTCGACGGTCTCCAGGAAGTCCACGATCTCCTCGGCCAGCGGTGCCTGGCTCACGCGGCCGCGTCCGGTGCCGAGCATCTTGATCTCGCCGTGGAGCGGCGAGGTGTCGTCTTCGTTGAGCGAGCGGATCACGTCGTGGGCCAGCGCCTGGTTCGCGTCCGGATAGAGCTTTCGCCCGGAGAGGCTGATGATGTGCGACGGGTTCAGCCGCGTGTGCTTGGCGTTGATCGTGACGAACAGCTCGACGATCTGCCGTGCGTCGAGCGAGTCGAACAGCACCGCCGGGACCTCGATGTTCATGTTCTCGCCCGCCTGGGAGAGCGCGTGCAGGGCGAGGAGCCGGTGCTGGCCGTCCAGCACCCGCAGCACCCCGTGCTCCTCAGGAATCTGCAGCAGGCCGAGGTCGTGGTGGCCGGCGACGGGCGTGAAGGTGAACCGCTTCTCCGACGTGATGATGACCGCGCCGGGAATCGCGGGCAGCGTCGCGGCGTCCTTGCACTCGCGGTAGTAGGCGACGAGCTCGTCGATCTTGCGGCGGATCACCGGCCGCTGGTACGCCGCCTCGCTTTCGCCGATCCGCCTCTCGAGCATGTCCCAGTTGACCCGCGAACGGTTCATCCGGCTTTTCTTGACCGGCTCGTTCGTCGGGCCGCCGGCGTAGCCCAGGACCTCGAACTTCACCAACCTGTCGATATCTTTGGCCGAAAGTCCGGCTTCGTAGAACTCGACGCCGAACTGCTTCACACGGCGCGTCGGGACAGTAATCATAGGTGTGAGAGTCTAACTGATAGGCAAACCCCTGTCAACAGAGGGGTTTTAGCCGTCCGGGCAACCCGGCTCGGGTAATATTGACACGGTGAGCGGCCCCGCGCTCGGGCTCGTCGTTTGTGCCGCCGTCCTGCACGCGATCTGGAACGCGCTGGCCAAGCGAGCCGAGAACCAGTTCGTCTTTCTCTGGTCCTCCGTGTCGCTCGCGGCGCTGCTCCTGACGCCCATCGGCCTCCTGAAGCTCCGCTCCGAGAGCGCGCCGGCCGCAGGTCTGCCGTTCGTCGCCGCGAGCATCGCGATCCACGCGCTCTACTTTTGGGCACTCGGCCGCTCGTACCGCTTCGGCGACTTCTCGCGCGTCTATCCGATGGCGCGCGGCCTCGGCGTGGCGCTCGTTCCGCTGATCGCGCTGCCCCTCTTCGGCGAGCAGCTCGCCGCTCTCGGCTGGCTCGGCGTGGGCCTCGTCGTCCTGGGGATCGCGTCCTTGAACGCCACCTCTTCGGCGAGCAGCTCGCCGGCCGTGCACACGCGCGCGGGCACCGCGTGGGCGCTGGTGACGGGCCTGACGATCGCCGGTTATTCGCTCGTCGACAAGGCCGGCGTCGCCCGCCTCCACCCGATGCCCTACATCGCGCTCATGGGCCTCGGCCTCAGCGTGATCCTGGCGCCGCTCGTCCTGGCGAACCGTCCCGCGCTCGTCCGGGAATGGCGCCTGCACTGGCGCCAGATCCTCGTGGCGTCGGCGATGAACCTGACGAGCTATCTGCTGGTGCTCTTCGCGTTCCGCCTCTCGAAGGTGGGCTACGTGGTCGCGTCGCGCGAGCTGTCGATCCTGTTCTCGGCGTTCATCGGAGCGCTCTGGCTCGGCGAGGGGCGGCTGGCCCCGCGGCTCGCCGGCGCCACGATCGTGCTCGCCGGCGTCGTCTGCGTCGCGCTCGCGCGCGAGTGACTACTTGAGCCCGAACGCCTCGGCGGCCATGCCGGAGATGTGGCGGCCGATCGCGATCGACGCGGTCGCGCCCGGGGACGGCGCGTTCAGCACGTGCACCGCGTCGGCCTCGGCGATGATGCGGAAGTCGTCCACCATCGTGCCGTCGGGGTTCACGGCCTGGGCGCGCACGCCGGCTCCGCCGCGCGTGACGTCCTCGGAGCGCAGGACGGGCACCAGCCGCTGGAGCGCCTGCACGAACGCGCCCTTGCTGAGCGAGCGGTACATCTCGTAGCTGCCCATGCGCCAATACTTGCGGGCCATGTTCCAGAAGCCGCTGTAGGTGAGCGTCCCCGCCAGCTCGCCCGGGCTCACGCGGCCGAACGTGTAACCCTCGCGCGCGAACGCCAGCACCGCGTTGGGACCGGCCTCGACCTCACCGTGCACGGTCCGCGTCAGGTGGACGCCGAGGAACGGAAACTCGGGATCGGGGACGGGATAGATGAGGCCGCGGACGATGTCCTGGCGCTCGGGGCGGATCATGTAGTACTCGCCGCGGAACGGGATGATCTTCAGATTTACGCGCGCGCCGGCCATCCGTGCCACCACGTCGGAGTAGAGCCCGGCGCAGTTCACGATGCGTCGCGCGCGTACGACGGCGCGCGGCGTCTCGAGGTCGATGGCGTCGGCGGTTCGCGTGATCGACGTCACGCGGGCGTTCGTCTCGATCGTGACGCCGCGGGCGGTCAGCTCCCCCGTCATCGCCGCGCACACCTCCTTGTAGTCGACGATCGCGGTCGAGGGGGACCGGATCGCGCGGAGTGCCTTGGCGTGCGGCTCGATCTCCCGGAGCTGCGCCGGCTCGATCATCTCGACCGGCACGCCGTTGGCGATCCCGCGCTCGTAGAGCGTCTGCAGGCGCGGCAGCTCGGCCGGCTCGGTCGCAACGATCACCTTGCCGACGTGGTCGACGCGGATCCCGTGCTTCTGACAGAACTCGAGCATCAGCCCCTTGCCCTCGACGCAGAGCTTGGCCTTGTAGGAGCCCGGCTTGTAGTAGATGCCGGAATGGATGACGCCCGAGTTGTTCCCGGTCTGGTGGGTGGCGAGCTTCGCTTCCTTCTCGAGGACGACGAGCCGTGCCCGGGGCGCTCGCTCGTTGAGCGCGCGCGCGGTGGCGAGGCCGAGGATGCCGCCGCCGATGACCGCGATGTCGTAGGAGTTTTCCATGGCCCACCATTGATAGAATCTGGCACGACCGCTGTCAAGCCCGGGCGCCGACACGCCCGGACGCCGACACCCAACAGGGAGGGACTTCGTGGCCGGAAAGTATTTCGAGGAGCTCACGATCGGACAGACCTTCCGGCACCAGCCCGGACGCACGGTGACCGAGGCGGACAACGTCTGGTTTTCCTGCCTGACCATGAATCCGCAATCGCTCCACGTCGACTTTCATGCCGCTGCGCAGGCCGAGTTCGGCAAGCCGCTGGTGAACAGCCTCTTCACGCTCGGCGTCGCGGTCGGCCTCTCGGTCGGCGAGACGACGCTCGGCACGACCGTCGGCAACCTCGGGTTCGAGAAGGTGGAGTTCCCGAAGCCGGTCTTCCACGGAGACACGATCTATTCGGAGACCGAGGTGGTCGACAAGCGCGAGTCGCGCTCGCGCCCGCAGTGGGGCATCGTGACGTTCGTGCACCGCGCCCTCAACCAGCACGGTGAGGTCGTCATGGTGGCGCGACGCAACGCGATGATGCGCAAGAAGGGCGCCTGAGCGTGGCGCGGCGGCGGCGGTCGCTCCACTTCGTGCCGGGCGGCAACGACCGGATGCTGGCCCGAGCGCTCACGCTCCCGGCCGACGGCCTGATCCTCGACCTCGAGGACGCCGTGGCGCCCGACCGCAAGGCGGCCACGCGCGGCGTGGTCGGTGAGTGGCTCGGCCGCGATTTCGGCGGGCGTGAGCGCTGGGTGCGGATGAACCCGATCGCCACCGGCCACGGTCGGGCCGACCTCGAGGCGACGATCGCGGCGCGCCCGGACGGCTACGTGGTGCCGAAGCCCGGCCGCGCCGCCGACGTCCGCGAGATCGTCCGGGTCCTCGACCGGCTCGAGCAGAAGCACGGGATCCCCAACGGGACCACGCGGCTCACGCTGATCGCGACGGAGACGCCCGAGGGGTTGCTGAACATCCGCGAGATCGCGACCGCGACGCCGCGAACCGTGGCGATCTCGTGGGGCGTCGAAGACCTGGGCGCGGCGATGGGGCTCGGCCGCGTGCGTGACGCCGAGGGACGGTATCTCGACATCCCGCGCTACGCGCGCGTCATGTGTTCGGTGGTCGCCGCCGCCGCTGGCGTGGAGGCGATCGACACCGTCTTCACCGACATCGCCGACCTCGACGGGCTCCGGCGCGAGTGCGAGGAGGGCGTGGCGATGGGTTTCACCGGCAAGATCTCCATCCATCCCTCCCAGATCGCCGTGATCAACGAAGTCTTCACGCCGCTCAAGGGGGCGGTCGACGAGGCCCGCGAGCTGGTCGCGCTGTTCAACGAGCACGCGAAGCGCGGCGTCTACGCGTTCACCTTCAAGGGCCAGATGGTGGACGCCCCGCACCTCACCCGCGCCAGGAAGCTCCTGGCGAGGGCAGGAGTGGAGTGAGCCCGGCGACGGTCGAGCGGACGTCGAGGCCGGCCGCGTAGCATGCGGGCGTTCGCGCTCTCGGCCCCCGGGCCGATCGAGACCGACCCGCTCCGCGCCGATTCGCGCGCCACGCCGTCACCGGGACCCGCCGAGATCCTCGTCCGCGTGAGCGCGTGCGGCGTGTGCCGCACCGACCTCCACATCGTCGAGGGCGATTTGCCGCTGGTCCGATCGCCCATCGTGCCGGGTCACCAGGTCGTGGGCCGCGTCGAGCGGGCGGGCGCCGCCGCCAGACGCTTTCGGATCGGTGACCGCGTGGGCATCGCCTGGCTCCGCCGGACGTGCGGCGTCTGCGACGCATGCCGGCGGGGCCGCGAGAACCTCTGCGAGGGCGCGGAGTTCACCGGCTATCACGCGGACGGTGGATTCGCCGACTACGCCGTGGCGCCGGAGGCGTTCGCCTACGCGATCCCGCCGATCTTCGACGACGGCGAGGCGGCGCCGCTGCTCTGCGCGGGCATCATCGGCTACCGGGCCCTGAAGCTCTCCGAGGTGGCGCCGGGCGGTCGCCTCGGCATCTACGGCTTCGGCGCCTCGGCCCACGTGACGCTGCAAGTCGCGCGCGCCCGCGGCTGCGACGTGTTCGTGTGCACGCGCGAGCCGTCCCACCGCGAGCTCGCGCGCCGGCTCGGCGCGACGTGGGTCGGCGACGTCGGCGACGCGATGCCCGCGAAGGCGGACGGCACGATCATTTTCGCGCCGGCCGGCGAGCTGGTGCCGACCGCGCTCCGCAACCTCGCGCGCGGCGGCACGCTCGCGCTGGCCGGGATCTACATGACGCCCGTGCCGTCGCTCCACTACGAACGCGATCTCTTCTATGAGCGTACCGTGCGGAGCGTCACCGCGAACACGCGCGCCGACGGCGAGGAGCTCCTGGCCGAAGCGGCCCGGATCCCGATCCGCCCGGCGACGACGACGTTCCCGCTCGAGGACGCCAACCGGGCGCTCGCGCTGCTCAAGCGCGGGGGCTTCGCGGGCGCCGGAGTACTCTTGACCGGTGAGGGTTCTCGCGTATGATCCTGGCGTTGTTGTAGCGGGTGCCGTGAGCACGGAGCAATTCGAGGGTGGCCTGCGACAGGCACGTCCCCTGAGGAACGCGTCATGAGCGCTCAAGAAGATCTTCTACGTCGAGCCGAGCAGGTGTTGCCCGGAGGCATCCTGGGCAGCCACCGGAGCGGTCCCGGACTCGAATTCGTCGTCAAGGAAGGCCGCGGCGCGTATCTGTGGGACATGACCGGCCGGCGGTATCTCGACTACCTCTTGGGCTCGGGCCCGATGCTGCTCGGCCACGCGCATCCCGCCGTCGTCGAGGCCGTCGAGCGGCAGATGGCGCGCGGCACCTCGTACTTCCTGCTGAACGAGCCGGCGATCCAGCTCGCCGAGGAGATCGTGAAGGCGGTTCCGTGCGCCGAGCAGGTGCGCTACACGTCGAGCGGCTCGGAGGCGACCTTCTTCGCGCTCCGGGTGGCGCGCGCGTTCCGGAAACGCGAGAAGATCATGAAGTTCGAGGGCGGCTTTCACGGCACGCACGACTACGCACTGATGAGCGTCGTGCCGCGCTCACCGAAGGCGTTCCCCGCGCCCATGATGGACTCGGCGGGCGTTCCGCACGCGATCGAGGGCGAGGTGCTGATCGCGCCGTACAACGACCTCGCGACCGCCGAGGCGCTGATCGCCGCGCACCACGACGAGCTGGCCGCGGTGCTCATCGAGCCCTACCAGCGCACGATCGTGCCGGCGCCGGGGTTCCTGGCCGGGTTGCGCACGGCCACGCGCCGCTACGACGTGCCGCTCGTCTTCGACGAGATCGTCACCGGCTTTCGCTTCGCGTACGGTGGCGCCCAGGAGTACTACGGCGTCGTCCCCGATCTGGCCGCCTACGGCAAGGTGGTGGCCGGCGGGTTCCCGCTGGCGTGCATCGCCGGCCCGAAGGTGATCATGCGCCACTTCGACGCCGCGCTGGAGGGCACGCCGGACTACGTCTGGCAGGCCGGGACCTTCAACGGCAACGCCATCGCCTGCGCCGCGGGCCTGGCGACCCTCGCCGAGCTCCGGAAGCCAGGCGCCTATCAGCGACTCTTCCGCACCGGTACGCGGCTCCGCGAGGGCCTGGCCGCCGCGGCCGCCAAGCACGGTCTCGCCGCGCAGGTCAGCGGCGAGCCGCCGGTGTTCGATATCTTCTTCACCGACCGTCCGATCGTCGACTATCGCGCGACGCTGACCGCCGACCGCGACCGGATCAAGCGCTTCAACCAGGAGCTCGTCGCCCGCGGAATGGTCAAGGCCGTGAACAAGATCTACGTCTCGCTCGCCCACTCGGACCAGGACGTGGACCACACCCTCGAGATCTTCGACCAGGCGCTGGCGGCGATCGCCTCGGGCGCCTGAGCTCCCCGGAGGATTCCATGAATCTCAGCCGACGCGACCTGCTGAGGCTCGGCGGCGCCGCGCTCGCCGGCGCCTCGCTGGTCCCGTCCGTCGCACCCGCCCAGACGCCAAAACGAGGTGGCACGCTGGCCATCCGAACGTGGGACCCGCCGCACTTCGACCCGTTCCAGACGATCTCCTACAAGACGCACATCGCGCTGAGCTTCACTCACAGTCGTCTGCTCAAGCACAAGGCCGGCCCGGGCGTGGTGCCCGGCACCTTCCCGATCGAGGGCGATCTGGCGGAGTCCTGGACGCAGCCGAGCGAGACGACGTACGTCTTCAAGCTGCGCAAGGGCGTGCGCTGGCACAACAAGCCGCCTGTGAACGGGCGCGAGCTGACCGCCGACGATGTCGTGTTCAGCGTCAATCATTTCCTCACCGCGAAGGGCAACGCCAACGCCTACATGCTCAGGGCCGTCGAGAAGGTCGAGGCGTTCGACCGGTCCACGGTGAAGTTCACGCTGAAGGAACCGTTCGTCTGGTTCCTCGACATGCTGTCGAATCCGCACGCGGTCGCGATCGTCGCCAAGGAAGTCCTCGACAAGTTCGGCGACTTCAAGAAGCACGAGACGGTCATCGGCACGGGGCCGTGGATGCTCGATTCCTACCGGCCCAACGTGGGCCTCACCTTCGTGCGCAACCCGAGCTACTTCCTGCCCGGCCTGCCGTATATCGACCGGATCGAGGCGACGGTGGACGAGGACAACGCCTCGCGGATGGCGGCGTTCCTCAGCGGCAAGTACGACCTCGGCTGGGAGTTTCCCGGCACCGTCAACCGGGTCGACTGGGTGCAGATCAAGGACACGCTCAAGCAGAAGCGGTCCAAGCTACAGACGCTCGAGTTCCCAGCGCCGGTCATGAGCCACATTTCGATGCGCACGGACCAGAAGCCGTTCAACGACGTGCGGGTGCGTCACGCCATGTCGCTGGCCATCGATCGCAAGGCAATCATCGACGCGGTGTTCGAGGGCGTTGGCGCCATGAATCCGCCGGTGCCGGCCGCGCTCCGGGAGTGGTCCGTCCCGTTCGACAAGCTGGGCGACGGCGCCAAGTACTACAAGCACGATCCGGCCGAAGCCAAGCGGCTGCTGGCCGCCGCCGGCTATCCCAACGGTTTCCCCGGAACCATGTGCTTCACGCCCTACGGCTCGACGATCCTGGTCGACGCGATGCAGCTCGTGCAAAAGGACCTGAAGGCGGTCGGCATCGACGTCAAGATCGACCAGAAAGAGTACGGCGCGTACATCGCGACGTGCTTCTACGGCAAGTTCGAGTCGATGACCTTCGGGCCCCAGACGGGGTTCTTGGAGCCGGACAACTTCCTGTTCGGCCAGTACTACCCGGAAGAGCTCAAGAACCAGAGCCACATCAACGACCCGGTGGTGGCCGACATGCTGGTCCGCCAGCGGCGCACGTCCGACGTCGCCAAGCGCCGCGAGATCATCTACGACATCCAGCGCCACCTGGCCAAGCAGCAGTACTACGTGCAGATGCCGTCCGGCATCTACATCGCGGTCTGGGAGGGCGCGCTCAAGAACTACGGGCCGAACATGGGCTACGACTACGGCGGCCGGCTCATGGCGGCGTGGCTCGACCGGTGACGAGTCACGACGGCCGGTCGTGCTGAGGCGGTACCTCGCGAAGCGCCTGCTCATCGCGATCCCCTCGCTGCTGATCGCGTCGCTGATCGTCTTCACGCTGCCGCGGCTGATTCCCGGGGACGTCGTGGTGCTGATGCTCGCCGAAAAGGCGTACGCCAAGGACCTCGACGAGCTGCGTGAGAAGCTCGGCCTCAACCGGCCGCTGCCCGTGCAGTACGTCGAGTGGCTGAGCAAGGTCGCCCGCGGCGACCTCGGCGAGTCGCTGTGGACGAAGCGGCCGGTGCTGGAAGAGATCGGCCAGCGGCTGCCCGTCACCTTCGAGCTGGCCGTGCTGGGCCTCACCGTCGCCCTGCTGATCGCGATCCCGGTCGGGGTGATCTCGGCGGCGCGCCAGGACACCATCCAGGACTACGTCGCGCGGAGCGCGGCGATCCTCGGCCTCTCCGTCCCGGCGTTCTGGCTCGCGACGCTGCTGATCGTGCTCCCGGCCATCTGGTGGGGCTGGCGGCCGGTCACGGGCTTCGTCGAGTTCTCCAAGGATCCGGTCGGCCACGTGACGCAGCTGCTCTTGCCGGCGGCGATCCTCGGCATCGCCGCCGGCGCCGCGCTGATGCGCCTCACCCGCGGCATGCTGCTGGAGGTACTGCGACAGGACTACGTCCGCACGGCGTGGGCCAAGGGGCTCGGCGAGCGCGTGATCCTCATGAAGCACGCGCTCCGCAACGCGGTCATCCCGGTCGTGACCCTGCTCGGCACCCAGCTTCCACAGATCATCGGCGGCACCGTCATCATCGAGACCGTCTTCGGGTTGCCGGGCATGAGCCGCTTCCTGTTCGACGCGATCAACCAGCGAGACTATCCGGTGATCCAGGGCGTCAACCTCGTCGTGGTGTCGGTCATCGTCCTCGTCAACCTCGGCGTCGACGCGCTCTACGCGGTCCTCGACCCGCGGATACGGTACTGACCAATGAGTACCCGAGTTGAAATTCCTCACCGCGTGGCCGAGCCGAGCGCCGCCGTCCAGGGCGCGTCGTCCGGCGCACAAGCGCTGCGCGGCGTCGGAAGGTTCTGCCGGCGGAAGCCCCTCGGGGCGCTCGGCGCGTTCATCGTGATCGCGCTGCTCGTGATGGCGGTGTTCGCCGAGCAGCTCGCGCCGTACGGCTACGACGAGACGGTCCGCGGCTCCCGGATGAAGCCGCCGTCAGCGGCGCACTGGCTCGGCACGGACAACCTCTCGCGTGACATGTGGAGCCGCATCGTCTTCGGCGCGCGCGTGTCGGTCACGGTGGGCGTCGCCACCGTCGGGCTCGCGGTGTTCCTGGCCACGGCGGTCGGTGTCTCGAGCGGCTACTTCGGCGGCGCCTACGATCTGGTGGTGCAGCGCGTGGTGGACGCGTGGCTCTCGTTTCCGTATCTCGTGATCGTGCTCTCGGTGATGGCGGTGCTCGGCCCGGGATTGCTCAACGTCGTGCTCTCGCTCGCGGTCCTCATCGCCGCCGTCAACTCCCGAGTGATCCGCGGCGCGACGATCGCCGTCGCCCAGAGCACCTACGTGGAGGCGGCCCGCGCCCTGGGCTGCGGCCACGCGCGGATCATCCTGTGGCACATCCTGCCGAACGTCGCGGCGACCGTGATCATTCTCGCGACCATCGGTCTCGGCACGGCGATCCTGGCCGAGTCGGCGCTCTCGTTCCTGGGCTTCGGTGTGCCGCCGCCCTACCCGGCGTGGGGCGCCATGCTCTCGGGCTCGGGGCGCACGTACATGTTCCGCGCGCCGTGGATGGCGATCTGGCCGGGCGTGGCCATCTCGCTCGCGGTCTTCGGATTCAACATGCTGGGTGACGCGCTTCGGGACCTGCTGGATCCACGCTTGCGTGGTCTCGCGAGGTGAGCGCCGTCGAGGCGCGAGCGGAGTCTGTCAAATTCGTGGTCTCGCGAGGTGAGCGCCGTCGAGGCGCGAGCGCAACGGACCGAGTACCTTGACGCCGCCCCCCCACGGGAGTAGAGAGGAATTACGGTCACGTGAGCAGTGCTCGCGGACCGTCGTGGCCTCACTCAACTCCTGGAGGTGTGGATGGAGATAACACCACCGGACTTGATAGCCGCGCCACACGGAGCCTGCTAGCGGCTTCGAGTGGCGCCCACGAGTTGTAGTAGCAACCCAGTCCCGGCGCAAGCCGGGAGGCGCAGTAGAATCTGCGCGACTCCAACAGGGGGGATGTCGTGGGCGAGCACGTCTCGCCCACGCCCCCGATACCGGCCGAAAGCCACCAGGCGTCCCGAGAGGTCGTGAGTTCGCTTGCCCACTGATCTGTTCGTCTCCGCCTCCGCGTGGCCAGAGGATTCGCTCGCCCGGGCCGTGCCACCGTCGTGCTATCGAGGCGTCAGCGCGGCTCCGCGCCCGCGGCGCGACGGCGACAGCATGATCGTCGAGCTCCCGGAGTGGAGCCCCCGGCGCCCCGCGCATCGCCTGGTCCCCGCGCTCAGCGCCCTCGGCCGCGACGTTCCTCCTTTCAGATTTGAGCTGTCCGCGTTCGCGGCCGGCGCCTGGTCGCCCTGGGTCGCGGGCGCGACCGTGGGGCCGGCGCGACTCCCCATCGCCGCCGCGGGGACTGACTCGCTCGTCGCCCAGATCGACGAGTTCATCGCTTCGCCACCGGCGGAGCGAGTCCGTTTGGTTCTGCGCGTCGCCGGCGCGCGCGACGCGCCGCTCGCCGCGCCATGGTTCGTCTCGCTCTCGGCGTGGAGTCCGGCGGTGTCCGAAGAAACGTCAGCCGGCGGAAGCGCGAGGCTCGTCGTCCCCGCGGTGAGCCAGATGGAGGAGGACGCCGCGATCCGGTCGAGGATCTGCTCGCCGACGTGCGTCGCGATGGTGCTCGCGTACTACGGCGTCAGCGTCGCCGTCGCCGACCTCGCCCGCGAGATCTTTCAACCTGACCTCGACATCTACGGCGTCTGGCCGGCGGCGGTCTGCACGGCGGGCCGGCACGGTATCGCGGGGTACTTGCTGCGCTTCCCCGACTGGAGCGCCGCCGAATGGTGTCTCGCGCAGGGGATGCCCATCATCGCCTCGGTCCGCTACGGGGCGGGCGAGCTGACAGGCGCCGCGGTCTCCGAGACCCTGGGACATCTGCTGGTGCTGACCGGGCATGCCGACGATGCCGTCTTCGTGAACGACCCGGCGGCGCCGACCGCCTCCGGCGTGTCACGTCGCTACCGCCTCGACGAGCTGCGTCGCGTTTGGCTCGAGCGGGCCGGGGTCGGCTACGTGCTCTTCCGGCCACCCACGGGCGGAGCGGCCGCCCCCTGAGAGGTCGCGCCGGGGAATTGCGGTACAATGCGGCGCAAATGCTGAGAAATGTGGCGCTGAGCGTTCTCGGGCTGGCGGTCGTCTCCGCGGGCTGCGGGTCGGATCAACGCGAGTGGATGAAGGTCGACCAAAAATAC
>Ga0209376_1001328_pt1 | contig 25200 bp, 27 predicted proteins | sample GraSoiAngelo_134_FD_185891 | JGI IMG/M metagenome (GOLD analysis project Ga0209376, IMG submission 185891) | Grasslands soil microbial communities from the Angelo Coastal Reserve, California, USA - 14_0929_05_30cm (SPAdes) (version 2) | ecosystem: Environmental > Terrestrial > Soil > Grasslands ... | reverse complement strand
TCGGATGGCTCGCGCTTGCGCCGCAAGCGCGAGGCGCTTGCCAAGAAGGCTGCTTAACGATCCGAAACACCGTCCTAGGCGACGATGCGTTCTTTAGCAACACCACCGGCTTCGACAACACGGCCATTGGTGCTGATGGGGCTCTACAGCAACACAACCGGCATCTTCAACGCGGCCAACGGTTTTAGTGCGCTCTATAGCAACACCACCGGCGTCCATCGCTCAACTAAAGTCTGCGGTTGCGCACCAGCAGCAGGAAATTAGAGCTCTCGCCGCGACGGTAAAAGAGCAGGCATCGCAAATCCAGAAGGTGAGTGCCCAGCTTGAGGTGAGCAAATCTGCGCCGCAAACGATCGCGACTAATCCGTAAAGGTACTGGAAAACAAACTAACAGAAGCAAACGAAGGAAACGAAGATAACGCCTGCGGTCTGGACCCAGCCGAAATTACAATCTTCGTTTTCTTTGTTGCCTTCTGTAAAAGGATTCAGGAGCAGGCACGTCTGCAGATATTCGTATAATAGAGGGACCATGTGCCAAAGCGACGCGAGGACGCGTACGCACTCCAAAAGCTTGCGCGAAAGAGAAAAGACCTCTCGCGTGCGTCGTATTATGCGCCCTTCGGGTAGGCGAGCTTGAGCGGCGTGTGCTAAGCGCCGATGGTCTGGGCCGTGAGAGCTACGCTTGATTTCGACCGAATCACTCCGTATCTCTGCGTTTGGCACGGTTATGATCCTGCCGTTAAAGCGGACCTTTACTCGACTTGCCTCGTGACTTCGGAGGGCGCTTACCTTGTCGATCCAATTCCTTTGCAGAGCGAGTCGCTGGGTGAACTTATCGAGTCTAGCCATGTTGCGGGAATCATTGTGACGAGTGCGAATCATCATCGCGCTTCTACTCGGTTTGCCGAGCAGTTCTCGGCTCCGGTGTTTGCGTGTAAGGGCGCGTTTCCAGGTGCAACGCCGCGCCAGTTCAGGAGACTTGCTGGTGGTGACGAGATTTGTGACGGGCTGCGTGTGATTTGCATCGAGGGCGCGGCAGCCGGCGAAATTCTTCTGCATTACGCGCCCGACGGCGGAACGCTGATCGTTGGCGATGCGCTCATTAATTTTGAACCGTACGGCTTCACATTTCTGCCCGGAAAATACTGCTCGAACGAAAAAGAAATGCGGCGCTCGTTGCGGAAACTTCTGGGTTACAAGGCCGAGCGCATGCTTTTCGCGCACGGCACACCGATTTTGTCCGGCGCGAGCGAACGGTTGCGCGCTTTGTTAGGCCATCCGAAAACAGACTAACAGAAGGAAACGAAGACAACAAAGGGTTCACAACCCAAATTGAATCCTCGTTTTCTTCGCTGTCTTCTGTAAAACACTTCTGCGATGCATCCATTGTACGAAAGAGCGGACGGGCTTAGCAGGAAACTGATTGGAGCAGCGATCGGGGTCCATCGGCACAGGGGACCAGGGCTGATCGAATCAATTTACGAGCGGTGCCTGCTGCGGGAACTGGAATTACGTTCAATTCGAGGCACGACGCAGAAAATAGTTCGTGTCGAATACAAAGGTCTTGTTTTTGATGAGCCATTGCGCTTCGACCTCCTTGTAGATGACTGTTTGTTGGTCGAGTTAAAGGCTGTCGAACTTTTGCATCCCTCCAGCAAAGCACAGCTTTTTAGCTATATGAAGTTGTTGGATATTCCGGTCGGCTTGCTGATTAATTTCCATGAACCGCTTCTGAAGAACGGCATTTTTCGGATGATTCTCCCCGGAGCGAATCCAACAGAAGGGAGCGATAGCGAAGCTTCGCTGTAGTATTCGTATCCAGAAGGACTTCGTTTTCTTCGTTACCTTCTGTAAAGGCTCTCTGCAGATTATTTATGAGACGGCTTGGAGGCGGACTAATCGCCCGTTTTTTACGGTTGATTCGTTTTTCACACACAATCTTTGCGCTCCCATTCGCGCTCGGCGCGCTCATCGTGGCTGCGAATGGCCTTCCATCGTCACGCACATTTTTGTTGGTGCTGGCCTGCATGGTGTTCGCCCGCACGGCAGCGATGCTCTTTAATCGATTGGTTGATTGGTCGCTCGATCAGCGCAACCCACGCACCGCTTCGCGTCATTTGCTCGTTTCAAAAACTACGGCTGTCGTTTTGCTCGTTTTGAGTTCCGCCGCATTTGTTTTGGCGGCGGCCGCAATCAATGGATTGACTTTCCTGCTCGCGCCAGTTGCTCTGGTAGTGATTTTCTTCTACTCGGTCACGAAACGGTTCACCAGCGCGACGCACTTCTTTCTCGGCCTGGCGCTCGCCATTGCGCCGGTCGGCGCCTGGATCGCGCAGACGGGACGTGTCGATCTTGCGCCGCTGGTGCTTGCGGCCGGTGTGATTTGCTGGGTGGCAGGATTCGATCTGATTTACGCCACGCAGGATTACGATTTTGATCGGCGCGAACGCATTCGATCGCTGGTGGTAAAGCTTGGGATCACGCGCAGCCTCCGCCTTGCGCAATTGTTGCACTTCGGAATGTTTGCTGCGCTCATCGCGTTCGGTTTCGCCGCGCAACTCGGGTTATCTTACTACCTTGGAATGCCTCTCGTGGCGGCCGCGCTTTTTTACGAACACAAAACCCAGAAGCTTGATCTGGCCGGAGTCAATCGGGCGTTTTTTCAAAGCAACGCGTTCGTGAGCGCTGTTTTTTTGGCCGCAGTTTGTGTGGATCGATTGATTTAATAGAACAGACTAACAGAAGGAAACGAAGGCCACGAAGAGGAACTGTATTCAATCCAAATCACCCTCTTTGTTTTCTTGGCTGCCTTCTGTAAAAGTTTTCCAGGATGGTTAAAGTGATTACATGGCGTTTAACAGTGCGACGCGTCTCTCATGCCGGCCGCCGTCGAAAGGGGTTTCGAGCCAGATCTGGACGATCTTCAGCGCTAAATCTTCGAGAATCATGCGTTCACCAATGGAAAGGACATTGGCGTCATTGTGTTCCCGCGAAAGGCGGGCCGACTCTTCATTCCAGCAAAGGGCGCAACGTACGCCGTGCACTTTGTTCGCCACCATTGCCTCGCCATTGCCCGATCCGCCAAACACAATACCTCGTTCGCATTCGCCACGCGCCACTGCTTCCGCCGCTGGGCGAATAAAAAGCGGATAATCGACCGGTTCCTCGCTGAACGTGCCGAAGTCTTTCACCTCGTGCCCGAGCCCGCCGAGCAACTCTTTCACCTTTTCCTTGTACTGAAAACCGGCGTGGTCTGTGCCGAGGGAAATTTTCATGAGACACGAATTACACTAATTGCCACGAATTTCATAACGCTTGAGTCAATCCGTTTTAGTCAGTTCGTGTGGGTTTGTGAAATTCGTGTCTCAATAGGAAAGCGCTGCTATCCGCCGTGCAGTTTCGCCAGCTCGCGCCAGATCTCCCGTTCACGTTCGGTTAGCTTATTTGCCACGTTGATCTGAACATCGACATAAAGATTGCCGCGTTTGCCTGACGTGCTGGGAAGTCCGCGTTCCCGTAGCCGAAATCGCTGCCCGCCCTGCGTGCCGGGCGGGATTTTCAGCCGCACCTTTCCTTCCAGTGTCGGCACGAGCAATTCGCTGCCGAGCACTGCGCGCCACGGTTCGATCTTGACCTCATGAATCAGATCGCTGCCCTCGACCGAGAAATCGGGATGCTTGGCCAACCGCACGCGCAAAAATAGATCGCCGCTTTTTCCTCCGCGCACGCCCGCTTCACCCTGACCAGCCAGGCGGATGCGTTGCCCCTCATGAACGCCACGCGGAATCTTGACCTGATAGTTTTCCACCTTGTTCGAACCAGCGCGGCGCAGCGATACGGTTCTCGTCGAACCGTGGAGAGCTTCTTCCAGAGTGACCATGATATCGGCTTCGACGTCGGCCCCACGTTCGGCAGTCGCCTGACGTCCGCCGAATCCACCGAAAGCAGATCGGCCGCGACCGCCGCCGAAGAACGCTTCGAAGAAGTCGCTGAATCCAGTTCCGCCAAATTCGAACTGGACCCCGCCGTCACCGCCCCACTGGTAAAATCCGCCTTCGGGTGGCTGTGCCCCCCATCCCCGAGGCGGCTGAAATCCGCCCGGCCTGTTCCAATCCGCGCCAAGTTGATCGTACTTCTTTCGCTTTTCCGAGTCGCTCAACACCTCGTAGGCTTCGTTGATCTCTTTAAATTTCTCTTCCGCGGCCTTTTTGTCCTTGGCGACATCGGGATGATGTTTCCGCGCCAGCTTGCGAAATGCGGTGCGAATTTCGTCCTCGGTGGCCGTTTTCGGGACACCGAGTGTTTCGTAATAGTCTCTAAACTGAACTGGCATCGGCTCTCAAACCTTGTGCCTCTGTTCAATTCGCGCAACTTTCTCCCACGGTATGCGCGAACTTGGGAAGTTTGCAGTCGTCATCGGTATCGTCATCACGCTCGTGGGTCTGGTGATGTGGAGCGGATTTGCTCCGAGATGGCTGGGCCGTTTGCCGGGTGATATTCGGATCGAGCGCGGCAACTCTGCGTTTTATTTTCCGATCGTCACCTGCATCGTCCTAAGCATCGTGCTGAGTCTCTTATTGTCGATCTTTCGACGTTGACCATTTTTTGAAACGGTCGCCGTGGCACGAAAACAAATCCGTCTCGACCACCATGTCGCTCATCTCTTGCAGTGCCGGCGCTGCCCGCGCATGCAATCGACGCCGGTTTCGGGCGGCGCGGTCCTTAGCGATGTGATGTTGATTGGCCAGGCACCCGGCCCGCGTGAGCCGGTTTTGCAACGACCTTTCGCGCACACCGCCGGTAAAACGATGTTTCGTTGGTTCGAGCAATTCTGTGGACTGAACGAAGCTGCCGTAAGATCGACAATTTATTTTGCCGCTGTCTGTCGATGTTTTCCGGGCAAGAATTCCAGCGGCAGCGACCGAGTGCCGGCTCCGGACGAAATTCGCAATTGCTCCTCGTGGATGGACGACGAGATCAAAATCTTGCGGCCGCGTCTCATCATTCCCGTCGGGCGACTGGCTATCATGCAATTCATCGACCGCGCAAAATTGGAGAAAGTAATTGGCCGTAAATTTCGGGTGAAACGCGCGGGGCACAGCTTCGATCTGATTCCGCTGCCACATCCATCCGGTGCATCACCTTGGCACAAGATTTCACCAGGGAAAGAATTGCTCGAAAAAGCTCTGCGCAAAATCGCGCGTCATCCGGCGACCGTGAACTCAAAATTAATCTGGAGGCCAAGAATCCAGGAATTGTGATGCAGGATTAATTGACTCCGTTCTTGGCTTCCTGTTTTCCAGATTCATCTTCTTTGTGAATGTCTTCCACGCAAATACCAACTCGCGCTGATATTCCGGAACCCGACAAATGGGACCTGACGCATTTGTTCGTGGACGTGGGCAAGTGGCAGGAGGATTTTGCCTGGCTTCAGCGGACGTATCCCAAACTCCAGGATTGGAAGGGCAGAGTGGGGGAATCGGCGAAAGCGTTGGCGGGTGCGCTTGAGTTTGAGAAGTCGCTCGAACTTAAGATCGAACGCGTTTATCACTACGCCTCGTTGCAACTGGCGGAGAACAGCGCGAACAACGAATACCTCGCACGGATCGGACAGGTTCAGAATCTGCTCACTAAAATCGGTGAAGCGGGCGCGTTCGTTGTCCCCGAAATTCAGGCGATCGACGATGAAACTTTCGCAAAATTTATTGTCGATCCAGTGCTGGCCGAGTGGCGAATCAAGTTGCACAAAATTCGGCGGATGAAGCCGCATGTGCTTTCCGAGCCCGAGGAGCGCCTTCTTGCGCTGGGCAATGTCGCGCTTAGCGGTTACGACGACACCTTTTCGCAGTTGACAGATGTGGACATGAAGTTCGGTCTGTTGACCGACGAGACTGGTCGCGAGAGACCGCTCACTCAAAGTTCGTTCAGTTCGTTTTTGGTGAAGCGGGATCATGAGCTGCGCAAACGCGCGTTCCATCAGTTCTACGCGGAATTTCAGGATCATCAGTACACGCTGGCCGCGTCGCTCGCTTATTCGGTAAAAGCAGACGTCTTTCGCGCTCGGGCGCGGCGTTATTCGTCGGCGCTAGAGGCGGGGCTGTTCCCAGACGACGTACCGGTCACGGTTTACGATGGATTGATCGAATCAGTCCGCGCGAATTTGAAGCCACTTTTTCGCTACCTCGAATTGCGCCGGCGCGCGCTCGGGTTACGCGAGTTGCATCATTACGATACGTACGTGCCGCTCGTTCCAGAAATTGAAACGCGGACCAGTTTCGATCAGGCCGTCGAGATGGTTCTCGCCGCGCTCGCTCCGCTGGGGAAAGAGTATGTCGATGCTTTGGCTGAAGGTCTGCGGGGACGCTGGTGTGATCGTTATGAGACCAAAGGCAAACGCAGCGGCGCGTTTTCATCCGGAAGTTACGGCGCGCCGCCATATATCTTGATGAACTACAAAGAGGATGTCTTCGCTGATGTCTATACGCTCGCGCACGAAGCAGGTCACTCCATGCACAGTTGGTTTTCGCAAAATTCGCAGCTGTTTCAGGATTATGAGTATCCGATTTTTCTGGCTGAAGTGGCCTCCACATTCAATGAAGAGCTGCTCACCCATCATCTACTCCAAACAACGAGCGAGCCGAAGATGCGGGCCTACATCATCAATCGGCAAATTGACGATCTGCGCGGCACGCTGTTCCGGCAGACGATGTTTGCTGAATTTGAAAAGATTATTCACGCCATCGAGGAGAGCGGTGATGCGCTTACACTCGCCGTTTTCAAATCGGAATATCACAAACTCCTCGAGACCTGTTTTGCTGAAAACTTTGTCCTTGATCCGGAGCTCGATCTGGAATGCCTGCGTATTCCGCATTTTTATCACGCGTTTTACGTTTATAAATACGCGACCGGCATATCTGCGGCTGTCGCCCTGTCGGAGCAGGTTCTCTCCGGCAAAGCGGATAGCGTAAATGCATACTTGGATTTCCTGCGCTCCGGCGGCTCGAAATTCCCGCTGGAAACATTGCAAGCCGCGGGTGTGGACATGACGACACCCGCGCCGATCGAGAGCACGCTTCGGTTATTTGAACGGCGTCTCGACGATCTCGAATCGCTCTTGCTGTAGGGCGCCTGTGTCAGAGGCTGTGGCGTTTCACAAAAAGGCCCTAAAATTTGCGTCAGGCCAAAGATCGAAGGATCGCGGGCGGCGCGGGTATTCTGGACGCCGCAGCGCGGCGTCCCTACCATTCGGACGATGCATCTGGGTCCGAACGAACTTCTTCAACGATTGAAACCGCTGTTCCTCGAGAACTTCGAGAAGTTCCCTGAGTTGGGCGCCGCTGTTTCGATCTGGCAAGATGGGAAACCGATTGTCGATCTTTACGGTGGATTTCAGGACGCACGCCGCCAAAAACCGTGGAGCAAGGACGCGCTCGTTCTCATCTGGTCTGCGACAAAAGGAATTGGCAGCGCGTGTGCCCTGCACGCCCTGCAGGAACATAAGATCGACATTGATCGACGGGTCGCCGAGTTTTGGCCAGAGTTTGCGCAGGCCGGCAAAGAAAAAATCACGGTTGCGCAGTTGCTTTCGCATCAAGCCGGCCTTTGCGCCTTGGATCGACGCGTAGAGTTTCTGGATCACGTCGCAGTAATTCGAGCGCTCGAAGCGCAACATCCATTGTGGCCGCCCGGAACTGCTCATGGCTATCATGCCCGCACGTTTGGCTTTCTTCTCGACGAACTCGTGCGTCGAATAGCGGGAAAGACCTTATCGGATTATTGGCAGGAGATTTTTGCCCAGCCGCTTAATCTCGATCTTTGGATCGGTTTGCCCGAAAAGGAGAATCCGCGCGTGGCCACGATTTACGCTGCGAAAAGCGGCAAACCGCCGGAACCAAAGCAATTCTACCTCGATCTTGTCACACCGGGCACGTTGGCGCGGAAAACGTTCACGTCACCGTACGGATTGCAGGCGATCAGCGCGATGAACACTCCTGCAATACGCGCGAAGTCGATTATTTCTTTCGGTGGGATCGGGAGCGCCGCGGCGTTGGCAAAATTCTACTCCATGCTCGCTAACGGCGGAAAACTCGAAGGCCAGACCTTTTTTTCAGAAGGAACAATCGCATGGATGACAACAGCGCTGGCCGATGGCATTGACCGCGTCTTTCAAATACCGACAGCGTTTTCCGCCGGATTCATGAAAGATGCACGGAACACAATGCCTAGAATCTTCGGCCCTTCGCCGACTGCCTTCGGACATCCCGGAGCGGGCGGCAGCCACGCCTTTGCCGATCCCGCAAACGGGATTGCGTTCGCTTACGTGATGAATCAAATGGAGCAATCGCTTCTGCCTAATAAAAAATCGCTGCGGCTCGTGGACGCGATTTATGGGTAGGGACGATTGACCTCAATCGCCCGCGGAGATCGTCGGCTCGACAGAGTCTCGCCCCACCGGCTATTCACCGATGATCGTAATGGAAATCTTCCGCCGATGCGGTGCGCGCCGATGCTCAAACAGAAAAATCCCCTGCCAGGTTCCCAGCTGCAATTTTCCGTCGACAATCGGCACTGTCTCGCTCGTTCGCGTCAAGACCATGCGAATGTGCGACGGCATGTCATCGCTTCCTTCCGAACCGTGCGTGAAGTAATCTGCATCTTCTGGCACCAAACGATTGAAGAATTCCTCCACGTCATGTTGCGCGGTGGGATCTGCATTCTCCATGATAATCACGCTGCAACTCGTGTGCCGAACAAAAACGGTGATCGTCCCATTGTGCAGACCGCTCTTATCGGTCTTCGCCTGGATGTCGTCGGTGATTTCGTACAACCCCTTACCGTTGGTACGCACTTCGAGTACTTCGTGGTGAATACGCATGCGATTCAGAATAACACTGGCAGAAATAATAGTCGCACGTTGATCTTTGCCGAAGCTGATGGCCTGATAACTTACTTGTCGATGCAAGGCAAACTTGAGCGCGTGCTGTTTGATGAGCCGGCAATTAACCGGCGTCTGGATGAGCTCGCTGGGCAAATTTCAAATGACTATCGTCACCGGGAATTGACCGTGATCGCGGTCTTAAACGGGAGCCTGATATTCATGGCGGACTTGCTGCGTCGGATTCAACTGCCGTTGAAGCTGGATTGCCTGAGCGTGGTGAGTTATCACGGGAAAGCGCAAACGAGCGGCGAGGTGATTTTCAAGCAGGTCACGCTGCCCGATGTGGTCGATCGGCATATTTTGATTATCGACGACATCCTGGACACCGGTCGGACGCTCGCAGCTATTCGGGAGAAATTGGAAACAGCCAAACCGCGAAGCATTCGAGTTTGCGTGCTGCTTAGTAAAAAAAAGCAACGCGCGCGGGATGTTGTTGCAGATTATGTCGGGTTTGAAATCGAGGACGAATTTGTTGTCGGTTACGGGCTCGATTTCATGGCACGTTATCGCAATCTTCCGTACATTGGCGTGCTGCGGAAAGAATTGATTGCGCAACCAGGCTGATTGCGATGAACGTGCGCGTCCAGTTTTATGCGCAGTTGCGTGACTTGGCCGGCGCGTCCGAATTAAATTTTGATCTTCCGGACAAAGCTACCATTGGCGATCTGCTGGCAAGAATTTATGAAGAAATCCCGGCATTGCGTTCCCGAGACAAAAGCCTTCTCATCGGTGCGGGCGTGGAGTTTGTTGATCGCAATCACGAGCTGAAACCGGGTGATGAGATTTCAATCATGCCGCCAGTGCAAGGCGGGTGATGAAGCCTAAATCATAGAGCAAGATCGAGAGATTTGATTCGCTCGCTTCCCGTTCGCTCAGCCTTTGGCCTCCCCGTCCATGTCGCGGCTCTCCCAGTCGCTCCATTCTCGACTTCGCTCGAAATGACAAAGTGCCGCCGGTGAAGGTGGAATGAGTCCAGGAGGCAGGAGTCAGAAGTCAGAAGTAGGACGGACCTTCGTTTGCTTTGTTTCCTTCTGTAAAGATCCCCCGTTTATTCGTGTCTATTCGTGGTTTCAATTAGTCGCGAAGGTTTTTAAAGCCTATCGCGACGCCGAAGTCGCGGCTGCGCACGAACTGAATCACAGCCTGCAAGTCATCTTTCTTTTTCCCCGTGACGCGAATTTGTCGATCTTGCAACTGGCTTTGCACCTTGAAACCTTGCGATTTAATCGCCTGAATGATCTCCTTCGCTTTATTTCCTTCGAGGCCCTGTCGAATTTTTAATTCCTGCCGGGCGTGACCGACGGATGAGATCGCGGGCTCTTCGTGCTCGATATTTCGTAAGTCGACCCCGCGCTTCGAAAGCTTGCCGATCACAATTTCGCGCAATCCCCGGAGGCGCGCCGCGTCATCAGCACTAAGGATGATTTTGTCTTTCTCGGCGAGAATCTCAGCCGTTATACCCTTGAAATCGAAGCGGGTGGCAAGCTCTTTGCGCGCCTGATTGAGCGCGTTATCGATTTCCTGCTTATCGATTTCCGAAACGATGTCGAACGACGGCATGTAGGATTTTAGGGTTTGGATTTTCGATTTTGGATTTGCGGGATTCCCGCCGGCAATCCGCAAAGATCATACAGCACATTGCAAACTTCTCACGGATTTGCCTCTACCACCTTGATGTTGCCTTCCGTAGCGTGGATTTGAATTGAAGCCTCGCCTCCGTCGTTGACTAACATATCCACCTTAGACATCTCTCTGGCAGGGCCCTCTCCTTGTTCGGCAAAACCATTCGCAATGTTTCCGTTTACCGTTTCAGCAATCAGGTGGAAGGCAGCGTCACTTGGAAGAAAGGCCCACGCAGTTCCGCGTGCGATGTTTGCCCGTATGGAGAATCTGCCCTGCTTCCACCATTCGTAGGTCAACGTGAGCGCGCCGCGGCCTAGCGAACAGGCCACATCACTGATGCAGTTGCGCTCGAACAGCTGGCCGCTCCCGACCCGGGCGTGTACGGTTTTGCCATGCATTCCGTCCACCAGAACTTCGCCGTTGTCTAATTCCAACCGCGATATGCTGGCGGTTTGCGGGACGACGATCGTGTAATCGACGGTGCCGGAGCGATCAAACAAGCCCCATGCCTGTTTTTTGGGAAAGATTGTTTCGATGGAGACGGAGTCTGGTTGCACAGAAACATTGACCACGATCTGCTTCAGCCGCTCGGGCGTGTAGGCCCTTTTGATCGCCTCCACCCGCATTTCGGTCGCAGCTGACCCGTAAACGCGAACCGCGCCATCCCCATTCTTGATTGTTACCTTCGCCGTCGGTTCGATCGTATAGGACTGCTCGAAAATCTCCTCCAACGCGCGGTCCGTGGCCGAGCCACAGCTGACAAGGGAGAGCAGCAATACGGCAAGTATGAGGCGAAAACTCTGCGGACTAATAATTGCTGATCGCACGCACAAATTCCATCAGCGCGTGTGCGTTGCTGATCAAGGGAAGAAATCCCGTAAGGACAAGAACTGCCCAAAGTGCGGCTTCTCCCAAAAAATCCTGGCGCGCTTCGTTTTTGAGATAGTCGCCCGTAATATTCCAAAATGATCGCGCGGCCGGATGCACAAATTTCGCGCTCGAATGTTCGAATGAGACAGAATGGTAGTTATAATCCGTGATCGGCGCTCGGCTGCGTTTGCCCACAGCGAGATCGAATGAATCGCGGCGGCTCTCGTTACAGGTTGTCAATGGTGTTGGTTTCATAGTTTCTAGTAGTTTGCTGTTTCCTATGAGATGCGCCGCGCAGCGGAAGTGGATTCAAAATTTGTCGGGCGGATGAGAAATGTTCGCCCCAGCTGCCGGCCAGCTAAAAAAGTGAGCGCAGCTGGGGTCTTGGGAGGCATCCCTCAAGACGTTTCAACGCCGCTGAGGATTCCGCCAAGATGGCCTGTCAGCGTGATCACTAATAGTGCGATCACCGTTACCGTCCAATAGCCGATGCGCGGTGAGATTCCTTTGGTATGGAGGCGCGTGCGCATCCAGCTGAGAAAAAAGATGAGCAAAGCGGAAGTCAGCGCGCAAATCATATGCAGCCGTAAGTTGCCTTTTACCGTCGCGCCTTCGAGCTGCCATTGCCACGCTCCAAGGCCAGTCGCAATTGCCAACGGGACCGTTATTGCGGCGCCCAATAGATTGTAATAGGCGACCGCCGCAAGGGTTGGCTGCTTGCGCCAGACCGCCAGTAAATCGAAAACAACGCTCGCGATAAACAGGCCGATCGGAAAATGAATAATGACCGGATGCTGCGCGTGTCCGGCGAGGAGCGCAGCCTTGAGATCGAACGGATTTACCGAAGTGGCGAGAAATGGGTTCATGATTCTTTCGACTCTCCGTCGCGGTCGCGAGCGGTGTCTCATTCTTTCCAATCAAGACGCTTTAGCTCTTTAGGCATCCATTGCACCTCATGACTTCACGACCACGATCGTCCCAGTCATCTTCGGGTGAACTGAGCAAAAATAGGTGTAGGTACCGGGAGCGCCCGCTGTGATCGTGAACTCTTGATCCGTGTCGAGCGCGGTCGATTTCTTAAACTGCTTCTCAACACTCACGACGGTGTGAGGTTCTTCGTCCCGATTGATCCACGTAATCTTCTCTCCAGATTTCACGGTTAAGTTCTGGGGATTAAAGGCGAAGTCTTTGATCTCTATTCTATTTTGGTTGTTGTCGGTGGTATCGGCTTCCTTCATCTCGCCAGCGAGTGCGAAGATCGATAGATTGAGAAAACTGATGGCGCATAATAGTGCCATTTTCTTATTTCTTGGAGTCAGTGTAGTCATAGTTATGCTTAGTTAGGTTAGCTGAGGTTGGAATCGACGACGGCGAGGGCAGTTTTGCCTTGCTTATACTGGACGCTGGTTAGGCCGAGCATGCTGCGCAGCTTTTCAGCCGGCACTTTCATAGGACCGGGCGACGGCGCGGTTCCAGGAGCTGGCTGCGGGAAGGCAGTAGACATCGCGGTGTGGAAAGTCACGTTGCCTTCGACTTTCTGGAGCACCTGATGGATGTGACCGTTTAGCACTGTCACCGAGCCGAAGCGTTTGAGATATCCAAGAGCGCGTTCGCTATCGCTTGTTCCCCAGCCCCATTGCGGATTGACCGCCCAGAGCGGGATATGCGCGAACACTACAATCGGCGTGTCCGCGCCAAGAACTTTCACATCGCCTTCGAGCCATTCGAGCTGCTCATCTCCGAGTTGCCCCAGACCACCGGCCTGAAGGTCTAGCACGTTGACCAGTCCAATGAAATGGACGCCGTTTTTGTTGAAGCTGTACCAGCCAGAGCCTTTGCCTTCGACGCTCTTCAAATACCGTTCACGGTAAAGCTTTCCGCCATCGGTAAGCACATCGTGCTCCCCGGGAGCATAGAAAACGTCCTTGGTTCGGCAGCTCTTGAGCACTTCATCGAAGGTGTCGAACTCTTCGGGCTTCGACAGCTGTGTAATGTCTCCCGTGTGAATGAGGAAAGACGGCGGCGTCGGCATTGCGTTGATGCGATCGAGAGCAATTCTGAAGGTGGCCGTAACATCTTTATTCGCTTCCTTACTGAAGCCGATATGGCTATCGCTAATCTGTAAAAAGCTAAGATCTGTAGCTGGCAATGGCGCCCTAGCCTTCGCAATTTGAGCAAGGGTTCTCGATACTAACACGCCGCCGCTGATGGTCCAGAGCAGGCCGGTACCGGCCCAGGCCATGCATTGTAGAAAGCCGCGTCGGTCAATACCGTCATGCTCCTGATCGTGAGAAATGTAATCGGACATAATATTTTGGTTTCCTAAAGGTTTAGTTTGCTTTCGTAAATTGCTTTTCACCTGTCCTTACTGATTTCGCGCGACTTTATTCCGAAAATCTTTGCCAGTGAAGTTGTGACCTTGAATTTCTTGCTCTGCCGGGAGTGAAGTGTCGCCGCCTCCAATAGCTAATTTAGGTTCGGTGTCCTTGGAACGAGCCGACTCCTTAGCCTCAGGCTCCTTACCGCGAACAGGATTGAGAAGGGCCAGAGCAACGAACAGAGCGAACGCTAGCGTGCCCATATTCAGGTGCCTCAGAAATGCAGAGAGCATAGACAAGCTTCTGACAATGCTCTTATTATAGGAACGAGGAGGAGTTGGCATAACGGAAGTCTTTCGTTTTTTGGATTTCAATAACTGCTTTCAGTTATTCATACCGTTTCGGTGCGATACATATTCCCGTCGCGCCAAGGATGGGCTTATTGCAGAAAGCAGAGCCTCGGCGAGACAGCGCCGGATGTCGGTAGTGAACCAAGTCGGAACCGTGGGTGATCAAAGAAAACTAATTCGCGCTTGCATCCGAAGCGCAGAGCTCTCAGCTTTTCCGAACCTACCGCTTTGTGCTGGGACTTAAGCTCTGACCGCCGTCAATGATGCGGCACTTGTCCTTCAAAAAGCTGCTTGAAGGTCTGCAAATCGCTATCGCTAACGTCGGAAACGGCCCAGTAATTGAAGTCGGAGTCAGTCCAGTGGACTAGATGGTAACCTTGGCGCGTCATAGTCTCTTTCGTTTCGGTCGCCCCAGGCCTTGCTGGCCAAACGAACAGATTAATGAAATGCTTGCGCCTTTGGTAAATCAGAGCTGCTACGGGGTGGTTATCGAGATAATCAAGGCGCCCACCAATCAAAGGAAAGCCTTCGCCAGAAAGGTCCACCACGGGAGCCGCAAAATCGAGCTTAGCATCAAGCCACGGTTTGACAGTGTGTTGATCGGAGGATGGTACGTCTGTGAGATGATTAGCCATAAGCGAACGCACATGACTGGCGATAAGCTGCGTCGCGAGGAACTGGTCGGAACCAGGTTGCTGTAATCGAGGCAACAAATTTGAAACGATAATTGCGGCCAATATGATAGCTGCGGCCAGAGCTAGCCAGTTCCATGGCATCTCAGAAACAACGAAACGCCGTTCTGCCCGCGGCCGCGTCACCAATAGCTGATTTTCCGTCGCAGCATTGCGCATGTCCTTCGCGCCCAGCGCGTCCCGTAAAGAAGAGTGAACCCGCTGACGCAGTTCAGCCGGAGCCTTATAATACGGGGTGCCCCGGCTAATCGCGTGAGTCAGCGCCACGTGCGCGTCGTATCCTTGCTCACACGTACGGCAGTCCCGCAAGTGCTGTTCGATTTGCTGGCTGGTGATTGGATCCAGTTCGCCATCCAAATAACCATCCAACAATTTTGTAGCTTCTTCGCAGTTCATCTATTTCTCCTTACCGATCCGAGCCGCCAAATATTCCTTAAGTTTGGCGCGGGCGCGGGCCAGCCGCGACATGACTGTCCCGGTCGGAATTTTCACGATGTCGGCTATTTCCTTGTAAGAGAGACCTTCCTGGTGTCGCAGAGTCAGTATCTCCCGGAATTCCGTCGGCAATTTATCCATTACTCCTCTAATTAGTTCCGCGTCTTCAGCATGCTCCAGAATCGTTGCCGGGCTGGCCGAGTCGTGGCCGATTGCATGGATCTCTTCGTCGAAAGTTGTGGTGAGATCGACTGCACGGTTCTTTTTTAGCAGGGTGTAGGAAGTATTTCGGACGATCGTGAGCAGCCAGGCCCGGCCGTTGGAGCCATGGAATCCACCAAAAGACTTAAAGGCACGCAGATACGCCTCTTGAACCACATCCTGTGCATCCTGTTCGTTGCGAAGCAACCATTTGGCGAGGTTGTGGGCCGCATCCATGTGAGGCAACATCGTTTCTTCAAAAGATGCCAACTCGTGTTCCTGAGCGGCCTCTTGTTCTCCGTGCTTCTTGAGTACGACAAACTTCACAATCTTCGCGCTCGATTCGAGATCTTCAATGTTAGAAGCGTATTCTGCTTTAAGTGCTGCAGCCATAACGTTTTTTTTGATCAGGTCGGCTCGGCTGGAAACTGCACCTCGAGCCAGAGCATTTGCATCGGAAAACGGCGGTAACGCTGACCAGTTTCCACGCGTTTCAAATCGCGGAGAGTTCATTGCCACTTAGGCCGCTCCGAGCGCAGACGCCTCCGCATCGTGCCTTTATACAACACACGTCGATGGCTTCCAGAGCTACATAATACCGCCCCCCTTTCCCTGTACTTCCATTCGGCGCCTCAACGCTCGCTCTGTAGTTCAAGTCTCCTCCCTTAGTCATGTACAGTTGCATTTTCTAATACAACCGAAGCCGCCCCATTCTTATTCCCCGATTTTTGAAATAAAGTCACTAGCTGAAGATATCACAGAACAACGTCGAACCCCCTCGGACCCTCGGAGATGATTAGTGTGCGGTGCGGCGTTCGTCTTCCGCTGAAATGCTCCGTGCAATGGCGGAGCAAATTGGGCCTGCTGCGTGAGAAGAAATTGACCAGGATACGCGGGAACTGCAATATCCTGCGCTGATGGTCTGGCGAGAAATTGCCAGCAAAATTTTTCCCCGCGCTCAGACCCAGAGGGTGCGATCAAAGGTGCGATATTGAATTGCTTCGCTGACGTGCTCGGGTGAGATATCGACCTTTTCGTCGAGATCGGCGATGGTGCGCGAGACTTTCAGGATCCGATCATAAGCGCGGGCGCTGAGATTCAATTCGTTCATCGCCACACGAATCAGATCCTGCGAATCTTGGTTGAGCTTGCAATGTTGTTTGAGATGCCGCGTGGCCATGCGTGCGTTGCAGGTTACTTTCGGATCATTGTGAAAACGCTCTTGCTGGCGTTCACGTGTCCGCATGATCCGGTCGCGAATCGCGGTCGAACTTTCCTCGGCACGCTCGCTGGCGACATCTCGATATTCGACCGCCGGAACTTCAATGTGCAGATCGATGCGATCGAGCAGTGGTCCGGAGATTCGTTGACGATAACGCTGTACTTGGACGGGACCGCAACGGCATTCGCGTTTTAAATCGCCAAAGTATCCGCACGGGCAGGGATTCATCGCGGCGACCAACATGAACTCGGAGGGAAAAGTCACGCTCCCCGCCGCTCGCGAAACGGTGACCTTCCCGTCTTCGATTGGCTGGCGCATCACTTCCAGGGCCGATCTTTTAAACTCAGGCAGTTCATCGAGAAAGAGGACGCCGTTGTGCGCAAGACTCACTTCGCCCGGATTTGGAAATGTGCCGCCGCCGAGCAAACCAATGTCGCTGATGGTATGATGCGGCGCGCGAAACGGCCGCTTGGAAACGAAGGAGCGGTCGCCGCTGAGTAGACCGGCGATGCTGTGAATCTTTGTCGTGTCGATCGCTTCCTCGAGCGATATCGGCGGAATAATGGTGGGAATGCGTTTCGCAAGCATCGATTTGCCTGAACCGGGAGGTCCGACCATCAAGACGTTGTGGCCGCCGGCCACAGCCACTTCGATGGCGCGTTTGACGTGGCCCTGACCTTTCACATCGCTGAAATCGACGTCATAGGTCTGATGCGTGGCAAAAAACCCGGTCAGATCAGCACGAGTGGGTAGAAGCGCAGTTTCGCCGCGCAAAAAAGCAAATGTCTGCCGCAAATTCTGCACGCCGTAGATGTCGATCTTATCGACCATGGCGGCTTCAAGAGCGTTGGCCTCCGGGACAAATAGCGCGTGCTTCCCGCGACGTCGCGCTTCCAACGCTACCGGCAGCACGCCCTTGACTGCACGCACCGCGCCGTCTAAAGCGAGTTCGCCGACAAAGCTGAAATTCTCGAAAGGCGAACTGTCTAGTTCTTCGGTCACCGCGATCATGCCGAGCGCAATCGGTAAATCGAAGCTTGGCCCTTCTTTTTTGATATCGGCGGGGGCAAGATTGATTGTGGTGCGACCACGCGGCCAATAATAGCCGCTATTTGCGATTGCCGTCGTAACGCGGTCGCGGCTCTCTTTCACCGCAGCGTCTGGCAAGCCAACGATGACAATATTTGGGTCGCCGCCGGCGCCATTAACCTCTATCTCCACTTCGTACGCGTCCACGCCGTAAACTGCCGCGGAATAGATTTTTGCCAGCATCGCCGTGCAGACTTACAGAAAATCGGAGGTTGGAAAAGCGGCAAATGCCCGCAATGGCGAAGCGCGACTTGCGCTCGCCAAATTGGTTCAATATTTGGGCGGCTCGCTCGGACAAAACACGAAGAATGGCGGGCTGGCGACCGCCACAAAAAAGATTGAACAGGACGCGTCTGGGAACTGTCGTAAATCCGAATATTTAACGTTGTTAAATACTTTTGGGAATGCTACAACGCGTGATCGGTAAGACGCTGGCGAATACTATAAACGGTAAGTTGTTGACCCAATCCCCCAATATCATTGATGAAAAAGAGTTATATGGCTGCCGAAGATAGCGATACCGGAATTAAGATTTACCTGCGCGAGATCGGGCAAATCCCGCTTTTGACTCCGGAACAGGAGATCGAGCTGGCCGCGAAGATAAAGAAGGGCGATCGCGAAGCGCGGGCGTTGATGATTCGGTCCAATCTGCGTCTGGTCGTCAAGATCGCGCACGATTACGCAAATCTCGGGCTGCCGCTTCTCGACCTGATCTCAGAGGGAAACATCGGGCTGATGAAGGCGGTCGAACGCTTTGATCCAGCGAAAGGCGGAAAGCTCAGCACGTACGCCGCGTGGTGGATTAAGCAGTCCATTAAGCGAGCACTGGCGAATCAGAGCAAGACGATTCGTCTGCCTGTGCATCTGGTGGACAAAATTTCCAAGATGCGCCGGGTTTCCTTGCAGATGAGCGAGGAACTTGGTCGTGAGCCGACAGACGAGGAACTTGGCGATGAGATCGGGATCGCGAGTGGGAAAGTTTCCCAGCTCAAAACCGTGTCGATTCGTCCGGCTTCGCTAGATGCGCCGATCAGTGACGATGATTCCACGGAGTTTGGCGAAATCGTGGGGGACGAGGAAGCTCAGACGCCCTTCGAACTGTTGCGTGACAAAAATCTCCGCAATGAAGTCGGTGGGTTGCTTGACGTTCTGGACGACCGCGAGAAGAAAATCATTTTCCAGCGCTTCGGCCTGGACGGCGGCAAGCCAAAGACGCTTGAGGAAGTTGGCAAGAAATTCGGCGTTACGCGGGAGCGCATCCGACAGTTACAGAACATTGCGCTCTCGAAACTCCGCCGTGCTCTAAGCAAGAAGGAACGCCCGGTCGACGTCGAGTTGCCAGTGGAAGCGTAAGCTGTAGTCGTCGACTCTGTGGACGACGCAGTGCGCTTCTTGGCTCGCCAGCTCGCGTTTCTCAGAGCAAAGCGGCTACAAAATCGCGCGTTGGTGGAGAAGACCACGTGTTTTCATTTTAAGACGCGCAGCTGAATGGAATCTATCAACGCGCGGCCCATACGAACGTCACTGACAATCACCATGTGATTACCGGGCGCCGCAGACTTGTTCTTGCGCAAAAATCTCTCGGCCGATGCAATCGTCTCGTCCGGATCTCCGGTGAAATCGATGCGAGCGGGGAACGTTCCCCAATAAAGCGTCAGTTGCCGATAGACTTCCTCGCTCGGGGTGAAAGCAAAGATTGGGGCACGCTGCGGCCGCAGATTCGAGGCATACCGCGCCATCCTGCCGTGCAACGTAAAAACAATGAGTTTCGAATCTTGCAGCGAATTGGCCAGCACGACAGCTGAAGCAACCGTCTTCTGCCGCACGTCTTCCAGCAGCGCATCCTTGGCATACCCTGCGCCGCCGCTGCGCTCGATGCGCGTCGCGACGCGATTGAGAACCTCTACGCATTCAACCGGGTAACGACCAACCGACGTTTCCCCGCTTAGCATGATGGCATCCGCCTGCTCAAAAACTGCATTTGCTACATCGGTGATTTCAGCCCGAGTAGGCAGCCGGTTGGTGATCATCGATTCGAGCATTTGCGTTGCGACAATGACTGGTTTGCCGAGTCGCAGACAGGATTTCACAATTCGGCGCTGGATGATCGGTAACTCTTCCATTGGGCATTCGATTCCCAAGTCGCCCCGGGCAATCATGATCGCATCTGCACCTTCGATCATGTCGCCTATTGCGCGGACGGCGAGCTGATCCTCGATTTTAGCAATGGTCAAAGCCTTGCTCTTTCTCTTGACAAGAGCACGACGCAGTTCCTCCAGATCGCTTTTCTTACGAACAAAGCTCAAAGCCACAAAATCGACACCGAGCTCTGCGCCAAGGGAAATATCAGCGAGATCCTTCTTGGTAAGCGGCGGCAGATTCACGTGCACGCCGGGCAAGTTAATGTGACGCCGTGATCCGAGTGTGGCGCGCGTTAGAGCCTTACAGCGCATCCGGTTTTTCCCCTTTCCGAGCACGAGTAGTCTGATCAAGCCGTTGTCGATCAAAATCATGTTGCCAACTGAGACGTCATCGACAAAGCCATCGTAATTTACGTCAGTCGAGTAGCGCTCTTTCTTCCTCGCACCACGCACAGTCAATTCGAGAATGTCGCCTGGCTTCAAATGAAGATTCTCCTTGAGGTCTCCTGTCCGAATAGCCGGGCCTTGCGTATCCAACAGAAGAGCGATTGGACGGCCCATCTCGCGCGCAAGCGCCCGGATACGCGGTACAATGTCGCGTACCCACTCATGACTGGCGTGGCTCATATTCAATCGAAAGACATCCGCGCCTTTCTGGATCAACTGGCGCAACACTTGAGTCTTCTCCGTGGCTGGGCCGAGCGTGCAGATGATTTTCGTCTTACGCATTCATGACGAGGATTGAATTTCGTCCCGTAAAAGCAAGGGCGTTTTATGAGCCAGCCAGAGGTGGGCAAAAAAAGCGGCACGTCCTTCCTAGACGTGCCGCGTCACGCGCACTCGGTGCTTCTATTGCAGCTTGCTTTGAGTTTGCTTGGCCAGATCAAGGTGTTCCTGGACCACCTTGGCCGTGTCTTCCGCGAATTTCTTCACGTCGGGATCGGTGCCGGTACTGGCCTCCTCCTGAAATTCGGCGAGATCCTTTTCGTGATCCTTCACCATCATGTCCATATAGGCTTTATCTGAGCTCCATTTACCGCTCGGCTCTTTGCTCGGCAGTTTAACGCCTTTTTTAGCCGCGATCGATTTCAGCTCTTCATTGGCCTTGCTGTGATCGGTGACCATTCGTTTGCCGAATGATTTTACGTCATCGCTTTGGCCGTTCTGCGCTGCCAAGTTTCCCATCGCGACTTCCATCATTCCGCCTTTGGCGGCTTTGTGTATGAATGTCCTATCCTTAGCGCTAAGCGACGAGCTTTTGCCTGCCGGACTCTCTTGTGCCAGCGCTAGGCCGGCGAAACTCAAAGATGCGACCATGAGAGTGAGAACGCTGAACCGTGAAATAAGGGCGAGTTTGCTTTTCATGATTTTTCTCCGTTGGAACCTATCGGAACGATCCGACGCTTAAGAATCGAAAATTCACGCCCAACTGGACGTGCCAAATTCGGATCTGACCTCAGCCCTGGTCGCAATTCCTCGATGCGGGATGAACGCGGAAGGCCCCAGCGGATCAGGCTTTAGAGATATCCTGTTTGTACGAGGTTTCCACACGCGTCGCCACATCCTTGTAGCCGTAATCAGCTTCGTAAATCTGCTTCATGCAGTTGAGCGATTTTTCCTTGTCGCCCATCCGCTCGTAAGCAAGCCCTAGATTGTAAACAATCTCCTTCTTTATCGCATCCATCGACAAAATCTCTTTCGACGCCTCTTCGAGTTGTTTCATCGCAAGATCAAGCATTCCGAGCTCGCCGTAGCAGCACCCGAGCAGGTTCATGGCTTTCAAACGCGCATTTGGATTTTGTCGCGCGCGCTGCAGCTCTGCCACGGCTTCGCGAAAATGCCCTGCGTTCACGAGATGCTCGCCAAGTTCAAATCGAAGCTGCAAGTCGGTCGGGTTCCGCTCCAAACGTTTGCGCGCGTCCTCGAGTAGAATCTCTGCCCGCTTCTTTTTTGCGACCTTTAATTCCTCAGATTTTTTCGCATACAACTCATGATCCGCAGCGTGCGTGGAGAGAAATTCTTCGTGCCCAGTAATCTCGCGCCCGAGGCATTGAATCTTCAAATCGGAGACTTTTCGGGCCAATCCGGCATCGGCGCCTTTTGTCAGATCGGCGGCATATTGATACCAACCAATAGCCGCCTCGAAATCTTCCTTTTGCTCATTTAGTGCGCCCAAGCGTCGCGCAAGATCAATATTCGCAGGCTCTACCCGGTGGCGCGCGTGTGTTTCCGCGATCTGTTGATCGAGCGATTCGCCCGTCAATTTCATCCGGCTCTGTTGCTCGAGCGAAATCGCCACTTCTTTGTCCTTGATCAGGTCGCGATAACTTTCCGCCTGCGTCCATCCGCCGCTCTTTATGGAGGCGTGGGCCGAAGCGTTTTTTCCCAGCCGAAGTGCTTCGGCATCAAGCGGATTTATCTCGGTGATTTGATTATAAATTTCGACTTCCCGATCGCTTTCTCCAAGTTCGTGATACAAGCGCCCTAACTCGTGCAGCACTTTGAGGTCGCGCGGATTTGCTTCGAGCAACGTCCGCAGCGCGAACACACCAATCTCCGGCCAGCCGGCCGCTACCGCCGCTTCCTTCAAAACCAGATTCGCCTGGCGCTGGTAAGGTTCTTCTTCTAGAACTTTTTCCAGCATTTCGACGGCATGCTTCGGGTCCTTTTTGATTTCTCGCTGTGCCTTCATGACTGCGATCGGCGCGATCGAGATATTGAAAAAACTTTTCTTTGCCGATTTGCTCTTCGTTACCTCCGTGCGCCGCAATAGTTGACGGCCCGTGAGGAACTCCGGCTCCTGTTTGAGAATTCCCTGCAACAGCGAGATTGCGTATCCAAAATTGCGCAATTCGATTGCCGCGACAGCTTTTAGCCAATGGCTGCGCTGCATTTCGTTCAGTTCCTTCTCGGTTCTAACAGCCATACTAAAGCCCAATATGGATTATAGTTTCCCCACGATGCGGCGTCATTACAAATGATAGGCGCGTTTGCGCCTGACCGGGAGGGGCGGCTAATTTTCCGTCAGGGTTTACAAAGAACATGGCACGTTGCATCATGAACAGCTTTCTCCGCGATCGCGGTCGTGTGCCTGTCGAGCTAGATGGCGACGGGCGGTTTGTTCAACCACGTAAGTTTTTCGTCCCGGCTTATGTGAAAGCGTTCGAGGAAGGAGTTCTGCAGGAGCGAGCCGCGCAAGCGGTCGAATCGTTACGATCATGCCGCGTTTGCCCGCGTGACTGCGACGTTGACCGGTTCAACAACAAGATCGGAGTGTGCAAGAGTGGGCGGCTTGCGCGCGTGGCTAGCGCGTTTCCGCATTTCGGCGAGGAAGATTGTCTGCGCGGCTGGAACGGGTCGGGCACGATCTTTTTCGGCTGGTGCAATCTGCGCTGCGTGTTTTGTCAGAACTTCGAGACCAGCCAGCGCGGCGAAGGCACAGAAGTCACCGCAGCGGAGCTCGCGAACGTCATGCTCGATCTTCAAGACATCGGCTGCCACAACATCAATTTCGTCACGCCTGAGCATGTGGTGCCGCAAATTCTCGAGGCGCTCTTGATTGCCGTCGGGCGCGGCCTGCGCTTGCCACTCGTCTATAACACGTCGGCTTACGACAGCTTGGAGAGTATCCAGCTCATGGAGGGGTTGGTGGACATTTATATGCCAGACTTCAAGCTCTGGGACGCTGAGCATTGCCGGAAATATCTCGTCGCCAGCGATTATGCCGACGCTGCCCGTGCTGTGATCGCGGCGATGCACTCGCAGGTCGGCGAGTTGAAAGTGGACGAAGAAGGGCTGGCATTGCGCGGCGTGTTGGTGCGACATCTGGTCATGCCCGGTCTACTCGACGACACGCGCGAAATCATGCACTGGCTTGCCACGACCCTCTCGCGCGACACCTACGTCAATGTCATGGACCAGTATTATCCAGCCCACAAAGCCGAGACCGAACCGCGCTTCGCCGAGATCAATCGCGGCATTTGCGACAACGAATTCTGTCACGCCATCGAACTAGCGCGCGCTGCCGGCCTCTGGCGGTTGGATACGCGCTGGCGCCATGTGATTCCGCGCGGTCGCCCGGTCTGGCTGCCGTGGATGCGTGCGCGCGAGCAGACGGAAGCGCGCGTCAACGCGAATTGATTTTTAGGCCGTCGCCGGATGATCTCATAATAAGTCCAGCTGCGGTTTCTCTATTTTGGAGCCTGCTCTTTTCGATCTTTTCCGTTTTGCGGGCTGCGCCGCTGCGCCATCTGGCCTTTCCAAATGCGAAAGAATCTCCTTGGCCCGATCAAGAATTTCCGTCGGTAGTCCAGCCAGCCGAGCGACCTGGATTCCGTAGCTTTTATCTGCGCCACCGGGAACAATCTTACGCAGGAAAATGATCTGGTCGTTCCATTCACGCACGGCGACGTTGAAATTGCAGACGCCGCTGCGTTCCTCAGCGAGTTTCGTCAGCTCGTGATAATGAGTCGCAAAGAGAGTGCGCGACTTAACCTTGTCGTGCAGAAATTCAGCCACGCTCCAAGCGATGGAAAGCCCGTCAAAAGTAGATGTTCCGCGACCAATTTCGTCCAGAATGACGAGGCTCCATTCGGTAGCATTGTTTACGATGTTTGAAGTCTCGTTCATCTCGACCATGAATGTCGATTGGCCGCGCGCGAGATCGTCATTCGCGCCGACGCGCGTGAAAATGCGATCGACCAGGCCGATCTCCGCGCTTTCCGCCGGAACGAAGCTGCCGATCTGCGCCATCAGCACAATGAGCGCGACCTGGCGGATGTAAGTGGATTTCCCCGCCATGTTTGGCCCGGTAACGATGGCTAGCCGCAGATTCTCGCCATCGAGCGACGTGTCGTTAGGCACAAATTTTTCTTCCACCAGATTCTGATCGAGCACCGGATGCCGCCCGTCTTTAATCACGAGGCACAGCGTGTCGTTCAGCTTTGGCCGGCAATAGCGGAAGAGTCGGGCGGTCTCTGCCAGTGCACAGATAACGTCGAGGACTGCAATGGCGGCGGCGGTTTGCTGGATTGGTTCCAGTTCGCGCAACGTTTCGTCGCGCAACTTTTGAAACAGTTGATACTCGAGCTGGCGCGCGCGTTCATCTGCCCCCAAGATTTTAGCCTCCATTTCCTTTAGTTCGGGGGTGATGAAACGTTCGCCGCCCACGGTGGTCTGCTTGCGCGTGTAATGAGCGGGCACGCTGGCCAAATTCGACTTGGTTACTTCGATAAAATAGCCGAAGACCGAATTGTAACGCACCTTGAGCGATTTGATCCTAGTGGCGATAATCTCGCGCTCCTGCAATTGGCTAATCCAAT
>Ga0209376_1001326_pt1 | contig 25222 bp, 24 predicted proteins | sample GraSoiAngelo_134_FD_185891 | JGI IMG/M metagenome (GOLD analysis project Ga0209376, IMG submission 185891) | Grasslands soil microbial communities from the Angelo Coastal Reserve, California, USA - 14_0929_05_30cm (SPAdes) (version 2) | ecosystem: Environmental > Terrestrial > Soil > Grasslands ... | reverse complement strand
TCGACCAGTCTACCCCCGAGCACAGGTTGTAGACCTCGCCCGGCGTGCCGCGCTCGAGCAGCGTCCAGTAACCCCGCACGATGTCGCGCACGTCCGAGAAGTCGCGCCCGGGCTTCAGGTCGCCCACCAGTACGACCGGCTCGCGGAGGCCCGCCTCGATCTCGGCGACCTGCTTCGCGAAGTTCGAGGTCGCGAAGGTTTCTCCTCTACGAGGGCCGCTGTGGTTAAATGCGCGGGCGCGCACGATGTGCATGCCGTAGCTCTTGAAGTACTGGTAGCCCATCAGATCCTGGGTGACCTTGCTCACCGCGTAGGGCGAGAGCGGGCGCAGCGGGTTCGTCTCGCGGACCGGCAGCTCGTCGGGGTAGACGAGGCCGTACTCCTCGCTCGAGCCGATCACGATGAAGCGCGCCTTCGAGCCGAGCTGGCGCATCCCCTCGAACAGGTTGAGCTGGCAGATCGCGTTGGTCCAGAGCGTCTCGGACGGGGTCGTCCACGACGCCACCACGAAGCTCTGCGCCGCGAGGTGGACGATGTAGTCGGGCCGCGCCTGCTCCAGGAGCGCGCGCACCGAGAGGAGATCGCGCAGGTCGGACTCGACAAGGGTGATCCGCTCGCGCAGGTGCTCGATGTGCTCCGTCGTGCTTCGCCAGCGGAGCGAGCCGATCACCTCAGTGCCCTGCGCGAGCGCGTACTCGGCGAGGTGGCTGCCGACGAAGCCGGTGATGCCAGTGATCAGAACGCGCACGTAGCCCATACTACTACAATCAACGCGGCGCTCCCGCCTACCGCGATACCCGCCGCAGCGCGCGACGCCAGGCGCCGGGAAGCGCCAGCGCGAGCGCCGGGCGCGCGGCGAAGAGCGCGCACCACCAGGGGTACGCGCCGCTCCGCACCGCCCGCCAGCGCACGCGCGTTTCCGCGCGGAGCCGCTCGGCGTCGCGCACCGCCGTGACGCGCCCGGGCAGCAGGCGGCGCACCACAAGGGGCTCGGGCAGGTTCGCCAGGCCCGCGAGCCGGCTCATACGCATCCAGAGGTCGTAGTCCTGCGCGACCGGCAGCCTCTCGTCGTAGCCTCCCGCCCGCTCGACGACGGACCGGCGCATCACGACCGAGGAATGCACGAAAGGATTGCGGCGGATGAGCATGCGGCGGAGCGCGCCGTCGTCAGCGGGCGGACGGATGACCGCGACCTCGCGGCCGCCCTCGTCGACCTCGCGCGCGCCCGTGCCGAGCAGCCCGACCTCCACGTGGGCCGCGAGGAAGGCCAGCTGGCGCTCGAGACGCTCCGGCAGGGCCAGGTCGTCGGCATCGAGTCGTGCCACGAGCGGCGCGCGCGCCAGGGCGAGCGCGTGGTTGAGCGCGCGCGTGAGCCCCGCGCGCGTCTGGTGCTCGACGCGCACGCGCGGATCGCGCGCCCGCGCGAGGATCTCGCGCGTGGTGTCGGTCGAGCCGTCGTCGATCACGATCAGCTCGAGGTCGCCCGCGGTCTGCGCGAGCACGCTCGCCACCGCGTCGCGCACCCACGGCGCGCCGTTGTGGACGGACATGAGGACCGAGACGGCGGGAACGCTCACGCGACCGGCGTCGCGGCCGGGAGCTTATGGAAGAGGAGGTTGAGGTACGGCAGGCAGAGCGACGGCGGCAGGCCTGCGCCGCTCAGGAGCGCGACGCCAACAGCAAAGAAGGGCAGGAGCGCCTTCCGCGTGCGCGAGCGCGCGGTGTCGCGGAAGAAGCGCCAGCCGTAGCCCGCCGCCTCCGTGACGTCCTCGAGACCACGCCAACCCCATGAGGGCAGGCAGTCGGCGAAGGTCGCGTTCCGCCAGCCGGTGCCGTCGGCGACGAACTCCGCGTAGGGGACGTCACGGAACACCCGACGGCGGAGGGTGCGCGCGTATCGGTAGGCGATCGGCGCCGGGAGCCACTGGACGAGCGGCAACCCCACCGAGTGAGTCTCGAGCGGGAACCACCGGTTCGGCGTGTCGAGGATCGCGATATGCCCGCCCGGCGCGAGCACGCGGTAGTACTCGTCCACCTGGACGCGCCGCTGGCGGAGCGGCAGGTGCTCGACGACGCCCACCGCGAGCACGACGTCGAACGCGCCGTCCGCCCACGGCAGCCGCCGCGTCCCTTCGTTGGAGAGATGGGCGACGCTCCGCACGGTCTTGAGCCCCAGCTCCTCGACCTTCGCGCGGGTGATCGCGACGAATGCAGGGTCGGTGTCGAACGCGTGGATGGTCGCGATTTCGGGTTGCTCGGCCAGGTACTCGGTCACATGCCCGAAGGAGCAGCCGACCTCGAGGACCGCGAGATCCTGCGCACGGCGCGCGCGGAGGTAACGAAAGAGCGGCCCGAGGAAGTGCCGGCCGCGGGTCTCCTTGAAGTCGAAGTAGAGCGGCGCGCGGTGCACGCCTTTGCGGTCGATGAGCATGCGAACCACGCGCTCGCTGTACCGGGTCGAGTACTCGCGCCCTTCGACCGTGAGCACACGCCGGTCGCCGACGTCGACGAGTCGGTAAGACGACTCGCTCATCGGAAGCAGTATAGCGTCAGGCCTTCCGCGCCACGACCAGTAGCATGTGGCCAAGCAGCCTGAGCGCGGGCTCCGTGTAGAGCAGCGCCCGCGCGACGCGCACCAGCGGGCGGTCGCGCCGGTCGAATGCGGGCAGCGGCGGCGTGGGCTCGGGAGCGAGTGTCGTTCCGAGCGAAAGAGCCCGCCCCGGCCTTGCCCGCTTCGATCGCCCGGGCAGTATCCGTCGGAGCGCCTGGCGGAGCAGACGCGCGGGGTCGTACGGGTCCACGGACCGCGCGACGAACCCGTGGCGGGCGAGCGTCGCCGTGAGCTCCGCGCGGGAGAACGCGTACTGATAGAACTCGCCGCCGCTCCGCGCGAGCGCCCGGCTCCGTCGTCGGATCCAGAGGGCCCCGAGCCGGCGCGCGCCGTTCACGTACGGGACCGAGACCACGAGCACGCCGCCGGGCGCCAGCACCCGGCGCGCCTCGGCAAGGATCGCGTCGGGGCCGTCGGCGTCGTGCTCCACGACGCCGAGCGAGACGTAGGCGGCCAGCGACGCATCGCGGATCGCGAGCGACCGCAGCTCCATCGCCGCGAGCGGCGCCGGCGCCACTCGGCGGCACGCGGCGAGAGCCTCGACGCTCCAGTCGACGCCGGCCACGCGCCAGCCCTGCTCGCGCAGGAGCAGGACATACTGGCCCAGGCCGCACCCCGCTTCGAGGATCACGCCGTCGGCGGGCAGCGCCCGCGTGATCAGCCCGGTCAGCGGGGAGCGCCGGGCGACCGCCAGCAGCTCCTCTACGGAGTGGCCGCCCCAGTGCTCGGTCCAGAACTCCTGCCGCGCCGCCACCGAGTAGTAGGCGAGCACGGTCAGGCCTTGCGGGCGAGCGCCACGAAGCCGGTCGCGAAGCTCGAGAGGAACGGCGAGCGCCGTACGGGACCGAGCCCGTCGAGCGCGATCAGGAGCGCCGCCAGGGGCACCAGGCCCGCGCCCACGAGCCACCGGATGGGACGCGATCCGACGTGCGCCGCCGCCTGGCGCAGCTGATTGGCGAGCGTCGCGAAGAAGCGCCCCTGGGCCACGAGCGCGAGCGTCCGCAGGCCTGCGCCCTCGACCAGCTCGCGCGCGCGGAGCTCGGTGAACCGGTGACGATCGGTCGGCCCGTCGGCGCGGTGGAAGAACGGTACCGCGAGCACCGCGGCACCGCCGGGCGCCAGGACGCGCGCGATCTCCCGCATCGCGGCTTCGGGGGAGACGACATACTGGAGCACCTCGACGCACACGACCCAGTCCGCGCTCGCGTCACGGAGGGGCAGTCCCTGGGCGTCGCCGATGACGTCAGGGCGCTCGCCCGCCTCGAGATTGAGACGTACCCAGCGCCGGGCGCGGTCGAGCGGCGGCCGCCAGCGACCGCGCGCCACCCGCTTGGCGCCGATCTCCAGGACCACGCCGCCGAGCTCCGACGTGAGCCGCTCGAGCTCGGCGTCGAGGAGCATGCGGCGGTAGCTGAGCCCCAGTGACGGCACTCTCAGCCTGACCGCGCCAGGCGCTTGAGCAGCTCGATCTCCTCGGCGACGAGCCGCACCAGATCGTAGCGCTCGACGACCCGCGCCCGCGCCCGCTCCGCGCGCGCCCGGGCGCTATCAGGGTCGCCGAGCACGCGCGCCAGCGCATCCGCAAGCGCGCCCTCATCGCCGACGTCGAACAGGAGGCCGGTTACACCCTGCTCGATGATCGCCCGGTTGCCGCCGACGCTCGAAGCGACGCAGGGGACCCCGGCACTCATCGCCTCGAGCAGGGCCTTCGGATGCCCCTCGATGGAAGACGGCAACACGAACGCGTCCGCGTCGGCCAGGTACGCGGGCACGCGCCGGTGCTCGACGACGGGCACGAACTCGGAGGCGACCCCGCGGCGGCGCGCCTCCGCCCCGAGACTCTGACGAGCCGGGCCGTCACCGACGAACGTGAGCATGAGATCGAACCGGCCGGCGAGCCTGGCCGCAGCCTCGATGACCGCGCCGAGGTTCTTCTCCTCCGAGAGCCGTCCCACGTAGAGGACGTTCTTCGCTCGCCGCGCGGTCCGCGGCGCGGGAGCGAAGCGCGTGGTGTCGACACCGTTCGGGATCAGGTGGACCTTCGCGGCGCCGACGCGCGCGGCCACGTGGGCGCCGAGCTCCGGCGTCGTCACGATCACGGCGTCCGCCGCGTGGAGCCCGAGCGCCTCGACCACGCGGCGCAGCGCGCCCGTTGCGCGGGAGCGCGCGAGGCGGCCGTACCAGAAGCCGTAGGTCGTGACGAAGGGGATGCCGAACCGCCGCTTCGCGATCGCCGCCGGCAGCGCGCCCGTGATCTGAAAGACTCGGAGGATCGAGCACCGCCGGAACTCGCGCGCGTAGCGGAGGGGCATCACGAAGCTGTACGCCCACGGGTGCCAGCCGCCGCCGGGATAGAGGCTCACCCGTGCCAAGACCTCCGGATCTGTCGTGTACGCGTCGAGCGACTCGGTAAGGTAACTGAAGTAGCGGACGGCCTCGAAGCCGCGCGCGTACGGCTTGAGGTAGCCGTCGATCAGGCGCGCGTGCTGGCCGGTCTTCGCGAGCTCACCGAGGCCGCCCCGGATCGCGGGGAGGAGCCCGAGGACCATCAGCCGCGCGCGCTCGAGTAGGCGGCGAGGAGCCGTTCCACGCTGTCGTCGGCGCCCAGGCGCTCCGTCACGTGGCGACGGGCGCCGGCGCCGAGGGACGCGCGCAGGCCGTCGTCCGCGAGCAGCGCCGCGATCGCGCGCGCCAGCTCGGCCGGCGCGCGCCGCTCGACGAGGATCCCGGTCTTGCCGTCGATCACGAGCTCGGGCGACCCGCCGACGCGCGTGGCGACGACGGGCCGCCCCGCCGCCATCGCCTCGAGGATCACGCGGCTCAGCGCGTCCGGGATCACCGACGGCACGACGACGACCTCGGCCAGCGGGTAAAGCGCCAGGACATCGCGGTTGGGCAGCGGGCCGAGCCGCCGCACCCACGGGTCCGCCGTGTCGAGATCCCCCTCCCCCACAAACAGGAAGAGCACGTCGGGAAACGCACGAGCGACCTCGCGCGCGGCCGCCACGAGATCGGCGGTCCCCTTCCCGGGCGAGAACTTGCCGACGTAGAGAACGATCCGCTGGCTCCGAAGCCCCAGACGCTCGCGCAGCGCCTCCACCTCGTCAGGCGGCGGCGGCGCGGCGGCAGGCGGGACGTTGTAGATCGCCTGGACGCGCCGCACGCCCTCGAGGAGCCCGGAGCGCCCGTAGATGTCGAGGATCCCCTGGCTCACGCCGATGACCCCGTCGACCTTCCGGAGGAAGCGCTGCTTGAGCCGGCTGTCGAGCCAGAAGTAGAGGAACGCGAGCTTGGAGAAGAGCTTCCGCCGCGGGTCCTTCACGTACAGGGCGAAGTAGTCCTCGGAGCACTCTCGCCAGAGCTTCCGCACGCCACAGTCGGGCGGCATCCGGTCGTGGTGGTGCAGGCACACCGGCGCGGCGTTGATGATCGAGCCGTCGCGAATCGTGAGAAAGACGGGGACGCCCAGCAGCCGCCCCGCCAGCGTCGCGGGAATGAGCGAGTGCTTGTTCTGAGCATGGATCACGTCCGCGCGTTCCCGCCGGGCGACGCGGAGGACGGCGAGCGCCGCCCAGCCGTAGAAGAAGGGGTTCGCGAGCCACTTCGCGGGCGCCAGCCGCCGCCCCGGCTCGAGCCGCTTGGGAAACGCAAACCGGACGATGTGGACGCCGTCGTACTCCTGGCGAGGCGCGGCGCCCCAGTTCGGCGTCACGATCGTCACGCGGTGGCCGCGCCCGGCCAACGCATGGGCGAGCGCATCGAGGCTCCACTCCGCACCGCCTGGCGCAAAGGGCGGGAAGTACTCGTTGACGAAGCAGACGTTCACGGCCGGACCCGCGCGACGACGCGGAAGCCGGTGGACTCCTGGGGCCGCGCGAGCGCGACGTCGCGCTTCCAGCGGCTGAGCCGCGCGTAGAGGCGGAGCGAGACCCCGCCGAGCGCGTCGATCACGCCCGCCCATGGCGTGTCGTACACGACGGGCATCACCGGGCCGGCGGGCTCAAACCCACCCGCGCGCAGCTCGGCGATGAATTCGGCCTCCGTGTACTCGACCTTGTGATCGGGATCGGAGAACGCGAAGAGCCCGGCCGTGCGCAGCCTCCGCCGCCACGCGGTGTCGCGGTTCGGGCCGGAGACCAGAAGACGCCCGGATGACTTGAGCACGCGCCGGATCTCGCCGAGCACTTCCAGTCGTGGGTGAAGGTGCTCGATCACGTCGAGGAACAGCGCTGCGTCGAAGCTCCGGTCGGCGAACGGAAATGGTCGTGCGAGATCCCACGCGAAGAGGTGCACGTTCTTGAGGCCAAGCGCGCGCGCCTCGGTCGCGGCGACGCGGAGCTGCGCCACGTCGTAGTCCATGCCGACGACCCGCCGCGCGCGCCGAGCCGCCTTGAGCGTGTGCGCGCCGTTGGCGCAGCCCACGTCGAGGACGACGTCCGCGGGGTCGAGGTGCTCAACGTACCAGTCGTGCCACGGTGCGTTCACCAGGTGCTTGGGATGGATCAAGTGGCGGCTCTTGCCGGTGTACCTGACGAGCCGCACGCCGACGGCCTTGCCGCGGCGATTTACCACGTCGACGACCGCGACGAGCGGCCGGGGCCAGCGGGCGCTCACGGGCGCGGTCCACGCATGCCGCCCCCGCGGCGCCACCCCTCGAGGACCTCCTCATAGACCCGGGTGGTGGCCGCGGCACAGTGGTCCCAGCGGTAGAGCCGGTCCACGCGCTCGCCGTTCGCGGCGCCCAGCTTCTTGCGGAGCATGGGGTCGGCGCAGAGGAGGAGCGTCTTCCGGACGAACGCGTCGTGGTCGGACGGGTCGACGAGGAAGCCACCCTCGCCGTCCACGACGAGCTCGGGCAGCGAACCCCGGTCGGAGACGACGACCGGCAGCTCGCACGACATCGCCTCGGCCACGGTGAGCCCGAACCCCTCCATCGCGGAGGGAAAGAGGAGGAGGTCGGCAAGGTTGTAGTACTCGACCTTCGCGCTCTCCTGGACGTACCCCGCGAAGACGACGCGCCCGTCCAGGCGAAGCTTCGCCGCGTACCGCTCGAGCGGTACCTGCAGCGGGCCCGAGCCCGCCACGACGAGCCTCGCATCCTCCCGTGCGCGCGCCACCTCGCGCCAAACGTCGAGCAGGAAGAAGAGGTTCTTCCGCTCCTTGAGCCCACCGAGGAAGAGCGCCACGACCTTGCCGTCCAGGCCGTGCTGCGCGAGCAGCGCGGCGGGCTTCGGCGCGCGGCGGAAACGGCGGTCCACGCCGTAGGGAACGACCGAGAATTGCTCCCGCGCCACGCCCAGCTCGGCGGCGGCCTGCCGGATCGCAAACTCGCTACCGACGACGACGCGCTCGACTGCGCGCATCACGCGCCCCTCGATCAGAGGGTTGAGCCAGTTCCGGTCGAGGTGGTGGTGGTGGGCAACGATCGGGACGTCGAGGCGGTAGCGGCGCCTGGCGATCAGCGCCGCCGGGCCGATGAAGCGGAGCGAGTGCGCGCGGAGGAGGTCGAAGCCCGGCTGGTCGTAGAGCCGGCGGATGTAGGGCGGCAGCAGGAGCGCCGCGACGGGCCAGCGGAGCCCTCGCCCGACCGGCAGGCGATGAACCGTCCAGTTCGGGACGCCGTCCGGGTAACGCTTGTGCCGAGCCAGCAGGAGCTCGACGGCGTGCCCCAGCGCGCCGAGGTGGCGCAGCAGCTCGCGCTCGTACGTCTCCCCACCCGAGGTCGTCTCGGGATCGATGCCGCAGTGGGGCGAGCAGATCCTCACGGCGCCTTCCCCCGCGTCGCGACCAGCTCCACGTAGGGGCGCACGCCGAACAGAAGGTAGTAGGCGCGGACGAGGGGCCAGAGCGGACCGCCGACGGGCCGGTTCATGCCGTCATCGAGGACGCGGGTCACGCGCGCGCCGGCCGCTTCGACGAGGGCGCGACACTCGGCGAGCGTCAGGGGGCGAAGCGTCCGGAGGAAGCCGGTGGGCCGCCCGCGCAGGGCGAGGTACCCGGCCGCCAGCGGGCGCGGCAGCCCCGGGAGCCAGAAGAGCTTGTAGTGCCCCTCGAAGCACGCCCAGCGGTTGGGCGTATGGATGTAGAGCGCGCCGCCGGGACGGAGGACGCGCGCCATCTCGCGAACGGCCCGGCCCGCGTCGGCGACGTGCTCGAGGGTCGAGTAGCAGTAGACGACGTCGAAGCGCGCCGCCGGGAACGGAAGCTCCTCGGCGGTGGCGCAAAGGATCCGCCGCGGCACGCGCAGGTCACCGCTTCCGACGACGCGTCGACGCCCCACGCGTCGGCGCCCGCGCGCCGCGCCAGCTCGTTGAACCCGCCGGTGCCGCAGCCGACGTTGAGCAGCCGCGCGCCCGCGACGCTCCGCCCGAGCGCCAGCTCGAGCCGCGTGAGCCGCTCTCGCTCGTACGCCACGTCGTCGAGGCGCACCGCGACCAGCTCGCGCCATCCCGGGATCCCGAGCGTGCCGCCGTAGTAGCGGCCGTAGTACGCCTCGAGACGTGCCCTCACACGGGCTGCGTCCGCGCGCTCCTCAGCGTCGCGGCCTGACATACTGCGCGTTCACCTCGTCATGGACGTCGACCCGCAGTGGCGTGATGGCCTCGAGCGTCCTGTCGAGGAAGGCGATCGTGTCCGCGCGCTGGGCGGCGCTCTCCACCAGGTTCTCGCCGCCGGGCGCCTCGACGAAGTTGACGTACAGCGTGCCGCCGGGCTTCAGGTGCTCGACGACGTGACGGACGACCTGGAGGGGGTTCACGACGTGCTCGAGCACGTCGAGACAGGTGATCACGTCGTACGTGCGGCGGAGCGGCAGGTCGGCGCCGAAGCCGGGCTCCTTCAGCTCGATGTTCGGGACCTTGCGGAAGCGCCAGCGGGCGAACTCGAGCACCGGCGTCGGTAGGTCCACGAGCGTGTAGCGCCACGTGGGGAACCGCGGCCGGAGCCACGCCGTGATCGGCGCGACGCCGCAGCCGTACTCGCAGAAGTCGCCCTCTCGCTCCGCGCGCCGCAGCGTCCGGGCGATCCAGTGGTAGCAGTCGTTTCGGTGGTAGTACATCTGCCGCAGCACGAAGTAGTCCGTCTCGGCGTAGAACGACCGGTAATCTGCTTCGCTGGAGCGGGGCTTGCGCTCCCAGAGGGTCGCGGCGTCCATCCGCCCGAGCGTGTACCGCACCCAGAACTCCTGGATCGTGAGGCCGCGGTAGTACTCTGAGAGCTCGCGCAGCCAGCCGCGGTTCCCGCCGAGTCGGTCCAGCAGACGGCGGCGCTGGCGGCAGAGCATGTCGCGTCGGTGCACGGCGGGGGCGCTGAGGGACCGTCGAAGCCTACGCACCCTGAGTTCCGACGTGGCTCGGCGCCGCGCCGAATGGGCTCCTACCCTCGACGACCGCACGGACGGCATCGAGCAGCCGCAGCGAGCCATGCCCATCGCCGAACCCGAGAAACTTCGTCACGTACGCCTCGCGCGCGGCGCGATCTATTGGGAAATCCGCGAGACGCTTCTTCGGCAGCGTCTCAATGGCTTCGCCGATCGCCATCGTCTCTGCAACTCCCCGGAACTGGAACGCGCTTCCCTCGTCGCGCGAGAAGACCCACGGCTGCCACGCCAGCGAGATCCCCATGTCTGGAAGCTCCGGGCAGATCGACAGGCCGGGCACGCCACAGCCGGCGGCCTCCAGCACGGTCGCGCTGTAGAAGTGCACGCACAGATCGGCGACGCCCAGGACTCGCAGAATGGTCGCCGGATAGTGTCCGTCGTCATAAACCACGCGGTCCGCGACCCGGCGAAGGTACGCCGGCACCGGGTCCTTGGCCCGCGCCTTAACGAGGAGATAAGCGTCGTTCGCGTCGCAGAAGCGGCGCACCGCGCAGGTCATGGCCAGATCGTCCCAGCCGCAGAGGAGCTGTGACTCAAGGCGCCGCTCTCTGGCGAGCCGCAGTCGGAGCCGGCGCCAGAGCTGAGGTCCGCTGGCAAAGACCCAGCGGGACCAGGGTGTCTTGGCGTTGGACTGGAACGGGTAGGGCAGGAAGGCGACGACTGGCTTACCGGCCGGGATCTGCCAGTGGCGACGCAGCTCGGCTGGATCGAGATCACGAAACTGGTCGAGTTCGGGGAACCCGACGACCACCGACTTCCGCCGAATCTCGCGTTCGGTGTCGTCGTCGGCCATGGCCACTCCAAGCTCGCGCAGGTAGCGGAGGCCAAACTCGAGCCACCAGCCGCTGTAGAGACCGACGAGGCTGGCCGAGAAGATCCCGGGAGGCATCAGACAGTTCGAGAGCTCGGCAGCGTACTGAAGGCCGATCCAGCGGGCTGCCAGCGCCCCTCGCTCGGCCACCATGGGATCGGACGGAAGCACGATCGACACGACTGCGTCGATTCCGGCCTTGGCGAGAGCGTCGGGAAGCCTCTCGCTTCCCTCGTACGTCCTCACCACGGGAGTGCCATGACGGAAGCGCGGGGCGGCCTCGATCGCGGGGAACTCGTAGCCCTTGATGCCGTGACGAGGCTGCGCGTAATCGTGCCAGCAGACGACCTCCCAGCCCTTGGCGAGCGCTGCGTCCACGACAGGCGCCAACAACCGGTAGTAGTTGTTCCGCTCGATGACGACGCCGATCCTCATCCCCACCCGCCGCCTGTCGCGTTCACGTGAGCTCCTTTCGGTGCTCCCACACCTTCCAGATCGCCGCCGCGATATCGTCCATGTCGTCCTCTGTCGCCGGGGGGCGAACAACCGCGATCAGAAGCATGGTTTCCCGGTGAAGACGCTCAGCGACCGGACAGATCCCTTCCGCGTAGCTCACGTCTCCGCGATAGGCGCGAAACGCCCACGCTCGGCGCTCCTGATAGAGCGGCGACAGGTAGAGCGGTTTGACGTAGCCGCCGCTGATGGGAATACCCTCCGCGCCCACGGCCTCTAAGAAACGCGCGCGGGGGATCCCCCAGACGCTCGCGTCGTAGAGGAGTGGATAGACGTAGTAGACGTGTTCGCAGCCTTCGCGAAGGGGCGGCACCCGAAGCCCTGGCAGCCCGCCCAGCGCTCGCGTCAGATGAGCCGCCAGACGCTGGCGGGCGCGGTTCTGCTCAGGGAGCTGGCGAAGCTGGCAGCGCCCGAGGGCCGCCTCGAACTCGGTCATCCGGTAGTTCCACCCGAGGATCTCCGCCTTGTACGAGCGCGCCTCGCCCGGCGAGACCGCCGCCTCGCCATGATTGCGGACCAAGCGGGCGATCTCGGCGATCGAGGCGTCGTTCGTGATCAACATACCCCCTTCACCGGTCATCAGATTCTTGGTCTCCTGGAACGAGAAGACCCCGCAGTCGCCGAGAACACCGACCCGTGTCCCCTTGTAGGTCGCCGCGGGCGCCTGCGCGCAATCCTCGATCACGCGGAGCCTATGTCGTCGAGCGACCTGCTGAAGCTCGTCCATCAGAGCGGGCTGGCCGAAGAGGTGGACTGGAATCACGGCCCGGGCGCGCGGAGAGATCACCGCTTCCAGCGCCTTCGGGTCCAGGCAGAACGTCTCTTCGTCCACATCGGCGAAGACCGGGATAGCGCCGTGCATGAGGGCACAGGTCGCGGTAGAGGTGAACGTGTACGGCGGCACGATCACCTCCTCGCCCGGGGCGATGCCGCACCCGATGACCGCCGCGTGCAGCGCCGCGGTCGCCGAATTGAAGGCGACGGCGAAGCGCGCGCCGTGGAACTCGCCGAACTCCTGTTCGAACTGCCGGATCCGATGTCCTCCGAGGAACTGCGCGCCCGGGCTCGCGATGAACGTGCTGAGGCGTCCTTCGTCGAGGACTTCGAGCACGGCCCGCCGCTCCGCTTCCCCGATCACCGGGTAGGGCGGAAACGGCACGCGTCGGGTCTTCGGACCACCGCACAGGGCAAGAGCGCTCACGAGCCCCGCCCGAATCGCTTCGTGTGCTCGGCGTGCATCGTCGGGTAATACTCCTCGCGCAGTATCGACATCCGCAACGCGTCGTAGTACCGGCTGTTTCGGTAGAGCTCCTGGCGGAGCCGTCCCTCGTCCCGGAAACCCGCCTTGCGATACGCGCGGACGGCACCGACGTTTTCCTCGATGACGCCCAGCCAGACCTTGTTGAGGTTGAGACGGTCGAACCCGTAAAAGGAGAGGAGTTCCGTGACCTCGGTGCCGTATCCCTTGTTCCAGAACTCCTTGGCGCCCACGATGATGCGGAACTCCGCCTTTCGGGCCGTGGGGTGGATGTCGTAGAGTCCCGCGTACCCGACGGGGCGACCGGTCGCCCAATCGAGAACGAGGAAGACGGCGTTCACGAGATTCGACGCCTCTCGCCGGATGTCCTCTCGCAGCTGCTCGACGGTGACCGGCCGTTGACCGGTGAACATGAAGTGGGTGACCTCGTCGTCCAGCACCCAAGGCGCCAGGATGGCCGCGTCCTCGGGCGTGAGCGGTCGGAGGGCCACGCGATCTCCGGAAAGGAAGATGCCCGCATCCGTTCGGTCCGTCACCGCCCGCTCCTCATGGCTTCCGGAAGACCGGCTCCACCGGAAGCCCCTCCAGGCGCTCGTCCACGTTCTCGCATCGGATCGCCTCCGCCACCAGCGGCAGCACCTCGTCATACACTTCCGAGGCGGCCTTCACCGCCACGTCGTCGTGCGCGAGCGCGATGTTATGCGCGCCGGTGAAGAGGATGCCCCGCTTGACGCACTCCTGCTGAAAGAGGCTCTTGAGGCTCCACCACGGCTCCCCGTCATCTTGCGTAAAGGTCATAACAGTGCGAGGCCCGAGCCCCACGCACCGAATGGCACCCGCCACACCCGCGGCGGCGGCCGCCCGATCGACGTGCTCACGAATCCGCTCGCCCTGACGCCAGAGCTGGGGGATCACCGCGCACCGCTCGAGCTTGCTCAGCGTCGCCAGGCACGCGACGAGCGACGCGACCTCGCCGCCGGCGGTGAAGGAGAAGAACACCTCCTCTAGCAAGCGCATGATGTCCCGACGCCCGACGAGCGCCGACAACGGAAATCCGTTCGACATTCCTTTGCCGAAGCAGGCCAGATCGGGAACGACGCCGAAATGCTCCTGGGCGCCGCCCAGCGCCAGGCGGAACCCCGTGACAATCTCGTCGAAGATCAGGAGCGCCCCCCTTCGCGAGCTGAGCTCCCGCACCGACTCCAGGAAACCGGAACGTGGCGGCTCGATCCCGACCGGCTCCATGATCACCGCGGCCACCCGGCCCGGGTGTTCGTCGAAGATCCGCTCGAGAGTCTCGATGCGATTGTACGTGAACGTGCATGTGAGCTCGCGCACGGCCTTCGGCACGCCCATGTTCCGAGTGGTCGGCCCGATCGACCAATCCTGCCAGCCGTGGTAGCCGCACGCCGCGATCACGTCGCGTCCGGTGAACGCCCGGGCGAGCCGGACGGCCCCGCTCGTCACGTCAGAGCCGTTCTTGCCGAAACGCACCATCTCCGCGCAGGGAATCAGGCGACAGAGTTGCTCGGCCACCTCGGCCTCCAGCGGATGCGCAAGCGTGAACAGAACGCCGCGCTCCAGTTGGCGCGCGACGGCCGCGTTGACGTCAGGGTCAGCGTACCCGAGTGACACCGCGCAGAGCGCCATGGTGAAGTCGAGGTACTCGTTGCCGTCCACGTCCCAGACTCGCGCCCCCTCGCCACGCTCGAGGAACAACGGCGAGGCGCCACGCACGAACTGGTTCGGGCCCTTGCTGAACGTCTGACTGGCCCCCGGGATGAGCGCCTCTGCTCGTCGCAGCCACGCCATAGACTTTTCGAAGCGGTCGGTCGCCATCACGGCCCTACGACCGGAGCGCGATCCGCTGGCCACGGGCGTTAGCGCTCTCAGCGATCGCGAGCAGCACTTCGAGCGCCGCCATACCGTCCTCGCCGCGACTAATCGGCACCTCGCGCCCGCGCAGGCAAGCGACCACGTGCTCGACCATCGGCGCCATGAAGCTCCGCGATCCACCCTGACGGAGAACGCCAGCCGGGTCGAGCTCCTTGTAGCCACTGAAGTCGACACAGTCACGCAGCGGTGCCCGCTCGACCTCAAAGCCGAAGTGATCGATCACCGCGACGCCCGCCCGGCCATGCAGTCGAAGCGTGAAGATGGCGTAGTCCTTGACTTCCTGGACCTGTAACACTCCCCTCGCACCGGACGCGAAACCCAGGAGGGCATCGACGCTGAGATCGTCCGACGGGTGGGACACGGCGGCGTTCTCAACCGCGATCACCCACGCGACGTCGCCCAAAAAGAACCGCATCAGATCCACCATGTGGGAGGCGCTGTTGAACAGCCCGGCGGTGTAGTACGCCGTGGCCTGCACAACGTCTCCCAGGTCGCCCGCGGCAATCTCGTCTCGCAATCGGCGCAGGATGGGATCGAAGCGTCGGCCGTGGTCGACCAGCAAGAGCGTACCCGAGGCGGCGCACGCCCGCACCATGGCACGCGCCTCCTGTGTGGTCTGCGCGATGGGCTTCTCGCAGATCACAGCGCCCACACCCCGTGCGGCGCAGGCTTCCACCACGGCGCGGTGCTGGTTCGGCGGCGTCGCCACCGACACGATGTCAGGAGCCACGGCATCCAGCATCGCTTCGACGCTCGTAAACGCCCCAACCTCCGGAAAGAGCCGTCGAGCGTACGCCAGACGTGCCGGATCGATGTCGACGACCGCGCGCAGCTCGGTGTCCGGGCTGTCCCGGTACGCCCCCGCATGGGTCGCGGGGCGGATGCGCTTCGGGTCTTCCTCCATGGTCATGCCGATGCGTCCGCAGCCGACCACAGCCGCCCAGTAGCGTTCGCGTCTCATGGCGCCTGGCCACGCGCACGGAGGGCTGCGTGGTAGCCCGTGCCCCGAATGCCGCGCTCCACCGTCACGTCCTCCCGGCAACGGTTGAGGTCGCGAAGCTCCGGCGACCACTCCAGAAGCCGAAGCAGGTCATCCATCCCGAAGATCTCACCCTGATTGCCGAGTCTCCGATAGACCGCCTCGACGAAGGCCAGGTCCTCGGGATAGTCCATGGTCCATCTCAGGCGGCTCAAGTCCTCCGGGTGCTCCACGTTGGCGATCTCGAACGCCGCCGGATGCTCGCGAACGTATGCGGTGAGCGACTCCCGGAAGAACGGATCCGAGACCTCGCGGTCGAGGCGCTCGAGCGCCGTTCGCGACAACACCTCGACATCCAGACCGTCTGGAAACGTCGGCGGAAACACGTTGGACACGTACTCGAGCCGACCTGCCGATCGACGCCACACGCCGACGACCCGGTCGACCAGGGCCGGATCGACCAGCGGGCAGTCCGCGGTGATGCGCACCAGGGCATCGGCACCCGTACGCGCTGCGGTTCGTCCCAATCGCTCGATCAGATCCGTCTCGGACCCGCGCACGCAGACTAGACCCAGGTGGGCGGCCAGATCAGCGATGGCGTCGTCGCGGTTCTCGACGCTCGTGCTGACCGCGACGGCGTCGAGCTCTTGGCAGACCGCCAGACGCTCGGCGATTCGTTGGATTGTTGGACGGCCGGCGATCGACACTAACACTTTGCCCGGCAGGCGCGTCGAGCCCATCCGCGCCTGGATCGCAGCCACGACATGGAGACGCGCCTTGGAAGAATGGAGCAGCGGACCGCCGGTGTCGACGACCGTGAAGCCCGCCCGCTCGAACGCGATCCGCGACGCGGCGTTCTCGCGTTTCACCACGGCACTCATCCGGAGGAGCGCCAGCGGCCCGAAGGCCTCCCGCGAGAGGCAGCCGAGGGCTCGCGGCCCAACACCGCGGCCCCGCCACTCCGGCGCGATGTTGACGCTGACCGCCGCGTCCCTGTCCTGGATGTCGAGCCGCACCATGCCGGCGTCGACGCCGTCTGCGCTCACGATGAATAGCTTGCGATCGAACCTCTTGAGGGTCTCTTCGAACCAGCGCGTGTGCGTGTCGACGGGGATCTCACGCTCGTCCACCGAGGCCTGCCGCGTCTCGGGATCGTTCCGCCAGCGCCAGAGAACGGGGCAGTCGTCCAGGACAGCTGGCCGAAGGGTCACCACTGGAGGACGACTCACACCATGTCCCACGTGAGCACCGTGTCCTCTTCGATGTCGACCTTGGCCACCCGCCCGATCACGAGGTCCAGGAACTTGGGGCGGATCCCGAAGCCCGGGCGCTTGATCGTGACCATCGACCGGTCGATAAGCGTGCCCTTCGGGATCGCACGGCTCGCCACCAGGCTGCGGCGGGCTTTCTCGTGCATCTCCTGCTCCTCGGGGGCTGGACCGAGCTTGAGGCCGTCACCGAGCGCCGACTCCACTTCGCGGATCTGTCGCACCATCTCCTTGAGCTCGCCTGGCTCGACGGCGAACGGATGGTCCGGCCCGGGCAGCGAGCGGTTCAGCGTGAAGTGCTTTTCGATCACGCAGGCGCCTAGCGCCGCCGCCGCCACGGCCACGTGGATGCCGAGGCTGTGATCCGACAGCCCCGTGGGCACGGCGAAGGCGTGGCGCAGCGTCGTCATGGCGCGCAGGTTCATTCGGGATGGAGGCGCCGGATAGAGCGAGGCGCACTGGAGCAGGATCACGTCGCGGTTGCCGGCGGACACGCACACCCCAAGCGCGTCAGCAATGTCCTCGTAGCTCGCAAGGCCCGTGGAGAGGATCATGGGCCGGCCCTTGGCGGCGGCGTGGGCGATGAGGGGCAGGTCTACGATCTCGAAGGAGGCGATCTTGTACGCCAGTACGTCGAGCGCGGCGAGCTCGTCAACCGCCCGGTGGTCGAAGGGAGTCGAGAGGAAGAGGATTCCACGCTTCGTCGCGTACGCGGCCAGCTCCCCCTGCCACTCGCGCGGCAGCTCAATCTCCTTGATCAGGTCCCAGGTACCCTTGGAGCTCACGCCTTCCAGGTAGGAGAACCGCGGCGTCTTCTTCGAGTAAAGCGTCTCTGCCGAGTAAGTCTGGAACTTTACGGCGTCGGCTCCCGCCTCCGTCGCGACGTCGATCAGTTCCTTAGCCAAGGAGAGGCTGCGGTTGTGGTTGGCCCCCGCCTCCGCGATCACGAAGCGGCGCTCGTCGCCTCCCACCCACCGGTTGCCTATCCTAACCCTAGGAACCATTCCTTCTCTCACCTCCGTGAGATCGGCAGGCTCGCGAGCGCCGCGGCGACCCGGAGTGCCCCCTGGCCGTCCACGAGTTCGCGCCCTCGCGCCCCTATGGTCGCGCGAAGGGCGTGATCGCATGCGAGACGGCTCAGCGCCTTCGTCAAGGACTCGCCGAGCGCCGCTTCCCCGGCGGCGCCCGCCGCGAGCGCCGCGCCAGCCTGCTCGAATCCCTCGACATTGCACGCTTGGTTGTCCGCCGTCTGCACAACGATAGCCGGTGTGGCGGTCGCGGCCAACTCGTAGAGCGTCATCCCGCCCCCTGAGATGGCGACGTCGGCCGCGAGCATCAGATCACGGAGGCCGAAGCGGTCGCGGTGGATGCTTACCCGATGGCGCGTAGCGCGCGCCGCGGCATCGAACGCGGGCCAGTCGTGGCTGAACGGGCCTACCGCGACGTCCACCGCGCAGTCGTCAAGCGCCGCCGCGTCCACCGCCCCCAGCGCCTTGAGGCTTGCGCCCTCGTGGGAGCTGCCGCCGAAGCAGATCAGGGCCCGGCGCACGCGCTCGCTATCGGAGCGACAGGGCGGCTCGGCGTAACGCGGATCGACGAGGGCGTATTGGGGCCCGAGCAGGAAGAGCGTGTCCGGCTTGCGGCGGTAAGGGAGACGCTCCGCCGAGACACCACCATTTACGACCACACCCACGGGCAGCGGACGGTCGCCCCCATCGTCCACTGCCACCACCTGCCCCGCGACCGATCGCAACGCCCGCAGGAACTCCGGCCCGGCGGAGTAACCATCCACAACGACCACGTCGGCCCCCCGGGAGCGGAGCGCGCCAAGCGCAGCGCCGGAATCGATCGCCCAGGGGACCGGAACGACGTCAGTCCACTTATCACGCAGTAGCGCGAGTACCGTTGGGTCCGGGGTCACCACGAAGCTCACGCTTGCGCCCGCAGCGGCAGCCGCCTCCGCGAGCGCCGTGCAGCGCGCCACATGGCCGAGACCCGACTCGGCCCCTCCTTCGGTGATGAAGGCAAAGCGCGTCCGCTCAGTCACCGATCAGCTCCCTCATCTCGGCAGGCGAGAGCCAGACGCTGTTCGCGTCGCTCGAGTATCGGAAGCCCGGAGCAGGTCGCTTGCCCCCTTCCCAGGAGCGGAAGGTCCAGGAGGGGTAGAGCGGCTCGATCACGAACATCTCGTCGTACTCGAGCGCTTGGCGGCTCTCGTCCTCGGAGATGAGGATCTCGTGGAGCTTTTCCCCGGGGCGGATGCCGATGTCCTCGATCGTGCAGCCCGACGCCACGGTCGTGACCAAGTCCATAATCCGCATGCTGGGGATCTTGGGGACAAAGATCTCACCGCCCCGCATGAGCTCAGCGCAACGGATCGCGAACTCCACGCCCTGCTCGAGGCGGATCCAGAACCGGGTCATGGCTCGGTCCGTAACTGTCACGCGGCCCGATGCGCGCTGGGCCGCGAAGAGCGGGATCACGCTGCCACGGCTGCCGATGACGTTGCCATAGCGGACGACGCTGAACACGCTGCCGCGAGGGAAACCGTACGCGTTGCCCTGGACGAAAAGTTTCTCGGCGCACAGCTTGGTCGCGCCGTACAGATTGATCGGGTTCACCGCCTTGTCGGAGCTGATCATGACCACGCGCGTGACGCCCGCGTCAATCGCGGCGTTGATGACGTTCTCGGCGCCGATCACGTTGGTCTGGATCGCCTCGAACGGGTTGTACTCGCAGGAGGGGATCTGCTTGAGCGCCGCCGCGTGGAACACGACGTCCACGCCGTGCATGGCCCGCTCGAGCCGCGCTTGGTCCCGCACGTCGCCGACGAAGAAGCGGAGCGAGGGGTGGTCGATGCGATGCTGGAAGCGCGCCATCATCTCCGACTGCTTCAGCTCGTCGCGGCTAAACACGACCAGTCGCCGCGGCCGGTACCGGTTCAGCATGATCTCCACGAACTTGTTCCCGAACGAGCCCGTACCGCCCGTGACCAACACCGAGGTCTCGCTCCAGTCCAGCGTCCCGTCGTGGCGGTTCGCGTTCACTCCGTGTCTCCGTGTCGTCTGGTGGTGGTTGTGGTCAGCGATTCTCGAGCGCCTCGATCTCCGCGAACTGGAGCCGGTAGAGCCGGGCGTAGGTCTCGTTGGTCGCCAGGATCTCGGCGTGGCGGCCGACGGCCTCCACAGTCCCGCGGTTTACGACGACGATTTTGTCCGCGCGCACGACCGTCGAGAGGCGATGGGCGATGACGACGGACGTCGTACCCTGGATCACGCGGTCGATCGCCCGCTGCACGAGGCGCTCCGACTCGCTGTCGAGCGAGCTCGTGGCCTCGTCCAGGATCAGGATCGGGGGGTTCGCGACGATCGCACGTGCGATCGCCACGCGCTGGCGCTGGCCACCCGAGAGGCGGATCCCGCGGTCGCCCACCACCGTGTCGTACGCGTCGGGCAGCGCAACGATGAAGTCGTGGGCGTTGGCAGTTTGCGCGGCGCGGATGATGTCGGCGTCCGAGATGCCGTCCCGGCCGTAGGCGATGTTCTCGCGGATCGTAGCGTTGAAGAGGAGCGCCTCCTGCGAAACGACGCCGAACAGTCGTCGGTAGGACGCCTGCCGGAGCGTGCGCAGATCTTGCCCGTCGATCGTGATGGCGCCCTGCACAGGGTCATAGAGCCGAAGGAGGAGATCGGCGAGCGTCGACTTGCCCGCCCCGCTCGGCCCGACCAGCGCGACGACCTCCCCCTTCCTGACCTCGAAGCTCGCCCGGCTCAGGACCGGTTCGCCGCCGTAGTCGAACGCCACGTCCTCGACGAGGATCCGATCGCGGAACTCCGTGATCGTCCCCGCGCCGTCCTTCACCGCGGGCTGGAGGCGGAGCAGCTCGTCGACCCGGCTCGAGGCGGCGAGCGTGATCTGCATGGCGGTGTAGGCGCCGCTCAGGAGGCCGACCTGCGCCATGACCGCACGCCCGACGTAGAGGAACAAGAAGAACACCGGCATCCCTAGACGGCCTGCCAAAAGCTCCGACGCAGCCAGGGCAAGGAGTGTCGCCTCCGCCAGATAGGTGACGACCGACCGTGCCGGCTCCTCCGCGTGCTTGTATGCCCCGAACTTGACGTTCACGCGGACGACCGCTTGGATGGCGCGGCCTAGGCGCCGGAGCTCGAACGCCTCGGCGCCGAACGACTTCACCACGCGGATCGACAGGATCGCCTCCTGGAAGCGCGCGGCGAGGTCGGCGAACGCTGAAAACTGGTCGGTCGCGAGCCGCCGGATCGGGCCTCGGACCGCCCGGGCGAGCCCGGACTGGAGGAGCACGGCGCCGGCAGCGGCGACGACGAGCACCGGGCTCGTCTGAACCAGCAGGTAACCGTAGAAGGCGATCAGGACCGGCGCAGCGAGCACGGTGGTCACGATCGTCTCGAGACCGGCCGTGGCCGCCCCCGTGTCCTCCTCGAGACGCGAGACCAGCTCGCCGGTCCGCTGGCGTGTGAAGAAGCCCATCGAGAGCCCGAGCAGATGGCGGAACAGATCGCTCTGCAGCGCCGCCGCTGCGCGCACGCGGATCCAGAGCGCCAGGAGGTAGTTGCCGAAGTCGAGCCAGCCTTTGAGGAAGCCCGCGCCCACGTAGACGGCGCACAGGATGAGGATCGCCCGGAACCGATCCTCCACCGACACGATCCCAAGCCAGCGGAAGAAGGCGGCGCCAAGGTTCTTGAGCGAGAGGCTCGCGGCCGCGGCCCCGCCCTCGCCGCCGACGGGCGCGCCGAGGGCGAGGTCGAGGATCGGTGCCATGAGGACGGGGAACAGCGCCGCCATGGCTGTAGCGAGGTAGCTGGTGACGAGAAGGAGGGCGACGGCCCACCAGTATGGAGCCGTGTAGGTGCGGAGCAGCCAAAAGAACCGGCTTACGTCGGTCGCGCGTCTCACGACCGGCCCTCCTCTTCCCCCGCCGGCCGGCGCAGTGTCAGGAGCTTTTCGCGCGGGGAACCGAGGCGCATGAGCTCGGCGATGTGCGGCTCCGGGCGCTCGAACGTCGCGATGATGATCGCGTCGAGCGCCTCGTCTGTGGCCTCGGCAATCGGGCGCACCGGGAGCCCGAGGAAGAAGCCGCCCTCGTCTTGATCGAAGACGGCGACCGGCTCGAGACCGAACTCCTTCAACGTGACGTATGCGAGCTCCGCGGCCTCGCCGGTGCGATATAAGGCGATCCGCTTCAACCCGTGCCCGTCGAGGTGGCCGAGCGCCTCGCGGAGCGTCGCGCGCGTTCGGCGATAGATGTCGAGGGAGTAGGCCATGTAGTCGTATGTGAGCCGAGTCTTCTCCAAAAGGCCCTTCGGGGTCAGCACGTAGCGCAGACGCTTGCGCGCCGCGGGCTTGCTCGGGAACTCGATGATCTTGATGAGGCCCTTGCGAGCCAGCCGCTTGAGGTAGAGGTTCGTCAGTCCCAGCGCGACCCCCAACCGCTCGGCAAGGGCCCGTTGCGTCAGGGGCCGACCTTCGCCTACGGCCGTCAGGATTTCGAGATCGCGCTCACGACTCTTTTCCATTGCACGACTGAAAGTGTTCAACATTTGAACACACTGGCTCGGGCGAAGTAAAGAACCCTTTTCGTGCGCTTGCTGACAGGATTTGGGAGCTACTGCAGCGACTTACAGACGATCGCAGTAGGCGCGCAGCGGGGCGAGGCGGGCCGAGTCCTGCGTGTAGGCGTAGACGGCCTGAACCGTCGGCTCCCACGGGGACAGGCGAAACAGCTGGTCGAACGGAGGGCGGAACCGCCAAATGCTGTACTCGAAGTCCGGGAGCCGTCGGGCACACCGCTCGAAGACTTCGCCCGCGCCGCCCGCCGTAGGCTCGGGCTCGATGAAGACCATGTTGCGAAAGCACTCACGGAGAGCGCCGAGCCTCGCAGGCAGGCGCTCGTAGAGGAGCCCCTGGCGAACCTCGGGCTGCGCGGTGCGGTACTTCAAGACCGTGAACCCCTGCCTTCGCCACGGGACGAGCGTCTCGAAGGTCGCCTCGGTAAACAGCACGTCGATCGGCAGCTCGGCCCAGGTCGAGCGCAGGTGATCGACCCCCAACTCGAAGAAGTCGACCCGGAGCAGGCGACGAAGGACGCGACCCTCGAACACGCTGGCCGGAACCTCGTTCTCCGGCGCCTCGGTCAGCTCGAGGTCTGTCCCGCCACAATCAATGCCCTTCCGGAGAAGGTAGAAGAGATAGCGCCCGTTCGAATAGCCGGCGTGGAACGCGCTCTTGACGCCGGCCTCGGCGAACCAGCGCGAGACGAAGTAGGAGGCCTGGTGACCGCGCTCGATCGGCGGCTTGTAGGGCTTGCGGAACTGGTCGAAGGGTGTCGCCGCCTTCCGGAGGGCCTTGTAGTCGGCGGCCCGGAACAGCGGATGGCGAATCGCTAGGTCGGGCCACGGCTCGCCCAGGAGCTTCAGCCGCGCCCACGCCCTGAGCCGCACGGGAACGCACGCCTTCAGCCACGCCGGCACGCACCGACGGAGCAGCTCGCCCGCCCTGGCCTTCCCCGAGGTCACGGGTGCTTGTGCCTCATATCCGCGAGCCGGTCAGACGGTTCGGAGAAGCTTGGACCGCTCACGGCGTCCCGCTCACCAAGCGCTCGCCCAGCTCGCGGACGAACCGCACCTCACGGCCGCGGACCTCGTCAAGGCGCGCACGGAGCCACGGGAGGCCGCCGAGCACGACGTCGCGGTCGTGGAAGACCACGCCGCACTCGTTGCCGACCACGGGGAGGACGCCGCTTCGGCTCGTCGGCGCCCCGTAAGAGAGATAGCGCACGCCGTGGCGGCGCGCGATCTCCGCGGTGACCGGCTGGAGCAGGTTGCCCGGCGGCACGAGGGTCACGACCTCGGTCGTGAACGCCTCCGCGAGGATCGCCTGGGCGCGCGCGATGTTCGCCTCCTGCGTCTCCGGCGGGACGAAATCATAGAACTCGCGGTGGTACGGACGGTTGCCGGTGAAGAGGCGCCGGCGGAACGCGTGGCCCGCCAGGAGGCAGTGGGTGAGTCCGTGGTTGGCGACCTCAAGGAGCCGGGCGTCGACGCCTTCGCGGATCGCGCGTGTGGCCGCCGGAAACTTCCGTGGAAACGGCGTCAGCGTGCCGTCGTCCTCCACCCAGGCGGCGGTGACGGCGACAGTCATGCGCGCGCCGGCCCCGGCGAGCAATTCCAGAATGCCGTGCCACTCCGCCGCCGACAGCTCGCGGTACGGACCCCAGCGCTTGATCGGCGGCACGTACTTGAGCCAGAGGCAGTTGCCCGGGAACGGAATGCGGAACGGCCCGAGGGTAAGTCGCGTGACGCCGTAGACCTCGTGGCGCTTCGATGCCGCGCCCACGTCGTCCATCCGGATCATGAGCGGACCCGGCGGAGTCGTCACCCGGCTCGAATCGCGAGGCGCCTCGCGAACGGAGGCGCGAGCGGTTGCGGCGACGTGGAGCGGTCTAACGTGTGGCGGCGGGACGCGGCTGCGCCTACTCGCCGATCACCTGGATGCTGATCTCGCGCGCGCGAGGCCCGTCGAGCTCCGCGAAGATGATGGACTGGAACCGGCCGAGCGTCAGCTCGCCGTGGTTGATCCCGACGGCGATGTTTCGTCCGAGCAGGGCGGCCCGGAGGTGCGAGTGCGCGTTGCCCCGCTCGCAGTCGGAGACGCGCGGGTCGTCGTGGCGGTAGCCGTCCCGCTCCGGGACGAGCCGCTCGATGAGCCGCTTCAGGTCGTCGATCAGCGCGCTCTGGAACTCGTTGATGAACAGGGCGCAGGTGGTGTGCAGCGTGTTGATGAGCGCGATGCCCGCGGAGATCGGGAGCTGTTGGATCGCATCCCGGACGAGCTTGGTGACATCCGAGACCTCGGTGCGCTCCTCACTCGACAGCGTGAACGAAGTGTTGAATACCTTCATTTCAGCTCTCTCCGGGGCGCATCACCCTGGATTCGCTGACACCATCGCCAGCAAGGCTGCGCCCAGACCAACGGATACGATAACGACACACTGCGGTAAAAGTCAATCGATGCCTCCTCCCCGCCCGACCGGCCCCGGGGACCTGGCGTCACGCCGCGGCCATTCGGTCAGGCGGTCTTCGGGTCGAGGAGGTCGCGCAGCCCGTCGCCCAGGAGGTTGAGACCGAGCACGGTGAGGGCGATCGCGCCGCCAGGAAAGACGGCGAACAATGGGTGCAGGGAAAGAAAGTTCTGCGCCTCCTTCAGCATGAGCCCCCACGAGGGATTGGGCGGCTGCGTGCCGAGCCCGAGGTAGGCGAGGGCCGCTTCGGCCAGGATCGCTACGGGAAAGCTCGTCGTCGCCTGGATGACGAGAGGCGGAAGCGTGTTCGGCAGGATGTGCCGGGCGATGAGACGGCGGTCGCCAGCGCCCAGCGCCCGCGCGGCGACGACGAACTCCCGCTCGCGGAGCTCGAGAAAGCTGGCGCGCGTCAGCCGGGCGAAGGCCGGCGCGAAGGCGATGCCGATCGCGAC
>Ga0209376_1001323_pt1 | contig 25228 bp, 22 predicted proteins | sample GraSoiAngelo_134_FD_185891 | JGI IMG/M metagenome (GOLD analysis project Ga0209376, IMG submission 185891) | Grasslands soil microbial communities from the Angelo Coastal Reserve, California, USA - 14_0929_05_30cm (SPAdes) (version 2) | ecosystem: Environmental > Terrestrial > Soil > Grasslands ... | reverse complement strand
CGCCGCGGTGCACGTGGTCGCCGATCCGCTCGCCGACGTCAACCCGACTCTCGAGGTCGCGCTCGACTGGGAAGCGACGCTCGCCTACCGGCGCTATCTCTGGTCGCTCGGGCTCGCGGTCGCCGAAGCGATGGACACCTCGCAGCGCGGGATGGGCTTGCCGTGGAGCGCGGCGAAGGAGCTCATCAAGCGCTCGGTGGCCGAGGCGAAGGGCGCCGACGGCGCGGTGCTGGCCTCGGGCGCCGGCACCGACCACCTCGAACCCGGACCGCGCGTGACGCTGGCCGACGTCGAGGCGGCGTACGAAGAACAGTGCGCGTGGATCGAGGGCTGCGGCGGGCGCATCATCCTGATGGCGAGCCGCGCGCTGGCCGCCTGCGCCAAGGGGCCCGACGACTACGCGAAGGTCTACGGGCGCATCCTCAGCCAGGCGCGCGAGCCCGTGATCATCCACTGGCTCGGCGAGATGTTCGATCCGGCGCTCGCCGGCTACTGGGGCTCGCGCGACCTCGATCGGGCGGCGGAGACGCTGCTGGCGATCGTGGGGGAGTACGCGGCGAAGATCGACGGCGTGAAGATCTCGCTCCTCGATCAGCGCCGCGAGATCGCGATGCGCCGGCGGTTCCCGAAGGCCGTCCGCATGTACACCGGCGACGACTTCGACTATCCGACGACGATCCGCGGCGACGGCGAGCGCGCCAGCGACGCGCTGCTCGGGATTTTCGATGTCATCGCGCCCGCAGCGGCGGCAGCCCTGAAGGCGCTCGACACCGGCGACGTCGCCCGCTACGAGGCGATCCTGGCGCCCACGCTGCCGCTCTCGCGGCACGTCTTCGGCGCGCCGACGCGCTTCTACAAGACTGGCGTGGTGTTCGCGGCCTATCTGAACGGCCACCAGTCGCACTTTCGGATGGTCGGCGGCATGGAGAGCGCGCGCTCGATCGTGCACCTGGCCGCGCAGCTCGTGTTGATGGACCGGGCCGGTCTGCTGCGCGACCCCGACCTCGCGGCGACGCGGATGGGCCGGGTGCTCGCAGTGGCCGGGATCGAGTAGCGCCATCGACGCCCCCGTGCCCAACGACTTCTCGTTCGTTCACTTCACCGATACCCACATCATGGCCGGGGGCGCGTGGGACAACGGCCAGGTCGACACCAGCGCCTCGCTGCGTCGCGTGATCGAGACGATCAACGCGCTCGAGCCGGCGCCGGCCTTCGCGATCGTCGGCGGCGATCTCACGAGCCCGGACCTGCTCGACCGCGGCCGGACGCTGGCCAGCGACGAATGGATGCCGTCGTACCGCCTGCTGCGGGAGATCGTGGGCGGGCTGCGCTGCCCCGCGCACTTCCTGCTCGGCAACCACGACGACCGCCCGGCCTTCCATCGTGTCATGGGCGACCGCACCACGAACCTCGACGCGACCCAGCACTGGAGCTTCGACCACGGCGGCTGTCACTTCGTCGGGCTCGACTCGCTCGTGCCGGGCAAGCCGTGGGGCGAGATCAACGCGCCTCAGCTCGAATGGCTCGACGCGGATCTGCGGACGCATCGGGGTCAGCCGACGCTGGTCTTCGTCCACCACCACCCCTGGCCGCTGGGGCTCGCTTGGATGGACGCCATGTCGCTGCGGAACGGCGAGCAGCTGATCTCGATCCTCGAACATCATCCGGCCGTGCGCTGGATCGTCTGCGGCCACGTCCACCAGGACTACGAGGTCCAGCGGGGCAGCCTCACGATGCTGACGACGCCGTCCACCTGCTTCCAGGTCTCGAAGGTGTCTCAGACGTACAAGGTGCTGGCGGGACCACCGGGCTTCCGAGTCGTGCGCGTGAGCGGTCCCGCGCTCGCCACCCGCGTGCTCCACCTCCACGGCGCGAACGGCGCCGCCGGGCTCTGATCGGCGTCGCTAGAGGACGTGGAGCCACGGGCGCGCGGTGAGCGCGTCGGGCTTCCAGAACCCGGTCTCGGCGAACCACCCGAGCGCTTCGGCGGCGTCCGCGGTCTTCGCGACCGCGAGCGTCCCGCCACCCTCGAAGAACCCGCCGAAGGCGATCCGGCCGGCGCCGCGCATCTCGATCAGCGCGAACTGGGCCATGTCGTGCTGGTCCGTCGGGCCCTCGACGAGCACCGCCGGGCGCGAGCCGTCGAGCACGACGGGCACCATCTCCCACGGCTCGACGAACTGACTGAAGCTTCGGGGCTCGTAGCGCGTCCACACGCCGCCGAGCCAGTAGGGATCCTCCTCCATCGCGGGCTTGATCTGGGCGGGCTGTTGCAGGCGATAGAAGATGTCGGCGGTCTTACCGTCCGGGGTCGGCCCGCCGCCGATCAAGATGCCGGCGGCGCGCAATCCCTGGAGCCGCTCGATGTGCGCGCGCCGATGCCCCTCACGACGGGTCAGGTAGTCGTCGGCGGCGGTCACGGCGATGTGAAAAACGACCACGTCGCACCTCCGTGCTAGTGTGGGACGAGATGGAGCTTTTCGAGCGTTTCCGCTCGGGCTATTCGTTCCCGCTCGACGACTTCCAGGTTCAGGCCATTCGCGCCATCGAGGCGGGCCAGTCGGTCATCGTGTCGGCGCCCACCGGCGCCGGCAAGACGCTCGTCGCCGAGTTCGCCATCCACCAGGCACTCGCGGCCGGCCGCCGTCTAGCCTACACGACTCCGCTGAAGGCGCTCTCGAATCAGAAGTTCGCCGACTTCACGCGCGCGTTCGGCGCTGATACGGTCGGCATCCTGACCGGCGACGTGAAAGTGAACCCGCGCGCGTCGATTCTGGTCATGACCACCGAGATCCTTCGGAACGCGCTCTACGGCAGCGGCCTCGACGGCCTCGGGTACATCGTGCTCGACGAGTGTCATTACATGGGCGACGAGGGCCGGGGCACCGTCTGGGAGGAGATCATCGTCAGCGCCCCCAAGGACGTGGCGCTGGTCGCCCTCTCCGCGACCGTCGCCAACGTCAAGGAGATCTCCGACTGGATCTCGATCGTCCACCGGCCCATCGTCCCCATCTTCCACCCGCACCGGCCGGTGCCGCTCTCATACGAGATCGCCGACCTGGCCGGCGAGATCCACGCCCTCGCCGACGTCCGCGCCGGGCGCGCGCGGGTCATCGGCGACGAGCCGCGCGGCGGTGACGACCGCGGCCGGTGGTACACGCGCCGGGTGGTTCAGCCGACGATCCTGATCGACGCGCTGGCCGCGCGGGGATGGCTCCCGACGATCTACTTCATCTTCAGCCGCGCCGGCTGCGAGCGCGCCATGCAGGACGTGCTCACCGAGGGGCGCAGCTTGCTGGCGCCGCCGCAGCAGCGCGAGGTGGACACCGCGATCGGCGACCTCTTGCGCGAGAGCCCGACGGTCGGCGAGTCGGCGCTGAACCAGAGCGTGTTCGAAGCGCTGCGCATGGGCATCGGGCTCCACCACGCCGGGATCCTGCCGAGCCTCAAACGTCTGATCGAGCTCCTCTTCGAGCGGGGTCTGTGCCGCGTCGTGTTCGCGACCGAGACGATGTCGCTCGGCATCCACATGCCCGCGCGCTCCGTCGTCCTCCAGGGCCTCACGAAGCGGACGGATCGCGGCTTCCGGTCGCTCACCCACAACGAGCTCACCCAGATGGCCGGCCGGGCCGGCCGCCGGGGGATCGACCCCGAGGGTACGTGCGTCGTGGCGCTCGACGCGCGCGACGGGCTCGAGGACATGCTGCGCGTGCTCGATGGCTCGCCGGAGCCGATCGAGAGCCAGTTCAAGCTCGGCTACGGGTCCGCGGCGCTCCTGCTGGGGACCGGCGCTCCACCGGAGGCGTTGCGGCGTCGGATCGAATCGTCGTTCGGCCAGTATCAGAACCTCAAGCGGATCCGCGCGATGGAGGCGGACGTCGCCGCGCTCCAGACATCGCTCGAAGGTCTGCGCGGCTACGCGGCGCCCTGCGGCGACTTCCAGCGGATCGGCCGCTATCGGCGGGCGCGTCAGGAGGTCGAGGCACGGCGCCCGGCGCTGGGCCGTGGTGCCCGGCGCGGCGAGCGCACGGCGGCGGAGGCCGAGCCCGGACGGCTCATCCTGGTGCGCCGCGGTGGCGCGCCCGCGCTCGCGATGGTGCTCGGCGTCCACTCGATCCGCAGCCACCGCGTGCTCATCGAGGCGCTCCTGCCCCACGGGGCCACCGTGCGCGTGAAGAGCGGCGTCATCAAACGCATCTTCTGGGCCACGCCGCCGCTGCACGTGCCGCGCGACGGTGGGCGCCAGACCCGCGAGGACGGCCGCTGGCGGCGCGACGGTCGCGAGGGACGCGACCACGACCGGCGCGGCCACGACGGCCGCGGGCTGCGCCAGCTGGCCGAGCAGCTCGAACGGCTGTCGGTGGCCGAGCTGCTCGATCGCGAGCGGTCTCAGGGGCCGGAGGCCGTCCTGTCGTCGATCGAGTGCCATCGCTGTCCGTGGGGCGCCACCGCCCGGTGCGATCGCGAATGGCGCGAGCTCGAGGCCGTCACCGAGCGGCTCGGGGTGCGGCGCCGCCAGCTCGAGCACCTGCGCGGCGCCTACTGGCAGGAGTTCCTGCAGGTCGTCGAGACGCTGGAACAGTTCGGCGCGGTGCGCGACCACAAGCTCGAGCCGAAGGGTCGGCTCATCGCCGGGCTTCGCCACGACAACGAGCTGCTGGTGGCCGAGAGCGTGACGCAGGGGATCTTCGACAACGTCAGCGCGCCCGAGGCCGCGGCGATCTGCTCGATGCTGATCGAGGAAGCGCGGTCGGGGGACCCGGCGGTGGCGCGCCTCTTTCTCAAGAAGCGGCCGAAGCTCAAGCGCAAGCTGGACCAGCTCGCGCGGATCGCCGACATCGTGCACGAGGCCCAGCGGGCGCGCCACCTCAACGTCCCGGTCGGCGTGCATCCCGGTTTCATGCCCTCGGTCTACCGCTGGGCGTCCGGCGAGGACGACTGGAGCGGCGTGGTGGAGGACTCCTTCGGCGGCCACGAGGGCGATCTGATCCGGGCGATGCGCCGGCTCATCGACCTGCTCCGCCAGCTCGGGGACGCCGAGGAGGTCGACGCGGAGACCGGCCGGTTGCTGGCCCAGGCGGCCCGCGTGATCGATCGTGGCATCGTTCTGGAGTCGGCCCTGATATGATTCGAGGCGTGAGACGGATCCTCCTCGTCACCGGCCTCGTGATTCTTGCCGCGTGCGCGTCGGCTCGGGTCAAGGAGCAGCGGACGACCCAGGGGCCAATGGCCGAGGACCTCTGGATGACGAGCGTGATCCTGGCCAACGGGCGCGAGCCGAGCTTCGACGAGCGGCGCCACTGGACGAACCAGCTCGAGCTCAAGATCTCCCAGTACCTGCACCAGCATCCCGAGGTTGCCAACTCGCTCGACGTGTCGACCTTCCGCTTCGTCCGCCAGGTGTCGGTCGGCCAGACGAAGGAGCAGGTGCTGATCCTGCTGGGTTCGCCGATGGCGGCGACCACGGACAAAGCCGAGATGGAGAAGCTGGCCCGCGCGTACTGGCCCGCCGTCAAGGGCACCGACGCGTCTGAAGCCTGGCTGTACCCGGCGGGCTGGCGCCTCTACTTCAAGGACACGACGGTGGTCGATATCACGCAGTACCTCGTCCCCTAAGTCTCCCGTGATCCACTCGCAGCTGGTCGTCACGAAGCGGACTCCGCCCGCCCCGCGGGGCATGGTGGTGGCCGAGCATCCCGTTGGCGCCCGCGTGGGCGCGTCCATGCTCGAGGCTGGCGGCAACGCGGTCGACGCCGCCGTCGCCACCGCGTTCGCGATGACGGTGGTCGAGCCGTTCATGTCCACGATCGGCGGGTCCGGCACGATGCTCGTGCACGTGGCCAGGCGCGGGGAGACCGTGGCGCTCGACTTCAACGGCTGCGCCCCCGGACGCGCCCACGAGTCGATGTTCACGATCGCCCCGGGAATCTCGCGCGGGCTCTTCGCCTGGCCGAACGTCGAGGGCGCCGCGAACGACCGCGGCTACCTGGCGGTCGCGGTGCCGGGCTCGGTCGCCGGGCTCGCGCTGGCGCTCGAGCGGTTCGGGACCATGGCGCTCCGCGACGTGTTGCAGCCGGCGATCGCGCTGGCGCGCGAAGGCTTCGTCCCCGACTGGTACCAGACCCTCAGCACGGCGCGGCAGCTCGAGGAGCTTGCCCGCTTCGACGAAGCCGCCCGCGTCTACCTGAGAAACGGCCGCTCGGTCCACCGCCCGCCGACGGGGATGGAGGAAGGCGATCGCGTCACGTACCCGGATCTCGCCCGAAGCCTCGAGCTCATCGCGCGCGAGGGGGCCGCGGCGTTCTATCGTGGCGCGCTCGCCGGAGCGATCCACGACGCGATGGCCGCCCACGGAGGGCTGATCACGCGAGAGGATCTCGCCGCGTACGAGGTGAGGGTCGGGCCACCGCTCGTCGGCACCTACCGTGGGCTCGAGCTCGCGTTCTCGCCCGGCGCCACGGGGGGCATCACGGCGCTCGAGATCCTGAACATCCTCGAGCAGTTCCCGCCGGGCGCGGTCGGTTGGGGGACGGCGCGCGGGCTGCACGCGCGGGCCGAAGCGATCCGACGCGCCTTCGCCGACCGCTTCGAGCACCTCGGCGATCCGGCCGTCGTGAGGAATCCGGTGGACCGGCTCACCTCCAAGGAATACGCGCGCGAGCTCGCCGCCGAGATCCGGCGCCCACGCCGGGACGGCCGACCAGCGCATGGAGCCGGCGCGCTGGCAGCGGGCGGCGACTGCACGACGCACATCGGCGTCGTCGACCGGCAGCGGAACGCGGTGGCGCTGACTCATACGGCGGTGTCGCTATTCGGCTCGCACGTCGTCGTGCCCGGTACGGGAATCTTGATGAACAACGGCATGATGTGGTTCGACCCGCGCCCCGGACGGCGGAACTCGATCGCGCCCGGCAAGCGGGCGCTCGTCAACATGGTGCCGGTCCTCGCCTTCAAGAAGGGCAAGCCGTACCTCACCCTCGGGGCGCCGGGCGGCCGGCGGATCATCTCGGCGATTCCTCAGGTGATCGCCACGCTGACCGACACCCGCTGCAGCTTGCAGGCGGCGATCGAGGCGCCGCGCTTGCACGACGAAGGGCGCGAGCTCCTCGTCGATGCCCGGGTCGGCGAGAAGGCGCTCACGGCGCTCCGCGGGCTCGGTCACGAGGTCTCCCCGCGGGAGGAGACGTACGCGACGCTGAACTTCGCCAAGCCGGTCGGCATCCGTGTGGGCCCGCGCGGGCTCGAGGCGGGCCTGGATCACCTGCGCCCCGCCGCGGCCGCCGGCCACTAGGCGCGGCGAGTAAGGGAGACCACGTATGGCCGAAGTCAGCCTGACTGCCGCGTTCTCGACCGTGCCGGCGGCCGAGGCCGAGGAGATCCAACGCGTGATCGTCGAGACCGTGCAGCAGCTTGCCCAGGACGACGGAGCCTTCAAGAAGGCGCGGATCGTCTTCACCGAGTCGGACGAGCGCTGCGGGCTCACCGCCGAGCTCGACGGCGTCAAACGCGAGGGCGTCCCGCTGCAGCTCGACATCGAGCAGCTCGAGGATGCGAAGACCTCGGCCGGCGCGCGGGCCCAGCTCAAGGAAGCGCTCCGGCTCTACTTCCGCCGGGTCCTTGGAAAGTAACGACGCCGGCGTTCTCACGTTCGCCTGGCGCGGATGTCTCTTCCGCGTCCCGGACCAGGTCCAGGCGCCCAAGGCCGGCTCGCTCTTCTTCTGCCGGAACCTGGTCGTGAGGCCGGGCGAGCGCATGCTCGAGATCGGCGCCGGGCTCGGCCTGGCCGCGGTGCTGGCCGCCCGGAGTGGCGCGCGCGTCGTCGCGACCGACATCCTGCCCGAGGCGGTCGAGGTGATCCGTGCCAACGCCGCCCTCAACGGCGTCGTCCTCGACACGCGCCTCGGCGACTGCTGGGCGCCCGTCGGTGACGACCGGTTCGACCTCGTGTGCACGAACCCCCCGCAGATGCCGACGCCGTCAGGCCGCGCGCGGCGCGACGCGACAGCCGCGGCCGACAACGGAGGCGTCGACGGTTGGGAGATCCTGGATCGGGTGATCGGCGGCGCCCGCGCGCATCTCCAGCCGCGCGGGCGGCTCGTGTTCACGATCTTCGCGTTTCTCGGGCTCAAGCGCGCCTGCGCGAAGCTCGAGGCCGCCGGGCTCGAGCCCACGGTGGTGGCCAGCGAGATCCAATCGTTTCCTCGGATCGGGTACGAGCGGCTCGAGCACATTCGGTCGCTCGATACAGAAGCCACGGTGGGTGGGGGAACCCCCGCGACCATCGAGCGCTTCATGATCCAGGGGACCGTCCCCGCATGAGCGGCACATGATGCGGCGACTCATCGTCAACGCCGACGACTTCGGTCTCGCGCCCCAGGTGAGCGCCGGCATCCTGACAGCGCATCGCCACGGGATCGTCAGCAGCACGACGGCCCTGGTCACCGTCGCGATCGACGACGACTCCGTGGGCGCGCTTCGCGACTCGGGCCTGGGCGTCGGCCTGCACGTGAACCTCACGCTGGGCCGGCCGCTCTCGGGGGGGCGCTCGCTCGTGGACGCGGACGGTCGCTTCGTCCGCGACGCGCGCCACGCCGCCTCGCGTGCCGATGGCCGGGACGTCGAGCGGGAGGTGTCGGCGCAGATAGAAAGGTTCGTGGTTTGGATGCGGCGGAAGCCGACCCATCTGGACACCCACCACCATGTTGGTCTGCTCACCCCGGTCGCCGAAGTCGTCCTGGATGCGGCGCGACGCCTCGGCGTGCCCGTGCGGAGCCAGGACGAGTCGGCGCGCGCGCGGGCACGGAGCGCGGGCCTCCGGACGCCGGATCACTTCTTCGGTGAGTCGGGTCCCGGCCCTTACTGGTCGCTCGCGCGCACGCTCGCGCATCTGAAAACCCTGCCGCTCGGGGTCTCGGAGTTCATGGCGCATCCCGGCTGGTTCGACGACGAGCTCGCGTACAGCCGCTACGGGCGACAGCGCGAGACGGAAATGGTCGGCCTCGGGACGCCGGCCGCGCGCGCCGCGGTCGAGAGTCTCGGGATCAGGCTCTGCCACTTCGGCGTGCTCTAGCGGGCGGACAACCCTCGAGAGCGCGATGTGGATCGTGGGCGTGGACGTCGGAGGCACCACGACTGCCGCCGGCGTGGTGACGGAAGGCGGCGAGGTCGTCGCCGACGTCACGGCCCCGACGGAGAGATCGGACCCCGGCCGGGCCGTCGATGCGATCGCCGCGCTGATCGAGCAGGTGAGTCAGCGAATGGGCCGCCGCGGGACCGCCATCGGGATCGGCGTGCCCGGTCCCGTCGACACGCGGAGCGGCCGCGTCGGAGAGCCGGTGACTCACGTCCCCGCGCTCGCCGGACTGGCGGTGGGGCCGGAGCTCGCGCGCCGCTGCGGCTTACCGGTCTTCGTCGACAACGACGTCAACGCGCTGGCGCTGGGCGAGTGGATGTTCGGCGCCGCCCGCGGCGCGACCTCGCTCGTCGTCCTGGCCGCCGGGACCGGCGTCGGCGGCGGTATCGTGCTGGACGGCCATCTCGTGCGGGGTGCGGGCTTCGGGGGCGAGCTGGGCCACACACCCGTGAAGTTCGACGGACCCCCATGCTTCTGCGGCGGTCGGGGGTGCCTGGCGATCTACGCCAGCGGGCGCGGGATCGCCGACGCGGCGCGGGCGCGGATCGCCGGGGAGGCGAGCTCACGCATGCTGGCCGCCGCCGGTGGCGATCCGACGGCGATCACCGCCGCCATGGTCTTTCGGGCCGCCGCCGAGGGCGATCCGGTCGCCGCGTCGGTGGTCGACGAGGCGTGCCGCGCGCTCGGCGCGACGATCGGCACCATCGTGAACGGGCTCAACCCGGAGGTGATCGTGATCACCGGTGGCGTCGCGCGATCGCTGGCGCCGCTCGAGGCCAGGATTCTCGGCGCCGCGCGTGACCACGCGTTCGCCCGGGCGCTCGGCGCGACGCGCGTGGCGATCGTGCCGGGAGACAAGCGGGCCGGAGTGCGCGGCGCCGCCGCCCTGGCCCTCTACGAGACGCGAGAGAGAACAACCGAACGGCGGAGGACAGCGCCATGAAAGCCATCACGTTCCACGGTGTCGGTGACGTGCGCACCCAGGACGTCGCCGACCCCAACGTCGTCGACGCGACCGATGTCGTCGTGCGCATCACCACGAGCGCGGTGTGCGGCTCCGACCTGCACCAGTACCACGGCCGCGGCGGCGCGCTCGTCCAGACCGGCGCCACGATGGGCCACGAGTTCATGGGCGTCGTGGAAGACCTCGGCGCCGAGGTCCGCCAGTTCCGCCGCGGCGACCGGGTGATCGTCCCGTTCTCGGTCTCGTGCGGCTCGTGCGAATGGTGCCGGCGGCGCCTGCCCACCCAGTGCACCACGACCGGGCGGGCGGTCTTCGGCGGCCGGTTCGGCCACGTGTGGGGAGGCGGTCAGGCCGAGCGAGTGCGCGTGCCGTTCGCGGACTATCTCTGTGAGCGCGTGCCGGCGGAGATGTCCGACAACGACGCGATCTTCCTCGGCGACATCCTTTCCACCGGGTACGTCTGCGCCGAGAACGGCGGGATCCGCCCGGGCGACGCCGTCGCGGTGTTCGGCGCCGGGCCCGTCGGGTTGCTCGCGATGCAGTCCGCGCAGCTCTTCGGTCCGGCGCGGCTCTTCGCCGTCGATCGGGTCGACTATCGCCTGAAGCTGGCCGAAGCGTTTGGCGCCCAGCCCGTCAATCTCGAGCGGGGCGATCCGGCCGAGCAGCTCCGCGCGCTCACGGGCGGCCGCGGGCCCGACGTCGTGCTCGAATGCGTCGGACACGAGACCCCGTTCACCCAGGCGATCCAGGCCGTGCGCGCGGGCGGCACCGTCTCGTCGGTGGGCGTCTACGTGGAGTCGAGCATGGGCTTCCCGGCGCGCGAAGCCTTCTTCAAGGACCTGTCGCTCAAGATGGGGATCTGCAACGCGCGCAATTACATGTCGCCGCTGCTGCCGCTCGTTCAGGCGGGCAAGCTCCGGCCGGCGAGCATCATCACCCACACCATGCCGCTGTCCGATGGGCCGCGCGGCTACGCGATCTTCGACCGCAAGGAAGACCGCGCGATCAAGGTGATGCTGCGGCCCTGACTCAGGAGGGCTTCGGCTCTTTCTTCAAGAGCTCGTCGAGGATGCGCGGCAGGCGTGTGGGGGCGGACTGGCCGCTGATGTGCGCCACCATCTCGCCCTTCTGATCGATCACGACGGTGTACGGCGTGCCCTTGAAGCCGAACGAGTTGCCGATCGAGAGCTTCGGGTCGAGGGCGACCGGGTAGGTCACCTTGTTGGCGCGTACGAAGGACCGCGTGTCGGCGACCGTGTCCTGGACATGGAACGCCAGCACCTCGACCCCGCGCGCGCGATAGCGCTCGGCCAGTCGCCCGAGCGCCGGCGATTCCTTCGCGCACGGCTTGCAGTACGACGCCTGGAAGCGCAGCACCAGGATCTTCTTGCCGATCAGGTCGCGCGAGTCGACCGACGTCTTGCCGTCGAGGAGCCGCACCGTGAACCCCGGCGCCGCCGGTGCGGCGTGGCCGACGGCCGGCAGCGCGAGGATCACGATGAAGGCGAGGAGGCGGGCGGCCACACCGCTATAGTACCCGTAAAGTATAATGTCCCGGTGAACGACCTCGAACGCGAGCTCCGCAACGTGATCCGTGGGGACGTCCGCTTCGACGCGGCGTCGCGTCTCCTCTACTCCACCGACGCGTCGATGTACCAGGTCGAGCCCGTCGGCGTCGTGATCCCGCGCGACGGGGACGACGTGCAGGCCGCGCTCGAGGTCGCCCGCCGGCATCGCGTGGCCGTCCTGCCGCGTGGCGGCGGCACGTCGCTCACCGGACAGACGGTGAATCACGCCCTCGTGCTCGACTTCTCGCGCCACATGGACCAGATGCTCGAGGTCAACGCCGAGGAGCTCTGGGCGCGCGTACAGCCGGGACTCGTGCAGGACAACCTGAACGACCAGGTGCGGTCGCTCGGCCTGCAGTTCGGCCCGGACACCTCGACGTCGAACCGCGCGACGCTCGGCGGCATGCTCGGCAACAATTCGGGCGGCTCCCACTCGATCGCGTACGGCCTCACCGTCGAGCACGTCATCGAGCTGACGACGCGGCTCGCCGACGGCAGCCGCGCGGTCTTCGGCGAGGTGACGCCCGAGGCCTTCGCGGCCAAGTGCCGGGCGCCCGGGCTCGAGGGAGAGATCTACCGCGAGGTCGCGCGCATCCGTGACACGTACGGGGACGAGATCCGCGCCCGCTATCCCGCGCACTGGCGCCGCGTCTCCGGCTACAACCTGGATGAATTGGTGAAGGACCGGCCGCTGAACATGGCGCGGGTCGTCGTCGGCTCCGAGGGCACGCTGGTGACCGTGCTCGAGGCGAGGGTCCGGCTGGTGCGGCGCCCGCGGAAGACGGCGCTCGAGGTGATCCACTACCACGACATCCAGGAGGCGCTGGAGTCCTCGCAGCCGATCCTCGAGACCGGCCCGTACGCCGTCGAGCTGACCGACAAGATGATCCTCGACCTGGCGCGCAACAACATCGAGCAGTCGCAGCGGATGGGATTCGTCCAGGGCGACCCGGCGGCGATCATGATCGTCGAGTACGCCGGCGAGACCGACGCCGAGGTGCGGGCAAAGATCGAGGCGCTGGACGCCTGCCGGCAGCGCGGGCGCTTCGGCTACGCCGCGCACGTCGCCCGCGACACCGCCGAGCAGCAGTCGATCTGGAAGCTCCGCAAGGCCGGCCTGGGCCTGCTGCTCGGGATGAAGGGCGACAAGAAGCCGATCGCCTTCGTCGAGGACACCGCGGTCGAGCCGCGGCACCTCGCCGAGTTCGTGTCGAGCTTCCGCGAGATCTTCGCCAAGCACGACACCGTCGGCGCCTACTACGGCCACTGCTCCGTCGGCTGCCTGCACATCCGGCCGGTCATCGACCTCAAGACGCCGCGCGGCCTCGAGCAGGTGCGCGCGATCGCCGACGAGATCACCGACCTGGTGGTGAGGTTCCGCGGGACCTTGTCGAGCGAGCACGGCGACGGCCGGGCGCGCAGCCCGTACCTGGAAAAGCTGTTCGGTCCACGGTTGATGCAGGCGTTTCGCGAGCTCAAGCACGCCTTCGACCCGGACAACCGGATGAACCCCGGCAACCTCGTGGCCCCGGTCGGGATCACCGACCATCTCCGCTACGGCACCCAGTACACGACGTGGGAGCCGTCGACGCTGCTCGATTTCTCGGAGCAGGGCGGCTTCGCGGCGGCGATCGAGATGTGCAACGGCGTCGGCGCCTGCCGCAAGACCCTCGAGGGCACGATGTGCCCGTCCTACATGGCCACGAAGGACGAGGAGCACTCGACGCGCGGCCGCGCCAACGCGCTGCGGGCGGCGCTGTCCGGCCGCCTGCCGAAGGCGGAGTTCACCGGCCGGCGGCTCTACGAGGTCATGGACCTCTGCCTCGAGTGCAAGGGGTGCAAGGCCGAGTGTCCGGCGAACGTGGACATGGCGAAGCTCAAGTACGAGTTCCTCCACCATTACTACGAGGCCAACGGGCTGCCGCTCCGCAATCGGCTCTTCGGCCAGATCGCGAAGGTCAATCGCCTGGGCTCCCGGCTGCCCGCGCTCGTCAACCGGCTCTCCGGCCTGGCGCCGAGTCGCTGGGCGCTCGAGAAGATCGCCGGGATCGACCGGCGCCGGCCGCTGCCGTCGCTGGCGGCGGAGACGTTCGATGATTGGTTCAGGCGCCACACGCCGCCCGCGGCGGCGCCGCGCGGCGAGGTGGTGCTGTTCAACGATACGTTCGTGACCTACAACGTGCCGGAGATCGCGCGCGCCGCCGTCGAGGTGCTCGAGTCCGCCGGCTACCGCGCGGTGCTGGTCGATCGCAAGTGCTGCGGACGCCCGCTGATCTCCAAGGGCATGTTGACCCAGGCGCGCGAGCACGCCGCCTGGAACGTGGCGCAGCTGGCGCCCTATGCACGGCGCGGCGTGGCGATCGTCGGGCTCGAGCCCTCCTGCCTGCTCACGCTGCGCGACGAGACCGTCGATCTGCTCCGCACCGACGACGCCCGCGCCGTCGCGCGCCAGTCGCTCCTGTTCGAGGAGTTCCTCGTTCGCGAGCGGGGCCGCGGCCTGGCGTTGAAGTTCGGCCCCAACGGCCGCAAGGCGCTGCTCCACGGCCACTGTCACCAGAAGGCGCTGGTGGGCACGGCGCCGACGGTCGCGGCGCTCCGCTGGGCGGGGTTCGAGGTCTCCGAGGTGGATTCGGGCTGCTGCGGGATGGCCGGCTCGTTCGGCTTCGAGCGCGAGCACTACGACGTCTCGGTCGCGCTCGGCAACCGCCGGCTGGCGCCGGCGGTGAAGGCCGCGCCGGCGGAGACGGAGATCGTCGCCCCCGGCATCTCCTGTCGCCAGCAGATCCAGCACCTGGCCGGCCGGCGGGCGAAGCACCCCGCCGAGGTACTGCGAGAGGCCCTCTCGCGCTAGCCCTCGGCGCGGTCGCCGCGGTCTTCGTCGCCGCGTTCGTCAAGGGCGCGATCGGCTTCGGGTTCCCCACGCTGGGCACGCCGCTGCTGGCGCTCTTCGTCGACGTGAAGGTCGCGGTGGCGTCGCTGGTCATCCCGAACCTCGTGATGGACGGGATCCAGCTCCGCCGTCAGGGGCCGGTGGGCGACACCCCGCGCCGGCTCGCGCCGCTGCTGGTCTTCACGATGCTAGGAACCGTCGTCGGCACCAAGCTCCTGGTCGCGCTGTCGGGCCGGGCGGTGACGCTGATCCTCGGCGCGTTCGTCCTCGCCTTCGTCCTGTTCGAGCTCGTTCGCTTCTCGCCGCGAGTGGATCGGCGGTGGGAGCGGATGCTCGCGGCGCCCGTCGGCCTCGTCGCCGGGATCATGGGCGGGATCACCAACGCGCCCGGGACGCCGCTGGCGGTCTACTTCATCGCGCTGGGCATGGACAAGCGCGAGTTCGTCCGCTCGGTCGCGTTCAGCTTTCTCATCGTCAAGGCGGTGCAGCTCGCCACGCTCGCGTGGTACGGACTCCTGAGCGGCGGGATCGTGCTGGCCTCGGTGGGGCTGACCGCGGCGGCGCTGGTCGGCTTCGGCCTGGGGGTCCGGCTACAGGACAAACTCGATCAGCGGACGTTCAACCGCGCGGTCCTGATCTTCCTGGCCGTGCTCGGCGTCTGGCTGGTGATGCGGGCGATCTGAGCGGCGTCAGGACGGGGCGCCGGTCAGCAGCGAGAAGATGCGGCGGATCAGCTCCTCGTGGTCCTCGATGTTGTGCTGGAAGATCCGCAGCTCCTTCAGCTCCACGAGGTCCACGGTCTGAAACGGCTCGCCCGGTCGCAGCGCGCCGAAGGCGATCGCCTGGAAACAGGAGCGGCCGGATTCCGGCCGGTCGGTCACCAGGACGAAGTAGAGGTTGGGCCACTGGCGCCGCGCCATGTGGAAGATCGAGCGCTCGCCCCGCTGGTTCTCGACCGAGACGAACTGGTAGGCCGAGGGCCGGTATTTGACCTCGACCAGGAACTCGGAGCCGCCCTCCGACTCGGAGGAGACGCGGAAGTCCGGCGAGAAGTCCTCGCGCCCGAAGCGCAGCGGAAACGCGTCGGTGCGGAAGGGGCGGATCTGGTAGCGGGCGCGACGGAAGATAGCTTCGACGAGGGCTTCAGCGATACGGCTCTTCACCTCGAGCAGATCCATGATCCTCCCCAGATCGGGAAGAGCGCTGAAACCCGCACCGAAATGGTGCGTCCACATAGTACCATCCGTCCGGGTCGAGCCCCGAACCCCAAAGTCGCGTGCCAGAGTGACCCGCCGTGAAACGCTCGCCGGGAGCACGACCTTCGCCGGCTCCGCCCTGTCCGTCGACACGGTCCTGGCCCAGGCCAGTGTCGATCAGATCGTCGCGAAGAAGCGAGCGGGGGCGCCTTCGGTGCCGGCGATCTTGTAGAAGGGCGCGGCGAAATCCACGCGCCGCCGGGGCAGGGCCCCCAGGTTCGTCAACCCCTCCATGATCACGACGCCGGCGCCGAGGATCACCCGATGCATCGGGAAGTCCTCGGACGAGAAGTCCGGCAGGCGCGCGCAGTACTCCTCGAAGAAATCGAAGCCGATGTTCTTGGGACCCCGCGCGACCAGCCACTCCGCCGTCTCCGGCGGGAAATACGGCGACTGCGTGAAGTAGTCGGGCCATCGGCCGTACATCGCGTCGGTCCACCCGGTGCGCAGGAGCACGATGTCGCCCTGGCGCACGTCGTCCGCGCCCCCGCGCTTGAGGTCGTCGATCGTGATCTTGTGGTTGGCGCCCGCGAACGAGAGATCGACGACGAGGGCCTCGCCCAGCACCTGATCGAGCGAGATCTCCGCGGTCGTGATCCCGTCCCGGTAGACGTGGAGCGGCGAGTCGATGTGCGCCCCGGTGTGAAGGCTCTGGTTGACGCTCGACACCTGCCAGAACCCCGGTCCGCGCCGGTGCGGGGTGATCTCGAGCCGCATGTTAGTGGACGGTGGGGACATCGTCGTGTCGTTGACGGTCACGGACAGATCGATGTAGCGCTTCACGCGGATGGGTCTCCTATCGCTGAGCGAGGCGGTCGACGAGCGCCCGGGCCCAGGCCATTTTCTCGGGCGTCATCACCAGCTTCTCCGCGAACGGCTCGCCGAACGGCCGAGTCGCATCGATGCCGAGCTTGGCGGTGACCCCGCGATCGTCCGCGCTCGGGTCGAGCATGGCGCCGAGGCTCCCGGCGATGACGACCAGGTCGCGGTCGGCCTGCATGCGGGTGGCGACGGCCCACAGCACCTCGGCTTCGTCGAAGACGTCGATGTCGTCGTCCACCACGATGACCAACTTCAGGTAGTGATCGACGCCGAGCACGATGGGGATCACGTGCTTCGCCTCGCCCGGACGGCTCTGGGCGATCGAGACGTAGGCGGTGAACGACGAGGTGCCGGACAGCGGCACGTGCACGCCCCGTACGTTGGGGATGACGCGCGCGAGCGCGTTGGCGATCTCGGCCTCCCGAACGAGCCCGAGCGTGGTGATGTGATCGCCGGCGCGCCCGGAGCCGATCGACTGGAACCATGGGCGCTCCCGCATGGCGATCGCCGTCGCGACGAAGACGTGCTCGGTGGAGCGGCGCGAGACGTAGCCGGTGAACTCGCCGAACGGGCCCTCGGGCTCACGCACGTTCGGCAGGATCTCGCCCTCGATCACGATCTCGGCCGCCGCCGGCACGTGCAGGTCGATGGCGGTGCACCGCGCGATCTCGAGCGGCTCGCCCAGCAGCCCGCCCACGACCTCGAACTTGCCGACGTCGGGCGCGGGATAGGCGAGCGAGCCCATCGACACGAGGGGATGCAGCCCCAGCACGACCGCGCAGGGCAGCGGCCGACCGGTCGCCTCGGCACGCCGCTGATACTCGAACATACGGCGGCGCGAGTGGAGGCTGACCCCCATGCGGTCGCGGCCCTTCACCTGGAAGCGGTGATATCCCTCGGTCTCGACGCCGGTGTCGAGATCGCGCGCGACCAGCATCCCGGCGGTGAGGTAGCGCCCGGCGTCGCCCGGGAAGTAGCGTGGAATGGGGAGCGCCGCCAGGTCGAGCGCCGACCCCGTGAGCACGCGCTGATGGAAGGCCGGGCTCGGCGTGACGACCGGCTTGATGTGGTCCTTGATGCGGCGCGCGTACTCGGCGGCCAGCGCCGTCGGCGAGACGCCGAGGGCCCAGGCCAGGGCGCGACGGCTCGCCACGACGTTGCACACGATCGGGATGTCCGAGCCCTCGACTTTCTCGAAGAAGAGGATCGGATAGCGGCGCCGGCGCTCGTACTCGAGCACGAGCGCCATCACGTCCTCTTCGATCGAGACGGGGTCGGCGACGTGGATCACCTCGCCGGGGTGGGCGCGCCCGTACGCCCTCACGAAGCTCCGGAGGTCCTGGTCCGCCATGCGCGACGATCCTACCCCGGGTCGGGCCGCCTGAGCCCGGCCATCGCTTCGAGCGTGATGATGAGCGCAGCCAGATCCTCGCCGCCTCGTCCAGCGGCGGCGGTCGCGGTGCAGAGCTGCTGGGTGAGGCTCGTCAGCGGCAGCGCCACGCCGAGGCGCTGCCCCTCCTCCAGCATCAGGCGGAAATCCTTGAGGAAGAGATCGAGCTTCATCTGAGGCTCGAAGCGGTGGCCGACCATCAGCGGGCCGCGGACCTCGAGCATTTTCGAGGCGGCCGCGCTGTCGCGCAGGATCTCGACGAGCAGGGCCGGGTCGAGCCCGCCCTTGGCGCCGAGCACCAGCGCCTCGGCGAGCGCCGCGGTGTTGAGCCCCACCAGGAGATTCGTCGCGAGCTTGGCGAGCGAGGCCATGCCGGCCGCGCCCACGTGGACCGTCCGGCGCGCGATCGCCGAGAAGGCCGGCCGGCAGGCCTCGAGGTGACCCGGGTCGCCGCCCACGAAGATCACGCAGTCGCCGCGCGCCACCATCGCGCTCGTTCCGCTCATCGGGGCGTCGAGGAAGGCGCGCGCCTTCGCCGCCGCGGCGTCGGCGAGGCGCCGCGTCAGCGCGGGCGAGATCGTGCTCATCTGGATCAGCGTCGCGGACGGCGGCGCCGCGTCGAGGAGCCCGCCGGCGCCCAGAAACGCCGCGTCCACGGAATCGGGCGACGGCAGGATCGTGAAGATCGCGTCGGCGTTGGTCGCGGCGTCCGCGAGGCTCGCGGCGGCGACGAGCCCCCGCGAGCGGAGCGGTACCAGCTGGCCGGGCAGCGTGTCGTAGCCCGCCACCTCGAAGCCGCCCTCGAGGAGGCGCGAGGCCACCGCGGTGCCGAGGAGCCCGACGCCGACGATCCCGATGCGTTTCATCGCGTGTCCCTCACAGCCCGAGATACCGTGACTTGATCTCCTCGTTCCGCCACAGCGCGTCGGGCGCGCCGGAGTGCACGACCCGGCCGCGCGAGAGGACGTGGACGTGGTCGGCCACGCGCAGGGCCAGCGGCAGGTTCTGCTCCACGAGCAGGATCGAGAGCCCCCGCGCCTTGAGGCTCTCGATGACGCGGCCGACCTCGCGGACCAGCAGGGGCGCCAGCCCTTCGGTGGGCTCGTCCATCAACAAGAGCTCGGGATTGGTCATGAGGGCGCGCGCGATCGCCAGCATCTGCTGCTCGCCGCCGGAGAGCTTGCCGGCGCGGTGAGCGCCGCGCTCGCGAAGGCGCGGGAACAGGTCCAGCACGCGGTCGAGCGTCCACTCGCCGCCGCTCTTGGCTGCCACCGAGAGGTTCTCCAGCACGCTCAACGTCGGGAAGACGCGACGGCCCTGCGGCACGAGCCCGAGCCCGAGCGCCACCGCGCGGTTCGACGGCCACGCCGTGATGTCGTGGTCCTTGAACAGGATCTGCCCCTGGCGAGGCGGCGTGAAGCCGATGATCGAGCGGATCAGCGTCGTCTTGCCCATGCCGTTCCGCCCCAGGATGCCCACGACCTGACCGCGCTCCATGCGCAGCGAGATGCCCTGCAGCACGTGGCTGCCGCCGTAGTAGGTGTGGATCTCGCGGATCTCCAGCATCAGGACGTGCCCAGGTAGATTTCCTGCACCAGCGCGTTGGCTTTGACCTCGCCACTCAGGCCGTCGGCGACGACCTTGCCGTAGTGCAGGACCGTGATCCGGTCGGTGAGCGCGAACGCGACGTCCATGTCGTGCTCGATCACGAGCACCGTCATGGCCGGGTCGAGCCTTTTGAGCAACGCCGTCATCGCGTGCGACTCCGCCGGCGAGAGCCCCGCGGTGGGCTCGTCCAGCAGCAGCAGGCGCGGCGATCCGGCCAACGCCAGCGCGACCTCCAGCTGGCGCTGCTCGCCGTGCGAGAGATTGCGGACGACTTCGTCGGCCTGCTCGCCGAGCCCGACGGCCGCCAGGACCGCCCGCGCGCGCTCGAAGAACGCCGGATAGCGGCGTATGGCCCGGTGGAGGTGGAACTTCGCACCGGTCAGCGCCTGGACCGCGAGCAGGCAGTTCTCGAGCGCGGTGAGCCGGGGAAAGAGGTTGGTGATCTGGTACGTGCGCGCCAGCCCGAGTCCGGCCCGCCGGTGGGGCGAGGACCGCGTGACGTCGCGGCCGAACAGCGAAATCCGGCCCCGGCTCGGTCGCGTCTCGCCGCTGATCAGGCTGAAGAGCGTGGTCTTGCCCGCGCCGTTGGGGCCGATGATGGCCCGGCGCTCGCCCGGCGCGACCTCGAGGCTCACGCCGTCGACCGCGCGGAGCCCGCCGAACTCCTTGGAGAGGCCGGCGAGGCTCAGCGCGGCGGCGGCGCCGTTCATCAGCAGTGCTTGCACGCTGGGAAGTTGCGGTCGTAGACGGGCTGCTTCAGGAACTCCTCGGGCTTGTACTTCCAGAACTGCGAGACCGACGGGAACGTGTGGACGACGGTGTTCCACAGCTCGCCGCCCTTCCGCTCGACCTTCCGGACGTAGATGTTCTGGACCGGGTTGCCGTAGGAATCGAGCTTGATGGGGCCGCGCGGCGCGTCGGGGATCTCGACCTTCTTCAGCGCCTCCAGGAACTTCTCGCGGTTCTCGACGTCGCCGCCGATCGCCCGGGCGGCCTCGGCGATCCAGCGGGTGCTGGTATAGCAGGTCTCCGAGAAGTACGACGGCACCTTCCCGTACTTCTTGCGGTACTCGGTGACGAATTTCTTGTTCACCGGCGTGTCGAGCGCCGCGCTGTAGATCAGCGGGCTCATGCCGCCGATGGCCTCGTCACCGAGCGAGGGCAGGACGAACTCGTCGAACGTCGTGCCGCCGCCGATCAGCGGCAGCCGGGCCTTGAGGCCGGCGTCCTGGTACTGCTTGGGGAAGCGCGATGCCGAGATCGAGACCATCAGCGCGAAGACCGCGTCGGCGTCGCGCTTGACCTGGGAAAGGTACGGCGCGAAGTCCGTCGTGTTGAGCGGGGCCCACAGCTTCTGGACGATCTGGCCGCCGTTCTCCTCGAACGTCTTCTGGAAGCCCCCGACCTGCTCCCAGCCGAAGGAGTAGTCTATGGCGATCGTGGCGACCCGCTTGTAGCCCAGGGTCTTGGCCACGTACTCGCCGAACGGGTGGTTCGGCTGACTCGACGCCCAGCCCGTCCGGACGACCCACTTCGCCGGCTTGCGCTGGGTGAGGTCGTCGGACGCGATGACCGGATAGAGCATGGGGATGCGATACTCGTCGACCTTGGGCGCCATCGCGTAGCCGATGTGGGCGAAGATCTCGCCGACCAGCACATGGACCCGGTCGCTCTCCACGAGCTTCTGCAGCTTGGTCAGCGCGATGTTCGGCTGCCCCTGACTGTCCTCGACGATCACCTCGACCTTGCGGCCCGCGATCGTCCCCCCGTTCTCGTCGAGCCACATCGCGATCCCGTTCGTCATGTCCTTGCCGATCTGCGCGGCGCCGCCGGTCATCGCCGTGATCACCCCGATCCGGATCGGCCCCTTCTGCGCCCACGCCGCCGGCGCATCACCGAGCGCGAGCAGGACCACCAGCGCCAGGATCGAGACCACCGCCTTCTTGCCCATGGTGCGCTCTCCTTTTGTCCACTGTCGGATCGCTCCCACGATCCCTTCGGGCGCGTACACGATCGTGCCGATGTAGACGCCGCCCAGGATGAGAAGCCATCGATGCGTATAGACGGACACGAGGTTCTTCAGCCCCACGATGAGCACCGCGCCCAGAGCCGGCCCGATGAGCGTCCCGCGGCCGCCGAGCGCGACCATCAGGAGGATCTCCACCGAGGTCGCCAGCTCGAGGTCGGACGGGCTCACGAAGCCGTTGTAGTACGCCCACAGCACGCCGGCGAAGCCGCCGATCCCGCCGGCGATCACGCAGCCGAGGTACTTGTGCAGCCACACGTGATAGCCGAGCGTCCGCATCCGGGACTCGCTCTCGCGGATGCCCACGAGCGTCTGGCCGAACGGCGAGGTGACCACCCTCCGCAGCACGAACAGGGCGAGGAAGAAGCCGACGAGCGCCAGATAGTAGAAGGGGATCCCGCTCGAGAAGGACCACGGCAGGCCCAGGTTCGGGCGCGGCACGCCGGAGATGCCGTTATCGCCCTGGGTGAGCGTGACCCAGCGATGGGCCAGGCCCCAGACCACCATCCCCAGGGCCAGCGTGATCATCAGGAAATACACGCCGGTCGCGCGCAGGGCGACCAGCCCGAAGATCCCGGCGACTGCCGTCGCCAGCACGACGCCGACCGTCAGGGTGATCCAGAACGAGGCGCCGTGTCGCGTGGCGAGGATGCCGACGCTGTAGGCGCCGATCCCGAGATAGGCGGCGTGGCCGAGCGACGAGAGGCCGATGTAGCCCAGGATGAGGTCGAGGCTCATCGCCAGCACCGCGTAGATCACGGCCTGGGTGAGCAGCGCCAGCAGGAACGAGGAGACCATGGGTGGCGCGACCAGCAGCACGAGGAGCGCGCCGGCGATCGCGATCCGCGACGCGCCGGGCGGCAGTCGCATCAGGCGCGGCCGAAGAGCCCGGTGGGCCGCACGGCCAGGATCGCCGCCATCGGGGCGAAGAGCGTGAAGTACGACAGCTCCGGGAAGAGCGCTTTACCGAAATTGTCGAGCAGGCCGACCATGAGGCTTCCGATCAAGGCGCCCTTCAGGCTGCCCATGCCGCCGACGATGACCACCACGAACGCGTAGGGCAGGATCTCGAAGTCCGCGCCGGGATAGACGCCCACGAAGCCGCCGGCCACCACGCCGGCCAGGGCGGCCAGCGTCGCGCCCAGCGCGAAGACGGCCATCGAGATCGCGTAGACGTTGATCCCGACGCCGCGGGCCATCTCGGGATCGTCGACGGTCGCGCGGATCATCGCGCCGATTCGCGTGCGCTCGAGCGAGAGCCACAGGGCCAGCGCGATGAGCACCGCGACCACGATCATGAACACGCGGTAGACCGGGAAGTAGAGCTGGCCGATGATGTACGAGCCCGAGAGCATGGCCGGCACCGGAAGCGTGTAGGGATCGCCGCCCCACAGCACCAGCGCCAGATCCTGGAAGATCAGCGCGAAGCCCATCGTGGTCAGCACCTGGCCGAGCTCCTGGCCGCTCAAGCGCTTGAGGAACGCGTTCCACTCCGCGATGCCGATGAAGGCGATCGCCAGCGTACCGACCACGACCGCCAGCAGGAATGGACCGCCACGCCACATCACCGTGAGCGCGACGTACCCGCCGAGCAGATAGTACGAGCCGTGGGTCATGTTGACGATGCGCATCATGCCGAAGATGAGCGAGAGGCCTCCGGCGAGGAGGAACAGCAGGGCGCCGTAGGAGACGCCGTTGAAGAGCTGGCTGATCCAGAAGTCCACGCCGGCGATCAGGCGAGTCGCGGGGTCCGGGTCACGGCTGGTGATTGTACTATAGGCGCCGATTCGACAAGGAGGCACCGGTGAGACTTCCGCACGAACGCTTCGACTACTCGCCCATCGCCACGCGCCGTCCGTGGAAGCTTCCGCGGGGCGCGCGCATCGCCGTGTGGACCATCGTCAACATCGAGGAGTGGGACATCGAGAAGCCGATGCCCCGGGGCGTGATCTCGGCGCCGCAGGGCGTGGCGACGGTGCCCGACGTGCCAAACTGGGCATGGCACGACTACGGCATGCGCGTGGGGTTCTGGCGGATGCACGAGGCGCTGGTGCGGCGGAAGATTCCCGTGACGACCGCGATCAACGCCAACGTGTGCCGCTCGTACGAGCCGGTCGCGCGCGCGATGCTCGATGCCGGCTGGGAATTCATGGGGCACGGCGTGAAGCAGGGCGCGATGCACCTGATCCCGGATCAGCGTGAGGCGATCCGAATGGCGGTGGGGATGTTGAAGGACTTCACGGGCAAGAAGCCGAAAGGCTGGCTGGGGCCAGGGTTGACCGAGACGTGGGAGACGCTCGATCTGTTAGCCGAGGAGGGCATCGAGTACGTGTCCGACTGGGTCAACGACGACCAGCCCTACGAGATCAGGACCACCGCGGGTCCGCTGGTGTCCGTGCCCTACACGCTCGAGCTCAACGACATCCCGATGATGCTGATCCAGCACCACGAGTCGGTGGCCTGGTCGCAGCGGGTGAAGGACCAGTTCGATCGGCTCTATCTCGAGGGCACGCGCCATCCTCGCGTCATGGCGATCGCGGTGCATCCCTACATCCACGGGGTGCCGCACCGAATCAAGTACTTCGAGGCGGTCTACGACTACATCCGCAAGCGTAAAGGCGTCTGGATGACGACCGGCGAAGAGATCTACGAGTGGTTCAAGCGGGGACGATGAAGTCCCAGAGCCGCCCCGCGCGCTCGACCACCGCGTCGACGTCCTCGGCCAGCATGCGTCGCCCGCCGACCAGCGCCAGCGCCGCCTCGCGAGCCCGCGCCAGATACGCGTCGCGGGACGCGTAGCGCTCCTCGATCGAGGGCCGCGGGTCGCCGCTCGCCGCGCGGGCCGCGCGCGTGGGCGCGAAGGCCAGCGTGGAGCCGAGCATGCTCATGAGATCGCCCGGCGCGCCCTGGTCGGGGTGCCGCGGGTTCCAGCCGGTGAACGTGGCCAGCGGCGCCCTGAGCTCGACCCCGCGCACCCCCGGAACGTCGTTGCCGTCGTCGTCGATCGAGGGCACGAACGTCTGGTACGGCGCGCCGATTTTGGGCGGGAGCTCGTCCACCACGCCCCGCTCGAACCCCGGCCCGAAGTCGAGTCGCCGCGGCCGCTCGACGCGGTCGGGGAATCGCGCGCCGGGAAGTCGCGAGAAGAGCGGACGGGCCGTGGCGGCGGCGACCGCGGTGCCGTCGGCGATCCGAGGCACCGAGCTCGCCGGCGGCTCGACGCCGTCACTGACCCAGCGGTCGAGGTTCACGAGCACCGCGCGGAGCAACGGCGCGTAGTCGACGACGTTGAACCGATGGAGCCCGCGGCTGCCGGTGTTGGGGTCGGCGTCGGGCGGCGGCAGCGTGCCGGGCGTGTGCTGGGCGCCGGCCAGCAGATAGACGCGCGTTTCGGGATGCGCTTCGACGTCGCGCGTACCCTCGACGTCGGTGTGGACGAGCGAGGCGTCGCCACGCCAGTACTCGGCCGACGTGTTCGTGCTGAGGATCTTCGGCACCGTGCCGCGCGCCTCGAGTCGAGCGAGTAGCGCGCCGCGGGCGCCCGTCACCGGGTCCACTTGTAAGCTGCCGG
>Ga0209376_1001322_pt1 | contig 25251 bp, 19 predicted proteins | sample GraSoiAngelo_134_FD_185891 | JGI IMG/M metagenome (GOLD analysis project Ga0209376, IMG submission 185891) | Grasslands soil microbial communities from the Angelo Coastal Reserve, California, USA - 14_0929_05_30cm (SPAdes) (version 2) | ecosystem: Environmental > Terrestrial > Soil > Grasslands ... | reverse complement strand
CAGGAAATTCATTTTCGCCGTGCACATAAAATGCTTAGACTCCAAAGAATGCAGCGCCGATGTGGCGAAATGGCAGACGCAACGGACTTAAAATCCGTTCTCGCGAAGGCGAGGTATGGGTTCGAATCCCATCATCGGCACCCTCGAAAATGCCATTTTACGAGGGGAAATCGACTTAATTTAGCAAATCGTCTGTTGCGAACGGTCGCGCACGAAAACGCACAGAATCACCGTCTATTTGCCAAGTATTCGTCAAGTAATTAGTCCCGGCTATGGCTCACCGGGCCTTTTTGCTCCTGTCTGGCTGGCTGTGGGGATGCATTGCTGAGCTGTCCTGAGCAAGCTCTTGCTCTTGAGCAGGCACAGCTACGGCTGCATTGTCCTGTGCTTGCTGTTCAGGTTGCTGTTGCTCTTCATCTGGTAATAAAGAGAGATCGATGGGAGTGGAGAGCGTAGACTGCGAGGCGTCGCGTTCGGAAGGGAGTGCATCGAGAAGCTGTTGCCAGTTCTCGCGGGTGATGGGCTGGAAGCTGTGCTTATGCGCGTGTAGGTGAGCGTGTTCGTGGCGGATGATGAGGGCTGGATCGCCGGAGAGTTGTCCGATCTTGTCAGTGGCGGTTCCGTACACGAAGTTGGCCTGGCTGAGATTAGCTTCGTCGATTGTGTCTTCGATGCGATTAGCGGCACGGCGCGCGATACGCAGGGATTGATCAAGCAGTTCTTGTTTACGTTCTGCGATTTCTCGTGATTCGCGCTCTACGACAGCCTTAACGGTATGCCAAGTAACTTTAACGTTGCGCGAGATCAGATTGATTGAGTCGCCGCGGGATGCGGCTTCGACGATTTGTCGATATTTGCGGCCCGGTATTCGTTCGCCTGTAGCTTTACCTGCCATTTGTGGAAAGAGGTGAAGGCACGGATTGAAATGATAACGTGGACTGCGAGGCGGAGCGTTGAGCTTTGAGTCTGGCAATGATTTCCTTGAAGCGGTCGCGGGTGATTGGCTCGAAGCGATGTTGATGAGCGTGGAGGTGCTGATGTTCATGCCGAATAATCATGGCCGGGTCGGCGGAGAGGGCGAGCACTTTGTCCGTCATCACCCCCATCGTCACGACCGCCTGGGGTAGAGTGGCAGTGTCGATCTGGTCTTCGACGCGATCCGCAGCGAGCTTGGCAATGCGAGCGGCTTGCTCCATCAGTGCCTGTTTTCGTGTGGCTATAGGAATCGCCTCACGCTGCTCGATTGCTTTCACCGTATCATCTGTCACGTGGCATTGGCGGCAGATTTCCCGGTAGCTGACGTACTGGCGCGGCTCGGCTAATAGCCGCACAACGCGGCGATAGGTTTCGGGGCGCAGCACCTTCAGGCGTTCGCCGGTGTAATTGCCCTTCGCCTTCGGGCGGTCCGGCAATGACAACGATTGGCTGTTCTGGGATTGCATTACGTTCGCATGAACATTTGCCATCGCTTTGAGGTAAACGCAAACGTAGCTGTCATGACAGTCATTGAAATCAGGCCGCACTGTTCGGGCTGGAAAGTCTTTGAAGCGCCGGGCGTCGAGCCCGTTTTCCCAGAGAAACGTCAGGCGATCAATTATGCGCAGAACCGCGCAAGCTTTCGCTCCGGCGAGATTCGGATTCTCGGCTCAAACGGCATTGTCGGACGGACGATCTCTCTGGATCAACTAGGGGGAAGATCCTTCAAGGGAAAGATTCCGCGCGGCCCGGGTGTGGAATAATTTGGCTTTACAAGGGGCGCGAATCGTGAAAGCTTCAGCGTCGTTAAAGAGATTTCCCGATTTTACGGAAGATTTCTCAGAACTTCACCCCCGAGATCCCGGAGAACATCAATGAACCACACCACCAACCCCCTAAAATTATGAAAACCAACATGTCTAGTGAGGCTATGGACTCATTTGTCGTCGAAACAAAGAACGGCCAAGTTGACTGGAGCCTGGATTCAGAATGCCGAAAAGTAGTGATTCCGATCGCAGACGAATTCGGAATGTCGGCCGAGCAATTCCTAGAACTTTACAGCCGCCGCCGCTTGCCCGCGCAGTTAGTTCGCGGCGACCGCCTCTATGAAGAGAGAGCGCCTGCCGGTTTTGGCGTTACACTGTGCGAAGAGCCTTCAATCCGGAAGCGCATCCGTCGAGCCGCGCGATTTGCGGGATTCAGCGTCAAGGATTTTGTTTGGCGCGCCCTGGCGAGCTCCGTGAATTGCTGCGAGGACGATATGATACTCAGCCCCAAAACTGGTTGGCCCCTCGCGGATGATGTCGAACTTGAAAGCTTCATGGTGAAGCCCGAGCTCGACGTGTAAGATTCCAAATCACGCCGATTTTGCCGGCAGATCATCGCCGATTCCATTCAACAAACGCAGCCAGCTTCGCATCCGCGAAAAAACAGAAGTCTCGATTTTCATCGCGATTTACTAAGCGCTTCCTTCGCCTGGTACTCGGCAACGATGCGTTGCAACTCGCGCCGGACGAAACTTGAACGACTGCGATCTTGCCTGGCGGCGAGCTCATCGATCGCCTCCAAAATATCGCTGGGAACGTTGCTGATCGTCAGTATTTGAACGGTCGGCGTCTTCGCCAGTGGAGGAACGGTTCGGGCCCACTGACCACCTCTTGCCTTAAAATTAAGCTTAGCCCGCCGTTCCCGGCGATTAGCGCCGCGAGCGTTGTGATTGTTTTGTTTATTTATTTTTATTTATTTGTTTCTGGTTGTTTGGGTTGTGGTTGCTGAACGGCCGCAGTTACGGGCGCCAGGAGAAATTTTGTTTGGATTTTGGTCCACCTCTCATCTCCTTCTCCAGCAACAGCGAGGCAAAGTTTCGAAAAAGTTTGAAAAATTTCGGGAATATATAGACTTCGCAATCTCTACGGTCAGCGGATTTGTAATTTCGCCGATTTCTCAGATTGCCGCGGAATGCACGCCAGCCGCACAGGCAACATGCCCTCTGTTCCGCCACGAGGTCGCCAAAAGAGCCGGATTCGTCCGAATAGGGGCCGAAGGAATTCGCGATCTTCGATTTCGCCTACGCTGAGCTGCGATCGCATCGACCTCATCAGCCGAAGCCTGCCGGGCTGACCCGTGAATTTTATGCTTGCCCGGAACCTCGGTAAGTAGCATGCCAGTGCTGCGAAGACGGCTATCTGAATTTCTGTTTCCGGCTGAGACCGACAATTGGTTGGCCGCTTTACGGCTCGGCCTCGGGCTTCAGATAACGCTTTATTCCTTATCGTTACGAAACGAGTGGAATTATCTGCTTTCGGGAAGCAACAATGGCTTGATCAACCGCAACCTGGCAGAAGCGCTGCTTTCTGTGAAGAGCCATGTCGTCCCGAGACTGGGGTGGCTCGTCGCTCTCGGGGCACACGCTGGCCTTCATGAAAAAACAGTTCTCTCCGTTGCGTGGATTTGTTTACTTGCCGCCGGCTGCGGTCTTCTCGTTGGACTTGCCTGTCGATTCTCCGCAGTTCTGGCCTGGTTTCTTCACCTATGCGCAGCCAAGAGCGCAGGGTTCCTGTCCTATGGCGTGGACAACTTTATGACGATCGGACTCTTTTACTTGATGTTATCGCCGCTGCCGGATCGATATTCTCTCGACTGGCGACTGCGAAAATCGCGACCGAAAAATCAACAGCTTCTCGGTTTCTGGCGTCGTGTTCTTCAGTTCCACTTGTGTCTCATCTATTTTTTCAGCGGTCTAACGAAATGTCTCGGTAGCGGGTGGTGGGATGGTTCGAACATATGGCGCTCTCTCATCCGCTCGCCTTTCAACGTCGTTGATCCTGAGATACTCGTAAGATGGAAGTACCTGTTCCCTGTCGCGGGAATATTTATTTGTGTGTTGGAAATTGGCTATCCATTTCTCATTTGGAACAGCAAGACACGAAAGGTTTGGCTGATCTGTATTTGTGCAGTGCACGCCGGGATTGGGCTCGCGATGGGAATCTATCTTTTCGCGCTCATCATGATCGTTCTCAACGTGGCGGCGTTCGGTCCGGGTGTTATCCGCGCGGAGCGCGAAAGGATCAGTCTGCGGCCCCAGGAAGTTGTCTCGTAAAATTGTTGGATCGCGCAAAAATGTGCAGCCGGGATCGCCCAACACTACCTTTCTGCTTGTGCCACGTCTATTTGCTCTCGACCACGGCTACCGGTATTGGTAAGATTCCCAAAGGGTGAACCCCCAAGACACGCCTGCGGAACCGACGCCCGATCTCAAGCTCGAGATTGCACATCTCTTGTTAATAGACGTGGTCGGTTATTCAAAACTGCTCGTGAACGAGCAGATTGAATTGCTGCAAGAGTTAAATCAAATCGTGCGCGGAACGGAATGTTTTCGTGCTGCGGAAGCAAGTGACAAACTCATTCGAGTGCCGACCGGAGACGGGATGGCGCTGCTTTTCTTCCACAGTCCGGAAGAGCCGGTGCGATGTGCGCTGGAGATCAGCAGAACCTTGAAAGATCATTCGCGCATTCAGTTGCGGATGGGTGTGCACAGCGGCCCAGTCAATCGAGTCACCGATGTTAACGACAAAACGAACATAGCCGGGTCAGGAATCAATGTCGCGCAGCGGGTGCTCGATTGCGGCGATGCCGGCCATATCCTTTTGTCCAGGCATGTGGCGGAAGATTTGGCCCAGTATCGACACTGGCAGCCGTGCTTGCACGATCTGGGTGAGTGTGAAGTGAAGCACGGGCTGCACCTGCACTTGTTTAGCCTCTACAAAGATGGTCTCGGCAATCCACAGGTCCCTGAGAAACTCAAGCGAGGACGAAGGAAACACGCGTCCGCCGTTAGCGTCCGTTCAATTAGTGCTCCCCGATGGCCCAGGATCGCGCTTCCTGTCGCTTTGCTTGTGTCGACAATTGCCCTGGTTGTTAGTTCTTTGATCTTTTTCAATCGGGCATCACCGCCGACGACCACACCGCCTGCTCCCGGGCCAACAGCTGCTGGCGTGGCGGCTCCCATTCCCGAGAAGAGCATCGCGGTTCTTCCTTTCGAGAATTTAAGCGACGAGAAAGAGAACGCTTACTTCGCCGATGGTGTGCAGGATGAAATTCTGACTGGCCTCGCCAGAGTGGCCGACCTGAAAGTAATCAGCCGCACATCGGTAATGCAGTACAAGGGCGGCCTTATCCGAAATTTGCGTGAAGTTGCCAAAGAACTCGGTGTCGCTCATCTATTGGGAGGCAGCGTGCAGCGCACCGGCGGCCGGGTGCGCGTCAGCGCGCAGTTGATCGATGCACGAACAGATACCCAGCTTTGGGCGGAACGGTACGATCGCGATGTCGCAGACGTCTTTGCAATCGAAAGCGAGGTGGCCGGGAAGATAGTCGCGCAACTCCAAGCCAAAATCTCTCCGAGCGAAAAGGCGGCGATCGAGAAAGCACCGACAACCGATCTTGTTGCATACGATCTTTACCTGCGCGCCGAGGCGCTCTTCGCCGATACTTCGGACCCGATCCATGCCAGGGAGAAGCTTCCTGAAGCGGCCCAACTGCTTAATGAAGCCGTCATGCGCGATCCGCACTTCTTGCAGGCTTGGTGTCTGCTCTCCAGAGTTCATAGCGTTGCTTACTTTAGAGGCCATGACCACACGCAGGCGCGCCTTGACTTGGCGAACGCTGCTTTGCAAACCGCTCTGCACCTTCAACCGGATGCGGGTGAAGTTCACCTTGCCTTGGCCAACTATTATTACCACGGTTTTCGCGATTACGGGCGGGCCCGCAACGAGCTGGCTATTGCCAAACGCGCATTGCCTAATAATGCCGACGTCTTTCTGTACACCGGATTCATCGATCGTCGCGAAGGCCATTGGGAAGAAGCAACGCGCAACATGGAGCGCGCCCTTGAACTGGACCCGCGCAATTTCTTCATTCTCCAGCAACTCGCTTTGGCTTACGAGCGGCAACATCGCTATGCCGAAGAAGCCCGAACCTATGATCGAGCACTGACGATTGTGCCGGCCGACCCGAATACTCGTATACTTCGGGCGAAGGTTGCGTTGGATTGGCGGGCGGACATCAAACCTTTTCAGACTACACTAGCCACTTTGGTCGCAGAAAATCCCAACGTCGCGCCCGATGTAGATCTCCCTCTTTATGCACTGTGCGAGCGGACTGCCGCCGCCGCAACCCGGACGCTCACAAACTATCCGCGCGAGGGCGTCGCAAATAATGGAGTGAACTATCCCTATGCATATTGGGATGGAGTTATTGCTCGTTGCCAGGGTGATTTAGCCAAAGCGCGGGTGGCCTTTACTGCGGCGCGTAAAGAAGTGGAAAACATCGTGGAAAAGCAGGCCGACTTCGCGGCCGCTCTCAGTCTGTTGGGAATGATCGACGCCGGCCTTGACCGGAAAGACGAGGCACTTCGAGAAGGACTTCGCGGCTGTGAATTGCTGCCCGTGTCTAAAGACGCTGTCGATGGCGCGGACCTAGCCATTAATCTTGCGCAAATTTACGCCTGGACCGGTGAGAAAGATCGCGCGATCGAACAGATCGCGGCGGTGCAGCGCGTCCCCAACAGCCTCAGCTATGGCCTTCTCAAACTCCATCCTTACTGGGACCCGCTGCGTGGCGATCCTCGCTTCGAGAAAATTGTCGCTTCGCTCGCGCCGAAGTAGCAGGAAAACCGACTCCCGCGACATAAAGCACGGACTCGCGGATTCCATCTATCGCCAAGTCCTTTTCGATTAGGGTGTCCTTCAGTGCGGCAGTGCAAAATGGCGCCAGGCCAAGCCAGGTCGCCACGAGACAAAACGTTTGGCACAAATGACCGGCATCGAGAAGCACCACCCGATAGGCGCGCGCATGTTGATATTTCCACATGGTGCGCGGAAACATTGCCGTCATTAAAAATAAAGCAGCCGCGTTCCTAACGAAGTGTTGTCCGGCACAATACAGCCACGCCTTCTCGTGCGATGTGTTTGTGCTGATTATCTTCAAATGGTGAGTCGTTGGCTGGTAATGGTACAGACCTGCCCTCAGACCCTTGACGCGTAATGCCATCAGATAAACTTCGCCCGGGTGCCGCGCGCCGCCCGACGGGCTGGTCTTGTGAAATAGGTTACCGGACCTGGGAGAATACCGATAACCGGTAACACCCCACACCAGGTAAAGAAGTTGGGACACAGTTTCAAACGGCAGCTTTTGCTTCGAGAATCGTCGATGCGTCTTTCTCGCCATCAGGACTCGGATGAACTCTGAATCAGAAGAACGGCGTGCCGGCAGCCGCACTTTCGTCGCTCCTTTTACAGTTTTGAGAAATGCAGGCTGCGGCGTCTTCGGCATGACAGATCTCAGCCTATTGAGGCTCCACCCACTGCGGTCCAGATATGGCGTGTCCTTTGTAGAGAAATGGAAGCTCCCTTCTGGAAGCCAGTCGGACCACTCCTCTGCGATCCGACTGTCCTTCGTCACTTCCGGCGATCCTTTTGGAAGCAGCAACCCATAGTCCACTAGTTGAGAGATTGCGGAACGTACGCTCCTCGGTGCGTAATCGGCGAAATGCGCAATAGCCTCTTTAAAAGTCCGCCACTCGCTAAAGAAATCGAGGACTTCGCTGGTAACTGGTCTTCCAGTGACCGTGAGTCGCCTGGCGAAATTATGTAAAAACATCCGACCGTCCCGCCAGTACATGAGCAAGCACCTGGCCCGTCGCAATCGGATCGTCCGCTCCCGCATCTCTTTCGTTGATGCAGTCTACTTGCAGGACAGCATCAAAATCAGGCTACAGGATCTATTGAGCCTTATGAGGATCTATTTTGGCCTGTGTGGATCGCTGGCGATTTTCGCGAGACTGTCTTTAACTGGTTTCAGGTCCAGTGCAAGGTTTGGCTGAGCCGCGATAACTTTATCGACTTGCGCCTCAGCGTCCTTCGCGAGCTTGTCAATTCCCGGTTTACGTTTACAGGGTGTGTCATTGTTAGGCATAGTCATTATTCCTTTCTTCGAGCAACGGAGCCTCCTTGGGAAATCCGAAGCTTGCAGCCCTTATATTCAGACAGCTGACCGAATGTCAATAGAATTATGCAGATTGCCCGTCCGAAATTGCTCGAATGTGAGCCGCGCATGAGAGAGCGCACTCGCGCCTAACATAGTGTTGCTCTGATGGCAGGGGAGTAACCTTGCCACATGCGCAACGAGCCAGTTGCCGGCGAAATTCCCATCGAGCAACTAGAGATTTTCGTCCACAGCGGCGTTTCCGAAAAAGAGTGCGCAATGGTCGCACCGAGTAACGTAGAAGCCGCGTTAAGAATTGCTCGGCGCAGCACGAGACCCTGCGTGCGGCTTTTGGCGCCCGTTTGCGACCTGACTCTGGCCTATTTGCTCTCGACCACGGCTACCGGTATTGGTAAGATTCCCAAAGGGTGAACCCCCAAGACACGCCTGCGGAACCGACGCCCGATCTCAAGCTCGAGATTGCACATCTCTTGTTAATAGACGTGGTCGGTTATTCAAAACTGCTCGTGAACGAGCAGATTGAATTGCTGCAAGAGTTAAATCAAATCGTGCGCGGAACGGAATGTTTTCGTGCTGCGGAAGCAAGTGACAAACTCATTCGAGTGCCGACCGGAGACGGGATGGCGCTGCTTTTCTTCCACAGTCCGGAAGAGCCGGTGCGATGTGCGCTGGAGATCAGCAGAACCTTGAAAGATCATTCGCGCATTCAGTTGCGGATGGGTGTGCACAGCGGCCCAGTCAATCGAGTCACCGATGTTAACGACAAAACGAACATAGCCGGGTCAGGAATCAATGTCGCGCAGCGGGTGCTCGATTGCGGCGATGCCGGCCATATCCTTTTGTCCAGGCATGTGGCGGAAGATTTGGCCCAGTATCGACACTGGCAGCCGTGCTTGCACGATCTGGGTGAGTGTGAAGTGAAGCACGGGCTGCACCTGCACTTGTTTAGCCTCTACAAAGATGGTCTCGGCAATCCACAGGTCCCTGAGAAACTCAAGCGAGGACGAAGGAAACACGCGTCCGCCGTTAGCGTCCGTTCAATTAGTGCTCCCCGATGGCCCAGGATCGCGCTTCCTGTCGCTTTGCTTGTGTCGACAATTGCCCTGGTTGTTAGTTCTTTGATCTTTTTCAATCGGGCATCACCGCCGACGACCACACCGCCTGCTCCCGGGCCAACAGCTGCTGGCGTGGCGGCTCCCATTCCCGAGAAGAGCATCGCGGTTCTTCCTTTCGAGAATTTAAGCGACGAGAAAGAGAACGCTTACTTCGCCGATGGTGTGCAGGATGAAATTCTGACTGGCCTCGCCAGAGTGGCCGACCTGAAAGTAATCAGCCGCACATCGGTAATGCAGTACAAGGGCGGCCTTATCCGAAATTTGCGTGAAGTTGCCAAAGAACTCGGTGTCGCTCATCTATTGGGAGGCAGCGTGCAGCGCACCGGCGGCCGGGTGCGCGTCAGCGCGCAGTTGATCGATGCACGAACAGATACCCAGCTTTGGGCGGAACGGTACGATCGCGATGTCGCAGACGTCTTTGCAATCGAAAGCGAGGTGGCCGGGAAGATAGTCGCGCAACTCCAAAGTAAACTCTCACGCGAGGAAAAGGCCGCGATCGAGGAGCGGCCCACGGAGGATCTCGAAGCGTACGATCTTTACGCGCACGCCAAGACCCAGATCGACAACGCTCTCTTGAGTCAACCGAGCAAAGATCTTTTCGAAGCTGTACGACTGCTGGATAAAGCAGTGAAGCGGGACCCATCCTTTTTTCTCGCCTATTACCAACTGGCACACGCTCACGATCTAATCTACCAGATGGGTTTCGACCACACGCCGGAACGCCTAGCTTTGGCTGACGCCGCAATTCAATCGCTTCGCCGCTTGCGTCCAGACGCCGGCGAGACCCATCTTGCGCTGGCGAAACATCTCTACTGGGGATACCTCGATTACGATCGTGCTCGTAAGGAATTGAATGCCGCACAGCAGGGGTTGCCCAATGACGCTCTTGCTTTTCTGCTCGCGGCCTATATCGACCGGCGGCAGGGACGCTGGGAGGAATCTACGCGCAACTTTGAGCACGCATCGGAACTGGACCCGCGAAATGTTGTTATCCTCCAGCAACTTTCTTTGAATTTTGAAAATCTTCGTCGTTATGCGGATATGGCGGCAACTTTGGATCGGGCGCTGTTGCTTGCCCCGAAGGACATAGCGCTCCGGACGCAGGGCGCTGCAGTTGCGCTCAATTGGCACGCAGACCCGAAACCTCTACATACGACAATTCAGACGATTCTCGCCGAGAACCCGAACGCGGTGCCCCTTCTCGCTGACCAATGGCTCCCTCTTGCCTTGTGCGAGCGCGATTCCGCCGCGGCCAAGCGCGCGCTGGCCGCAATGCCGTCCGGCGGGTGCTACGACGCAGGCATTCCCTTGCCTAACGCTTGGTGCGAGGGTCTCGCTGCCCGCATGCGAGCCGACCAACCGGCAGCGCGTGCCGCGTTCATCAACGCGCGAAAAGAACTCGAGAAAATGCTGCACGACCAGGCCGATTATGCAGAGGCCATCTGCGCCCTCGGCGTGATTGATGCCGCTCTTGGAAACAAGGAGGATGCTATCCGCGAAGGTCAGCGCGCTGTTGACCTGATGCCTGTCAGCAAGAACGCCATCGAGGGCCTGTTGTTAATCAAATACCTTGCGCTTATTTATGCGTGGACGGGTGAGAAGGACCGCGCGCTCAAACAATTGGATAAAGCAGCGAAACTTCCAAGTTATCTAAGCTACGGCCAACTGCGTCTCCATCCGATTTGGGACCCGTTGCGCGGCGATCCGCGCTTTGATAAGATTGTTGCTTCCCTCGCACCAAAATAGGCCGTAGCTTTCCAATCTCAGAGGAAGTATCGGCTCTGGGATTGCACCGAGGCCTTTGTGCAGTGTCTCTTATTTAGTCTCGACCACTGGCAATGGTATCGTTAGGATTCCTAGAGGGTGAACGCGCAAGATACGTCCGCGGAGGCAAAGCCCGATCTGCAACCCGAGCTCGCGCATCTCTTGTTAATCGACGTAGTGGGTTATTCCAAGCTATCGGACAATGAGCAGATTGAATTGCTGCAAGAACTCAATCAAATCGTGCGCGGAACGGAATCGTTTCGCGCTGCGGAAGCAAACGGCAAACTTATCCGAGTGCCGACGGGAGACGGGATGACACTCGTTTTTTTCCACAGCCCGGAGGAACCGGTGCGATGCGCGCTCGAAATTAGCAGAGCCTTGCAAGCGCACCCGCACATCCAGTTGCGTATGGGAGTTCACAGCGGTCAGGTCAATCGAGTCGCCGACATCAACGACAAAACCAGCCTAACAGGATCAGGAATCAACGTCGCCCAGCGCGTGCTCGATTGCGGCGATGCCGGGCATATTCTTTTGTCTGCGCACGTGGCGGAAGATCTAGGCCAGTACCGGCAATGGCAGCCGTGCCTGCATGATCTGGGGGAGTGCGAAGTGAAGCACGGATTGCGCTTGCGCCTGTTTAATCTTTACAAAGAGAATCTCGGCAATCCACAGGTCCCTGACAAACTGAAGCGAAGAGGACGAAAGAAGGAATCGGACGCGGTTCGCCAAATCGGTGCGCCGCGGTGGCCAAAGTTCCTGATTGCAGCTGCATTAGTCGTGGCGGCTCTCGCCTTGGTAATCAGTTCTTTGACCTTTTTCCATCGCGCATCGTCAACGGCTGCATCTGTCTCACCCAAGGCAACCGCAATGTCGAATACTGCTGCGTCTGCTTTTCCCGAAAAGAGCATCGCGGTTCTGCCGTTTGAAAATTTGAGCGCCGAGAAAGAAAACGCTTACTTCGCGGACGGCGTCCAGGATGAAATCCTCACTCTCCTGGCCAAGCTGGCGGACCTCAAAATAATCAGCCGCGTCTCGGTAATGCAATACAAGAGCGGAGTCGCACGAAATTTGCGCGAGGTCGGCCAGCAACTCGGGGTCGCGAATGTGGTGGAAGGAAGCGTTCAGCGCTCGGGCAATCGCGTGCGCGTCAACGCCCAGTTGGTTGATGCGCGCACCGACAGACAAATATGGGGGCAGACTTATGACCGCGATCTTGCGGATGTGTTCGCGATTCAAAGTGAAATCGCGAAGGCGATTGCCGAGCAGCTTCAGGCCAAGCTTTCGCCACGTGAAGAGAAGGCAATCGAACGTCCTCCGACAGGCGACATCGCGGCGTTCGATCTCTACACGCGCGCCAAAAATCTTCTTCTGATAGGCCTTAGCAGTACCATGAAAGCGAATTTGCTGCAGGCGGCCGATCTGCTGAACCAGGCTGTTTCACGTGATCCATCATTTTTCCGGGCGTATTGCCAGCTCGCCTATGCTCATGACGCGCTCTACTTCCTTGGCTTCGACCATACAGCCGCGCGTCTGGCTTTAGCGGAAGCAGCCGTTCAAGCGGCAACTCGCCTTCGTCCCGATGCGGGTGAAACGCACCTCGCGCGTGCGCAGAATCTTTATTGGGGATACCTTGATTATGATGGCGCTCTGGCTGAATTGGAAGTTGCCCGCCCAACTTTGCCCAATGATTCCCGGATATTCGAGCTGAAGGGTCTCATTCAGCGGCGCCAGGGACGCTGGGAAGAATCCACACAAAACCTGGAGCGAGCGATTGACCTCGACCCGCGCAACTTTTTCACGCTGCAGCAAATCGCGATCAGTTACGGAGTTCTCCGGCGCTACAACGAAGAAACATCGGTGTTAAATCGCGCCTTGACCATCCAGCCGACCGACGTCGATTCGAAAGTAGCGCTTGCGTCCATTGCATTTCATTCGAAAGCCGATAGCCGACCGTTGCATCAAACAATCGATTCAGTTCGGGCCATAAATCCCGCTGCGGTGCCAAGTATCGCCGATGCCTGGCTTAGTTGTGCACTGGCCGAGCGCGACGTCGCTGCGGCGAAGAATGCATTGAACGCATTCGGCGAAATACCACTGACCGACTATGCCGTTCACTTAAATCGGCCGCTAATGGAAGGCGTTATCGCTCGTATGACGAAAGATGCTGGCAAAGCCCGCGACGCATTCACTGCGGCACGCGCGGAACAGGAGAAAGCGGTTCAAACTCAACCAAATTACGGCCCGGCGCTGTGCGCGCTGGGTTTGATCGACGCTGGTCTGGGGCGCAAGGAGGAAGCGCTGCGCGAAGGCCGGCGCGCAGTCGAACTTCTTCCCGTGGAAAAAGATGCAATCAATGGTCCGCTCATGATCGCATATTCGGCGATGATCGCTGCGTGGGTCGGCAACAAAGATCTCGCCTGCGAACAGCTAGCCATCGCCATCCGTCCCCCAAGCACCGTCAGTTATGGCCAATTGAAACTGCTGCCGCATTGGGATCCGTTGCGCGGCGATCCGCGCTTTGAGAAGATCGTAGCCTCGCTTGCTCCGAAGTAGGGATGGTCGCCTCCCAAGTGAACGAAAAATCCGTTAAGAAAGCGGGTGAATCCTAAATCAGCGAGTTGAGTTCGCAGGTTGGGGACATCTCGTTCTACTTATTGATGCTCCTAATTTTCGGCTGGTAATGCAGGGTTAAATCTGTTTTTGGTCATGTAACGCCGCTCCCAAAGAACGAACGGCAGCAAGGAGGTGAATGATGGCACGAGCAAAAAAATCGAAGGCCAAGAGCAAACGGAAACGCCGCAGCAGCAAAAAGATTAGACCCTCGACTGGACCTCGGGAGTAACCGTCTAACGCAAGGTTTGCGGTGGGCCTTAGCTCCGCCTTCGGCGGAAGAGACGCGATTCGGATTGATCGTCACACGATCCGAGAGCCGCTGTGTGCGGCATCGCATTTTTCCGAATCGCAGGGTGCCTTTCGCCGTTGACGATTTTTGCTCTCGAACACGGGCGACGGCATTGTTAGACTCACAAGGGTGAACGCCCAAAGCACGTCCGCGGAGTCGACGCCCGATCTCCAGCTCGAGATTGCACATCTCTTGTTAATCGACGTGGTCGGTTATTCAAAATTGCTCGTCAACGGGCAGATTGAATTGCTGCAAAAGTTGACGCAAATCGTGCGGAGTACCGAATGTTTTCGCGCTGCGGAAGCAAGCGGCAAACTCATCCGAGTGCCGACCGGTGATGGAATGGCGCTCGTTTTCTTCCAAAGTCTGGAAGAACCGGTACGCTGTGCGCTCGAAATCAGCAGAGCGTTGCAAGATCATCCGAGCATGCAGTTGCGGATGGGTGTGCACAGCGGCCCAGTCAATCGAGTTACCGACGTTAACGACAAAACAAACATAGCCGGCTCAGGAATCAATGTCGCGCAGCGGGTGCTCGATTGCGGCGATGCCGGGCATATTCTCTTGTCCGCACACATCGCGGAAGATCTGGCCCAGTACCGGCACTGGCAACCCTCCTTGCACGATTTGGGCGAGTGCGAGGTGAAGCACGGGCTGCGCCTGCACTTGTTTAACCTTTACAAGGATGGCCTCGGCAATCCACAAGTCCCTGAGAAACTCAGGCGAGGAAGAAGGAAACACGCGTCTGGCGTTAGCGTTCGTCCAATTAGTGCTCCCCGATGGCCGAGGATCGCGCTTCCTGTCGCTTTGCTTGTCTCGACAGTTGCCTTGGTTATCAGTCCTTTGATCTTTTTCCATCGAGCGACACCGACGACGACCGGAGCGCCTGTTCCAGGGGCGACAGCTGCTAGCGCGCTGGTTGCTATTCCCGAGAAGAGCATCGCCGTTCTTCCCTTCGAGAATTTAAGCGATGAGAAAGAGAACGCCTACTTCGCGGATGGTGTACAAGATGAAATCCTCACTGACCTGTCCAAAGTTGCCGACCTGAAAGTGATCAGCCGCACATCTGTGATGCAGTACAAAACCGGCACGAAGCGAAACCTGCGTGAGATCGCGGAAGACTTAGGCGTCGCACATGTATTGGAAGGCAGCGTGCAGCGTGCCGGTGGACGTGTACGTGTCAGCGCGCAATTGATCGACGCCAGATCAGACGCACACCTTTGGGCAGAGCATTACGATCGCGATTTGGCGGATGTTTTCGCGATTCAGAGTGAAGTTGCCGAAAACATTGTTGCTCAGCTTAAGGCCAATCTTTCCACAAGCGAAAAAGCTGCGATCGACCTGCGGCCGACGCGGGATCCCGAAGCGTTCGACCTTTATCTTCAAGCCAAGGAGTTGATCAACACCTTTCACGATACGCCGGACTGGAAAGATACTCTGCTTAAAGCAATTCGATTGCTCGACAAAGCGATCTCGCGCGACGGCAAGTTCGCACTCGCGTATTGCCTGGCAACGCGGGCCAACGAGGCACTGTACTGGTTTAATCTGGACCACACGCCTGCCCGGCTGGCGCAAGCCAAAGCGTCAGCGCAAAAAGCGCTGGAACTCGCCCCCGACTTGGGAGAGGCGCATTTGGCTCAAGCACTAGTCTATTACCACGGCAGCCGCGACTATGCGCACGCACGCGCAGAGCTCGCAATCGCGCGCCGCGCGCTACCGAATAACGCCGAGGTGTATTTAGTCACCGGCTGGATTGATCGGCGACAGGGCCGGTGGGAAGACGCGGTCAAGAACCAGGAAAAGGCGGCCGAGCTGGATCCGCGAAATTCGAAAATTCTGCAGGATCTGGCTGTTCTTTACGATGTGCTGCGCAGATATGACGAGGAAGAATCCGTATTCGATCGTGCGATCGCTGCGAATCCGAGCTCGGCGACTTACTTCCAGTTGATGCGCGCAGAGATCGAATTGGAAAAAGGGAATACGAAAACCGCGCGCATCGGCCTGGACTCTTTGCCGGCCGGCTACGATCCCGACGGTGCGACGACATCGACGCGGATTAATCTTGCTCTGTATGAGCGCGACGCGGCATCGGCGGAAAACATCCTCGCGGCATCGAAACTCGAAGAGCTCGTTGGCGGGACCGGCTCGCTGCTGCCTCGCCGCTGGTTTCAGGCTTTGATTGAACGAGCACAAGGCGACACGCAGAAAGCGCGCGACGCCTTTACCGTGGCACGGTCAAAAATCCAGACAAAGCTGCACGACCAACCCGACGATGGTGTCTTGCTCGCAATGCTTGGACTGGTTGACGCGGGGCTTTCGCGGAAGGCAGAGGCACTTGCCGAAGGACGCCGTGCCGTCGAATTGCGCCCGATCAGCAACGACGCTCTGGATGGCGCCGCTGTCATCGCAAGTTTGGCAATGATTTATGCGTGGGTTGGCGACGTTGATTCCTCAATCGAGCGATTGATGTTTCTAGCGAAGACGCCCGGCGGCCCCGATTACGGTCAACTCAAGTTCGATCCCGCGTGGGATGGGCTTCGCGGCGATGCGCGGTTCGCAAAGATCGTCGATGGCCTTCGACCCGCTTCTGCACGGCAGTAATCCACGCCCAGGCTCGCTTAAGTCAGTGCGTCAATGCGGCCCCATCAAGTCCTCTTTGTTTACCGTGCTTGTGACCTCGTCTCGATCGACTCATTTTACCTTTGTGTCATCAGCGGCTTTTCGATTATACACCTCCTAAGAGGTTGCTGTGCGCCGCCGACGGTTGCAAGAGTGTTATCTCTGGAAGGAGCCGAATGACGTCTCTAACCAACACCAAAGACTTAAAGCCAATTAGACCTGGCCCGCGAAAAAAACATTTGAAGCCGCGTGCGCCAAAACAACAACAGCGTTCCGGTCACAAAAAGAGAAGCGTATGGTTTCAAGCACGCAGTTCGTGGCCGCTGCGGGAAGCGCCCGTACAGATTCTGGTCGTGGAGAGAAATCGCGTTAAGCGAGATCTGCCGACTCCCAAGGGTGTGGCTCCGTGGAGATGCATTGGGCCGACCAATATCGGTGGACGAATGACGAGCGTTGTTTGCCACCCAGACAATCCCGATTTTATCTGGGCGGGTTCAGCTGGTGGCGGCGTGTGGCAAAGCAACGACGCCGGGCTGAAATGGCGCTCAGTTTGGCGCGACCAAGACAGCTTAAACGTTGGTTCGCTCGCGATTGATCCGAGAAACCCCGCGATAATTTATTGCGGTACAGGGGAAGCGAACCTTTCGGCCGACTCCTATTCAGGTGTGGGAATTTATCAGACGGCAAATGGCGGCGCGACTTGGAAGATGTTAGCTCCATCCGGCAACGCGGGCATTCCCACGCGGATCGGCGTAATCGCGATTGATCCTTTCGATTCAAGATACTTGTTGATAGGAGGCGTCGGTGCCGACGAATCCAGTCCACGGCCCGAAGATTTCGGTGGAATGTTCGTCTCACATGACGGCGGACTGAGTTGGCAGCGAGAAACTTTTGTTTCAACGAAGAATTACTGGTGCCACTCGATCGTATTTCATCCAGCCAAGAAGGACGTAATCTTTGCCACATTCACCGAGCAGGGCACAAAAAACGGAATTTGGTTGTCGGAAGACGGTGGCGAGAGCTGGAGGCAATTGAGCAACGGTCTTCCCCCTTCGGAAAACTTTGGCCGCACCAGCTTGGCGATTAGCGCATCGGATCCAGACGTGATTTATGCTTTCGCTCAAAACACTTTGAGCGATCGGAGCGATCGGCTGCTCGGTGTTTTCCGCAGCGCGAATGGGGGTGAAGCATGGAGAGAGATTGGCGGTCGTCATTTTAGAGCAGAAGGTCAGATTTATTACGGAAATACCATTGCGGTTCATCCGAAGCATCCTAATCACGTTCTCTGCGGCGGCGTTGACCTGCATCTCACTACTAACGGCGGCAAAACGTGGACTAAGGTGACGCGGTGGGATTCCGAACCCGGAAAACTTCATTACGCACATGCGGATCATCATCACCTAGTGATGCCGCTGGCTGCTCCGGGTCGTGTGTACGATCCGAATGACGGCGGATTCGATGTAAGTGAAGATGGGGGGATCACGTGGTCGAACCGCAGCAAAGGTCTCGCTGTCACGATGTATTACGACATGGATGTGTCACAAAGCGATGGACGCCACTTTGGCGGCGGCGCTCAAGACAACGGAACTCTCGTCACTACGGATGGCCGGAGCGATGATCATTTCGAGATCCTCGGCGGTGATGGTGGTTGGATGATCTATGATCCCGCCGATGCGAAGCATTTTTATGCCTCTTATTACAACATGGGCATTTGGCGGTGGCGCGATGGGAAAGGGAGGGATGTCTCGCCGCGAGCTCGGAAAGGTGAAGCAGATTCCGTATGGATGGTTTACGTTGCCATGGATCCGGAGGCTCCGAACACGGTGTTCACAGGATCTATGCGAGTCTGGCGCACTAAAAACGATGGGAAGAAGTGGAGAGCGGTGTCGCCGGTCCTCGATGGCAGCTCAATTTCGGCGATCGAAATTGCTCCGGCGGACTCGAAGCGAGTTTATGTAGGCACTGAAAACGGTGGCTTCTTCCGCAGCCTGGACGGTGGCGACACATGGAGCGCAAACCTTGCTGGCGCGACATTGCCTGGCCATACAATCACGCGAATCGACTCCGCGGCAAAGCTCGGAGCAGACTTCCTGTTCATCACGATCGCAAACTTCGGCCACTCTCATGTCTTTTGTTCGAAAGACGGTGGGAAGACTTGGGAAGATGTGGATAAAGGCCGACTTCCAAACGTTCCCCATCATGCGGTCGTAATTCGACCCGACGAGCCAAAAACCGTCTATGTCGCGAATGACGCCGGTGTGTTCGTCTCACATGACTCCGGCAACACGTGGATGAACATGACCAGGAACTTGCCGAACGTGATGGTGGTAGACCTGGTGCTGCAAGAGAAAGATAGAACGCTCAGCGCGGCAACGTATGGCAGGAGCCTCTGGCGCACGCGGATTTGATTGTGCTAACCTTTTAGCAAAGACGGCCTGATAAGCTAGGGCGGCAGCCGAGGCACGTGGTTACATCACACGTGATCGCCGGAATGTTTATAGCGATCCTTGAAGGTCAGCTCGGCGATTCCGGATTTATCGAGCTCGCCCAAGCCTTCAGCAATCATCCGGTCGTATTGTTCCTTCGTTGCGTGCGCCAACGGCAAATCGAGACCGAGGCTGCGTGCGAGGTCGAGCGCAATTCCGCTGTCTTTGGCTGCGTGCGCCGCGGAGAAAAAGCAGGTGTGCTCGCGATTTTGCATATCTTCGCCATCGGTTTCAAGGACGCGCGAGGCCGCGCCCGTTTGCGAAAAAACTTTTCTCAACATTTCCAGATCGAGACCGAGCGCGGCGCCAAGCGCCAGTCCTTCCGCCAGACCAGCTGTGTTGATGTTCATCACCATGTTGACGAGCGCTTTCACTTTCGCCGCTTCGCCCGCTTTGCCGATGAAGCGCAAGGTCGATCCAAGCTCTTTTAAAATCGGTTCGGCCTTGCGGAATGCATCTTCGCTTCCGCCGCACATCAAATAAAGCGATCCTTCGCGCGCCTGCGTGATGCTCGATGCCATGCACGCTTCGAGCGTTTGCGCGCCGGCTTTGCTCGCCAACTTTTCAACATCGAGATGTACCTGTGGCGAAATAGTCGCGCAGTTGATAAACAATTTTCCCCGGGCATTCACAAGGAGGTTGTCGCCAGCGTCCGAAAAAATTTCCCGCATTGCCGCGTCGTCGGTCACAACGGTGAAGATCACATCGGACTCCGCCGTGACTTCCGATAAATCCTGGCTTGCCGCACAACCAAGCTCGGCTGCAAGGGCTGTGGCAGCCGCGCGATTGGTGTCGTAAACGGCGGTGATATGACACTGTCGGTCTTTCAACCGGCGCGCCATGTTCGCGCCCATGCGACCAACACCAACGAAACCGATGTTCATGTCGACCTTAGACTTGGCCTGCAAAAAATGGATTGTGCGCTTTCTCTTCACCCACCGTGGTCATAGGACCGTGACCAGGACAAATGATCGTTTCATCCGGCAGGGTTAAGATTTTCTCGAGATTGTTTTGGAGCGCATCATCGTAGGAAACGTTGCCGCCGCCCATGGATCCGGCGAAGAGTGAATCACCCACGATCGCGATCGGGTGCCCGAGGCCGGTCACCAGATATGTCATTCCGCCGCGTGAGTGGCCCCAAGTCAGCCGCGTATCGATCTCCAACTTGCCAAGGCGAAAGCGTTTTCCCTCCTCGATTGATTCGGCACCGGGCACCGGTTCGCGCGCCGGAGCGAAAACTTGCCCGCCAGTTTCCTCGCGTAGACGCGGCAGGTCTGCAATATGATCGGAGTGCGCATGAGTAAGGAGGATCAATTTCACAGCCAGCTTCTGCCGATTCGCAGAACGCACCATCTCACTGCAATCGGCGCCGGTATCAAAAGCTGCCGCAGCACGACTCGCTGGATCCCACACCAGATAGGCATTGACTGCCATGCCGTGATAATGCGTGTTGAATTGAGCGAGGCCGTCTCGATCATCAATTTTTTTCGGATGCCATTCGCCCCTGGCAAGCTCGCACAATGGTCGCGCCGCGAGACCCAGAACCGATGCTACGCGCAAAAGCGCCAGCTCATCGAAATCGCCGTTTCTTAGTTTGTGGATCTTCTCGGGGTCCACCCGCGCCTTTTCTGCCAGCTCGCTGTCAGAAATGCGCAAGCCGCGTTGCGCCTTGCCAATGATGTCAGCGACATTGTCTTCGAGCGGAATCATTCTGTTCTCTGCTAAACGTTGATCGGTTGCGATTCCGGAATGATCCGCAACTGGACGATCCGATCCAACACCAGTTTCTCAAACGCCCTGGCAATGTCGACAACTGAAAACGGCCTGCCGGTTTCTTTCTCCATCGATGTCATTGTCACATTATTAATGCCGCAAGGCACGATGTAATTGAAAGGCGAAAGATCACCGCACACGTTTAACGCATATCCGTGCATGGTGATCCAGTGCCGCACACCGACGCCAATGGAAGCGATCTTGCGATTTTCGATCCATACTCCTGTTAGGGATTCGCGTCGGGACGCCGGAATTCCGTATTCGGCGAGAACCTCAATGAGCAACTGCTCGAGCCAGCGCAAATAGCGATGTAAATCCTGCCCGCACCGGCGCAGATCGATAATGGGATAGCCCATCAATTGGCCAGGCCCGTGATAAGTCGCCTGACCGCCACGGTTGATGGGAAAAAGTGGATGAGGCAAATGCGTTGCACCGAGCAAGCTGGATCTGTCCGGTGTGCGGCCAATTGTGTATATGGGCTCATGCTCGAGCAAAAGCAGTTCATCTTCCAACGAGCGATCTTCTCGTTTCTTGCTCACAATTTTTTCCTGCAATGTGAGTGCGTCGGCGAATCTCATCCGGCCGAGCCAGCGTACGCGAAGATTGCGATTCATATTTGCACCCCGCCCGGAACTCCCAGGCGCGCTGCTTCTTGTGAGCGCAGGTGGGTCAAACCAATTGCGAGCGCATCCGCCGCGTCTGCATCAGGTGTTTCCTTTAAACCAAGAAGCGCACGCACCATGAAGGCGACCTGATTTTTCCCAGCCGTGCCGGTACCTACTGTCGCCTGCTTGATGCGATTAGGCGCGTATTCAAAAATTGGCAGGCCGTTTTCCGCGGCAGCCAGAATGGCCGCTCCCCGCGCAGCCCCGAGCACAATCGCGGTCTTGTAACTTTGCACGTAAATAACCGATTCTAGCGCGCAGCAATCCGGTTCGTGTTTGCGAATTAGTTCGATAAGCCGATCGCGAATCGCCACCAGGCACGACGAGGAACGCATCGAACTCGCGTTGTGAATCGTCCCGAAATAGAGAGAACGGGGTTTGCCATTGTTTGCATCGACAATCGCGACACCGGTGTGGCGCAGAGAGGCGTCGATAGCAATCACACGCATAATCACCTAACCATTGCTCCGAGGGCGAGAAAAATGCAGCCAACCGCGCCGAAAAGTAAACTGACGATCCAGAATCTTCTCTTTTTTGTCAGGGCCGAAATGGCTGCGATGGCAATGGCGATTTGGAACATGGCCACACCGCGCGCGAAAACTTCATGCCGATGGAAATCTGTTTTGGCTTCGGCTTGTTTGTGTTCCGCCTCGGATTTGATTTCTTCCTGTTCCTTTTCGTATCGCTCAGCCTTCGCACGCTCCGATTCGTTAGGCGCGCTTGCGAGCGAGATCTTGGTATCGAGCACGGAAGCCTTGATGCTCTTTGACTGATAATAGTTCCACTGATCGGACGCTGCGATCTGGCTCATCATCGCTTCGTTGGCATGTTGGCCGGAGAGCAAGCTGGCGATGGTGGCGAGAACTGCGAGAATCGCTGTGCTTAGCGCGACCCAGGAGACCCATGCTTCGCCGCTGTGCTGTGCGCTATGATGGACATGTTCCTGTAAGTTTTCCAGAGGCACCTCGGCTTCTTCCATTGATGTTAGCTTAAGAGCGGCAGTCGCCTGTTCAACCCGGAAAGCGTTCGGCGTCAACACGGAATCGACAAATTCCCGAGCAAGGGTTTTACTCGCAGCAACATGGCGATGGCTTTGCAGAAAGAGATTGGCGGGGCGAGAGACAAGCGAATCGGGTTCGCGTCGCTCGTCGTGATGATGATTGTTGCTAGCGCCCCTTCATCTTTGGCGACGACAAAGGGTTTGAGCCAAATCGTGACGCCGGATTTGCAAGGGCCCGGCGATCTCTCGCTCAGTTTCCAGGCACAGAGCGAGCGGATCGCAAACCCGTACGAACTGCAAGCCGAGATGGGACTAACGAAATGGGCTGAGTTTGCGGTCTTTCGCGGGTTTAAACCGGATGATTGGATTTTTGGGACGGAGTTTGGGCTGCTTACAAAAGAACCATATCTGCTCTCTATGGGCTTCGTGAACTGGTCACCGCACCTAAACGTCGATCCTCAGCCTTATATCGAAGCCGGTTATTACACCGAGCATCAAAAGTTCATTGCCGGGGCAATCCACGTCGGTTACCGCAATGAAGCCATCCTCGGCTACGCCTACGATTTCAACGAGACCTGGCGAGTGCAGGTCGATTTCCAGAGCGGATCTGGTAACTCGTCAACAATCGGTTTCACATGCAACATCACGCGCAATTTCCAATTTAATCCTGCGATCTACGTGACCAATGACAGCCCGCATGATGTTCTCGGTTACATCGTTTTCACTTACACGTTTCCCCTCTGGGGCGGCAAAAAAGAAAGCAGCGCACCCTCTACAAAATAAAATGTCGCGGCGCCCGCCACGAGAACCGCAGTGTGATGCTCTCGAAGTTGGCCCCGGCGTCACCGAGCCCAGCTACGGCGTCCGCTGTCCCCGCGGGCAAATCGTTGTGTAGCAGTAACCGTTGCAGCTGCCAACAGAACTATGATTTTGCGCGAAAACCGAGCAGCCGCAGAGCGTTTAGAATCACAATAACAGTGCCGCCTTCATGACCGATCACACCGAGAGTGAGATTGATCTTCTCCAGCAAGGCGGAAGCCACGAGCAGCAAGGTCACGCCTAACGAGATCACAACGTTTTGACGTATGATCGCGCGTGCGCGGCGGGCTCAAAACAACGGCCTGCTCGACGTTCTCGATTTTGTCGTGCATCAAAATGACATCAGCCTATTCCAAAGCTGCATGGGAGCCGCGTGCGCCCATTTCAATCGCGACATCTGCAGCTGTTAAACTCGGCGCATCGTTGATGTCCTCGCCGACCATGCCGACTTTGCTTTCCCTCCTGTCGCCAGCGATGATCGCGAAACCCATCGCGTTCTCACGCCACCGGTTCCGTTCCGAGGACAACACGCACCTCGTGAGGCCGTGCGTCGTCACGCAACGTCACGATCTTATCGGACACCGCAATTCCATCCACTTCCACCAGAGCGACACCGCGGGAGCAGTGGTCGGGATTCTCGACTGCGATGCGATAAAGGGTGTTCCCATGACGGTAGCGCAGGCGGAAGCTTGGCCAATCTTTCGGTATGACCGGGTTGATCGCGAGCCTGTCGCCGCGACGTTGGAAGCCGAGAACTTCTTCGAGCCAGACCCGATACATCCAGGCCGCCGCGCCTGTGTACCAAGTCCAGCCACCGCGCCCGACGTGACCGGATAACGAGTAAACGTCGCCCGGCATGACGTACGGCTCGACCTTGTAGCGTTCGCAATCCTTCTCGTCCCGGGCGTGCTCGACCGGATTCAGCATCCGCAAAAGGCGGACGGCTTTACCGCCCTCGCCCTGGCGGGCAAAAGCCATGGCCACCCAAGTGGCGGCATGCGTGTATTGACCGCCGTTTTCCCGCACGCCGGGCGGGTAACCCTTAATGTAGCCAATATCGGCGGTGGTCTTATCGAAAGGCGGAGTTAAGAGCAAAATCAGGTGGTCAGCTTCACGGACGAGGTTTTCCTCCAGCGATTGCAACGCGACCTTTACGCGATCCGAGTCGCCTGCGCCGGAGATTGCAGCCCACGTTTGCGGAAGCGAATCAATGCGGGCTTCGGCGTTTTCCTTGGATCCGAAAGGCGTGCCATCATCAAGGTATCCACGTCGATACCACTCTCCGTCCCATCCTTGAGCATTAACAATCTTTGCGAGCTCGGTGGCGCGGGTGCGGCAGGCCTGCGCTTCGTCGTGATACTCGCGGAGCACGAGTAACTCGGCGAATTCGCTGAGCACACAAATCTCGAACCATGCGAGCCAGACGCTCTCGCCTTTACCGCCTTGCCCGACGCGGTTGAGGCCGTCGTTCCAATCGCCTCCTCCGATCAGCGGCAGCCCATGCGGACCGGCGGTGGCGGAGCGCGCGATCGCGCGCCGGCAATGTTCTAGCAGAGTACCTTCCGTGTGGGAAGCGATCGGAATGGAGAGGCTTTCCATCTGGTGGGCCTCGAGCGGTTTGGCTTCCAGAAACGGAACTATCTGATCGAGGATTGCGGCGTCACCGGTGGTGCGGACGTAGTGCGCGGTAACGAAAGGAAGCCACAGAAGATCGTCACTTATCCGCGTGCGGACGCCAGCGCCTGACTCGGGGTGCCACCAGTGCTGGACATCACCTTCCACAAACTGTCGCCCAGCCGCGCGCAGAATGTGGCCGCGCGCAATTTCCGGTGCGGCGTGCACGAGGGCCATTACGTCCTGCAACTGGTCGCGGAATCCGTAAGCGCCGCTCGATTGATAAAGGGCTGAACGGCCCCAGATGCGGCAGCTTAGAGTCTGGTAAAGTAGCCAGCGGTTGAGCAGAAAATTCGTGGAAAGCTCCGGCGTTTCCACCTCGATCGTGCTGAGGAGCTGATCCCACCAAAGCCGGGTTTCCTGGAACGCGGCTTCGACGTTGGCGGGATCGCGAAATCGGTTTACGAGGGCACGCGCTTTTTCTTCGTCGTCCGCCTGCCCGAGAAGAAAAGTCACC
>Ga0209376_1001320_pt1 | contig 25262 bp, 30 predicted proteins | sample GraSoiAngelo_134_FD_185891 | JGI IMG/M metagenome (GOLD analysis project Ga0209376, IMG submission 185891) | Grasslands soil microbial communities from the Angelo Coastal Reserve, California, USA - 14_0929_05_30cm (SPAdes) (version 2) | ecosystem: Environmental > Terrestrial > Soil > Grasslands ... | reverse complement strand
AGATGGGCGAAGTGGTGCGCGTCGAGGTGCCGTATTACCAGCACGGGTGGGCCGGGGTGAATGTGAAAGACACCGTGCTCGTCACTCGTCGCGAGGGTCACGTGATGAACCGCTCGCTGCGGGGCCTTGTCGTCCTCGACTGAGCGGACCGTCCCCTTCCTTATATATGGGGCTGGAGCGAGAGGGAGTACTCAACAGGAGATGAGTATCGAATGCGTGTAAACACCCCGCCCGGAGCCAGCGTCCAACCGTTCAGATGTCCATCACGCAGCAACGGAGGACACGGCATGAAGACGTGGACGACGGCATTGCTGGGTGGGGCAGTGATGGTCGCGCTGGTGGCGCCCGCGGGCGCCCAGGAAATTCGGCAGGACGTGAAGGAGCTGCGGCAGGATCGCCGGGACATCCGGAACGACCGGCGCGACATTCGCGAAGATCGCAAGGAGCTGAAGAACGCGGTCAAGAGCGGCGACAAGCACGAGATCAAGGACGCGCGGAAGGACCTCCGGGCCGACCGCAAGGACCTGCGGAGCGACCGGCGCGATCGGCGCCAGGATCGGCGGGAGCTCAAGCGGGATATCAAGGATCAGAAGCAAGCTCAGTAGACTCGGAGAGTGGAGCCATCCGATGAGGTGCTGTGTCGGCGCGTGGCCGGGGGAGAGGAAGCCGCCTTCGATCTCCTGGTCACGCGCTACCAGAAGCGAGCGTGGCGGCTGGCCTGGAACGTCCTGCGTGACGCTGAGGAGGCGCGCGACGCCAGTCAGGAGGCGTTCGTCCGCCTGTACCGTGCCGCCGGCCAGTTTGGCGGCCGCGCCAAGTTCTCCACGTGGTTCTACCGAGTGCTCGTCAACGTGTGCCTGGAACACCGCCGCAAGCACCGCTGGTGGCGCCACATCTTCACGTCGGCGGCCGCTGATGCCTCCGCCGCCAGTGACGATCACGAGGGGTCGTCGGTCGAGCGCCACCCGTCGCCAGCCGTCGACGTGCTCGGCGTGATCGGCCGAGAGCAGACCCTGACACGCGTGCAGGCGGCCATGGACCGGCTCTCCCCGCAGCAGCGGGCCGCGCTCACGCTGCAGCTCGACGACGTGCCCACGGCCGAGATCGCCGAAGCGCTGCGCTGCTCCGAGGCGACCGTGCGCGTGCACCTGCATCGCGCGTTGACGACCCTGCGCAAAATCGCGGAGAACGCCTGAGATGGCGGGGACGCATCCCGAGATCGAGCTGATCGGCCACCTGCGGGACGAGCTGGCGCCGGCCGAGCGCGCGCGGATCGAGACTCACCTCGCGGCCTGCGCCGAGTGCCGGCGCACGACCACCGCGTTCCAGGCCATTCTCACCGACCTCCGGGCGAGCGAGCCTCCGGCGATCCACTGGGGCAAGTGGATGGCCGAGCTGCGCGGGCGCCTCGAGTCCGTGCGGTCGCGCCCGCCGTGGTGGCGCCAGCATCCGGCCGCGATCACGCTGGCGAGCGCCGCCGCAGTGGCGCTGATCGCCCTCGCGCTCCCCTTTGGCCGTGCGCTCTTCGAGCCCTCCGCGTCTCCCGAGCTCGTGGCGTTCGAGGAGGTCACGATCGGCAGCCGGCTCGATCTCCTGCAGCAATATCAGGTCGTCGAGCACCTCGATCTGCTGGAGGACCTGGACGTGATCTCGCACCTCGAGCGCCTCGAGCGCGGACGGGAGAGCTAGGTGCACGGCCGGCGCTGGCTCCTTGCCGTGGGGATGACGTTGCTGGCTCAGGCCGCGACGCCGCCGACCGGAGCGCCGGCGACACCGCCGCCCACTGCGGACATGCTCCTCGATCTCGATCTCCTCCGCGAGATGAGCGTCGCGCGCGATCGCGAGCTGCTCGGGCGCATGCGGCTGCTCGAGCGGATGAGGATGCTGGAGACCTGGCGAATCCTCGACTCGGCGGCGCCGATCGGGCCCGCCGACAGGGAGACGAAGTGATGACCCGCGTCGTGCCGCGGGTGCTGCTGCTCGTCGCGGTGCTCGTGCTGGCCGTGCTGGACGTGGCCTGGGGCCAGAGCCCCGAGGGCATGGACCGTCTCGGGGCCGAAGAGCGCGCGATCGTCCAGCGCAACCTCGAGCGGTGGCAGAAGCTCGCGCCCGACGAGCGCCAGCGCGTGCTCGAGAACTACCGGCAGTGGAAGAGCATGTCGCCACAGGACCGCCAGTCTGCCCGCGACAACTTCAAGCGGTTCCGCCAGATGACGCCGGCGGAGCGTGCCCGCATCGTCCAGGACTTCCAGCGCTGGAACGAGCTGCCGCAAGCGCGCCGGCAGGAGCTGCAGAGCGCCTACGAGCGTTTTCAGCGGCTGCCGCCCGAGCGACAGCGGCGGATCCAGGAGCGCCTCGGCCACTATGAGGCGATGACGCCGGAGCAGCGCGAACGCGTCAACCAGAACTTCGCGCGCTGGCAGCAGATGACGCCCGAGCAGCGGCAGCAGCTCCGCGAGCGCTGGCAGCAGCTTCCCCCCGAGGAGCGCCAGCGCTTGCGCCAGCAGCTCCGGCAGCAGCAGCGACCGGCGCCGTGAGGATACGCGGGCTGGCGGCCGTTCTCCTGCTCGTCGCCCTCGGCGTCGGCTTCGTCGCTGGCGATGCTCCCATCGCCGGCGCCGCTTCCATCGCTGGCGCCACCGAGGACGACGCCCGGATCCTTCACGTGCTGAGCCGGGTGACGTACGGCCCGCGGCCCGGCGATGTCGAGCGCGTCCGCATCCTGGGCCTTCAGGCCTATCTCGAGCAGCAGCTCGTGCCCAGCCGCATCGACGACACCGCGACCGACGCCGCGCTGAAGGACCTCGCGACCCTTCGCATGTCGATCCCCGACCTGCTCCGCGGGTATCCGCGGCCGGATGCGCGCACGCGCGAGAAGGTGCAGTCCGGCGAGATGAGCCGCCGTGATCTGATGGACATGTACCCCCTCGAGAAGCGGCCGGTCCGCATCGTGTCCGAGCTGCAGGCGGCCAAGGCCGTGCGCGCCGTGATGAGCGAGCGACAGCTCCAGGAGGTGATGACCGATTTCTGGTTCAATCACTTCAACGTCTTCGCGGCCAAGGGCGAGGGCCGCTGGTACGTCGGGCCGTACGAGCGCGACGTCATCCGTCCCCACGCGCTGGGACGGTTTCCCGATCTGCTGCGCGCGACGGCGCGCCATCCGGCGATGCTGTTCTATCTCGACAACTGGCTGAGCGCGCGCCCCGGCTTCGTCATCCCGGGCGGCCCCCAGAAGGGCCGTCAGGCCGGGCTCAACGAGAACTACGCACGCGAGCTGATGGAGCTCCATACGCTGGGCGTGGACGGCGGCTACACGCAGCAGGACGTGCGCGAGGTCGCCCGCGCCTTCACCGGCTGGTCCATCGACCGGCCCCAGGTGTACGGCCGCTTCGTCTTCCGGCCGCGCGTCCACGACACCGGCGCCAAGGCCGTCCTCGGCCAGAAGATCGCCGCTGGTGGGGAGCAGGACGGCGAGCGAGTCCTCGATCTCCTCGCCCGTCACCCGGCCACCGCGCGCTTCATCGCCACCAAGCTGGTCCGCCGCTTCGTCGCCGACGATCCCCCGGGTGCGCTCGTCGAGCGCGTCGCCCTCGTCTATCGCCAGACCGACGGCGACGTCCGCGCGATGCTACGGGCCATCTTCGCGGCGCCCGAGTTCTACGCCGACGACGTCAGGCAGGGAAAGATCAAGCGACCGTTCGAGTTCGTGACCAGTGCCGTGCGCGCCGTCGGCGTGATCATCGACGCCCAGGCCGGTTTCGCGCTCGCGCGCGCGGCGGCGAGGATCGGTGAGCCGCTGTACGAATGCGAGCCGCCGACGGGCTACGCCGATCGCGCCGAGGCCTGGGTGAATCCTGGCGCGCTGCTTGCGCGCATGAACTTCGGGCTCGCGCTCGCGCATCAGCGCGTTCCCGGTGTCCGCGTCGACCTTGCGGCCCTCGCCGCCGGCGCCGACCGCAGCCGGCCGGCCACGGTGCTCGAGCCGTTGCTCGCCGCGGTCCTCCACGGCAACGTCACCCCCGAGACTCACGCGGTCCTCACGTCGCAGCTCGACGCCCCCGAAATCACGCGGCTCACCGGCGACGACCGTGGGCCGGCCAACACCGACGTCGAGAAGCTGCTGTCGCTCGTTCTCGGCTCGCCGGAATTCCAGAGGCGGTGATGGCAGTGCGAGCCGAGACGCGCCGCGCGGCGAGGCGAGCGGTGAAATGGCTCGATGACGTGCGAGTCGCAGGCCGGTCGACGGCCGAGGCGAGCGGTGAAATGATCGGAGACACCACATGATGACCCGGCGAACGTTCGTGAAGTCGGGGGCCTGCGCTCTGGTGGCGCTGGCGGCGCCGCCGCGCTTTCTGTTACGCGCAGTGGAAGCGGCGGCCGGCCGGCGCAAGGTCCTGGTCGCGATCTTCCAGCGCGGCGCGGTCGATGGCCTCAGCATGGTGCCGCCCTACGGTGACGTGGCCTATGCGGCGGTCCGGCCGGGCATCGCCATCCAGCCGCCGAGTCACGGCGAGAGTGAACGCGCCGTCGACCTCGACGGCTTCTTCGCGCTTCATCCGTCGCTGGCGCCGCTGCTCCCGCTCTGGCGCAATCGCGCCCTCGCCGTCGTCCACGCCTGCGGCTCGCCCGACACGACGCGCTCCCACTTCGACGCCCAGGACTACATGGAGACCGGCACGCCCGGCGTGAAGAGCACGCCCGATGGCTGGCTGGCCCGCGCGGCCAACGCGCTGCCCGAGCCCGCGTCGCCGTTGCGTGCCGTCGCGCTGGGTCCGGCCCTGCCCCGCATCCTCCGCGGCGACGTCAGCGCCGTGGCGATGCAGAGCCTGGCCGACTTCGACGTGCGACGAACCGGGGACCAGATCCAGAGCCGGCGCGGCTTCGAGTCACTCTACGCACAAGGCGTCAGCGATCTCCTCCACGGCGCCGGGCGCGAGACGTTCGAGGCCGTCACGCTGCTCAAGAAGGCGGATGCCGAGCGCCTGGCACCGGCCAACGGCGCCAGCTATCCAGCGGGACGGTTCGGGCAATCGCTGCGCCAGATCGCACAACTGATTCGCGCCGACGTCGGGCTCGAGATCGCCTTCGCGGACGTCGGCGGCTGGGACACCCACGTGGGCCAGGGCAACGAGCGAGGCCAGCTCGCCAACCGGCTCCGCGAGCTCGCGGCGGCGTTGGCCGCGTTCACGCAGGATCTCGGCGATCGCATGGCCGACGTCGCCGTCCTGACGATGTCGGAGTTCGGCCGGACGGTGGCCGAAAACGGCAACCGCGGAACGGATCACGGCCACGCGACGGCCATGCTCGTGATCGGCGGCGGCGTTCGCGGTGGCAAGGTGTACGGACGCTGGCCCGGGCTCACTCAGGAGCGACTCCACGAGGGACGCGACCTGGCCGTCACGACCGATTTTCGGGCGCTCTTCACCGAGGTCGCGGCGCGTCACCTCGGCGTTCCGGCCGGGCTCTTTCCCGGCTGGGCGCAACCGGCATCGCTCATCGGCCTGTTCGGCTAGCTGCGCAGCCGCAGAACGTTGAACGCGGTCACCGGGCGGACGAAGCCCTTGAGGCTCAGCTCGCCGACTGCCTCGGCCTCCACCAGAGCCTCGACGGTCGTCAGGAGCCGCTGAGAGACGAGGATCTGCCCGGGCCGCGCTTCCCCACACAGGCGTGCGGCGAGATTGGTCACGGTGCCGATGGCGCCGTAGTCGACGCGGCCTTCGAAGCCGATGGCGCCGATCGTCGCGTAGCCCTGGGCGAGCCCGGCGCCGAAGTCGAGCGCGAAGCCGCGCTTCCGCCACGTCGCCAGCAGGTCGGTCACGCTTTCGCGCATGGCGAGGGTCATGCGGATCGCGCGCTCGGCCGGATTGGGCACCGGCACCGGATCGTTGAAGAAGACCATGATGCCGTCGCCGGCAAAGCGCTCGAGCGTGCCCTCGTGGGCCAGAATCAATCGGCCCATCTCGGCGTGGTACTCGCGGAGCACGCCCATCACCTCTTCCGGCTCGGCCGTCTCGGCGAAGGCGGTGAACCCGCGCAGGTCGAGGAACACCACGGTGATGTCGCGCCGGTGGCTCTTGAGCGGATCCTCGGCGCCGCCGGCGACGATCAGCTCGGCGAGCTGTGGCGAGAAGAAGCGCTTGAGCCGGCCCAGGCGCTCGAGCTGGGTCACCTGCTCCTGCACCCGATGCTCGAGCGAGCGGTTCAGCTCGCTCAGCTCGTCGTGAAGCGTTTTGATGCGGAGCAGCGAGCGCACCCGGGCGAGCAGCTCCGGCTGATTGATCGGCTTGGTCAGAAAGTCGTCGGCGCCGGCCTCGATGCCCTTCACGCGCTCCTGGGTGGGATCGAGCGCCGTGACCATCACGACCGGCAGCATGGCCGTGGCCGGGTTGTCGCGGATCTTCCGGCACACCTCGTAACCGCTCATCTCCGGCATCACCACGTCGAGCAGCACCAGGTCGGGGCGCTCGCGCTCGATGGCGGCCAGCGCCTGGGCGCCCGACGCCGCGGTGACCGCGCGATAGCCCTTGGCCGTGAGCAGATCGGCCAGGAGCTTCACGTTCTGCGCGGTGTCGTCCACGACGAGGATGGTCGAGGTCATCGGGGGCCGGCCACGGCGCCGTCGACCGCGGCCAGGAACTCGCGCAGGTTGATCGGCTTGGTCTGGTAGGCGTCGAAGCCGGCGGCCATGATCTTCTGACGGTCGTGCGTCATCGCCGACGCCGTCACCGCGATCACCGGGACCGCGCGAGTGGCCGGGTCGCTGCGAAGCTGGCCGAGCGCGGCGATGCCGTCGATTCCGGGGAGCTGGATGTCCATGAGGATCAGCGCGGGATGATGCTCACGCGCCAGGCGCACACCGTCCTCGCCGGTCTCCGCCTCCAGCGTCCGGTAGCCGCGATGCTGGAGCACGTCGCGCACCAGTTTCCGGTTCTTCTCGTTGTCCTCCACGATGAGGATCAGCTCGTTGGCCATGGCTAGCCCTTGACCGGTTGCTCAACCGGCAGCGTGAACGTGAACGTCGAGCCCCGCCCCAGCTCGCTCTTGACCCAGAGCCGGCCACCGTGCAGCTCGACGAAGCGCCGCGCCAGCGTCAACCCGAGTCCGGTGCCCTCGCGCTTGCGCGCGTAGTCGGTCCCGACCTGACGGAACTCCTCGAAGATCGCGTCGTGGTCGTCGGCCGCGATGCCGATGCCGGTGTCGCTGATGGCGATCTCGACCGTCCCGTTGGCGAGATGGGCGGTGACGGTGACGCGTCCGCCCTCGGGCGTGAACTTGATCGCGTTCGAGAGCAGGTTGATCAGCACCTGCTTGACCTTGCGTTCGTCGCCGACGATCTCACCCACACCGGGATCGACAGCGAGATCCACGCCGAGGCCGTGGCGCGTGGCGCGCTCGCGGATGAGCGTGAGGGCGTTCTCGAGCGCGAGCGGCACGCTGAAGTGCGTCAGCTCGAGGTCCATGCGGCCGGCTTCGATCTTGGACAGATCGAGGATGTCGTTGATCAGCGAGAGGAGGTGCCGGCCCGACGAGACGATGTCCTGCAAGTATTCTTCTTGCTTCGGATTGAGGTCGCCGAACATCCGCTCGAGTAGCACCTCGGAGAACCCGATGACGGCGTTGAGCGGCGTGCGCAGCTCGTGCGACATGTTCGCCAGGAACTCGGACTTGTGGCGATCGGCCACCTCGAGCTGGCGGCTCTTCTCCTCGATCTCGCGAAACAGCCGCGCGTTCTGGATGGCGAGCGCCGACTGGGTGCCGAAGGTCTTCAGCAGCTCCACGGTCTCGGGCGGAAACTCGCCGGGCGTATTGCGGTTGACCACCAGGCCGCCCACGATCTGGCTCTCGCGCAAGATCGGGACGGCGAGCAGCGCGCGGAAGCCCGCGTGCACAAGCGCGTCGCGCATGGGCCCCGTGTACATGCCCGGCACGGTGATATCCGCGAACTGTACGGGCTGGCGGGTCTCCGCGGCGCGTCCGAGCGCGCCCTGGCCCAGGCGGACCGGCACGGCGCGCAAGGTTTCGATCACGTCGTGGTCGATGTTCCGGCTCGCGCGGAGATGGAAGATCCCGGTGGCCTCCTCGAACTCGTAGATCGTCGCGCCGTCGGCGCCCGAGAGATGCCCGGTCTGCTCGGCGATGGTCGCCAGCACACGCCCGAGGTCGAGCGTGGCGCTGACGGTCTGGCTGATCTCGCCGAGCGCCTGCAGCTGGTCGACCGTCCTCGCCAGCTCGCCCGTGCGCGCCTGCAGCTCCCGGAACAGGCGCACGTTCTCGATCGCGATGACCGCCTGATCGGCGAAGGTCTGGAGCAACGCGATCTGCTGCTCGGTGAAGGGCCGGACCTCCATGCGCCGGATCGCCATGACGCCGATCGGTAACCCTTCGCGGAGAAGCGGAATCGCGAGATTGGTTCGATGCCCGCCGCTGCGCTGGTAGAGCTTGCCGAGTGGGAAGTCTTCGTCCGACGTGGCCGCGAGGTCATGGACGTGGACGGGTTGCCGGTCCACGAACGCCCGCCCAGTCACCGAGTCACGGTTGGTCGGGATGCCTTCATCGGGCCACCAGCGCGCCATCGTGCCGTACGAGGCCACGACTTTCAGGACGTCACCCTCGACCAGAGCGAGGGACACGTCCTTCGCCTCGCAGAGACGCGTAGCGTTCTCGGACACGGCATCGAGGACGGGTTGGATGTCCGTCGGTGAGCTCGAGATCACCCGGAGGATTTCGCTCGTCGCCGTCTGCTGCTCGAGCGCCTCGGTCAGCTCGCGGGTGCGCGCCTCCACCTTGCGCTCCAGGCCGGCGTACGACTCCTGCAGCGCGCCGGTCATCTGGTTGAACTGGTCGGCCAGCTCTTCCAGCTCGTCACCGGTGTCGACGGCGATGCGGTGGACGAGGTCGCCGGCGGCGATGCGGCCGGCGCTCGACTGGAGCACCTTGACGGGGCGCACGACACGCCGGGCGAGGACGAGACTGACGGCCACCGACAGGCCGATGCCGAGGAGCACCAGGACGGCCGTGCGCGCGATCGAGGCGCGGATCGGCGCGAACGCCTCGGCGAGCGGCTGCTCGACGATGACGAACCAGCCGAGTGGCTCGACGGGCGCGGACGCGGCCAGCACCGATCGGCCCTGCAGATCGTGGGCGATCGGCGTCACGTTCCCCGCCCGCGCCATCCGCACGTGCTCGAGCCCGGAGAGATCCGCCTTCTTCAAGACGAGGCTGATGTCGGGATGGGCGATGAGCTGGCCGCGGCCGTCGACGACGAACGCGTGGCCGGCCTTGCCGATGCGGATCTGGCTGACGACGTCCCAGATGAACTTGAGGTTCACCTCGGCAACGGTGACCGGAGCCGGGGCGCCGGCCGCACCGCCGCCGCTCGGCATCGCGACCGTCATGTAGGGCTCGGACTCCTTCCGGAAGTACACGGGGCTGAAGTACGTGCGTCCCGCGCTGGCCTCCGTGAACTTGGGGTCATCGGAGAAGTTCGTGCCGCTGCCCACCACGTCCATGGCCAGGCGTGAGACGCGAAGCTGTTCGCGTCCCCGGGCGTCGAGCTGGCTGATCTCGGTAATGGCCGGCACCTGCCGCAGCAGGCGGAAGTCGTCGATCCGGCGCTGCTCGAGCGCGGCGGCGCCGGTGACCACCTGGGGGTGCGTCGTCCAGCCCATCTGACGCTCGATCTCGCGCACGAACTGCTCGATGCGCCTGGCGGCGCCGATCGCCTTCTCGCGCTGGACGCTGACCAGCGCCGCCTTGCTCTCCTGGTACGAGAAGTAGATCTCCTGGGCGCCGCTGGCCAGCAGCGCGCCGCTCACCAGCGTGACGAACAGGACGAAGTACTTGTGCGAGAGCCGCCGGCGCGCCATTACCCGGGCATGTCGGGCAGGGGCCGATAGTAGGGATGGCCGGCGTCTTTCCAGGCCTGAAGCATGCGGCGGAACTCCGGGCCCATCGGATCGACGCCGCGCATGGGCATGGTGCCGCGACGGATGGTGAAGTCGTGCGGCGCCAGCTCCCCCGCCCGCACGAAGTGTCGCTCGGCCGCCTCGCGCTGGCCATGCTCCCACAGCCATTGGCCCAGGCCGAACTCGGCGCGGGCCTGCTGATCGCTTGCGCTCGGCAGGGTCTGGAGCCGCCGGGCGTCGTCCGCGGGGAGCGCGGCCGTCTCGCCACGGGCCCAGGCGCGGATCGCGGCCAGAGGCCGCGCCGATTCGAGACCGGTCACGTGCTTGAACGTGTCGGTGGCGAACGTCACGTCGTTCGGGCGCACGATCCGCCCCTCGCTGTCGATCCAGAGGACGGTGGGCACGTTGACGATGTTGTAGAGATCGGCCAGCGCGTGACGGGTGTCGATGAGGGAAGGATGAGCGGGCCGCGCCGCCTCGATCCAGGGCCGAGCGTCATGCGCGCTCTTGTCGAGCGCGACCGTGATGACCACGAAGCCGTGGTCCTTCAGCTCCTCGTAGAGCGCCTGCCAGACCGGCAGGTCCACGCGGCACCCTCACCACGAGGCATAGGCGACGAGCAAGACCTTCTTTCCCCGGTGCTCGCTCAGGGAATGGAGCCGTCCCTCGAGGTCGGGCAGCGTGAAGTCCGGCGCGTGGAGCGAGCGCAGCATGCGACGCCGCTCGCCGGTTGCGCCACCGAGGTACGCGGCGCCGGCCTTGGAATCGACGGCGAGTGGCCGATCGAGCACCTGGGCCAGCGCGGCAAGCTCGATCTCGTCCGAGCCGAGCGACGTTCCCTCCGGGAGAGGAATGCACATACCCTCGCCGCACAATCCCTCAGGCGTGAGCGTCCAGCCGAGCGCGCGCTCGACGTCGGCGGCCGGGATCGCGACGCGCTCGCCCTCGATCCGGGCCGCCACCTGGACGGGGCGACCGGCGTCCAGCAGCGTCAGCATCACGGCATCCGCCGGTAGAGCACGTGGCGGCGATTCCTGGTGAACGGCCGCACCTCGCCCGGCCATCGCCCCTGCTCGACCGCCTTGGCCCACGCGTCGCTCACCAGCACCTCGGGGCTCTCCACCTCGTAGAGCGCGCTGTAGCGTGGCTCGCCTTCGATGACGATGCGCTTGCGCTCGCCTCCGATCGACAGCGTCAGCTCCTCGCGCTTGAAGCGGGCCACGGCGATGACGCCCGGCACGGTGAGGAGGTTGGGCACGTGCTCGCGGTCGTAGACCTCGTTGAAGATCGCCTCTTTGGCAGGCTCGACGTCCATGGCAGCGCTGAAGAGATACCGGCTGGTGATCGACATGGCGCCTCCTTTGTCCGGAGATTCTGCCTCAAGTCCCGGGGCGCTGGCGCGGAATCCTCGACAGGACCTGCCGACTTCATTACTCTCGCCGCCATGTCCTACGACCCGAGCCGGCCCGACGTCATCGCCGACCCGTATCCGGCATTCCACGTCCTCCAGGCGCAGGACCCCGCGCACTGGAGCGACATCCTGCGGGGTTGGGTCGTGACGCGGTATGCCGACGTGAAGACCGCGCTCCACGACCGCCGGCTCTCCTCGGACCGCATCACGCCCTTCGTCGCGCACGAAAGCGTGCGCGAGAGCGCTCACGTGAAAGAGCTGGGGCGCATCGCCGGACGCTGGGTGGTCTTCAACGACCCGCCCGCCCACACGCGGCTGCGCGGGTTCATCAACACCGCGTTCACGTCGCGCGCCGTCGAGCGCCTGCGCCCCCGGATCGAAGCGATCGTCGACGCGCTGCTCGCGGCGGTGATCGACCGCGGGACCATGGACGTGATCGGTGACTTCGCGTACCCGCTTCCCGTGATCGTCATCGCCGAGATGCTCGGCGTGCCACCCGAGGGCCGAGAGCCGATGAAGGCGTGGTCGGACGAGCTGGCGCTGTTCATCGGCAGCGCGCTCGGGACGCCCGACAAATACGAGCGCGCGTCGCGAGCCATGACCGGCATGTGCAGCTACTTCCGCGAGATCGTCGGTGCGCGGCGTCGTCAGCCACGGGAGGACCTCATCACCGCGCTCGTGGACGCCGAGCAGCAGGGCGGGCAGCTCAGCGAGGACGAGCTCGTCGCGACCTGCGTGCTGCTCCTCTTCGCCGGCCACGAGACGACGACCAACCTCATCGGGAACGGCCTGCTCGGCCTGCTCCGCCATCCGGATGCGCTGAACGCCCTGCGCGCCGATCCCGCGCTGATCGAGCCGGCGGTCGAGGAACTCCTCCGCTACGACGGGCCCACCCAGGCGCAGGTCCGCGTGGCGCTCGAGGACATCGGGCTGCACGGCAAGACCATCCGCGCGGGCGATCGCGTCTTCGTGATGGTGAACGCCGCGAACCGCGACCCCGCACGGTTCGCCGACCCCGATCGCGTCGACCTCACGCGTGCCGACAATGCGCACGTGGCGTTCGGCTATGGGGCCCACTTCTGCGTCGGGGCACCGCTGGCGCGGCTCGAAGGCCAGATCGCCATCGCGGCGGCGGTCCGCCGCCTGGGGGATCTGGCCCTCGCGCCCGGCGATCTGACGTGGCTGCCCTCGATGGTGTTCCGCGGCGTGCGATCGCTGCCGGTCACGTTCACCCCGTCTCGACGGACCGGGTATGCTGCGGGGCCATGACCCTCTATCTCGAGGATTTCAAGGCTGGCGACACGTTCCAATTCGGCTCTCACACCTTCACGCGCGACGAGATCATCACCTTCGGGCGACAGTACGACCCTCAACCCTTCCACGTGGACGAGGCCGCTGCCTCGGCCTCGATCTACGGAGGCTTGATCGCGAGCGGCTGGCAGACGATCGGCGTCACGTTCAGGCTCGCCGTCGAGGGCTTGATCCATCGCGTGGCGAGCATGGGCTCTCCCGGCGTCGACGAGGTCCGCTGGCTCAAGCCCGTACGCCCCGGCGACACGATCACCGCGAGCGGCGAGGTGCTCGAGGTCCGGCCGTCGGCGAGCAAACCCGACCGTGGCGTGATCCGCGTGCGTTACCAGGCGGTCAATCAGCGGGGCGAGACGGTCCTGACCATGGTGGGCGCGGGCCTCTTCGCCCGCCGGCCCGCGGGGTGATCAGAGCTCGGGCCGGCAGACGGCGCGGAAGTTACACCAGCGGCAGATGCGCAGGTCCTCGGTCCGCTCGAAGTCCGTGAGCACGGCGACGTTGGCCTCGGCATCGGCCAGGTACGCCTTCATGCCGCGGATGGACAGGCGGAGCTGCTCGCGCACGGCGGCCAGGCGCTCGTCGTCCCAGCGGTGCGCGGTGACGTGCGGCTCGCGCAGGTTGACCTCGTAGAGATCCACCGTCTTGGGCTCCACGCCGAGCAGGTCGCGGGCATAGAGCGCGTAGCATCCGAGCTGGAACGAGGCGTCGCCCGACCCGCCGCCGGTCTTCCAGTCCACCAGCCCGAGCCGTCCCTCCGAGGTCCAGAACCCGAAGTCCGGCGCCACCCACACCTGCGTGCCCTCGAAGTCGAACACCTTCGACCAGTGCTCGATCGACCAGTGCTCGGGCGACGTGCGGCGGATCTCGGCCAGGAGCGGGAGCCGGAAGAAGTTGCGCAGGCAGGTGGCGACGTTCTCCCGCAGCGCCTGCCACGCCTCGGGCTTGAGGTCGACCTGGTACTCGTGCTCGAAGAGCGCCGTCGTCTTGGGGATCTCGCGATAGCGGCCGTCGCGTGACGATCGCCACTCGCCGCGCATGCGCTCGATGACGTCGGCCACGAAGGGCTCGACCGGCATCGAGCGGCCGTCGCGCAGGCCGTGGAGCGCCAGCTCGATGGCGTCGTGAACGGTGCGGCCGGCCCACTGCTGGCGGGAGGCAAGCTGCTTGAGGATGTAGAGCCGGCGCACCTCGGGCGCGACCGCGGCGTCCCAGCCGCCCCAGGCGCCGTAGTAGTGGTAGAAGTACCGGCGCTTGCACTCCTGGAACGCACCGTCGCGACTGCGCGACCAGGAAAACTCGTTGGCAAGGTCGCCCATTGCGCCGCATTTTACAGGCACATCACTTCAGCCACCGGTCCAAAACGACCACCAGGCCGGTCGCGAGCAGAATGGCGGTCACAATGCCGACAATGATGGAGAGAACGCGGAGCCTGGCACGACGGCGCGCCTCTGCCCCGATCGGTCGCATCCAGGCGGGTGGCTTAGCCATCGATTCACCCACCGCAGGCGCGGTCATCGACCCAGTTCAGGCCCGGTAGAGGGTCGAGACCGTCGTCACCGTGCCTTACAGCAGACGGCCCCGCTAGGAGTTTGACGAGCATGGTCCTGATGGGGTTTACGTACCTGGCTGGTCACCGGCTTGTCGGTCCTGGGAGCGCATGGTACGTTGGCGCCCCGAAGGAGGAACTGCGCATGCCATTCGTGAACATCCGGCTCTACGAGGGACACGGCAAGGAGCGCAAGGACGAGCTGGCCAAGCGCATCACGCAGGCGGTCACCGACGTGTGCCAGGTCCCGCCTCAGGCCGTGTGGGTGGTCTTCGAGGAAGTCCCACCGACCGACTGGTTCGCGGCTGGCGCTCCCGGGCAACCCGTCAAGAAGTGATCCCGATCTTCGAGAAGCTTGGCACCGGGTTCCTCTTCACCGAGGGACCCGTGTGGCATCCGACCGGGAAGTTCCTGCTCTGGAGCGACATGCCGGGCGATCACATACGGCGGTGGTCGGCCCACGACGGCGTGACGACGTTCCGGAAGCCCTGCAACATGTCGAACGGCCTGACCTACGATCGTCAGGGGCGGCTGCTCGCCTGCGAGCACGCGAGCAGCCAGGTCACCCGGACCGAGCGCGACGGCCGCATCGTGCCGATCGCCACCCACTATCGCGGCAAGCAGCTCAACAGTCCGAACGACATCGTCTGCAAGCGCGACGGTGGCATCTACTTCAGCGATCCGCCGTACGGCCGCGCGAAGTTCTACGGCGTCGAGCGGCCCCAGGAGCTCTCCTTCCAGGGCGTCTATCGCGCCGGCGCCGACCCGACGTCGCCCGAGCTGCTCGTGGACGACTTCGACCGTCCCAACGGGCTCTGCTTCTCGCTGGACGAGCAGCGCCTGTTCATCAACGACACCGCGCGCCAGCACATCCGCGTGTTCGAGGTCACCCCGAGCGGGACGCTCAAGAACGGCCGTGTGTGGGCGGAGACCAAGGGCGACAAGCCCGGGGCCCCCGACGGCATGAAGGTCGACGCCGTCGGCAACGTGTACTGCTGTGGCCCCGGTGGCATCCACGTGTTCGATCCGACGGGCGTGCTCTGCGAGGTCCTCGAGACGCCGGAGCGCACGGCCAACTTCGCGTGGGGCGACGACGACTACCGCTCGCTCTTCATCACCGCCTCGACGTCACTCTATCGCCTTCGCGTCCTGACCGGCGGAATTCCGGTGTTCTAGGCGTCCCGTCAAGCAAGGAGGATCGTGATGCATCGTCGCATCGTTCTCGGAGCGCTGCTGGCCGCCGCCCTGCTCGTGCCGTTCGGCGCCAGCGCGCAGAAGCCGATCAAGGTCGGGTTCCCGATCATCCTGTCCGGCCCCGGCGCGCTCTTCGGCGAGCCGGCGTCGAAGGGCGCTCAGATGTTCGTCGACGAGATCAACGCCAAGGGCGGCGTGCTCGGGCGGAAGATGGAGCTGGTCATCCGCGACACCAAGGGCCAGCCCGACGAGGCCGTGCGCGTCGCGCGCGAAATGATCCTCAAGGACAACGTCGACTTCCTGGTCGGCACGCTGACGTCCGCCGAAGGCCCGGCGGTGTCGGTGGTGGCCAAGGAGAACAAGATCGTCTTCATCGCGCCCATCCCGAAGACCGATCAGCTCACCGCGCCGGACAAGCTGCACCCCTACATCTTCCGGGTGGCCTCCAATACGACGATCGAGGGCCGGAGCGCGGCCGAGATCATCGCGAAGTGGCCGGTGAAGCGCGTGGCCACGATCAGCCCGGACTACGCCTACGGCCAGGACGTGACGAAGTCGTTCGTCGATCACCTGAAGAAGATCGCGCCGCAGATGGAGATCGTCGACCAGCAGTGGCCCAAGCTCGGCGAGAACGATTACACGCCGTTCATCAACGCCCAGATGGCCAAGAAGCCCGAGGCCGTGTTCTCCTCGCTCTGGGGCGGGCACTTCCTCAACTTCACCAAGCAGGCGAAGCCGCTCGGCTACTTCGACGCCATCAAGAACAACATGGTGGCCGGCGGCGAGGGCGCCTCGCCGGAGTCGACCAAGGCCATGGGCGCCGAGTACCCCGTGGGCATCTGGGGCAACTCCTACGACGCGTTCTACTGGGACGACGCGCCCGCCGCCCACAAGGACTGGATCCTGCGGCTCAGCCGGTACACGAAGGAAGAGTACCCGTCCTCGTGGCCCATCCAGGGCTACATGGGCGTGCAGTTCCTCGCCGAGGCCATCAAGAAGGCGAACAGCACGGACTCCGACAAGGTGTCGAAGGCGCTGCTCGGCCTCAGCGTGGACACGCCGGTCGGCAGGGTGACGATCCGCGAGAAGGATCACCAGGCCAACCGCGGCCAGCTCTACGGCAAGACGGTCAAGGATCCGAAGTACCCGTTCGCGATCATGAAGCCCGTGACCTACGTCGATCCGACGAGGTTCATGGACTAGCCCTCAGGTGAGCTGATCGGCGATGTCGAACGACGACGCTCCGAAGACAGCCTACGAGCTCGCGATGGAGCGCCTGCGCCGGAAGGACCGTGAGGAGGGCGTGGTCGAGCGCCCGCTCACGGATGCGCAGAAGGCGGCGATCACGGAAGCGCGCAAGGTCTACGAGGCCAAGGTGGCCGAGCGCGAGATCTTGCACCGAGACGCGCTCCGGAAGGCGCGCAGCCATGAGGAGGTCGCGAAGCTCAACGACCAGCTGGCGCAGGACTGCGAGCGCTTCGCGCGGGATCGCGACCGCAAGGTCACTGCGATCCGGGACGGCTCGGCCTAGTCAGCCCGTCGAGCTCTTCGGAAACCGCTCCCACTGGGTCAAGGTCTTCCACGTCACCTGCCCTCGGGCGGGCATGCCCGGCGGCTGCGTCGGCGCCGCGTGGCCCAGGCAGATGAACATTTCCGGGCTGAGCCCCTCGGGCATGTTGAGAACCGCGCTCACCGCCGCCTGGCTGAACGACGTGACGACTCCGGAGCCGAGCCCGAGGGAGTGAGCGGCCAGTAACATCGTCTGCGCCGCGGTCCCGACGTCGACGAAGAGTCCCTTGGCGTTCGGGCGCATGCCGAAGGACGCCGCCTTCGCGCGATCGATGCAGATCACCACGATGGCCGCCGGGCGCTGAAACATCCCGGGAGTCACCATCCGGAGCAGCCTCAGCGTCAGCGGGTCCTGGATGGCGATGAAGCGATGGAGCCGCCGATTCCCGGCGCTCGGCGCCCAGCGGGCCGCCTTCAGCACCTCCTCGAAGGCCTCGCGGGCGATGGGCTCACCGGTCAAGGCGCGCGCGACGCGCCTAGTTCGAATGGTCTCGAGCACGGGATTCGTCATGGCCCCTTCCTCTCGAGACCGAAGTGAGTGACCAGATGCTGGCCGACGGCTCCGCACAGCCCGTCCAGCGCGGCCACGTACGCGGCAGGGTCGGCGGTACGAACGGCCAGCTCGGGAATCTGCTTGAGCGGTCCCGTCAGCAACGCCCGCGTCTCGGGCGACACGCGCTCGGCGATGAGCTCCCCCAGGCGACCGGCGGCCGTCAGGAGCCGGAGCGAGCCATACTCGGCGGCCTCGTCGACCTGTGTCCGCGCGGCCGTCACGAGAAACGCGACGAGCTCCACCGCTTCGTCCTCACTCAGCACCATCCTTGCCGCCATGTCCGCTCCTCCTTCGCCGGGTGACACATTCGCCGTCGTCGTACCGCGCTGGCAGTCACAAATTACGCGGGGTTCGCCAAGGGATGACGCTATGATCCCGCCGACAGATGGCTCTGTCATCGATCGAGAGGATCAGGGAAAAGGAGAGCTCGCCATGACGCAGCTGACCGATGTCCTCGCCACCAGCGTCGACGTCGCCGACGTGTTGACGAAGCTCGAGGCCCTGGTCGAGCACTGGCAGCACACGGCGGAGCGCTTCCGGGTGCAGTGGCAGGAAAGCGAGTGGTATCTGGGCGAGACGCGGGCGACGGTCGCCCACGTGCAGGAGCAGCTCACGTCGATGCGCGAGACCTATGGTTGGCTCGAGCACGCCTACCGCGAGGTGGAACCCAGGCTTCACGAAGCCGCGCACGAGCGCGACGACGCGAATCGTGACCTGGTCGAAGCGCGGGCGGCCCACGAGGCCCTCCTGCGGCAGCATCTCGAGATGGCCGCTGAGCTCGCCGGGGCTCGACACGACGTCGAGGCCATGCGGCGGTTCGCCGAGACCGTGCAGCAGAAGCTCGACGCCGAACGCGCCCGCGGCGACGCCCTGGCGGCCGAGCTCGAGGCGGTTCGTCGCCGGGCCGAGCGCCGGAGCAAGAGTCGGACCCATCATCCCGATCTGATTGCCGAGGTCCACGCCGTCGATGGCCAGCTCCTCTTCCACGGTTGTCCGTCGAACGTCTCTCTGACCGGGCTGGCCCTGGCGCTGGACGAGCCGCTCGCCGAGTCCCTCGACTTCGTCAAGGTCACCATCTACGGCCCGGCCGTCGGGCGCCCGATCGAGGCCATCGGTCGGCTCGTCTGGCGTCAGTCCGCCGATCAGAGCTGCCAGGGCGGCTGCGAGCTGCTCGACATGTCGCCGGAGGGCCGGAAGACGCTGGAAGAGGCGCTCGCGACAGCAGCGTAAGCCGTCCCACCGCGTGGCGCCACGATGGTAAGCTCAGGCGCCTTGCCCGATCCCTCCTTCCTTTTCGCGCAGGCGCTGAGCGGGCTCACGGCGGCGATGTTCCTGTTCTTGATCGCGGCCGGCCTGTCGCTGATCTTCGGTGTCCTGCGCGTGCTGAACTTCTCGCACGGATCCTTCTACATGCTGGGCGCCTACCTCGCGTATCAGGTCGTGCAGTGGGCGGCAACGACCCCGGGGCGGTTCTGGTGGGCCACCATCGGCGCAGCGCTCGGCATCGCGGCGCTCGGCGGCGTGGTCGAGCGCCTGCTCCTCCGGCATCTCTACGCGAAGGAGGAGCTGTACCAGCTCCTCTTCACCTACGCCCTCGTCCTGATCCTCGGCGACGTGGCCAAGAAGCTCTGGGGCACGCGCCAGCTCTCGGTCTCGCGGCCGCCCGGCCTGACGGGCGCGGTCGAGCTCTTCGGCACGCGCCTGCCCTACTACAACCTGTTCATCCTGCTGCTCGGCCCGGCCATCGCGCTGGCCTTCTGGATCGTGCTGCACCGCACCCGCACGGGCCGCTTCATCCGCGCGGCCGCGCTGGACCGCGAGATGCTCGGCGCGCTCGGCGTCAACGTCACTGGCCTCTACACCGGCGTGTTCGTCATCGGCTCGTTCCTCGCCGGCCTGGGCGGCGCGCTCGTCACGCCAGTGAAGACGATCGTGCCGGGCATGGACGTCGAGATCATCGTCGAGGCGTTCATCGTCGTCGTGATCGGCGGGCTGGGCTCGTTCTGGGGGACGTTCCTCGGCTCCATCGTCTACGGCCAGGTGCTGTCCTTCGGCATCCTCATCTTCCCGCGCTTCTCGATCTTCTCGGTCTTCGCGCTCATGGCCGTCGTGCTCATCGTGCGGCCGTGGGGCCTCCTCGGGCGTCCGCTGCGGTGATCGAGCGCCTTGCCCGCGTGCCGTGGGGCCCGCTCGTCATGGTCGCCGCGTTCTTCGTCCCCGCGCTCGGCTCGCGCTTCTACACGTTCGTCGCGACCGACGTGGTCATCATGGGCCTCTTCGCGGTCAGCCTCAATCTCTTGATCGGCTACACCGGCCTCGTCTCCTTCGGTCACGCCGCCTACTTCGGCATCGGCGCCTACACCACCGGCATCCTCATGAAGAAGCTCGGCGTGCCGTTCGTGCTGGCCTTTCCGGCGGCCGGGCTCGGGGCCGGGCTCGCCGCCCTCGTGTTCGGCTTCTTCTGCGTGCGGCTGACGAAGATCTACTTCGCCATGCTCACCCTGGCCTTTGCTCAGATCGTGTGGGCGATCTGCTTCAAGTGGAACGACGTCACCGGCGGCGAGCAGGGCATGCCCGAGATCCCCTACCCGGCGCTCGACTGGATGCAGCGACTGCCGTTCTTCGGCGACTTCCGCGCCAGCGACCACTTCTATCTGGTGACCGTCGTCCTCGTCGCGCTGTGCTTCTGGACCCTGCGGCGCATCGTGGGCTCACCGTTCGGGCGCCTGCTCACGACGATTCGCGAGAACCCCGAGCGGGCCGAGTTCATCGGCGTGAGCGTGCGGCGCTACGAGCTGATCGCCTTCGTCATCGCCGGGATCTTCGCCGGGCTCGCCGGCGGGCTCTTCGGCATCTTCAACCGTGGCGTGTTCCCCGACTTCGCCTACTGGACCAAGTCGTCCGAGGTGCTCATCATGACGCTGCTCGGCGGCATGGGGAGCTTCTGGGGCCCCGCGGTGGGCGCGCTCGTGCTGCTCGTGCTGAACCAGCAGATCACGTCGTACACCGAGTACTGGCCGTTCGTGCTCGGCACCGTGCTCATCGTGATCCTGTTCGCCTTTCCCGGCGGCATCGTCGGGGCGCTGGCCGCCGGCGTGACGCGGCTCCGGATGCGTCATGCTTGAGGTGCGCGACGTCCGCAAGGCGTTCGACGGCTTCCAGGCGGTGGGAGGCGTCACGCTCGGCGTGGCCCGCGGCCAGATCGCGGCGATCATCGGGCCCAACGGCGCCGGCAAGACGACGTTCTTCAATCTCGTGACCGGTCATCTCCGCCCGGACGCGGGCGTCGTGATCCTGAACGGGCGCGACATCACCGGCCTGGCCCCCCACGACGTCTGCCGTCTCGGCATGGGCCGCTCGTTCCAGCGCACCAACATCTTCCCCAGGCTGACCGTGTTCGAGAACGTGCAAGCCGCGTTCATCTCGCACCGGGGCCGCGGCCTGAGCTTCTTCGCCAGGGTCGAGGGCCTCTACCGCGACGAGACGTACGCGGTGCTCGAGTCCGTCGGGTTGCAGGACAAGGCCGGCGAGGTCAGCGGCTTCCTCTCGCACGGTAACCAGAAGCAGCTCGAGCTGGGCATCGCGTTGGCCAGCGAGCCCGAGCTGCTCCTGCTCGACGAGCCGACGGCGGGAATGTCGGCCACGGAGACGCGCGAGACGATCCGTCTCATCGAGCGCATCACCCGTGATCGAGGCCTCACGCTGCTGTTCACCGAGCACGACATGGAAGTCGTCTTCTCCATCGCCCAGCGCATCAGCGTGCTCCACCAGGGACGGCTCATCGCCGAGGGCGCGCCCGCCGAGGTGCGCAGTGACCCCGAGGTCCGCCGCGTCTATCTGGGCGAGCGGGCGCGATGACACCACGCCTGCCCAGGCCAGGCCACCCGCGGTTCGAGCCGGGCTCACGTCGCTCGATACAATGACCACGCTGCTCGACGTCCACGAGATCGAGACGGCCTACGGGCTGTCGCGGGTGCTCTTCGGCGTCTCCATCGCGGTCAACGCGGGCGAGTGCGTCTGCCTGCTCGGCCGCAACGGCGTGGGCAAGACGACGACCATGCGCAGCATCATGGGCCTGACCCCACCTCAAGCCGGCCGCGTGGTGTGGAAAGGTACCGACATCACGGGCTGGCCGCCCTATCGGGTGGCGCGCGCCGGCCTCGGCTTCGTGCCCGAAGACCGGCGGATCTTCGCTGACCTCACGGTGTGGGAGAACCTCGACGTGGCCAGCCGGAGCGCGCGTCGCGGGAGCGGCCACGACTTCTCGATCGACCGCGTGTTCGATCTCTTCCCGAAGCTGCGCGAGCTGACCGGACGGAACGGCGGCTTCCTGTCCGGGGGCGAGCAGCAGATGCTCACGATCGCGCGCACGCTCATGGGCAACCCCGAGCTGCTCCTGCTCGACGAGCCGTCGGAGGGGCTGGCGCCGATCGTCGTCGATCACCTGGGCGAGCAGATCGCCCGGCTCAAGCGCGAGGGCCTGACCATCCTGCTCGCCGAGCAGAACGTCGAGTTCTCACTGGCGCTCGCCGACCGCGTCTACGTGCTGGAGAAGGGCGCCCTTCGCTTCAGCGGCCCCTCCGCCGCCTTGCGGGACAACGAGGCGCTCCGCCACGAGCTGCTGGCGCTCTGACGTCTACTCGAGCTTCTTGCCCCGCTCCGTCACCACGTCGAGAAAGACGCCGATCTCGCGATTGAGGAAATCGACGTCAGCGGGGAACACGCCGCCGGCGGCGGCGTGGCCGGTGACCGTGCCCGGGCTGATCGTCACGACGCGCACGTCGCGGATGTAGCGCCCGGCGTCCTGCGGCTCCCACTCGGGATTGAGCAGGTCCTTCGTCCCGTTCAGGATGATCGTCTTGGCCTTGATGGCGCGCAGCGCCTTCACGTAGTCGCCGTTCATGCCGGGCGTCGTGCCGACGTCGTGCCGGTCGTAGGCCCACGTCTGATAGATCCAGTCGTTGGCGTCGAACACGCGGATCAGATTCGTCTCCTGCGCCTCCAGCCAGGGCAGGACGTCGAGCTGGTTCTGGAACTGATCGCGGTACATCTCGGGGCTGCGCGCGGCCAGGAAGCCGAGGATGTCACGCCAGAGGCGGATCCCCTTCTCGGGCGGGCTCGTGTAGTTGCCGCCGTTCCACGCCGGGTCGAGCATGATCGCCTTGCGGCTCGCCTCCATCACCGTGACCGACCACGCCGGCGTCTTGGCCAGCGGCACCAGCGCGACCACCGAGTCCATGAAGTCGGGATGGCTCACGCCCCACTGGAGCGCCTGCATGCCGCCCATCGACGGCCCGACGACGGCCACCACGTGGACGATGCCGAGGTGCTCGGTGAGCAGCCGGTGCTGCGACTGCACCATGTCGCGGATGAGGAACTTCGGGAAGCTCATGCGCGGCTGCGCGGTGCTGGTGCTCGGCGAGGTGGTGAGGCCGTTGCCGATGGCGTCGGTGGCCACCACGAAATACTTGTTCGTGTCGAGCGCCTTGCCGGGGCCGATGAGGAAGTCCAGCCGGTGGTGGTTGCCGCTGATCGCGGTGACCATCAGGATCGCGTTCGACTTCTTCGCGTTCAGCTTGCCGTGCGTCACATAGGAGATGGCAAAGTCCTTGATCACATCGCCGCTCTCGAGCTTCAGGTCGCCGAGCTTTCCGACCTGGTGGGGCGGCTGGTTGGGACCGTGCGCGAGCGCGAGGCCGGCGGACAGCACGACGATGGCGATCAGACCGAGCGCGATGAATCGGGCCATGGGCTCCTCCTGGGCCCGCGAGTGTAGGCCGTGGTGCGGACCCGGTCAACACGTGCTACGGTAATTGCGCGATGACCGATACCACGTTCACGATCGTGTGCCCGTGCTGCGACGGCAAGCTGACGATCGACGCCGAGCTGCGCGCCGTCATCGCGCACGAGCCGGCGCCGCCCAAGCGCGCCGTCGCCGACCTTGGCACGGCGCTGGGCGCGCTCGGGACGAAAGCCGCCGAGCGCGAGGCGCGCTTCCGCCAGCAGATGGAAGCGGAGTCCCAGAAGGGCAAGCTGCTCGACCGGAAGTTCCAGGAAGGCCTGAAGAAGGCGAAGGACACCCCCGATCCCCCGCGGAGGCCCTTCGACTTCGAGTAGCATGGCCGACGACCTGCTCGGCGAGCTCCTGCGGCGGGTCAGTCGAAGCTTCTACCTCTCACTGAGAATTCTTCCCCGCGGCGTCCGCGAGCCCCTCGGTCTCGCGTATCTGCTGGCGCGCGCCGCCGACACCGTGGCCGACACGCGGCTCGTCGCGCGCGGCGAGCGCCTGGCTCACCTGGAGACCCTGCGCGCCGCCTTCCGTGGAACGCCGGCCGACGTGAGCGCGGTCGCGCGCGCCGCCGCTCCCTTCCAGACGCTCGCGGCCGAGCGCCGGCTGCTCGAGCGCGTGGGCGACGCGATCACTCGCGTTCGCGCGCTGCCGGCCGCGGATCGTCACGCCGTCGGCGCGGTCCTCGACACGCTCACGAGCGGCATGGTCTTCGACCTCACGCGCTTTCCCGGTGAAGACGCCGGTGCGCTCGCGGCGCTGAACACGCTCGACGAGCTCGACCACTACACGTATCTGGTCGCCGGGTGCGTGGGGCCGTTCTGGACCTCGGTGCACGTGGCCCATCGAAGGCGCCTGCGCGGATGGGACGTCGCGCATCGGAACGCGCAGGCCGTCGCGTTCGGCAAGGCGCTTCAGATGACCAACGTGTTGCGCGACGTGGCCGGCGATCTCGCGCACGGGCGCTGCTACGTTCCCGCCCGCGAGCTCGCCGCGATCCGACTGCGTCCCGTTGATCTCCGCGAGCCCGCACCGCGCCAGCGCGCGCGAGCGCTGTACGATCGCCTGCTCGTGCGGGCGCTCGGGCACTACGACGACGGCTGGAATTACACGCTGGCGATTCCCGCCCTCGAATGGCGCATGCGGCTGGCCTGCGCGTGGCCGCTCGCGATCGGGCTGGCGACGCTGGCCGCGCTCGCAGCCCACCCCGATCCGATGGGCGCGACGTCGCCGATCAAGATCTCGCGCGCGCAGGTTCGAGGTCTCCTCGCGCGCTCGACGCTCGTCGCGTGGTCCAATCGCGGCCTCGCGGACCTCGCCGAGCGCCTGCGTCGGCGTATCATCCTGCCCGCCGCTGGCGCGACCGCCGTCAGTCGCGTCCAGTAGCGACGCAATTTCTTCCTTGCGTGCGCGGGAGACGTTGTCGCAGGGTTAGGACGACCTCAGCGCCACCACCCTGGGGAGGGGACGATGGAGCGACCGTTCAGCGATACACAGCCCTGGATGCCCAGCACGCCGCCCGCACCTCCGGCACCGCCGGCTGCACCTCCGATGGGCACTCCGGCCGCGCCGAAGCCGGCGGTTGCGCCCAAGCCGAAGCCGCCGGCGGCAGTTGCGCCGAAGCCGGCGGTTGCGCCCAAGCCGACGCCGCCGGCGGTAGTCGCGCCGAAGCCCGCGGTCGCTGCCAAGCCCAAGCCGATGGCGGCAGCCAAACCGAAGGCCAAGGCAAAAGCCAAGGCCAAGCCCAAGGCCAAGGCGAAGAAGGCCATGAGCCGGGGCAAGGCCAAGCCCAAGGCCAAGGCCCGCCCGAAGCGCCGCCGCTAGTCGGTGACCGTCAGCTCGAAGAGCGTGGCGGGGTCGATGCGTGCTGCGCCGACGTGAGCCCCGAAGTGGAGGTGTGGCCCCGTCGCGCGACCGGTGGCGCCGACGGCGCCGATGGGCTGACCACGGTGCACCCGGTCACCGTCGGTGACCGTGGCCTCCTGGAG